>Ga0209577_10000672_pt1 | contig 33967 bp, 32 predicted proteins | sample GraSoiAngelo_109_FD_185874 | JGI IMG/M metagenome (GOLD analysis project Ga0209577, IMG submission 185874) | Grasslands soil microbial communities from the Angelo Coastal Reserve, California, USA - 14_0903_12_20cm (SPAdes) (version 2) | ecosystem: Environmental > Terrestrial > Soil > Grasslands... | reverse complement strand
AGGCTAATCCCTGGCAGGGCATCTTATGAAGATTGCGGTTATTGGTGCAAACGGACAACTTGGAACTGATCTGTGCCGGGTGTTGGCTCATCAAGACATGGCAGTAGTACCACTTTTGCATCGCGATTTGGACGTCACGAATGTCGCGCAAGTGGGTCAAATATTGGATTCTATCCAGGCGGACGTCGTCATCAGCACAGCTGCCTACCACAAGGTCGAGGAGTGTGAAAAGCAGCCGGCGTTTTCGTTTGCGGTCAATGCCATCGGTCCGCGGAACCTGGCGGTGGCCTGCCAACGCCACAATTCCGTGCTGGTGCATTTCAGCACGGACTATGTTTTCGATGGCCAACGACGCGAACCCTATACCGAATCCGACTTGCCCCGGCCATTGAATGTGTATGGAGTCTCGAAGCTTGCCGGAGAAGGCATGGTTGCTCTAGCGTGGGAGCGGAGTTTCCTCATACGCACCTGCGGGCTTTATGGAGTGGCTGGCAGCAGCGGGAAGGGTGGGAACTTCGTCGAGACCATGCTGAGAAACGCGGCTGAGGGCGCTCCTATCAGGGTTGTTAATGACCAGGTGCTCACTCCAACGTTTACGGGAGATCTAGCAGGGGCCGTGGCAAAACTGATTCGCACCGAAGCGTATGGCTTGCACCACATCAGCGCCGAGGGGCAGTGCTCCTGGTATGAGTTCGCCCGCAAGATTTTTGAACTGGAGGCTCTGAAGGTAAACCTCACGCCCGTCAGCACGAGCGAATTCCCCAGCCCAGTGCAGCGACCTGCGTACTCGGTATTAAGCAAGGAAAAGCTGAAGCGCTTGGGGCTTGCCATGCCGAAGTGGGAAGAGGGACTAGCAAGGTATTTGGCGGCGCGCCGCGACCAAAAGAAGCCTGCGAACAGTGTAGCGTGATCGTTCGAGGGTTTGAATCAAGATTAGTCTTTCACCGCACTCGCGATAAGGCTTAGTCCTTGCCAGGGCCACAACCTATCAATGTGCTTAAGGATCGGTATGGCACTGTCGAGCAACTCCAGTTGCAGCTTCGAGAACGTCTTCTTTCCCAATAGCTTTCCGTTTACCCACCAGCCAGGAACAGAGCAGCGATTCAAGTCGAACAATCTCCCGACCCGAAATCCTGCCCTCTCCAAAGCTTGCTGAAGCGAAGCCTTGGTATAGCGCTGTCGATGCCCTAAGACCATATCGAGACTGCCCTGGAGGCCGGGATGACAAGGGGCCAGAATGACAGCGTGGCCACCGGGTTTGAGAGTGGACCAAATATTCTTGAGGGCAACCTGCTCGTCCGGCACGTGCTCCAGCACGTTTATCATCAGGACTGTGTCGAAACAGTCCTCCAGCTTTTGGAAGTACTCAGGGTTCCTGGCGTCGATTTGTGGCACGTGAATATAAGGTTTACCGTGTGCATAGGAACGAAGGTAAAGGTAGTGTAGATAGTGGGGGTTGATGTCTGAGACGACGTACAGGTCACGCGGAATGAATTGCTTCGTCAGATTTACCGATTCCAGCGCTGATTTCCAGTACCCGGTCCCCCACATCCCCCACATGCGGCCGCAGAACTTCTCCCATCCACAAATTGAATCTGCGCGCGGGTTCTAGGTTGACCAGGATCCTTATCTTTACTGGACGGATTTGTCCGGTAATGGTGTGCGCATAACTGCCTTCATGGCTGCGCATAAATCGAGACTAGAAGGAAGTCGGCGGGGACAATGTCGTGCACAGATATTCTTGTGACGGGTATTCTAGTGTATTACCTTCTAAAATACGAGCAATCTTGCTGTTCGGATGGTAGGCGACAAGGCCCTTCTGTGGCCCCGGCTTCTGAAATGCGAAGCAGATGATCACAGTTCGAAAGTAGTAGTCACAAAAACTAAGAATTCCATCTGCCTGAACAAAAAGCGAGTCCGCGTGATTGTAGATGAATGTTTCGCTCCTCGGGCGCTTGCTAGGACAGCATGGGGTGAGCCCCAACATAAGGAGAAACTCATGGTCAGCGGATGGACTCCATCCCGGATTGTACGGATAACACAATTGAAAATCATATGTAAACGCGAGAATTCCACCCGGTTTCACCATTCGAGCCATATCCTTGAAGGCGCGGCAATGTGGGTACATATCCGTACTATTGATCGGTTTTGAACAATCGTAAATGTGTTCAAGACTGGAAACTGATAACACCGCGTCAAAGAATTCAGCAGGGCCAATTTCTTCACCGGCAAAACCATCATGGAGGATAATCTCTGGGTACATTTGTTCGTTTTTCTCACCGAGGCCCCACCCCTTTTTGCCCGTCGGGTTTCTCTTGTCCAAGCCGTGAGCCTCCACACCGTAACGTCGTCTTAGCTTCTCGGCAAAATGCGGCTTCGCACCGCAACCGACATCGAGCACTTTGGCCGCAGGTGAGAAGAGGAGAACCGCCTGCAGCCATCCGTATGCAAAACCTTTCAGCCATCCGTCATAGGAGGCATCCGGGATCGCAGCAATCTGCATTGCTTTCAAAAGACTTCCTCTAGACCAATCGAACATTCCAATGCTCCTTTGGTGCGTGGGGTCTCGGCGAATGCCTCCGTCTGCGAGGTCAATCTGAGTCCCATCCCAAATGCAGCCGGGCCGTTTGGGAAGACAACCTGCCAGCTTTGGACCTGAAACGTTACAGCGCCTGATTTGTAGGACACCAATTTAATCAAGTATAGCTGTTTTGCTCGCACCCCTTCAGCAAACAAACCCGATGCCGATGGCGGCGAGTTCGCTAAGCCTTGGATCGACAACGCTGGCTTGTGGCACCTCGCTTGAGCGGCCTGGTGCGCCCAAAGGCGGGAGTGGTGATTAAAATGAAAGCTACCGTTACGAACCACGTATTGGATGCAATATCGAATGACTACGATTTTGAGATGGTCTTCAGCGACGTAATCAAGTGGCTCCAGGAAGAAGGCAAGGAAGGGGTCACCCATGAGGCGGTTGCTCGCCGATTGGAGCAACTGATTAACGAGGGGTATGCGCAAGCTTATCTCTTGAGTTCGCAATTGCCCACGCCAACGCCTGTAACATTCTCAAACGAAACGATTCGAGAATTGTGGTTCTATGCGACGCCATCTGGTAAGCGCTTGGCGCAACTCCACCAATAATCGCAGCAGCCACGATTGATCTGATCCAGAGCACGACAAAGCGCCAGCCGCCAACCCCCTTTCGCAACAGCATGTCATCATCGCGCACCTGCTTCACTTCCTGCACTTGGCTCGCAGGGGATCAGGTCAGTGGATAACGTGGGATTGCATCAACCAACGCGAGGGCTTGCTGCGAGTCGTTACGATTGGCTCCGGTCAGTTGAATGGCGGGAGGAACGCTGCGACCGTCGCAGATTAGATGGCGCTTGCTGCCCAGCTTGGGCCCGCTCGCTTGGATTCGGTCCCGTCTGGCACCCCCAAAAACTGCCCGGAACGAACTGCCGTCCACGACGGCTCGTGACCACTCAATCTCCCCGCAGCGCGCCAGCCAGTCCAGCAAGGAGAAGTGGATCAGTTGCCAGATGCCCGCGTCTTGCCAGTCACGTAACCGCCGCCAGCAGGTCATGCCGGAACTGCAGCCCAGTTCCTGTGGCAGCATCTCCCAGGGAATTCCGCTACGCAGGACGAACAGAATCCCAGTTAGACAGGCACGGTCTGGTAAGCGGGGTCTGCCAACGCTGCTAAAGCTTCTCACACCCAGACGTGCGGTTGAGTGGATCCTGCCGAATACTATTCCTCGTCGAGGAAACGCAGTTCGGGTGCGGCGGAGGGCCAAAAAACCAAAAATACACATTCAACAGTCGAGACCTGCAGCCCTGGGGCCGCTTGTTATGCCAATCGAAGATTTGCCACTCGGAAAGACAGAGGATTTTCACGAATTCACGGTTTGTAATGCGCTTTTGCTTCAGCACCCGGGCCCGTTTGCGCAGAATACGGAGTATAAGTTTTCCGGCGCCCAGGAGGCCCTGACAATAAGGTAGCAAGCGCTTGCGGCGCACCATCGTGGCGAGCCAAAGCATCTGGAAGACTAATATCCGGGGCAGCAACTTCCAGAGGACTGCGGCCGGGTAACACTTGGCAATCAGACACAGCTGGTTGCGTGTAATCAACTCAACAACCTTGGGATGCATGGGACTGCCTAGGGTCGCACTGCCAATGTGGTACGCGAGGGCATCGGGCACGTAGCAACCCGTATAGCCCATCAATTGAGCGCGGATCGCCAAATCCAAATCGTCAAGGTAAGCAAAAAAATCTTCATCGAGCCCTCGGATCTCCTCAAGAACAGAGCGCCGGAACAACGTACCGGCACCGCAGCCTGCCAGGACCCAACATGCTTTCTCAAACTGGCCGGTATCCCTATCGCCATGACCGAGTCTGTATGCTCCTCCCCCCAGAAGCAACGCATCTCCAGCTCCGTCCAGATAGTTCTTTTGGGCCGCGTTTAGTAGCTTGCCGGTTGCAAAAGCGCGATTCGGATCAACTTCGATGGCAGCAACGAGCTTGGCGATAAACTGAGGCTCGGGTTCCACATCATTGTTCAATAGCAGGACATATGTCGAAGAACTGCCAGCAATTCCGACATTAATCGAAGCCGTGGTCCCGTAGTTCCTGTCGAGCAGGATTCTGCGCACGTTGGGACCCAACGGATCTCTGAGTATCAAGTCCGGCAAAGCATTGTTCTCGACGATGACAATTTCGTAGTTCTTCGGAGAAAGACTCTGCTGAGCCAGGAATGAGAGGCAGCGCGCGGTCAGGTCGGGTCGACGTAAGGCGGGAATAATGACAGACACGAGTTTAAAATTATGATTCACTAAGTTGCTAGGTGCTGCAATTTGGAGCCCGGCAAGTTTGCAGGAAAGCTTGACTGTCCGCCGCCCTTATCGCTCCTACATCTCAGATCCGGTATTGCTGTGCGATCGGGAAGACACGACCGATACCGAAGGCCTTGGGCATGATTTTGAGGTTTGGAGCGGCCTGCTGGCGCTTGTACTCATTGCGATTCACTCTTTGGATGATGCTCTCCACAAGACCAAGAGGCAGGTTGCGCTTTCTGGCGATTTGCTTCGCGCTGGAATTTTCCTCAACGTAATCACGGATGACCTGATCCAGAACGACGTAAGGAGGCAGCGTATCTTGGTCGGTCTGGTTCGGACGGAGTTCCGCGGAAGGCGGCTTATCCAGGGACGGCTGCGGTATTACCTCGCCGTCTCGATTGATCCAGCGCGAAAGCTCATATACCATGCCTTTGTAAATATCGGCAATCACCGCTAGGCCGCCGACCATATCTCCGTACAAAGTGCAGTATCCAGCAGCTAACTCACTCTTGTTTCCGGTACTGAGCACAATGGCCCGGAACTTATTCGAGAGTGCCATCACGATTGTGCCACGTATACGAGCCTGCAGGTTCTCCTCTGTCACGTCCTCCGCCAGTCCGCGAAAAACGGGGGCAAGCGCTTTGCGAAACTTATTGTACTTCTCAGTAATGGGAACAACCTCGCAGGTGAGACCCAGGTTCTCCGCCAGTTGGCGTGCATCCCTTAAGCTGCCTTCCGAGGAAAAAGGTCCGGGCATGGAAATCCCGATCACGTTTTTTGGCCCTAAGGCGTGAGCGGCGATCACGGCGACCAAAGATGAATCAATTCCGCCACTGAGCCCGATCACCGCCTTCTCGAACCCGCACTTGCGGCAGTAGTCACGAGTGCCCAAGACTAGAGCGTCAAAGACCGCCTCGACTTCACTCGCCGGCTGCGGGTGAATGTCGGTGGATCTGCCCTCCCCAGTCTGGAAGAAGATCAGGTCCTCCTCGAAAGATTTTGCCTGGGCGTGGACCTTTCCATTCTTCCCGAGAACCAGGCTGGAACCGTCGAAAACCAAGCTGTCATTGCCACCAACCATGTTGGCGAAGGCAACCGGAACTCTGTAATGCCTGGCTATCGCTTGGAGCATCCTGCGGCGGAAAGCACGCTTTCCGAAAGCATAAGGCGAAGCCGAAATGTTAACCAGCAGGTCCGGATTGCTGGAAGCGATCTCTTCTACCGGATCACGACGATAGAGTGGACGTTTCCAAAAGTTCTTGTCATTCCAACAATCCTCGCACACCGTAATGCCCACACGCAGCCCGTTCACGCGAATAACACGCGGCTTTCCCCCCGGCTCGAAGTTCCGCTGCTCGTCAAAGACGTCGTAGGTTGGAAGGAGTATCTTGGCCTGCTGGTAAACGATTCTCCCGTCGTATAGTACGGAAGCCATATTGGCAAAAGGCTTGCCGGACGTTAGGGGAGAACGAGCCACGTGACCAACGATAGCCGTCATTTTCTTCGGTAGACTGCGAGCCAATTGGCGGAGCGCACGAAAATTGTCGTCTGCGAATCCATTACACTGCACGAGGTCACGAGGCGGATAGCCGCAAATCGACAGTTCCGGGAAAAGTACCAATTGTGCTCCGGCAGCTTCGGCGCGGAGCGCATAGTCCAGCAGTTTCTCAACATTACCAGTCAGGTCCCCAACCGTGGGGTTCACCTGGGCAACCGCAATTACCATCCCTCTCTCCTTAGTTTAATAGATGAGCATGTCATGTCAGGACCGTCGATTTGGGCGTCAACCATGCTCAGCCAACTGCAAACGAAGATCGATGTTGTCCCTCTATGTCTCGTGATGAATTCTTCGCATCAGGGCGTCATAAGCTCGGCGTCGCCCGGTTCCGCCGGGCGCGACACAGTCCCGCAACGGATGCCACACATCGCGCCATCTTGGTGACTGTCGCCCGGCGGGATGTTGTTCCATGGAGAAATGGGGAAATGTAATATTACCCAAAACTTCGTGAAGACTGAACCAGAGCCAGTGAGCCTCTACCGAGAAGAATTCGTCTCCGAGTAGCTGCTGCAGAGTCGCCGTTCGTTGTGGATCTTTCGCATCTTCCGTCTGGATGCTTTCACTCGCAGAGTGCAACGGCAGTAGGTTCCGAGAAGCAAAGTCCACAATGGAAATCGCTTGAGCAACGTTCGAGACAATATTACCGATTCTAAAATAAAACCCAGAAGCACTCTCGCCTTTCCACAGGCCGGCACCGTGATATGCGACCTGAGGGTGCTCGTAGCGAGCGTCGGTCATGTCGTGCATAAGCACCAGGTGATTCTTCTGCACTAAACTTGGCAATAGTCCTCCCAGCACGCACTCTGCCACGTCGAAGCCATGAGCATCCCAAAACACCAGGCAGCGATTTGCCTTTTCTAAAATCGGCGAAAAATCAAAATCGAGGATATTGGCGATTCGGATGTCACCCTGGCTGAACCAGTGAGGGGGACAAATGGGTCGCAAGTTGGGTAGGGTCTTTCGCTGCCAGCTATCGTCGAGGCAAAGGCTGAGCACAGTACACGATCCTGTCGCCTTTAATTGATTGGCGACTTCCAGGAAGCAGCAGGTTGAATTTCCGTTCTTTCGCCCTAATTCGATGATCAGATCGGGGCGGAATTCCAGAGCGAAGGCCGCGATCTGGGTCCACTGGTAGAGCGCCAGCTCACGAGGACTGTTTACTGCCGTGCTTAGGATCTTGAACCGTTCACACAGGCTACTAATGACTTCGCGCTGGTTCCAAAGCGCCTGCGCTGGACTCGAAATGCCCGAACCGGTCGCAGCCGGGTTCTCCACAACATCAGATGCACTGTTCGGCATTGTCGGTCCTTTTCCTAGATGATGATCGGCTTAGTCTAAACAAGTGACGTAAGAAATAGTATCGAGCTTACTTGCGACGTTCTCTAGAACAGACCACGGATCAATGATCACGCTGCCCCGCGGAATTTGAAGTGCTGCGGATTGGAACAACTCGACGTAACCTGGCCATGGACATGTGATTGCAAACGTTGAGCAGCCTTTCACGAAAAGCTCTTTAGGGTCTTCGTAAATCACAACTGGACCGCCGGAAAGCAAGGCTGCCGTGGCACCCCTGGCTTGGTAGTCATGCGCAAAGACCTGACGCCCACGCTCGGCCAAACGTTGGCACAGCCAAACTCCCGGGGAGCAGTCGATTACTCCCGTAAACGGCTTGTAGGCCAGTCCCAGTACTGCCATCGCCTCACCATTAGGAGAATTTGAGAGAACCGTTTGCAACAAGCGTGTGTTGACGGCATCGTTCACCCTGTCAGTTGCGTCCGCCAATGGAGCCTCGATTCCGAGTGACCGAGCGGTGTACTGGAAGAGGCGGTTGTCGCGCGGGAAGCAGGGACCTCCAAAGCCCAGGCCGGGCTTCAAGTACTCTTGCCCGATGCGGCGGTCCTTGCCAATGGCTCTTAATATCGCACGAGGGTCGGCGCCGGGAATTTTCGCGCAGACGGCACTGAGTTGGTTGGCAAAACTGATTTTCATAGTGACGGCGCAATTCACGGAAATCTTCGCGAGTTCCGCGCTTGCCAGCGACATGCGCTCCACGGGTGCCCGATTGGTGTTAAACCGTTGATAAAGGTCCTTCAAACGATCTCCTGAAGAGGTATCGGACTCGCCGATTAGGACAAAATCCGGCTCCAGTAGCCCGCGAATGACATCTCCCAGCGCGATGAATTCAGGGTTGTAGCATAGGCCGAAATCGTGCCCGCAATTGCCTTCAAGCGTTTGCTCGAGCACTGCTTTTACGACATCGTCGCACGAGCCTGGGGTAACGGTCGAGTTAATTACGAACAGGAAGCCGCCAGGGCTGCGCCGCCGCACTTCGGCTGCAACCCCTCTTATCGCCTGGAGTAAGTATTCGTTGCTAAAACTGCCGTTATGAAGGCTTGGAGTCGGAGTCACAAAGAAGCAGGCCTGTGATGTCTCCATCGCCTCACCAAAGTCGTCCGTAGCCCGGAGGCGACCTCCACTTTGGTTGATCATATCTTGCAGCTTTGGCTCTTGAACAGGAGCTATGCCTTGGGCGAGCGACTGCACTTTGGACCGGTCAACATCAATACCGACAACCTCAAATCCCCGCGCGGCAAGACAAGCTGCCACGCACGCGCCAAGCTTTCCCAAGCCGCAGACCGCTATTCTTTGCAGGCGACTAGAAGACATCAATGTTCCTCGTTGAGATTTATGGATAGGTCTAGGTAAGGTAAGATTGTACAACCAGTTGCTGGATTAATGATCGGGCAGTAGCCGCCCAGCCAAGATTTCTGTATTTCCGTTCTCCAAGAGGGAGTTTTTGAGCAGTTCCTCCTGGTCCTAGTCTATGAGCCGAGGTTTGTCCTCACCTCCATTATTCCTGTTGCTGCAAGGAGCAACGCGCGGTTCAGGAAAGGGCAACAGAGAAAACCCAAAGGCTTTGATTTTGCGGCTCTCTCTGCATCGATTCGGGGTCTTGCAGGGCCGTTGACCCCTCTTTCGGCGGTACTGTATGTTCTTTTTTAGTATACGGACTCCTGGATACCTGCTCATGCTGACCGAGACGCGCACACCGACCTCTCCACCCGGAGCGATACCTTCGACCCATCATTCGGGACACGTCCGAGATCCCAAGTTCGTAGCAGCGATCTGCTACGCCCTGCTCGTAATCGCGATGTGGGGACCTTTCGCCTTTTCCAGCGGCATGCCGTACGAAACCTCATTTGCATACTGGAGCCAAACCCATCCGGTCTGGAAGGGGTTCTTGTACGAAGGCGACGCACTGAGGATCCACACATCAACTTTCTACCAGTTGTCATATGTGCTTGGTAAGGCGCTGGGAGTAACCGGAAGCTTCGTACCCTACCAGTTCGTTTACGCGGCGCTGTGGTGGGCCAAGGGTTTCTTGTTGTTCCTTATTTTGCGACGGCTGTTTCCAGCCTCCGCGTTCCTCGCCTACGTGGTAGGCACACTCGCTTTGGTTCACGCATCGGACTGGGCATTGCAATGGGTCGGCCAACTAAACCAGTTGGGCTTTGCGTTCTGGCTGCTCTTATGCCTTTATTTTTTCGTCGTTGCGCTCCAACAATCAACCACAATCCGAACGGGAACCTACTTGGCTTTCGCCTGCCTTTTTCAGTACATGTGCCTTTGGAGCTATGAGAGCCCTTTGTTCATTATCCTGGGAGCTCCCGCGGTCATCGCTTTCATGTCGAAGCAGTCGGTATCCAAGCGCCTATTGGTGAGTTCCGGCATTTGGTACGTGGTTCCGCTTATCTACGTGGGCTTGTCGCTCAACAAATACCTCCATCCGCACGGACCTTGGTATCAGGAAACAGTGCTACGGCGCACTTGGTCAGTTGGTTCTCTTCTCAATGATTTGGGATTCAACATGTACGCTAGCATTGCGTTCTGGTCGTGGCCAATGGCAAGCTCTGATATGTCGGAGGCGCACACATACGCTTTGGTGATCCTTGGCGTATTCGTTTTTCTGATCGGCACCGTGGTATCGGTTCGTTGGACAGTACGGGATGCTGAGCAAGGGGAAGGGGACCGCAGTATTGGGGTGGCCTTTCGGCTGCTCGCTGGTGGCTTGATCCTGCTCGGATCGAGTTTCCCCGTGTATTTGATGCTGGACAGCGCGCGCAGCCGTTGGCGAACACAGTTGCTGTCGAGCATCGCGGCAGCAATGACGCTTGGTGCCGCCAGCTTCTTGATTACGGCTCCCATCTCAAGGGTATGGGTATGGGTATGGCCCCGGAAACTGGCCTGCGTAGGGTTGGCTGCCCTGGTCGTGTTCATCGGCGCCTCACGCGCTATCGAACGGGGGGCTACCCACCGATCGATTTGGCGGCGGCATCAGCTAGCAATGCAGGAAGTTATTCGGACCGCACCTGAGGTGAGACAGGACGTGATATTCGTGTTGCAGGATGTTCCCAAAGCGAATGACCCCTTCCGTGACGCTATGTGGTTTGACATGGCCCTCCGTCTCGCCTATCCGGGAATGCGCGTCGCTGGCATCTACTACTACGACGACGGTTCTCCAGCACCAGGCGATAATTTCAAACTCATCTCTGACCATTGGCACTGGGATGGGACAGGATTTCCACCGCTGATCCAGGAGACCACGCTGGCACAAACCATAGTGATCCAATACCGGGCTGATCACGGGCCCGGCCTCCTCACAAACCTCCCAAGGTTTTTGTGCCTGGGGCCCTGTTCGCCGGAACTATATAATCCTAAGTCGGACATCATCGGGCATACGCCTTCGCCAGTGGCGTTGCGTCGGTATGGCCCAGTATAGGCATGTCGGCATGCAGGAAAGCCCAAAACGAATTCTTATCTTTATTGTCGCCTATAACGCCGAACGCACGATCGAAAACGTTATCTCGAGGATTCCTTCATCACTGTCCGACTACGATGCCGAAATTCTGATCATTGACGACTCATCGCAGGACCAGACCTTCGGCAAGGCACACGATTTTCAAAAAAACGGTTATAGTCTTTTTTCGAAGACGGTGTTGTACAACCCCGTCAAGCAAGGTTATGGCGGCAACCAAAAGATTGGATTTCACTATGCCATTCAGAACGGGTTCGACGTCGTTGCGCTGGTTCATGGGGACGGACAGTACGCCCCTGAATGCCTTCCCGATCTGCTGGCCGCGCTGAGTGGGGACGAAACGGGTGCGGTATTCGGCTCTCGCATGACGACACGCTTCGGCGCGCTGAAGGGGGGAATGCCACTCTACAAGTATATTGGCAACCGGATCCTGACGGGGCTGCAAAACTGGATCTTGCACAGCTCTTTAAGCGAATTCCACTGCGGTTACCGCGTGTACTCGGTCCGTGCCCTCACCCGGCTACCTTTTGAGCGCAACACCAACGATTTTCACTTCGATACGGAAGTCACGATTCAATTGCTCCGTGCCGGATTCCGCATTAAGGAATTGCCGATCCCAACTTATTACGGAGGCGAGATCTGTAACGTCAAGGGCTTGAAGTACGCGTTCAATGTTGTCAAGACCAGCCTAATCAGCCGTGCACAGGATTATGGGATTCTTTACGAGCGCAAATTCGACCTAGCCTCAGCCGCGGAAAACAACCCTTTCTACCAGCCGAAATTCAGTTTTGAAAGCCCGCACACCCTGGCCCTGGAGCGGGTCCGTTCCGGCGCTGCAGTTGCAGACATTGGCTGCGCCTCAGGATACATGGCAGAGGCGCTCAAGCAGAAGCACTGCCGCGTCACCGGCATCGACCAGTTCCCAGTCCCGCGCTCCCCGGCGCTGGATGAGTTTGTTCAATGCGATCTCGACCGTGGTGACTTCCCCATCGACGCCGGAGAGTTCGACTACGTGCTACTGCTCGACATTTTGGAACACCTGCGATCGCCCGAGCGCCTACTCGATTCCTTGCGCACTTCTCGCAAGATCAGCTCCGAGCCCAAGATCATCTTCAGCACTGGCAACGTGTCCTTTTTCATCACCCGGCTCGAACTTCTTCTCGGATGGTTCAATTACGGTGTAAGAGGAATTCTCGACCTTACCCACACTCGCTTGTTTACCTTCCGCACTGCGCGCCAGTTGTTCGAGCAGTCCGGGTACAGAGTAGAGGAGACCAGGGGTGTGCCTGCTCCCTTCCCTCTCGCGGTGGGGGACGATTTTCTTGGACGATTTCTCCTGAATGTCAACAAGCTTCTGATTCGGATTTCGAAGTCTCTGTTCGCTTATCAGATCTTCATGGTGTGCACTCCGCTACCCTCACTGCAGTGGCTGCTGGAGAGAGCGCACGAAGGCAGTGAAGAGAAGATTTGTCGTGCCGATACGGGTTAGCGCAAACTTCATCGGCTGATTTCATCAACGCCCCAGGAAGCAAAGTGCTGGGAGCTAGCAGGTGCGTGTCAGTTCGTTTTATGAAGTTTTGTGACTCCTCGCATATTATACGGTACATTTTGGAGCAACAGAGACAATCGCCAATTCTGTAAATAAGTCGTGTGGAGGTGGAGCTCTTGCACTTGTATCGCATTACCCTTGCGGGAGACACGAGGGGCTTAGTGGGGTCCAGACCGTCATAATGTGCGTGACTGAGCTGCAGTTCTCCTGTCAAAACCGGCTTGAGCCGTTTCACTAATACCGACCCTTTTGATTGCCACGCCAAGGTCGGATTAAGGAATCGTACAGTTTTCGGAGGCGACTTCTTTCCGGGGCTAGCCGATCCCGCAACGTACGCCAGGAATTGAGCATTCTCCAACCTCCGGAGCTTTCCACAGTCTGCAGTGTCGAAACCAGCCGTGCGTTTTCTCGTGCTATTTGCGTTAATTTCTGTTCCGTGTCCTGAAGCGATCTACGAAGGAATCCCTGGTCATTGTGTAGGCACTCCATCTGTTCGTGTACGCGCCCCAGTTCTTCTCTGGCTGCGTCCAGTTGTTTGTGTACGCGCCCCAGTTCCCCACCTAGGCGCCCACATTCCTCTCTGGCTGCCTCCCGCTGCTTCTCTAGGAGCTTAATTGCCGGTGCGACAGAAACCGCGGGAGGGCTCTCACGCACTGCCGGACTCAAAAATAAATAGTTGCAGTCGCCTCGGCTACGAACGTTTTCGGTCCACGACCAACCGGAAGGCATGACTGTACCGTATTCCCAAGCTTGATAGCCAACCTGCTTCAGTATCCCGGCGATCTGCTCGGTAGAAGTCTTCAGCACCTGTAGTCGCTCGTCATAACATTCGATCAAAATGAAGTCGACCATCCCATGGCTGAGATAATCCCCCAATCCTCTGAGAACAATCTCTTCCGCGCCCTCAACGTCTAACTTTAGAAAGTGAACACGCTCGATGCGACGCTGTTCCAAGAAATCGTCCAGACGCATCATGGGAACGGACGTAACCTCTCTAAAAATTGGGATCTCCCCGAGAGAGCTCAAGCCTGTCTGGTCACTAGTCGAAATGTGAAACAATGCGGTGCCCTCCCTGTCACCGAGAGCGGCATTGACAACCTCAGCATTACAGAGCCCATTCAACGCGAGGCTGTGTCGCGTAGCCTCGCAGGATGCCTGGTTGGCATCGAAAGAGTACAGGCGCCCTCCATGCCCGATTAGCTTGCCGAGTAAGCAGGAGTAATATCCGAGATGACAACCGGCGTCGATACAGACGTTCCCAGGCCGCACAATGCGCGTGACGACATCGGTTTCCGGGACTTCAAAGATCGCATCTCGCAACAGCAAAAGACCCAGATAGTCGCCAGGGTCGACCAGCAGATCGAAACCCAGGGACGTCGGGATCCTTTCCACTGTTTTGGCGGTGTCGGTGGCTGTAGGATTTGGATTCTGGCCGCGATGTTCGGTGTCATGCGGAACGTCCATTGTCACGAGCACCTTTCCTCAATCTGTAGCTACGGTATCATTCTACGAAGGCAAAGATATGCACTTAATTCAGGACCATTTCGCGGGCAGCAGGCAGACTGAACTGAAGGACGCTCACCAACAGTTCAAACGAATCATTTCACGGCTGGAGGAAATATACAACGTCCGCCCTTTCAACCAGCAAACGGCTCAGAGCCTGACGGAGTTGTTTGGACTGGTGCTGGCAATAAACCCCACAACAATTCTAGAGGTGGGGGCCGGGTCACGTTCTTCTACCATCGCACTGGCAATGGCAGCAGCTAGGCTTTCTCGTGTTCCCCGTCTCATGAGCATTGACGTTAACCCTGGCAACTTCACGCACTTCGCGAACAGCCAATTTCCCCAGCTGCAGCTTGCACCCGTCGAAGACGTGTGCGTTGAAGCTACGCAATTCAGGATTCCGTCTAACTGCGGCGAGCGGATATTTATGCTGTACGATGCACATGACGACGACCTGCCTGGAGTTAAGATCTTTCCTCATGCAAGACGAACCTGGTTCCCGGAGATGTCGCGCGCTGTTGTGGCCGTGCACGATTGCAGTGTTTCCCCACAACCGCAAGAGGGCCTCGCAAGCTACTACCACCAGGCTGTCTTTAGCTCAGAGGTGACCTTGGTCGGCTTCGGTGAGGTGCCCGGTCTGGTTGAGTACCTGCATGAGCAGAAGCTGACATTGGGCCTGCCGGGACGGGAACTGCAATCATTGCAGGTTGGCGGTGAGGGCACTTCGCTTATCTATTTCCAACTGCCTGGACTCAGTTGACGGAGAGAACGCGTCAAGAGCGGGAAGTGCCATATCCGCAGGCATTGCAGATCGCCAGGTGATCACGATGCAGAGTTCGTCGAACAAGCTTGAAGCCAGGATCGTTCATTGCCTCAAGCAAACTTTTCTGCCTGAGACTAGGCTGCTGATGACGTGGAGGATGCTGCATGTAACAGCAAGTAGAGACGTTGAGGTCGTGCTGAAAAACGCTCAGCGTACTGTATACCATCGGGCAGAAGATCCTGCCCGACTTCTTCGCAGCGATCTTAGGCTCGATCTTGTTGTTTGGTACGGGCGTAGGTGAAGATGCAGGACTCGATGCGGGAGTGCCTGGATCCGCGCCATGAGGCACCCGCTCACTGTTACGACGTTGCAATTTTCTGCCAAGCAGTCGGGCCCAAAAACCGATGGCACTGTCGTCTGAGACCCTTGACCGTGTTTTGAGTCGCTGGTTGCGATCTCCGGTGCCTAAGACCCCGCTGGTAGGTTTCGAATCTCGGGAGGCGTCGCTGGTCACAAAGTCTGATGCGGCTGCCACTCGTACAATTCGCAAGGAATCATCCGCGGATGGCGCCACCTGCAATTGAACCAGCTGAGTTTTTCTCTGGTCGAGAGAGTCCAACCAACGTTCTGGCGAGGTGAAGAAGACGATGCCCTTTTCACGGTAGCGACTGATCGTTCGCTCTGCCCGGGCGACCAAGTCTCGTGCATCGGGCAGATGACCCGGCCAGAGGTCAAGGTACTGGTCAGTGTGGCCAAATCCCCAGTCGGGCTGTTCCAAAGGCAATAAAGCATTGATTTGAAAGAATCTTATTCCACGATTTGCGAACATTTCTATAAACTGTGAGACCTCGGGAAGAGAGTGACGCGTGACTACCAGCGACACTTTTATATAGCGGTCGTATACCCCCCAATCCGGGTCCGCCATAACGCTCTCAATATTCTTGATCACCTTCTCCAAGGTACCCGGCTTGGAACCCATCGCGATCTGATGGGTTGCATCGGTCGCTGCGTTAATCGAGACATGAATGCTGTCTATGTGGATTCTCTTAAGCAGTTCCCATCGTCGCCCCGAGAGCAACCAGCCATTGGTGATAATTCCCAAACGGGCAACAGGATTGATAAACTTCTCGATCTCTTCTGCTATCGCTTCGAACTGCGGATGAGCCGTTGGTTCTCCAAGGCCCTGAAGGTCTACTTCAATCGCATACCGTAATGCGTCGGCAAAATACTCTACTTCTTCCACTTTCAGCCACTGCGGGTCCGGCACCAACGGGGCAGTACAAAAGGTACACTTAGCATTGCACACGTCGGTCATGGGGATGGCAACCTTCCACGGATAAGACGTGATCTCGGCAACCCCGCGCTCGTACTCCCACAAAGAGACGACGTAATTTGCAAAAACCTCGGCCCCTTTTGTTTCCTGACGAAGGTAGTATTGCCGGAGTTCCTCCCGATCGTAGCGACGAATATGCTCCATCAGCGCAGTGCGTTCGTACTTTAGAGGGTTGAAATAGAGTTCTTGCAGCGACCGCACCGCGTGCAGAGGAATAAACTTAGTCTGAAGAACCACCGGTTTTCTCCGAATTAACCTACGCGTCTAGCTTCCGTGACGATTAGCATAGACTCGCACACCGCGTGTGGCAAGCGACGACAGCCAGGCGACGACAGCCAGACGAACTAGGCGGAACTAGGCGTTCGTAACGGGATTACAGGAGCTGGCTGGAACTCGAGTTTCTTGAAAGTCTAGCAACAATAAGCAGATGCCAGCCCAATTTCTTCTCTAGCCAACGAAACCAAAAGGCTGGCATCCATCGGAAGTACCAGCACTTCACATACCGGTACTCGACGTAATCCGAAATCCTATACGGGAAAATGTGGTCCTTCGACATACTGACGAGGTCAAACCCACGAAGCAGCTGGCGCACTTCGCGGAAAGAATAAACGTAACTCACCGGAGACCCAGTCTGGGCCTCTGAGTATTTCGTCGCCAAATTGCGCCAGTTCCAGGGTTCAAACCAGATGTAGCGCAAGTACATCCACAAGACTTTCCAGGAAAAGCGCGCGTAAAGCATGATTCGCAGTTCGCCGTCCGGCTTCAGCCGTTTGGCGATCGCCTCGACGACCCACTCGGGGTGTGGAGTGTGATGAATGACGCCGAATGAATAGATCAAGTCGAACTTCCTGCCTGGGGGCAAAAGTTGATCCAGTTCTTCCGCATTTCCGTGGATAAAGGTCGCCGTCAATTCGAAGAGCTCAAACCTCTTCTGGGCGAGGGCCAAACTTTCCGTGGAGAGCTCCACGATCGTGAGATTGGCGCCGTATCGAACAAAATTGCATGAGTCAGTGCCGATGCCGCAGCCGATTTCGAGTACGTCCTTGCCGCTCCAGCGCTCAAATTCCGCGAAGCGGGGTATATGGGGTTCAACGAAATACTTACGCTGTTCGACTTCGTCGAAATACTCCCTTGTCCCGATAGTGCGCGGAGAGTGCCGGATGTTACACGGCCTCCGGTCCCAATACTCCTTCACATCTTGAACGGTCGGCATGGCTACGATTCCACCCGCATAACGACCAACCGATGGTGCACGTAAAGCGTGCGCAGGTTGAGAGGCTTGAGTAAGCGGTCACGGTAGCGGAGGAATTGTTTCAAATAGATATACCCCATCAAGCTTTCGTGTCCGGTTAAACTACGAAAAGCCCGGCGTTTCATCATCCGAATCAGCCAAAGCACCTTGAGAACAAAATTGTGTTCCTCTTCCACCTGCATCCTGACTTTCAATCTCTGATAGCGAGAGTGTAACTTCTGCAACCAGTTCTGTCGGGACTCCAGACCAACGCAGTGAGTCGCGAAAGCTTCCTGAAAGGTGAAGAAATGGCGACAATATAGATTGCATCCGATAAGCACGATGTGGCTTCCGGGCCGCATCCGGAGCCGCCCCAAATGCATTTTCCACAGCAGCGTTAACCGGCGATGAAGCTGGTTCTCGTCGGCGTTGTCGGCGAACCGGCTGACCTCTTGTTCTACTTCCCGAGGTTGAATGCGGCCCTTGGCCAACTGGTACTGCATCTGCTCTCTCAACATTCGGATGCGATTCTCCCAGTACTCCGAGCGCTCGTAGTAGCAGTCTACTAATAGCACGTCGGGTGTTAGAGTGTCGCTGCCTGCAGGACTGGCACAGAAATCCTCGACCGGCGCACCTCCCGGTGAAACTTCCTCCCAAGCACGGCTGAGTTGTTCGAAGGAGACAGCGTTGTCACCTAAATAGACGACCAGAGATTCCGGCCGCACGATCTGCAGCAGTTCCCGGACATAGAGAGCAAGGACTTCAGGCGAATAGTGGCAGAGCCGGTACAGAGGCTCCATGCTCCAGTCCGGTTCGCGACTCAAAGGAAGGTCGCCGTTAACAGGTTGGGGTAGCGGCGGGAAAAATCGACGCCCCTGCCGAATCTTCTCAGCCAGTGAGAACGTCGGTAAACGCAGATCCTGAAGGCCCCATTTGTCGTCATTTGCCTCGAGGGCGGACTGAAGGTCCACCTTCGTGTGGTAATCGTTGTGGACGATCGTACCGACATTTTTGGCCCACTCACCACTCAAGTAGTGGTCCTGATGCAAAACCCAAAGATGTCCAAGTAGATGATCTGTTCGCTCGCCGTTGAGCAGCCACATTCGTTTTGCAAGATTAGAGTCTGAGTGAAGATATTTGTTCATGGACTCGTCAAAGCCGCGCAAACGGAAAAAATACTCGCGCGGCGCGAGTTGAAAATCTCCCGGCGCATCGAACAATAGGAACTTCTGAAAGCGGTAGTCCGGTACGGTCTCTGGAATCGCTGCCTTGTGATGAACCAGCCAGTCCCGAAGCAAGTGGAGGTTGTCTTGTGGCTCACTGCGAGGAAGGGCAGACCACACACTTTCTGGAATGTCAAACCGAGGCATTTCGTAGAAGCTATCCGGCTGATCTCGCAGCAGATCTGTCAGACTCGACCATTTGGAGGCCAGAACCAGCAACACGTCGGGATTGGTGGAGAGAACCCAATAATTCTTTGGGTTTGAACGCACAATGGCCGCATTGCGGGAGACATTCTCCAATATCTTTAGCGGCGAATCTTGCTTGATGGAATCGTGCACTTCAGGAGCTATACGGATCACCTTGATCAGTTTGAGGGCCTTTTCGGTAAGAGTGTCCCAGATGAACTCAGGAAGCGTCGGGAGATGTCCGGGAGTGTTGTAGTCGACGAATAAAACTTCGTCCTCTTCGGTCAGAACTTCTGCCAGGCAGTTGAAGCCGAACGCTGTTCGCTTGTAGAGGTTAAAACCGTAGTTATCGTTTCGACCGTAAGTAACAACCGAGATCACTTTAGCGCTCTCACCTTTCAGTCGGTGGAATTCGGGTTCGGGCCCCCGGAAACCCAGCGTGGCTCACCGCCGCAAGTCGGCCTCGTTTTTGTTGGCACTATACCAGCCGATGGTTTGTTTGAGCCCGACGGGCAGCTCCGTCGGAGGGGTCCAACGGAGTGCTTGCTTCATACGAGTGACGTCCAGGATTTTCTTCAATTGCCCATCGGGTTTGGAAGTGTTCCAGACGATATTCCCTTGATATCCGGTGAGTTCTTGGACCAACTCGACCAACTCTCGGATACTTGTGCCCTGACCACAACCGAGGTTGAGCGGCATGGTATCTTCGTAGTGTTCGGCGGCGAGCAGGATTGCCTCGGCACAATCCTCGACATAAAGGAATTCGCGAACCGGCTTCCCCGTTCCCCAGACTTCGACTTCGGGCTCGTTCCTCAGCTTGGCGTCTACGAATTTCTTGATCAACGCCGAAACTACATGGGCCCTTTCGATGTGAAATGTGTCGCGCGGGCCGTATAGGTTTGTCAGAATGAGATGAATTGACTTGAATCCGTACTGCTTCTTGTAGGCCCATCCCTGAATTGCCATCATTTTCTTCGTGAGACCATAATTGATGACACTCTCGTGGGGTGGACCGTCCCACAAATCCTGCTCTTTCAGTTCGCCTTCCAGGTATCCGGGGTAGGAGCAAGCAGTTCCGATGCCGACAAACCTCTCGGCCCCAGCTAGCCTGGTGGCCTCCATCACATTGGCACCCATCACCAGATTCTCGTAAAAGATCTTCCCGGGATACAGCTGGTTGAACCCTAGGCCACCGTAGTAGGCCGCTGAGTGGATTACAACATCAGGCTTAAAGCCTTGAAAGCAACGTAGAGCATCATCCATTTTGACCAGGTTGTACTCGCTGCTACGAGGCACGAGAACGGTCGCACGCAATCGTTTCAAAGAGTCGACGATGTGACTACCGAGAAATCCCGTTCCTCCGGTCACAATGACACGCTTACGAGTCCAGAAATCTGTATTCCCGTCGCTGCTCATAGGTTCGAGTACTCCGAACGCACGTCGATTACACTATAGGCGCGTATCAGTTCGTCGACACCTTGGTCTACATCGATAGTTGTGGCAAGGCCCAAGCGGCGAACCTTCTCGTACGAAACTTCGTAGTTTCTCTGGTCCTCATCCTTCCCGGTATCGGCAAAGTGCAAGTAGTAGGGAACCTTTCTTTGTATTTTCAATGCGATCTCTTCTTTGTTGTAGTTCATCTTTTCCGAACCGACATTGAAGACATCGTTCTTCATTTTTTCGAGGTTCCTGATCGCAAATGAAAAGCTTGCCGCCATGTCGCGGACATGGATGAAAGTCCTCTTGAAGGTCTTTTCGTATAGGATAAGGCTCCGCTCTTTCAACGCACGATAGGTGAAGTCATTGATTAGCAGGTCTAGTCGCATTCGGTTAGATACTCCAAAAGCGGTAGCGAAGCGAAACGCCAATGCGTTACCAGCATCCAAGACTTCGCGTTCCGCCTTGGTCTTGGAAATGCCATAAAGCGTGAGAGGATTGAGCGGCGTTTCTTCCGTGCACAGGGCGCCAGTATAGGCGCCATAATTACTCCCCGTTGAGGCGTAAAGGATTGTCTGGGAGTCCCCGCGGACAGCAAGCAAATTGCGCGTGCCATCGATATTTACATCCTGTGCCAGGTGAGGATCCTTCTTGCAAGCTGGATACCCGACTATCGCTGCGAGATGAACGATAACATCAGCCTTCCTCACAGCCTCCGCAAGGTGTTGTTTGTCGCGAATATCCCCCTTGATGAAATGGAATTTTGGGTCGACGAAGTATGGTATCAAGCCCCGTCCCCCGTACATCAGGTTGTCAAATACGGTAACGTCGTAGCCTTCTTGAAGTAGGCGTCCGGTCAAGGCACATCCTACGTAGCCGGCGCCCCCGGTCACAAACACGTTTACGCTCATTTTTGTTCTTCTCGGCCAACCGACCGTGTTAAGTGATTGTTTTCGGACGCGGAGTTCAATTTTAAGATGAAAACATATATCGTGCAGGATGAATGACGTGCCTGCGCGCAAAAAACCAAAGCTTTGTAAAATTCCTATGTTATGACTTAACTGAGAGTTTCTGCAAGGACATTCCAGGACATCCACATTCTTATCATTCCGAAGTTGAAATATCAATTGGCATTCAGTTCCGGGCCCGACATGAAAATTCTCTTCGAAGCCTGATAGGGTTTGGCTGGGATTCTTTCCCCTATCTGACAGTTTATAATGTCTGGCAGATAGGGGCTCCCATGACCAATTCCTTACAGGCATTGCGAGATCGACGCGATCACCTCGCCGCCAGTCTGGCCCGCGTCGATGACCTGCGGGCCCGGCTTTCTGACGGCACGTTTCCCTAAGTGTGGCCAGCCGAATACCGCCGTTTCCGGAACCTGGTACGGGAACTGATCGTCGTAAGTGAGCAGATCTGTTCCGCCCAGGTGCGGGATTTGGAGGGCCTCCCCGCCGGCCGGGCTAAAAAACCTCTTCGCCGATCTATTGGCCGGCGACGCCGTTCAGGAGATTGAGACGCTTCTCGGTCGTCAGGCGGCGGAAGACCTGGATCTGGAAGCGCTGGATCTCGTCGTGCGGCAACACGTCCTGCAGCTGGCAGGAGCCGCAGTCGAGAAACGTCTCAATGCCCACACCAGCGATGAGCGAAACTCACGAACTTGTTGTGGATGTGGGCAGCCAGCGCGATTTGCCGGGCGCCGGACCAGACAAGTGCAGAGTGTCCTCGGTCCCTTACGCCTGAAGCGCGCCTACTATCACTCGTCTCCTGCGGCCACGGCTAGTGTCCTCGCGATCAGCACCTGGGCATAGAAATACCTGCTCTCTCCGGCGCTCACGCACATGATCGGGACCGTTGGCGCTCGGGTAAGTTTCCAGGAAGGAAGTGAACTGTTGACCGAACGGGCAGAGGTGGCCGTGGACGCCAAGCAGGTGGAGAGAACCGACGAAGCTCGCGGAAAAGAGATCGCCGGAGACGCCCCCCAGACGCCCCCCACACCGAACCTCTCAATTCTCTTTCCGCGGCGAGGAACCGCTGGCGCGCACCGGCAAGCACTCGGTCACTTATTCGGCCGTTCTAGAAAAGTGCTTCTGCCTTAGATACCGCCGCCGCACGGTCTCCTTTGCCCAGCGAATCTGGCGGGAGACAACGCGCCCCGTTTCTGCCAGGTGCCGTGTCGGGTGGTGCTCGGGGATGGGGCGCCCTGGATCTGGAATATCGCCGACGATCAATTTCCGGATGCCACTCAAATCGTTGACGCTTTCACGCCCAGCAGCACTTGAGCGATCTCGGAAAAGGCCCACCGCCCACGGGCTGCTCAATGGGCGGAACGCCGGAAGGAAGAATTCGACACCGGAAAATTCCGGGCGCCACTCACCGCCACCCGTCGCCAGGTGTCCCGCTCCGAGGACGCTCGCCGTTGCTCCACTATTTCCAGACCAAGCGACCCCGCATGCGCTATCCGGAGTTCGATGCGCAAGGCTTGTGTACTTCCGCGGGCGTTGTGGAGGCGCCGGGTGCAAGGTAGCCATCGGCACGCGGCTCAAACGCGCCGGAATGCATTGACTGTTCAAGGCTCGAACCCTGGCCGCGCTATGCCAAACTGAGTGGTCGCTTTCAGGACTTCTTCGAACGCAGAACGGAACAGAGGGCCGCATGACTCATCACTTTCTTGGGGTGCACTCTCAGGTCCTCCATGCTGTGTCTACCAACGCGCTGTTTCGTTGTATCCCGCCCAGAAATGGTGCTCGAGGTGGAACCAGCAGGCTTGTCCCAATACCGGAAGAAGTAGACACCGAAGGGGTACCGGCCTTTCGAATGTCCCACCCAGGAGGGCAGTGAGACGGCCCAGTTCGGATCGCAGCACTCGTAGCGAAGCAGACGGCACCAGCATTGCCTGCAATTCGGGATGTTTGGTTATCAGGCGATGTAATGCACGCCCAGCATTGAAGCGCTTGTGCCTGAACCCATCCAATGACAATGCGGGCTCGTGCGTCACTGTGGCCTTCGAATTAAAGATGAGTCTGCACCCTGAGCGTCTCAGCCGATAGCCAAGGTCAATATCTTCAAAAGCTGCCCCAGTGAATCTTTCATCGAAAAGGCCGACTCTGAGGAGTGCTGCCCTGGGGATGGATACATTACAGGAATAAAAGTTCACAAACGGTACGTCAGAGGGGTCGGAGAATCGAAACGAATGCATAAGCTGTTTACGGCTCAGAACCCAATAAAAAGCAGAACCGGTTTCGTTCCAGCCGTTACGTACGTAGCCAAGTACCGCCGAGCCAGGATGTGCCGCTTGTGTGTTGAGGTGTTCTTGCAGCAGATCGGATGCTGCAATCACGTCGTCATCGAGGAAAAGCACAACCTCGCCACGACTCGCTAGGACACCTCGGTTTCGGGCGGCGGCGGCTCCGGGTTGGGCTTCCGTTAGTCCTTGCCAGTTGGTGAAATTTCTGCCATAGGAAAGCACTAACTCTGCGGTTCCATCGCTGCTTCCATTGTCGATTACCAAAACTTCATAGGCGTCTGGCGGGATCGTTTGCGCGGCAAGGCTCCGCAGCGTTCGCTCGAGTTTTGCTGTTCGATTTAGAGTTGGAATAACGACGCTAAGGTTCATGTCGGCGTTCTAATTGGATTACTCGTATGCGCATGTGGCTCGGCTGCGCCGGGACCGCTGGACCGTAATGCAAGCCGCTTTCCGGTTTAAATCTTCTAGTCCAGAAACAGAGTTAAGCCCAACCAGGTTTGATACGAGAATTACATCACAATGCTATCCACATGCTGCCCCAAGAGCGCCTCGTACTGAGCGGTGACGAACTCAGGTAAGCCGTCCTCGATCAACTGCCCGTTGTGGATCAAAAGCACTCGGTTGCAAAACTCGCGAATGCCACCCAAATCGTGCGAAACATATAGAATCGTCTTGCCGGCAGCGCGAAACCGCCGGATACGCTCAAAACACTTTTGCCGGAACCCCCCGTCTCCCACCGCCAAGATTTCATCGATCAAGAGAACATCCGGATCAACTTCGGTCGCAACTGCAAACGCCAGCCGCATGTACATGCCTGATGAGTACTGTTTTATGGGAGAATCGATAAAGTCGCCGAGTTCGGCAAATTCAACTATCCGCTCCTCTCGCTCCTGGACCTGGCGCTTTGAAAGACCCAGCAACAATCCATTCAGGAGAATGTTCTCGCGACCTGTGAGTTCCTGGTGAAATCCAGCGCCCAGTTCGATCAAAGGAGCAATGCGTCCGTGAACCTCTACGCGACCTGAACTGGGAGCGTATACTCCAGCGATAACTTTCAGAACCGTGCTCTTGCCCGATCCATTACGACCGATGATACCGACCATTTCTCCCTTTGCAATTCGGAAAGTAACATGCTTCAGAGCTTCAAAGTCGTGGTAAGTGGCTTTCTGACGTCTGATCTTTGCAAAGAATTCCCTCAGCGTGTCCGGCCGTTCTCGAATCACCCGAAAGCGTTGAACGACATCATCGAACAGCACGCTGCATCGGTCTTCGGCCATCGCACTCCTAAACGTAGTAAACAAACGAATTCTGATACCGCCGAAATACAGTAAATCCGATAACTAGTGCGGTGATCCCACATGCCAACGACATCCCAACCGATTTCAGTGAAGGTAGCATCCCATAATAGATAGCAAGCCGAAATCCATTAAGTACATACAACAGCGGGTTTATTCGAAAAAGCCAGCGGTACTTGCTGGACACGAAGTCCAATGAATAGATCACCGGAGAAAAATAGAACCATGCGGACAGGAGAATTTGCACGATATGGCTGACATCCCGATAAAAAACATTGATTGTTGCGAAGAAAAAGGCTGTCCCCAGAGTAAACAAAAACAGCCCCAGCATTGGAATAGGCAAATAGACCCAAGTCCAATGCAGAGGAAATCGCATGAGCGCAATTAGGAGCATCAAGGGCAGCAGCGAGAGCAAGAAGTTGATGATATTGGAGATGACCGCTGCTACAGGAAAAACTAATTGTGCTATTCGTACTTTTTTCAACAGATCTCCATTGCCGACGATCGACTCCACTGAATACGCGAGCGATTGAGAAAAAAAGGTCCACGGCAAGAGGGTGCTGAGCAGGAAAACGGCGTAGTGGTCTATGGAAAACCGCATGATTGTGCCGAACACTAGCGTCAGCACCACCATCAAGAGTGCAGGATTGAGCAACGCCCAAAGGAACCCCAGAACCGAACGCTTGTATCGAACTCGCAGTTCCTTCAGGGCAAGGGCCCAAATGAGTTCACGGTAACGGTATGTATTGCGGAAAAGCTCGCCCATGATGCGCCACATGTGGCGAATCCAAATTATTGCTTATCGACACGGGTGTCAAATGCGCCTCTCCTGGGAATGCTCGTTGCCTGCGGTTGCGGATCCGGGCCACTCACATCACAGAGAAGCACAGAAAGCTATAATGCCATGCCACGATGCCCGTTGGCTCGGTAATTATCGTCTCTCACAATTCAGGGGCTCATATCGAAGCCTGCTTACGCGCGCTGGCGAGCTTCGTAAACTGGAAAGTCATCCTGGTCGACAACTTGTCCAGCGACGACACGGTAGAGAAAGCCCAAAGCGCTCCATTGAACCTTTGCCTAGTCCTGAATCCCCAGAACTCCGGCTTTGCAGCCGCCGTAAATCGCGGCGCTCGGGTGGCCGAAGGCGACCTATTCGTCATCCTAAATCCCGACGCCCTAGCCTCCCCACGTTCACTGGATCATCTGGCGCAGGTGCTGGCCGCAGCAGACGGTATCGGAGCTGCCGGCGGCCTCTTGACGAAGAACGACGGCACGGTGGAAAAAGGGTTCACAGTCAGAAGGTTACCGACTCTGGGGAGCATGCTGTCTGAAATATTGCTGATCAATCGCATATGGCCGACGAATCCCTGGAACCGGAGCTACCGCTGTCTGGATCTGGACTATACAAAGACTCAAGAAGTAGAGCAGCCCGCCGGTGCCTGCCTCGCGATTAAACGCCGAGCTTGGGAAGACACTGCTGGATTCGATGAGAACTTTTTCCCCGTTTGGTTCGAAGATGTAGATTTCTGCTATCGGTTGCGCGACAAGGGATGGAAAATTCTTTACTCTCCCGAAGCGGTTTTCACTCATGCCGGAGGACACACTGTAAAGAAACTCCCTTTCAGGGATCGACAGTCCTTTTGGTACAAGAATCTGCTACGCTATTTCCGCAAACATCACCGCCATTGGGAAGTGAGTGCCTTACGGGCAGGGATTGCAATCGGGTTGCTGTTGCGCATGGTGTGGGCTCTGCCTGGACGGCGAGCGACAGGGGTTTCAGTCGCGCAGGCGGTGAGCAGCTATTGGCACGTGGTATGGCATTATGCGCTCAAGGGTGAGGATCTCTAGTTGAGCGCAAGTCGATGGCTGGTTCCGGGACGTATGCAGCCACGTCGTGCTTCCTTAATATCTCGCATGAAAATTGCAATCCTGGGAACACGTGGTATTCCCGCCCGATACGGCGGCTTCGAAACGCTCGCGGACCAACTTTCGCGACGTCTGGCGGAACGTGGCCACCAGGTGAGTGTTTACAGTCGAAAGCCTTTTACTGCTCCCAACGATCTGTTTGATGCGCGGATTCGTCGAATCGTCCTGCCTAGCCTCCCCAGCAAGCATTTTGACACGCTCGTCCACACGTTCATCTCGGTTCTGCATGTGCTCTTTACCGAGGTGGACGTCATACTGATCTGTAATGTTGCGAATAGTCCATTTGCGTGGATTCCCCGGCTGGTCGGAAAACCAGTCGCCCTGAATGTGGATGGATTAGATCGAAAACGCCGTAAATGGAACTTCCTGGGGCAATGGTTCCTGCACTTCTGCGAGGTTCTCTCTGCTCACACCCCGACGCGAGTCGTGACCGATGCAAAGGCGATCCAGGATTATTACTGGCGTCGATACCGCAAAAAGTCCGAAATGATCGCCTATGGCGCTGAGCCGCCGGGCGGCAGCAATCATCTGGGCGACTTTGGCTTGTCGAGCAGGCGGTACATTCTCTACGTGGCGCGATTGGAGCCGGAAAACAACCCGGAACTTGTACTTCGGGCTTATCAGACATTGAGCACCGATTGGCCTCTCGTCATCGTGGGAGGAAACACCTACCAGCCTTCTTATATGCGCCAGCTTGAATCCCTGGCTGACCAGCGCGTGATTTTCACGGGCCCGGTTTATGGTGATCGTTATTGGACATTGCAACAAAACGCTGGGCTGTTCGTATTCGCGGGCGAGATTGGAGGAATACATCCTGCGCTTGTTGAAGCCATGGCGGCGGGGAATGCTATTCTTTATCTCGACACTCCTACAAATCGGGAGACTGTAGTCGAGTGTGGAATTCCCTTTCAGCCAGAGCAAGGTGATCTGGAAATTAAATTGAGTCAGTTGATCGGGGCGCCTAAGCAGATTGAGGACCTCAGAGAGAAAGCAAGGCAGGTGGCGCGAGAGACTTATGGGTGGGACAGAATTGTTGATCAGTACGAGTCGCTCTTCTCCAAAATGCTTCGCTGATGCAATGTTTTCAATGATAATTGCTGGACGCAGCCTATCAGATAAAGATTGGATCATGACTATGAACTCACGAAGAATTTCGGTTCTTGCTGGAATGGCAGCTCTCCTGAGCTTCGCGACGCTGTTTTCAGTCGTCTCTTTCGCGCAATCGGAGCGGGCCACTGCGGACTACAAGCTGCAGTCTGTAGCGTTCAGTGGCGACGAATTGGCAAAACATGAATTTAGCATGAGTCCAGAGCGCCGAACCGTGCCAGCGGCAACCGCAGGCGAGACGGGGAGAGTTGGCGTGGGAGTCAAGTTCTCGTCCCTTGGCGCAGGCGCGGAAATGGCGGCCTCAATTACGTCGCACTCGAATGTACGGGGCGGATTCAACATCTTTCGCTACAGCAAGAACTTCACCAAAGACTCGATTCCCTACAGTGGGCAGGTAACCTTCCAGTCGATCGAGGCACTCTACGACTGGTTCCCGTTTGGGGGAGGGTTTCACCTCAGTCCTGGTGTGCTGGCCTACAACGACAACCAAGTGAAGGCAAACGCTTCTATTGGCGGAGGTCGAACCTTCACGTTGGGTGGGACGACTTACATGAGCGATCCCGCGAATCCGGTTTCGGGTAACGGCAAAACCAACTTCTACAAGGTGGCGCCGATGTTTGTGGTCGGCTATGGCAATCTGGTTCCTCGTAGCGGCAAGCATTTCAGCGTGCCCGTGGAGGCGGGGTTTGTTTTCCAGGGGTCTCCCAACGTGTCGCTCAACCTGACTGGAAACGTGTGCAACCCCACGGGAGGTGCGTGCCGGTCGGTATCCGATCCGGTGGTTCAGAGCCAGGTCCAGGCGGAGCAGAAGAAGATCAATAGTGACATTTCCTGGCTGCAGGTTTACCCGGTGGTTTCTGTTGGACTTGCATTTAAGTTCTGAACTGGCTAGTGAGGTGCACCCCAGGCCGCGTGTGCTGACGCTGCGTCTCCGGTTTTGCCTATCTACGAATGAATCTCGGTCGTTCATGCCGATCAGAGCTAGGTGCCATCGGCGTCCTAGTGTGTGTCGCGACGGCTCTCGATGTCCACGCTCTCACTGCGCAGAGTTTCGGGATGGACGAGGGATTCAGCATTTTCATGGCTCGTACGGATGCCGGAACTTTTTGGCGCTTCATTCGACGCGGCGAAATCAACATGGTGTTTTATTACTTGCTGCTTCGCATCTGGCTGTACTTCAGTATGAGCGAGCTTTGGATTAGGTTGTTCTCAGTCATTTGGGCAGTTGCCACAGTGCCAGTGGTCTACGCAATCGGTAGACGGCTGCTTGGCAACTCAGGGGCTGTATCTGCCGCCATGCTTCTCGCATTACATCCTACAGCGGTCATTTTTGCCCAAGAAGCCAGAAGCTATTCACTATCCCTGTTTCTGGTTTCCTTCTCGTCACTGTTCTTTCTTCGCCTGCTCGAGGATCAAAATAGATTGAATTGGGCGGGATACGTTATGTTTTCCGGCCTCGCCGCGTACACTCACTTGTTCGCAGCCTTTGTCATTGCTGGCCAGTGGGTGTGGCTAGTTCTGTCTTTCCCGGCACGTGAACGGTCCGGCAGGCTGCTATTGTCGGGGCTGTTCCTGCTCTTACTATTCCTTCCTTTGGGCGTGCTTGTGCTCAGTAGCTACCGCCACGCCGCCGATTGGATTTCTCCCCTCACCGTCTCAGGATTCCTGCAAATTTGGCCCTTTCTTGCCCTTCCAAAGTGGCCAATCCTGCTATACGTCGGTCTATGGATCGTAGCAATCGGAACTAGCTTCTCGGCGCGTCAGCGCTTTCCGGGTCGATGGCAATTGAGGTTCGTATTGGCCTGGCTGGTTGTACCTATTGTCTTGACCCTGGTAATTTCTCTGGACAAGCCGATGCTGGTGCCACGGTTCTTGCTGGTCTGTCTGCCTGCTTCAGTGCTCCTGGCAGCCCGCGGCCTGATTCAGCTTCCCAGATCGGTCGTGGGGCTTGCGCTCGCGGTTCTTGCGTTAGCGTCGTTCAACTCTGTCCTGTCGTACTACCGCCACCTCGGCTGGAAAGAGGATTGGCGAGGCGCAACCTCGTATGTTGTCTCGCACTGCGAAGCTGGCGACAACGTCGTGGTTATCCCCACCTACGGGCGATTCACATTCGACTATTATCGCGTGCTTGCGCCGGGACCGCCGAAACCGCTGGTCTATGATGAATGGGAACCAGGGAGGGCTTTTCCGGCGCCTACTGCTGGGCATAGGACCTGGTTAGTGGTCAGTCCCGTTGGCTCCAGGCTCCCCGGCGGACGAGACGCCCTTCAGGATGTCAATTCAGAAAGAAACTCCCGGTATGTGCTGGAAGACCGTCGGTTCAATTCCCTTGAAGTGTGGCTATTAGCAAAGGAGACCTGAGTTCGAGTAATTTGTTGCTCCATTAACTTTGGAGGATGTCTCACGTTTCGCTTTGTGAAAGGATGAGATGCCGGGCGTCAGCAAAGTCGAAGCCAGTCAGCGACAAGGCGAGAGTAGCAGGATTCTCGAACCAAGAAGTCACCCCACGAGGCAAACGCAATTAGCCTGCCACCTTCCGCACATCCTTGTCGTCTTCGTTTACACCGCATTCGCCGCGCGCCTTTTTTTCATCATCTCGCGTTATGCAGTCAACGTGTTCTATTGGGATCAGTGGGATTTCAACAATGCTACGCTTTTCGAGCAGCATACTCTATGGGAGATCTTCCGTTGGCAGCACGGGCCTGACCGGCAAGGTCTAGGTGGAGTTTTGGAGAAACTGTTCGAACCGCTCATCCACTGGAACACCCGCTATGAGTCGTTCGGCATCGGTGCCATTATCGTCATCGCGGCCATCCTGGCTCTTTGCCTAAAAAAGCGGTTGTTCGGGAGTATCGGGTACGAGGACGTAATCATCCCCCTGCTCTTTCTTACTCCCGTGCAATACGAAGGACTCTTATCCACCCCCAACCCAGCTCACGGACCACTGCCTTTGTTGCTGATAGTCGTCTATTGCCTTTCGTGGACGCTTGACAATCAATTGGGCAGATATAGCTGGATACTGATCACAAGCTTCTCAGTCATCTACACAGGGTTCGGACTGTTCACAGGTTTTCTGACACCCTTGCTGATATCCTGTGAGTGGTACCGGAATAATAGGGAGTGGTGCCGACACAATCACGTTTTGAGTGCGTTTGCATTGCTGACTTCGGTCCTCTCAGTCGCTTCATTCTTTATCGGTTACCAGCTGAACGCGGCGGCGTCATGTTTCTCGCTCCGTCCTCAAAATCCTTTGCGCTACGTTGAATTCATGGCGCTGATGTTTGCGAATTTCCTCGGCATCAAAAAGAGCTTTCTATTGGCGGAACTTGTTGGAGGTGGAATTCTGCTCGCAGTCCTCGTTGGGCTGGCGTTAGCGTCTAACAGGCTATTCTCAGCCAGCAAGACCGAGGCAGAACAGAAGGTCATCACAGTGGCACTACTTGCCTACTGTCTTCTGTTCTGCCTCAGCACGGCTTTTGGGCGGCTTTGCATTGGTTTGGACGCCGCGCAAGGGTCTCGTTACACAACTTACCTGATTCTCGGATTTTTTGGTTTGTACGTGTGTGCCCGATCGGTTCGAAGGAACGGAACCCGCATAGCACTTTTATGCGCGGTGCTCGTGCTGGCGCTGCTCAGTGCTCTGCGCCTGCACAAGTCTGAAATGCGGAGTCATGCCGCCGAAAAGCGAGCATGGGTTAGCTGCTATCTCGCGCGGCATAGTGTCCAGCAATGCGACTCCATGACAGACTTTAAGATCTACCCATGGCCCGAGGCGACGCACTTGCAGCAAAAACTCGACTTCCTGGAACGACGACACCTCAATTTGTACGCGGATTAGGACGAGTGAGTCTCGACGGACAAAGTAATGATCCTCGAACCTGAGCAGTAGAGAACCAGCGCGAGAGTTCCTGATCCGATACACGACGATGCGACTGAATGAACAGCCGCTTTTTTCTTACCTCGTGACGAGCTTTCCAAACGGCGCTGAGGGCAGAAGCGAGTTTCCTATCGGCCAAGAGGCAATAGCCAATCACTTGTGCATCCCGGGCGGTAATCGGCAGAAAGAATCGGCAGTAGAGCGGCCAGGAGATGTTTTTGGCTCGCATGAGAAAGCGGTTCTTGACGGAATGCCAGTTGATTTCCGTCGGAAGTTCTGCGCGACGTTCGGGAGTCACTCGCCTTGTATGCCAGGCAACTGCCTTCGGGGTGTACAGGCATCGCCAACCCATCAACTGCGCACGCCAGGCCAAATCCGCGTCTTCGCGGTAGGCGAAAAATTGTTCGTCGAAAAACTCGCCTTCGACCGAAATGTCCTCCAACATGCTCCGACGGTAAAGAGCTGCCGCCGCGGTCGCGCCAAAGACGTATTCCGCTTGGTCAAATTGGTTCTGGTCCAAATTGCCGGCGCCGCGATCAAGGTGGCGCAGGTTAGGCAAGAAGTAGATTCCAGTCGAGTCGATCACCTGGGTGAACTCAGGATCGCATCTGGGATTCCATCGCAGAAGCTTGCCGCAGACTGCGCCAATCTGATCGTCTAGCTCTCCGGCAGCGACCAGGTTTGAAATGAAGTCAGGACTGAGAACAACATCTGGATTGAGCGACAGCAGCCAGTTTCCGGTCGCTAAGCGTGCAGCCTGATTTTGGGCGGCAGCAAAGCCGACGTTGGTCTGGTTGCAAATTAAATTCGCTTCGGCCGCAACGGTTGCGAGAACGTCCCGTGTGCCGTCCGTAGAGGCGTTGTCAACAATGATTACCTCCACGGGACGGTACGTCTGCTTCCAAAGAGAATCAAAACAGGCGTGAAGGAACGCAGCCGAGTTGTAGGTCGTAACTAGAACTGAAACCATGCAGCAGGCGTATTCAGACAGCGAATCTAGTGCGCTCCCCTGCCGGAGAGTACGGCGGGGATGGTCTTCAAGAGAATCTTGAAATCCAGCCACATTGACCAGTTGTCGATGTAAAGCAGATCAAGTTTAACCCAGCGATCGAATTCCAGGCGGCTACGTCCTTCGAGTGCCCATAAGCAGGTCAGGCCAGGTCGAATGCGCAGACGGCGGCGCTGCCAGCCTTGGTACTGCTCGACTTCATGGGGCAGCGGTGGGCGTGGCCCGACCAGCGACATGTCTCCGCGCAGGACGTTCCAAAGTTGCGGCAACTCGTCCAAGCTGAACATTCGCATCGAGCGGCCTACGGTTGTACACCGCGGATCGTTGCGCATCTTGAATACGGGGCCGTCAACTTCATTCAATCCTTCCAAATGTGGAAGCATTTCGTCCGCATTGTCAACCATGGAGCGGAACTTGAGCAGGGTGAATTTGCGTCCGCCGAGCCCGCACCGGGTTTGCCGGTAGAAGACGGGGCCTGGCGAGGTCAGTTTGATCAGGACAGCCAAGATCACAAACAAGGGTGAAAGTAAGGTCAGAGTTACCGCAGAGATCACGAGGTCGATGACTCGCTTGAAAAACAGTGCGAACTCGTTCTGCGGTGAGCTGGCAAAGGTCAGCAGGGGCACGTGGCTCAGGTGTTCCACAAACACATGAGAGAAGCCTTGCGGGAGGAAGTCGAGCTGCACTCGCATGTGGACGCCCTCTTCCTCGCACTGATGCATCAAGGGCTCTAGACCGAGCAATTCTTCCTTGTCTACGGCAAACACCACCTCATCCACGATGTGATTGTGTAGCAACTCCGACAGACGCTCCCTGGGAAGAACTGAGTAGGTTCCACGCAGCCCTGGCGGCGGGCTTGGTTGGTGATCTCCCGTGTAAACAAAAGCCAGTAAGCTCAGGCCGAAACGCTCTCCCTCTTCGAACAAGGAGGCTAACTCGCCGGCACCGGCGCTGGTCCCCACAATGACAAAGTGGCGCCGGCGTGCTGGCCTGGTACGGAACCAGGTCCCACCAACCATTAACAGCCATCGGTTGGCGGCTAACAACAGGAATTCGACGACGGCGAAAACCAAGA
>Ga0209577_10000670_pt1 | contig 34012 bp, 32 predicted proteins | sample GraSoiAngelo_109_FD_185874 | JGI IMG/M metagenome (GOLD analysis project Ga0209577, IMG submission 185874) | Grasslands soil microbial communities from the Angelo Coastal Reserve, California, USA - 14_0903_12_20cm (SPAdes) (version 2) | ecosystem: Environmental > Terrestrial > Soil > Grasslands... | reverse complement strand
TTCCGCACCTGATCCTGATTTTTGGAATCCGAAAGAGCGGGTCCCAATGTGTCTGAATGCGGCAGCCGCGCGTTCCTATCTTCTCCGGTACATCAAAACGACCTTGATCCAGGCGGGACGCACGAAAGCACAGGTGGACGAGACCATCGCCGCGGCCATCGACAAAAAAGAACTGCCGGCGATGGTTTAATGTGATTGATTTTATTGAGACAAAAGGTTGGTTGCGGGGGGTGAATTTGAACTCCGCATCGCGGTTGAATATATATAAGTTATTGATAATAAGAAAACGTGAAAACGATAAAACCGTTGGTTTCTTTGCCATCTAGCACAAAATTAGCACAAAATGCATTAACCCCCGAACCGGCCCCGCCTGCTCTACTCAGACCCAATTGAGCCGACGCAGAACGATGTCGGTTGTCTTCTCAATTTTGCGTCGTGACATGACCTTGCCAACTCGCGAGCTTCCGTTCTCCGCATCTGTTCCTAAGAACCTCTAATAAAACCACGGGAGTGAGCACGTTTATTCCATTCATGCGTTACAGGAAAACTCTGACTGCGATATTCCTCTCGCCGCGGTTGGGAGCCAGCGATTCGGAATAGACCACTATCAGAAGAGCAGAATAGCGGACGCCCCTGGCGCCGATAGAATCGGTTCAAGTGGCGAACCAGCTTAGGAAGTGGAAGGATCTGCTAACTAGTGAGCCGAACTGACCGCAGGAAGACGCAGAGTGACACCGCACGGCGAGAGAGGCCAGTTCCCCTCCTGGCGAGTAAAAGATTCCAGGCGCCTCAGGAGCAGTGGTAAACGAGCAAACCACGCCCTGCCTGTGTCTGTGTGTCTGAATGTCCTCGGTTCGAAACCAGTGTTCCACATGCCCGGTGCGTGGTTAAAGTGATGCTGTCGACCTTGCGGGCGAAGGTGAGACGCGCCATGTCGGTTGCATGCCTTTCTCCGGAAGGTTGTAAATGGAGGGCCAGGCGGAAACCTGCCCTCCTGTGAACTGCCGTCGGGCTCACTCTTCATTGTCCTCATGTTCGTCATCTCCGACCGGCCCCAGGAAGTGAGAGAAGGCCCACTGGGCTACGCGTCGGCCCTGCTTCCGCGCCTCCTCGTCCGCGAAGCGGAAGTGGATGCCCTCATAGATGCGGACGTTGACCACGTCAGCAGCCGCATCCGAGAATCGGGCATAGGTGCGCGTCTGTTGAATGGCCGCTGGGTTATTAGTGGTCACCAAGAAGGTCATCTTGTCCGTCCCGAAGAAGAGGGCAAGCACACGGGTTACGGCACCGGTGACGTTGTTGGCGCCCGAGCTGTAGTCGGGATAGTTCGGAGTATTTATTAGCGGCTGCCAGTTGAGGTCGCCGGCAGTCCGCGAGTTGCCATCGTTGTCGCCTGCTTGAATGGCCGTGACGGGTCGCCAGAAGACGTAGTGGAATTTGGTGTCCCAGGCGGTGATGGCGGCGTCAGCCATCGAAAGATTGGCCAGCGCGAAGAGCCGCGCGCTGTCACCGATGTCGTTCACATGAGCCACAGCGATGTCCCTCAAGACTTGGTTCCAGAGCACGAGGTAGTTGGCAGCCCAGAACAAAGCCAGGTCGGTCTGCTCGGGAGTGCGAGCGCTATTGAATAGCCCTCCCAGAACTTTCACCTCCTTGTAAGCCTTAGCGTACTGGCTGCTGGTCAAAGCTGGCGGCTGTGGAGCACGGAACTGTGATGGGCTGGTTAGCGTGAACGGCGTGACGTCCCTCAGCCACGGAGCCAACATTGGCGAGAAGCTCGGAGGCGGCCCGGGGAGATAGGAAGGCGTTGGACGCCAGACCCCGATGTCGGTGCCGCCTGTGAAGGGAGGCGGGTTGGGCGGGAAACTGCCGTCGTTGGCCCGCAGGGCGATGATACCTGCAGCGGCCTCCTGGCCCACGGCCACCCCGGGATCGTCCTCAGCCAGGCCATGGCTTGCTAGGTAGTTGTGATAGGTCGCGTCGAGCGAAGCTGTGAGAAGCGGGAAACGGTTGACCAGTACGTCGTGTGCGGCCTTGGCTGTGGCCGCGGCCGGTGACCCGGAGGCTCCCGGGATCCGCACGTGGTACGGTTTGAACCGGCCCTCGATTGCCTCGACGGCATCGTACACGGCGGCCTGGACCATCGCGCTGTCGAGCAAACTGGTCGCACCTGGATGGGCAGGAACGCCGGTTACGATTATTTGTATTGTGATTACATTCCAATCGGTTACGGCATCGGCGCGCGCAAGTCCTGTCCAACTCACACACACCCAAACGATCGCGCTTGTAAGTCCCAATAGTCTCGTCTTTGCCAGTTTCTTCATTTTTGTATCTCCTCATCTTAATTGGCTGTTCATCCCTTATTGGGCGCGAGAGAACGTTTTTTCCTGTCTTATTGACGCCAAGCGTTTTCGCGCGCCGCCAGAAAGCTGGGAATGAAATTCTGAAATGCACATATCATCTGTGCCAAACCATGGTCATGCGGTCACAACTGACTTATCGCAACAATTAATCGACTTTTATACCGACGCTGGTGACAGTGCGGTCCGGACCATCAAATGGCGGCCAAACCACGGTGTGGACTTCCTTGCCTTGTTTCACCACCACGATGCGCAGGTTTACAAATCCACCGGCGCTCGGCAGAATATTCATGGTTCCGGTGCAATTAGCATTGACGTGATAGGTACCGGTGACGGGGCTCCAGTCGCTTACCGGGCTGCCATTGATAATGAGGGAGTCCACCTGGGTCAGATTACCTTCGCCATCAAAGTGGGTCATGGTCAGGCCCCGGCCTGGGAGAGCGACTCCGGGTGCGGGGAGGAGCAGGCCTTCTACGACGAATCCGTAATCACCTAATAACGATCGGTTGGAGCAGCGTCGGTTTCCTGAGCGGGCCATGTCGGACTGAGCCATGGCAGAAGCGCCAGCTAGCATGAAGCAAACGATTATTACTATTGGAATCGCTGCCATCAAAATCGTCGAAACTGATTTCCTTCGCATTGAGACCTCCTTTAGGTCAGCAAGAACTCCGGTGGAAGTTAATACGTTTGAACGCAGAGCATACTAAGCGCTCGTCACAAAACGCACTTGAACGAGTTTGTCCCAAACCGCAGTTAAGCGTTCACGAGGTGTTGAACTGCGATTTATCCCGCGTGCATGCTGCGATGATTGAGAAAACTACGAGGAGGCTTTAGAACGATGCGGTGGGTGGCGAACGATCGCCGGTCCTGCTACTGCAGAGTGTGTCCTTGATCTCGTTGCCAGGGACGGAGACCCGTACTATCCCGAAATGACTGGGAAACTGCGTCGTTGGTGGAGCAAGTGCAGAACAGACTGCGCGGATTCGGAAGATCCGGAGATTGGATACTGCTTTATAGTTGGCAAATGCACATTGCTTTGACTTATTCGTCTTGCAAAACTCTTGCTGAATATCGTCGTCACCTGGAGAAGTTGACGAGAAGATAAAAGCGAGAACGCCGAAGGCGATGAGCAAGCTGAGGACCACATGGCGATGATCAGAGCGACGCAGGTAGCGGGCGGATGAGATCTCCGCTTCGATTGCGCCCTGAGCGCAGTTGGCTGCCTCGTTCATGACAATTCTTTTGCCTTGGCCTAGCTTTTGACAGCTGTAAGAACCTTAGACTCTCTTGCTTAGCCGCGAAAGATTCGTTCGCGTCAGGAATGCTTTTCCGGCGGTTGGAAACGGCCCTGCAGAGAGGCGATTCCGGTGGAGTGTGCTCCTGGCAGGAACACAAGTCAAGACAAATCAAGAAGGCTTCGCGACTTAGAGTCGTCTGGTTCAACAAGGTGCCCGCAAAGGACTGCGGCCTGTCGCCAGCCATCCGGCTTGGCCCCATCGCCCGGCATCGTGGTCCTGGGCGCGCTCTATTACGCACTCCAGATCCCGCTCCTCCATCAGCCTGGCTTTAACCGTTAGCCTTGTTCCTTTGGCGTCCATGAAGCAACACGCCGCAGATCGAAGAAAGTTACACAGATTTTTTGGAACGGAAGAAACCAAGGCTGGACGCCTAGTCGTCGTTCAGGCAATTACACTCAAAGCCAGCAATGAATTGTATAAAGAGGGATGGCAAGAAAAAAGCTCTTCCTCGGCGGAAGCCGAGATTGCCTCTCTTTTCGACGGGAGCGGCTTTCCGTCGATGGAATGGTCGTGCCTACGGTTCGTCAGTGTGACTTTGACTCAGGCTGTTTGCCATATCCGCCCAATCGCAAAGTGCATTGACATCTTGTAGCGAGAGTCGGGCTTCCGGGTGCATGAGCCGGTAGGCGCGTGGTGGCATGGCGTTGTCGGAAACCGCGTCGCAGACTTCCTGCAGTTGGTTGCGCGTTGGCTTTCTCGGCGGGTTCGAGGCCCACGTCGAAAAATTCACATGTTCCCGACCCTTCTGCACATCGCGTTCGATCAGCAACGATAGCAATGGCAAGCGACTGTACCAGGGCCATTGTGTCTGGTCAGTATGGCAGTCGCGGCAGGCTCGAGTGATGATGGGACGCAAATGAGTGGGAACGGCCAGATCTCCGCCGGTAGGTTTTCGCCTGTGAGCATTCGTGCTTGAGACGGCCATCGAAACTCCCAGCGCCAACGCTGTGAAAACAACAATCCGTGTTTTTCGCTTCACAAGCATCCTCTATCGCGCCACGACCAGCTTCATGCGCATATCGTCGTGCCCTCGGCCACACTTGACGGTGCATTCCACCAGATACTCCGCCGGGGTCTCTGGAACTCTTACGTCGTAGTCCTTAGTACCGTCATAGAGGCGCAGATCCCATCCCTGATCGCGGAGAGCACGAATCACCAGACTGTGCGTAGCTCCGTCCCGCGCCTGCTCGGACCCACGTTCGGAAGTAATACGCAGGCGGAGCAGTTCGCCGGGCTTGGCGCGGATCACCGGAGATTTTTCATGCAGGACACGGAAGGTATTGTCTTTGGCTGCGACAATCTCGATCAACCGAGGATCCAACGCACCTGCCCTCGCACTCAAGGTTGCGAATGCCGGCAGCAGCAAAGCGCAATATAGGAGCGCTTTCATCTAGTTGCTCCGCGCGTTCTCAGCCAGGTAGTGCAGGACTGCATTGGCATCTCGCTCGGTGAGGTTGGCCCGCACCCGCATGTGCGCAACCACCACCCGTGTCTGACGCTCGTTGAGCGAAGGCGGAGTGTTATGGCAGCGGGTGCAGTTGGTCTTGTAGACCTCTTCTCCGTCGGGACCTTTGTCGGATTGTGGAGCTCCTGCCAGGCTGCTTGCCCACAGCAGACTGATCATGAAAACGGAACACAGGAAGAGCAACGATGCCTTCATTTCATTACCTCACAAAGCGGTATGAAATACCGAGAGTCACGATATTGTGGTTATCGTCGGAACCAAACTGCCGGCCAAATGCAACGCCTGCGCGTACAGAGTCAGTAATCCAGTAATTCCAGCCAGCGAAGATGCGGCTGGCGTCGCCTTCTGGCATTTCCAGTCCAGTGTCAAGCGCAACCCGCGGCGAGAAGTATTGTTCTCCACGTAACACGGCTTGCGAGCGTCGGAGCCACTTGGAATAGCGGGGACTGGAGAGTCGGTAAGCGGCTTCCATCCAATAGCCGTATCCAGCCGCCTCGGACATAAGGGCTTCCGAACGGATGTCCACGGGAATGCGACGGACGTTCCAAGTGAGGTCGGCTCCATAGCTGTTGAACTTGGCCTCCCCCAGACGTCGACTGAAGGAGAAGGCTGCCTCGAAGCGCGGCCCAGGGAAGAATAATCCGGTGCGAACGCCAGTTTGCCGATCGGCGCCGACGTACAGGTTGTTCGTCAGCGCCGAAAAATATCCTGAATACGTGAGCTGCGTCGTCGAGCTCAATGGGATCGCACCGCGCAGCATTCCACCGTTGCTGGAGTTATCCCCCGCTCCGAAAATAAGTGGCGCCTCGGGAAGATTCCGAATCCAGCGGGCGTCGAGTCTCTCTTTGTAAAAATTGAAGGGAGTGGCATAACGTCCAGCCACCAGAGTCAGATACTTACCGAGGAAAAGATCGAGTTGCGCATACTCCACACCTTTTTCAAGTGTGACCGGCTGCCAGCTGCCCTCGGTATGCACGACCTCGGACTCCGCCTCAAATTCGCTTTCAATCAAAGCATGTCGTCCGAGCGGCACCAGGAGAATGGGAGCGACGACCGGAAGCAGAGCCGCCTCTCGCGCATCGAAGCTCGAGTTCAGAGCGATTCCGCCGGTGATCACTGGAATAGGAGCCACCCTTGTCTCGACATTGGGCGGGGCCTGGTTGCCTGTGCCGGTAGGATCAGGGGTTTGAGACAGCATTGAAACACTGGTCCCGAACAGGATTAGGAAGATAGAGAACGTTTGTCGAAAATTCATCGCCCTTGGTTCCTTCTGTCGCTCCCGTTCCGGTTGACTCGCGTGGAGAAGCGGGTCTCCTACGGAGTTGGAGTCGACGACATTTCACACCTACACGAAGTCACGATCTGTCGGGGGATTACAGCGCGCACCGGCCTCGTTTGACCGACGCCTTTCCTTTTTGTTTCGCTACTCGCCGAAGTGTGGCCCGAGCACGGAACACCGCTTGTGAGGTGTTTTACTCGTGCGCGCGGCCACTCTCAGTCTGGGGTGGTGGGTGAGGGCTCCCCGCTTCCACTCTTTTGCATTAGCGAAACCGTGGTTCTGCGAGCGATGAGCTCCGCATGCGATGTGACTAATCCCTGGGGGAGACTGTGGAGGAGCCAACTTCGACCAGCGCGGAGATCTGGTCTCACAGAACCTCGCTCAATGTAACATGGATATCGGCGAAGGCCACATCGAACTGTGCGAAGGCTTGTAAACTTATCGTAAGCTGTAGTTCAACTCACGCGTGAGGCGTGTTCGCATACAACACACAGTCTTTCTTAATATCATAAAGGTTATAACGCTGTTACTGGATACAGCAAAGACAACTAGCCTATTACACCGTATAGAATAGAAGGCGCAGGCAGTGCGATGTAGCATAGACGTCGCGGTTGATTTGCCAAGTACAAGCATTCGCTCGCGCGACCATCAACAATCGTTCCCCGATCCAGGCGAGGTGTTGCCTGAGTATTGGAGCACACTTGTTCGTCACCACTTACTGCGCTGTATTACTTACCGAGACCCGAGCAGAATCGACAAAAAGACTTCACGCAACGTGGTGAAAAATGGAGCCTCGGAATCGGCTTATCATCTGGATCCTGCGGATAAGACGTCTTCGGCCTCAGCCGAGGGGCGAATTGGTTGGGTTAAACTTGTCGTCCTCGCTTAATTAACATAAGCCGAGATCGAAGTTGGAATGCGTAAACCCTTTGAACGAAACTTTTCTGAATAGTTTATTGCAGTTGCACATGCCAAAGACGCTGGACGCCTTTGAGGACGCTCGGGAATAGAGCGTGATGCACACAGGCTCGTGGCGCAGACACACAAGTGTCAGGGCGAGCCGCTGAAAATTGATTGTGCGCAAACCTGCTGGCACGTATTCAAATGGACAGACCAAACCTCTTTACAAATATGCCTGAAAGACAGGTGATGAAAGCCGCCAGATGCGACGGGCTTATGTCGAGTTGTTACCTTCTGTGGATCGCGGCTATGAAGGTCTCGCGAAAGATATGACTGAGGTATTTCTCGGTGCGCGGGAATCTTTTGTGCGAGGGCGACCACGCACCTTAGCTCCTCTGAATAGCCTCGAAATGCCGTGAATCTAATGTATCTTCCAGGAAATCAAGGACCATCTCCGCGACCCGCAGATAGCTGTAGTTCGCAGATGATTGGGGAGTGCGTCGCTCTTCTTCGATCAAGCCGCGCACCTCTGCGATCACTCTGGCGCGCTGTTCAGGATCGGATTCTGCGATGACTTGGTGCCATAACGTGTAGTGTTCAAGGCTGGACTGGATTGTAGACATGAATGCAAGGCCCTCCACTTCAACAGTTGTGCGCGGCTGCTTCTGAAACGCTGTACCCGTTTCGAGGGAGGATGGGAACGCGACTGTCCGCTCACCAAAGCGGGATGAGTCGACTGTTTAAGATTATTACGCCTTGATCGAGGTAATGTGTATCCCCCACACGCGGGAGATGAGGGCAATAACTAAAGTAGTGGGTTTTTTCGAGAATCGTTCCAACCTGAAAAACTAAAGTTTTTCAGTGTGCCGTATCCCTTTGAAAAACAACGTTTCCCCCGTGATGGCGGTATTTTCCTTGACCTCCGAAGGCAGAGTAGGGGATATTGAGCCTAGAAGATAGTGGGGTTCTGCAGTTTCAGGGGTTACGTTTGGTGAATCGCGCAAGCAACGGATTTGCAAAGATACTGCTGGTTTTTTTTGCAGTGCTTTTTGCTGCGGTTCTCGTTCATCCGGATGTGGATCTTCTCGACGTGCACGACGTGAAGATTTCGAACGCCCACTCGCAAATTCGTTGCGTCGATGGGGGCGTAGTTTTGCAGGTACCCGTCGCTTTTTGCCGTCCTCAGCAGGAACAACCTTACCGTTTAGAGTGCCTGCGTAATGCGCACGAGGCAGGCTCTTCCAGCGATCAGAACTCGCCTAGCGTCCTCAGAGTTTAGCTCACTCCAACGTTCGTTGTCCTTTGGCTCCCCCATGCCATGAACCTCTACGTTGGAGGCCTATCAATGTCCAGAGAATCTGCTGGGCTGCGCGTGTCATTGCACAGTCCGGACTACCATGCGGCGGTACGAATCGAAATCAACCATCGGTGGAAGTGGCCATCCTGGCTGCGTTTCAAGCGAATGCTCTTGCCACTGATCCTGGTAGCAAGCACCTGCGGCGCAAATGAGAGCGCATTCCGAACCGCGCAAACCGCGCCCTTTCCGGACGGAAACTCCCGTTCAGCTTCACGCGGGTCTTTCTTCGCTCTCGACTTAGAGGGCGCAAAGGGAAATGCCGCCGCGCTTCTTGTCTGCCTGTTAGCGGCGGTGGCGTTTGGCGCCATAGGCGTTCTGATTGCTAATTCACGGCAGGGGCGACCTGCGCAGGCCAGGCGATCCGGCCTGCCCTTTGTGCGCGCTCCCTTCGTTAGTTTCTGGCGAGCGGAGGAAGACGAACGCAAACGCGTGTCTCGCGAACTCCACGATTCGGTCGGACAGATATTGACAGGAGTAGGATTGCAATTGCGAGCTCTGCGGTCAACCTCCCTGCCGCCCGATCAACTGAGAGCGCGACTTGAGGAGACGTGCCGTCTCAACGCAGAGGCTTTGCGGCTGGTCCGTGATTTGGCAATGAGCTTACGGCCCGCCTTACTCGATGATGTCAGCCTGATCGCGGCGCTTGAATGGCAGGCACGCCAGCTTTCCCGGCAGGCGGGAATTCCTTTTTCTCTTGAGGCCAGCGGAAATCTTGAGGAACTCCCCGAGACTCATCGCACTTGCATCTACCGTTGCGTGCAGGAAGCTCTTACGAACTGCGCCAAACACTCTCAAGCCACAAGCATTCGCATCACAGTTTACGCTTCCGCCGGATCTGTGAATGTCACAATCGAGGACGACGGGATCGGATTCAAGCTCGAGAAAACCTCAAGCAAGGGTCTCGGGCTACTGGGCATGCGCGAGCGAGTGGCGGAAGTGAACGGCAAGCTGTCGGTCGTATCCCGGCAACATGGCGGCACGGCACTAAGCCTCGAAATTCCGGTGCCGGGGAGTGTGACGGCGTGAGGCGAATCCGAATCTTGCTCGCGGATGACCACAGCATTGTCCGAAAAGGACTGCGCACGCAGTTGCAGCAGGACGAACAGTTCGAGGTGGTTGCAGAGGCGACCGATGGCCGCGAAGCAGTGCAGCTTGCCGACTCCGAAAACCCTGATGTCGTCATCATGGACATTGCCATGCCGGGGTTGGGTGGAATCGAAGCGACTGCTCAAATCGTAAAACGGAATCCGAAGACCGGCGTCGTCATCTTCAGCATGCATGCGGACGACATCTATCTCTCGCGCGCGCTCGCCGCCGGGGCAAGAGGCTATCTCCTGAAGGATGGCGAGGATCTCGACGTGGCACGCGCAGTCGAGGCCGCTGCCGAGGGGAAGCCTTTCTTCAGCCCAACGATTGCGAGGATCCTCGTAGAGGACTATATGCGGCAATTGCAAATGCACGGGCTTCAGGACAGCTATGATCTCCTGACGGAGCGTGAAAAAGAGACGCTGCATCTGCTGGCTGAGGGCAAATCAAACAAGGAAGTTGCTAAGATCCTGAATCTCAGCGTGTACACGGTGGAAACTCACCGTTCCAACATCATGGAGAAACTCAATCTGCACACCACCGCCGAAATTATCCTGTACGCCGTTCGCAAAAAACTGATCGCTACGTGACGCAGGAAGAATCCATAGCTGATCGCGCGCCTTGCCTGCACCTTCGCAACTGTTGGGCATAAACCAAGCTACTCCCGGCACCGGGTTGCTTTGCTCTGCATCAAGTTTTTGACATATACCAAGGTTTTGGACAATCCCTACCCCACGTGGGGTATTTCCATCCAGATTCGAACAAGATACAAACACAGCAGCAAAGAACGGCCCTGTCTGGCCAGTTACTCAGCCGGACATCTCCCGGGTCGACATATTCAAAGATAGTCCTCCCCTTAGCACCTCAAGCGAGCTGAAAGCACGATTGTTGAATCACGACAGAAACCAGACAACAGGTTGAGTGACTCGACCCAGCTTGCCTGAAACCTGTCCCCCTGGGAAATCACTACGCGCAGCTTTCGTGCGCGCTAGCAGGGTCGGTGTCATCAACCACCGTGCCCGACAGTGACACGAGGTGTTCTGCAAATCATGAACTCCGATGGAGAAATGGTTGAGCCATTTCTTGCGGTCCCAACTGCACACAGCAAGAGGTTATCTCTTGCCACGGAAATCTGTGGAGGTCGCATGTTCTCAGGAAAGTCATACCACATTTGGTTGCCAATTCTTCTGGTTTGTCTTGCAACAATCACCGCAGGCGCCCAATCGTTCCGCGTGCAGTGCCCAACCACAACCATTACGCATCCGACCGCGGCAAATTTAGAGCCCGCCTATACCGGTCCGACGAACTTCGCGCCCGGGCCGGCCGGATATCTGGTGCCTAACCCCAGCAGCGTGAACGGCGCGATCAAGTGTCAGCAAATCTCGGGCGGTGACGGTTTCGCGACGATGGGTGATGGCACACAGACATACATGTTCTCCTTCGGGCCACTCTCAGGTCTGTCAGACATTGCCAACGGCCTGCCCGGAACGCAGTTTCCGGATAAGTTCAACAGCGTATACAACGGAACATTGCTGCCCGGTGATCCGGCGACGACGGGGCTGGCTACGTTTAAATTTAACGGCGCTGTCGGGCTGGTTCCCAACTTGGATTGCCTGGCTGAAAACGCAGCCGCGGCTGCCCAGACACCGCCCGCAGCCTTGCCCTGCCCCAATTTGCCGGCCGGCGGTCTCGATGGACATGTCGATCCGCGACCGATTATGGATATCGGCGTCTTGAACGGCAATATTCCGGCACCGCTGATGGCGCTGGATGAGGACGACGAGTTCTTTCTCACTCTCACCAATGTCGGGCAGATCATGCGCCCCGACTTATTCGAGCAGCACACCGTCCACTTCCACGGTTACCCGAACGCTTCGGCATTCTACGACGGCGTACCGGACGCTTCGGTTGCGATCAATATTGGGGGCAGCTTCACTTACTATTATCTGGCGCCCGATGCCGGTACATATTTCTGGCATTGCCATATCACACCTCCCGAGCACTTACAGATGGGCATGGTGGGGCAGATATATGTGCGTCCACGCCAGAATCGTGTCCCAGTCGGTCAGAGCCTCCTTCTCGCTCTTCAGCAACAGCAACAGGATCCTCGCACCAAATGCGACTCCTCTGCAGATATCCTCTGCAGCAATCCGCTACCCCGTGTCCCCAATGTGCTTTTAGGAACTCGAGCGACGACCGGAAACTACGCTTACAACGACGGCGATGGCTCCACTTATTACGACGTGGAGTATCCCCTCCAGATCCACGGCTTCGATCCCAATTTCCACTTTGTCGGCATGACCTTCAATCCAGAAGGTTTCACGGAGATGAAGGACAAGTACTTCCTGTTAAACGGGCGGAGTTACCCCGATACGGTGACGGAGGGACCGCTACAGACGATGAGCGCGGATGGTGCCATGCACTTCTCGCAGCCCCTCCCTTCGATCATCAAGCTTAAAGCCGGCCAGAAAGCGCTGCTGCGCATATCCGACCTGGACGTTACGGAATATCAGACCTTGGCTTCGTTGGGCATTCCGATGAAAGTCATCGCGCTCAATGCCAGGCTGCTGCGAGATCAAGCAGGCAACAATCTGTACTACAACACTAACTCGATCACATTAGCCGGCGGCGAGTCGCTCGATGTGATCCTCGACAGCACCGGAGTACCGGCTGGGACTTACTTCCTCTATACCCCTAATCTTGACCATTTGTCGAACGATGCCGAGAACTTCGGTGGGCTGATGACCGAAGTCCGTGTTACTAACTAGGAGCGCAGCCATGAGGGCGACGAACATGAAAAAGGCAATCTTGAAGTCACGAATGCTGCTGGCGCCGATGGTGGCAGTGGCCACGCTGCTGCTCACAGTTTTCGCACACGGTGCGGCTCCCGGAATCACTGGCCCGAGTTTTGACTTGAGGGCGGAGGCTGCCTACATCACGCAACCGGATGGTGCGATGGTGTATTCCTGGGGCTATGGTTGTAACACCGCGCCATCTGGGTTTGCTCCATCCGCGATCGGTAATGCGTTTTGCAGCAGCATGCAGATCCCTGGTCCGACGCTAATCGTGACACAAGGAGATACAGTCACGGTGAAGCTGACAAATGGCCTGCCAACGGCAGCCGGCAATACCTCAATCCTGTTCCCCGGTTTTAACGTGACCACTACAGACGGAGTAATCGGCCTGCTGACCCACGAAGCAGCACCGGGCGGCGTAGTCACTTATACGTTCACGGCAACGACGCCTGGGACGCGCGCTTATTACAGCGGAACGCAAAGCGACCTGCAGGTTGAGATGGGCCTTTATGGCGCCATCATTGTGCTGCCCTCGAGTATCCCGAGCGCGTGCACGACTGGCTTTGCCGAAAAGAATCGAACTGCTGAGAGTCACTGGGGCGAGTCAGATTTTCGTCTCGCTGCTGCCGCCTACAACCATCCGAAAGCGTGCTACGACCGGGAGTACCTGTTCCAGTTCTCGGAAATAGATCCCAGAATTCACAGTCAGGCACAAGCGCAAGTCGCCGCGGCGGATTGTACTCCGACTGCAACAACACCGCCGGCTCTGCCTCCTACCTGCACTCTGAATGTGGCTACCGAGCCTTACGTACCTGCCTACTTCATGATCAACGGGCGTTCCATGCCGGACGACATGGACGGTAACTATGCGCAGCAGTATCAGCACCAGCCGTACAACGGCAATCCGCACATGCATCCTGGCGAACAAATATTGTTGCGGGTTATTGGCCAGGGACGTTGGCAACACCCCTTCCACGAGCATGGCAATCACGTGCGCGTTCTGGCCCGCGACGGGAACCTGATTCTGAGCGCGACAACTCCTGACAATAGTCTTGCAGGACCGCTGCTCTTCACGACGACCACAACCCCAGGCCAGGCGATGGATGGAATTTTTTATTGGACTGGCAAGGGTCTGGACTGGGACGTGTATGGCCACAATCCAACCTCACCGGAAATAAACGGCAAGCTCCCTTGCATCGCGGATTCCAACGGGTATAACACCGTGGACCCAACTGCGATCAACTATTACGAGTGGTGCCAGGACCACAACAAGCCCCTGGAGAGCAAGCCCTTCGGCGATGTCGCAAAAGGCGGTCCCATCACGTTGCCCGATGCGAACATCCTGACGAACGGCGCATGGTATGGCGGCAGCGCCTATCTCGGACCGAACGCTACTGTTCGCGCAGTCGGCTTTACTGGCACCACGCCCCCGTCAGGCACCATCGCGAACTCCCCCACGGACGAAGCTGGTTTCGCGTTCATGTGGCACTCGCACAACGAGCGTGAGATCACCACCAACAATATCTTCCCGGGTGGAATGATGATGATGATGCTGGTCGATTCCCGGGAATTCAGAATCGACGAGTCGAATTAAGGTGAGGAGAAGAGCAATGCGATCCAACTATCTCAAAACTTTGAAGACAGCGGTCCTGGCGGTAACAGTTCTTCTCCTGGGAACGAGTGTTTCCCTGGCTCAGCAGACGGTGAATCTGACGGCAGAGCCCTCCACTGCGATCCTGCCCGACGGTTCTACGGTACCGATGTGGGGCTATAGCTGTGGTGCGGTCGAAGCCGGCAGTTCGGCCAGTTGCTCAACCTTGAAACGGGGCGCGGGCGCCGGCGTCTGGTCGCCTATCTTGATCACGGTTCCAAGCGGACAAGGTCTGAAGATCAACCTCAAGAATAATCTTTCGTTTCCGGTGGGAACCCTAACACCGACGGCAAAGATCCCGACCTCGCTCGTCATCGTGGGTCAGTTCGGAGGGGGCCTTGGAACGCCTGGTGGTTCGACCGCGAGTCCAGATCACACGAACGCTCAGACTGTGACTTGGCCAGCGGCGGACTCTTCCTCGGGCGCAACCGCACCGGCACAGGGTCCGCGAGTGCGCTCCTTCGGCATGGAAGTACCGGTGGGACCGAACGCCGTGGCGTTAACGTGGGAGGCCTCAAAACTTCGCCCAGGCACATATCTGCTCGAATCGGGCACTCATCCATCGATTCAGGGGCCGATGGGTTTGTACGGAATTCTAGTGGTGACCAAAGGGCCTGCAGGAGGAACAGCTGGGGAAGCCTACCCGGCGCAGGGACCAACGCTTCCTGCGGTGACCTACAATGCGGATATTCCGTTGTTGTTTAGTGAAATCGACCCGGTGCAGAACAAGTCGGTCGATGCGGCGGTCAACACGGCAAATTTTGACGAAACCAAAGTCTGGTCCGGCCAGCCAAATAAATGCGGCAATCCGGCCTCATCGGACTACAACACATGCTATCCACCGGCGGTCAACTACACACCGCTGTATTACCTCATCAATGGCGTGGCGTTCGACAAAACCAACTCTCCGGCTTCTCTGTTTAGCGCTGCGCCCGGTACGGCCCAGAGCCCCGTATCCGGAAACGTGCTGGTGCGGCTGGTGAATGCCGGCCTGCGGATGCACGTGCCTTCCATTGTCGGAGCGCAAATTGGTGCTGGTGGCGCGGCTGCTCCCGCCGGATTCTCCCTTATCGCAGAGGACGGCAATCGTTTGCCCGGCACGCCTCGTATACAGAGTGATGTATTCATGGCTGCGGGCAAGACCTACGACGTGATGATCAATGTTCCCGCTGCAGGGGGCACAGCGCTTCCGATCTTCGACCGCCAGTTAAGTCTTTCCGCCAATGCCACATCGCGCGATGCTGGCATGCTTGCTTACATAAGCGTCAATGGCGCTGGACTCCCGGCGGCGACTGCATTCGCCGCCGCGGTTGCCGTGCCGGACACTTACAACTCCCTTATTCCGGGCGAGACCCTGACCGTGTCCGATCCAGCAAAGGGTTTGATCGCGAACGACAGTAACATTTACGGCGTCAAGATTTCCGGAGCCGCTCCGGCCGGCCTGAGTCTCAACGCAAACGGCACGTTTACCTACACCGGGGCACCGACTTCCTTCACTTATTGTGGTAACAGCCCCACTACAGCTGCAGCTTGCGCATTGGTGACTCTGGGCGCTGCACCGGTCGAGCTTGGGGCGATCACTCTTGGGAACGACACGTATACGTCGAGGGTGGCCACAACTCTGAGCGTCAAATCTCCGGGCGTCCTGGCGAATGACACTGATGCAGAGGACTATCCGCTGACAGTCAACACCGTTATACCTGGGTCAGGTCTGACGATATGTCCGAGTGGAGTCACCGCGAACTGCGTTGCGGTCAACCCCGATGGTTCTTTCAATGCATATGTCTCCTCAGCAAACACCTATACCTTTAAGTACACGGTGAAGAGTGCACGGGGAACTGTGAGCGCCGCAGCTGACGCAGCCACTGTGACTCTGATTTTCCCGCAGCCCAGCGGTCTTTCCGTAACTCTGTTGGATGGCAAATCAAAAGCTAAGCTGCCGGGTAGTCCGCAAGATTATCGCTGGATCATTGAGGAAGACCGAACTTTCTATATCGATCCCACCAAGACAACCACCGTGGGCACCGCTGTTCCCTTGACGTTTGGAACCAACTTCCACACCAGCTACATGCCGGTCGTGGCGCAGGGCTGCACGGGAACGCTTTCCTGCGAAAATGGCCAGATGTTGGGAGGGGTACCGGCAGTATGCGACATCGGCAATGGCGCTTGCAGGACCGACGGCGCCCAGAAGACAGCTGTGCTGCCAAGCGAGGTTGTGCTGGATCCGAGCAAGCGATACTACATCTCGGTTCTGCCAGGGGATGCGGTCGATCCGGGTCACGCCATGGGCGGTGCTCAGATCCCGGCTGCCTGCACTCCCGCGCCGCCAGCGACGACCTGCACCGGTACGTTTGCAGCTGTGAATGTCATTGTCGAACCGATGCCGCTCCCACCCGCCAAAGTCTCGGTGTTTGTGTTCGAAGACGACCATCCGCTCAACGGCGAGCATGATGCCGGCGGCGGAATCGACAGTTTGTCACCCAACGAGCCTGGCCTGGGAAGTTTCAACATCTTGCTGTTCGACGACGTAGGCGGCACGGGCGATGCTGCCGGGCAGATGACATACGACATGTCCAATATGCCTTTGTCGAACAGCCTGGCGGGAATGCTCGATCCTGTTACTGGAGTCGACGCCTGTCCAATCTCTCAGCAGGCTTCAAATGATCCCTCGCAAGCGGGCATCACGGGCGTGATCCCGGTCTGCCCCACGTATGAGGCCGACGGCACGAGTCTGTCTCCGCTGGCAGGCCAGGCTGTCGTGGCCAACCTGCCTCCGGGGAGGTACGGCATTGTAGCTACGCCGGGAGCCGATCGCATCGCACGAGGGGAACAGTGGCTCCAAACCAACACCTTGGACGGGGGGAAGGCTCACGACTCGTTCGTAAAGGTCAGCGAACCGAGCTACTTCCAGGAGTTTGGCCCGGCCGGATATCACGTTGCTATCGGTTTTGCCGAACCCACGATTATCACTCGGCGCAAGGCCGCTATCTGCGCAGACAAGTCCACCGACCCCAACCGCACGTGTACCAGCATCCTTAAAGGAAAGGTCACCGGCGTACACATGAGCCGGACGCCGGACGAGAGACTTTATAGCAGCGGCACGCGCGATACCTTCGGCTATACCCAGTGCTATGTGAGCTTGGGAAGTCCGGACGGAGCCGAATTCGATTTCACCAGGTGCGCCGAAGATGGCTCGTTCCAATTCTCTGGCATTCCCAATGGCGACTGGAAGATCACTGTCTTTGACCAGTGGAATGACCAGATTGTTGACGGCATCTCGACGCCGGTAAGACAAGCCGCGGGTGCGACTAACGACCTGGGAGACTTGGCGGTCCACGCGTGGAAGCAGAACCTCTACACGCGGACGTTCTTCGATCAGAACGGCGACGGTGTCTCGCAGGAAAATGAACCTGGACTCGCGCTGGTACCAACCAACATCCGCTTCCGTGACGGCAGTTTCTCAAATTTCAACAGCACTGATCTGGGCGGATTCGCAGGTTTTAACGAGATATTCCCACTATTCAACTGGTACGTTCTGGAGACGGATTCGACCCGTTACAAAAACACTGGCACGCACGTGGTCAACGACGCGGGTGGTCCCGTGGATGGTTCGCCCTCTTGCGGTGCCGGACTAGGGTTCCCCACCTGCGGAGACTCGACGATTGGGGAGAATTACGCCAGAACGCTGGAAGACAATCCCCTGCCCCTGGACTTGCGGTTTCCGGGCTCGAGGTATTGCGCCGCTGCCGACTGCCCGGCTGGTGACAACGCTGGAGGTTCCACCGGCCGCATCGATCCGCCAACTGTGACTTCGTATGGCTGGCAAGGCTTCGCCGGACAGAACCAGTTCCTGGAATTCGGAAAGAAGCCATTCGACCCAGGCGAGAACGGCGGCATTCGTGGCCACGTCATCTATACTTCGACTCGTCCGTTTGATGATCCCGCCATGCTGCTGCAACTGAGCTGGGAGCCGGGTGTTCCTAACGTAACCATCAATCTCTATAAAGAAGGCACCGCTCCCGATGGCAGCCAGAGTCTGACCTTGGTAGATACCACGAAGACTACCAGTTGGGATGAGTGGGCTCAGGGTTTCCGCTCCCCCGGTGTTCCTAACATGAACTGCCCGGGCCAGGGAACCAGTGATCCGTTCTACTTCTCTCTGAAAAACCAGCCCAGCTACCTGGACGTGTACAACGCCCAGCACGGCGGACCGTCGGCTCAGACGATTCTCCACGACTCCCAGTTCAAGTGCTATGACGGCATGCACAACTGGGCACAACTCCAGCCCGCGCCTTACGACGGCATGTATCAATTCCCGAGCGTTACCAGTGTGGACGCAAACGGAAAGCCAAACGGCACGAATTGCACCAAATGCATACCGAATCCAGCGCCCGGTACGGATTGGTCCAGTGGTTTGCCGATGCTTCCTGCTGGCAAGTACGTGGTCGAAGTGGTTGTGCCCCCGGGCTATGAACTTGTGAAGGAAGAAGACAAGAACATCCTGCTCGGCGACACCTACGTCGCGCCGGTCACGCAGCAGTTCGGCGGACTGAGCAACATCTTCATCATGCCCGACCAGGCTACGGTGAGCAGCAGCTACAACCCCAACAACGCGCTGAATCCGACGAATGATCTGGGCGTGCAACCCCGCCACGAAGGTGACACCGGCAGCGTGGAAACCTTCTGGCCCTGCGTCGGGGCAGAGCGCATCGTTCCCGACTTCAATAGCTTGTTCCCGCAGGCAGGGCAGAACGCACCCTTCGCCGGAGCAAAGCGCAGGCTGTGTGATCGCAAGGAAGTCACCCTTAATGACCAGATGTCGGCGCTGGCGAAGTTCTATGTCTTCACGTCCACGCACGTTGCCGGCCACTACACCGGCATCATCACCGATGATTTCACCTCGGAGTTCGATCCATTCTCGCCACACTTCGGCGAGAAATTTTCGCCCGCCAACTTGCCAGTGTCCGTCAAGGACTGGGCTGGCAACGAGGTGTCACGCGTGTATTCCGATCAATGGGGAATCTACGACGGATTGAATTTCTCGAGCTTCGGCGTGAACCCACCTGACCCCAGCGGATATGTGCCCGCGATGATGGTCATGTGCATGAACGACCGCGGCAGCGCAGTAGCTCCAGATCCGTTGTACCAGGATAGTTACAGCCAGTTCTGCTACGAACTGCCGTTCATGCCAGGACAGACTGGATACTTCGACACGCCTGTCATACCTACGACCGCCTTCGCTGAGGGCTACAACCACCCTGACTGCGCCTATCCGGATGCCACACCGGCGATCAGCGAAGTGGATGGTGACGGGATTGGACCGTGGGTAAGCGGCACAGGCCGCACACTAACAATTCACTCGTTGGGCGACCAATCGGTGAATAACTACGGCTACTCCGGGCCCGATGCTCCGGCCGCTCCTTTCAACAACAAAACCGTCACGCGCCACTACGGCTTCGGAAGCCGGTGCATGTCAGTTGGCGGTGCTTGCCTGGCGGTTTCGAGTGTCAGCATCGGCGTAGACTCGCAAGGCAATCCGATCCCGGCTGCGATCCAGTCGTGGAGCGACTCCTTGATCACCGTGACCGTTCCTAATAACGTGCCGATGTGCTCTCTGCAACAACGGGGTGTGCCCAATGAGCGCTGCGGTCAGCTGGTCATCACGGCCGGCAACGGCAAACAATCGGTTGATGCCGTGACTGTAACGATCGGCACCACTGCCAACCCACGCCAACCCAAGCGTGTACTCCCTGGTGGCAGTATTCAGTCTGCGATTGACTCCGCCACTCCGGGCGACCTGATCATCGTTCCGCCCGGGACTTACAGGGAACTATTGGTCATGTGGAAGCCGGTGCGGCTGCAAGGTGTGGGGGCGGCTTCCGTCACCATCAACGCCGATCCTCATCCGGCAGGTAAGCTGCTTCCCTGGCGCGAGCGTATCGTCTGTCTGTTCGGTTTGGGGACCGATGGCGTGCCAGGCAGCTGGAATTCGAGCTGCGGAGGCGCCTTCGGTATGACTGCGGCAAACGGTTTCAAGCCAACGCGCACCAATCCGCAGGTGGACCGGTTACCGCTGGAAGCGACCGTCGGTTGGGATGCTACATTGAATGGCAACCTTGCGGAACAGTTGCAGGAGCCAACCCTGATGGGCGCATATGAAGGAGCGGCCATCACGGTTCTGTCGAAAGGTGTGCGATTCCGATCGGATCCGTTCGCAGCCGATACTTTCCCGACAAACACCACGCTCCTTGGGAACAACGGCGGCGATTGTAACTTCACTGGTAATAGCAACGGCTTCGCCAGCAACTTTAATTGCAACCCGTCGCGCATCGATGGCATATCGATCAGCAACAGTTCTCAGGGTGGCGGCGGTATCTTTGTGCACGGCTGGTCGCATAACCTGGAAATCGCCAACAACCGGATTCACAACAATCAGGGGACGTTGTCGGGCGGTATCCAGATTGGCCAAGGCGAGCACCCGGACGCATACCTCGTGGGTTCGGACATCCCGGCTCCGGGCTCGTGCCAAAGCCAGAACGGTCTGCCCACGAACACGCAACTGCCGTACTGCTTCAACCGCTTTGTGAATGTTCACAACAATGCGGTCACAGTGAACTCGTCAGAAGGCGATGAGCTGTTCTCCGCGACACCAGCGGGTGCGGGTGGCGTCTCTTTCTGCACCGGTGCCGACGACTACAGTTTCAATAACAACTGGGTATGCGGCAACCTGAGCACGGGAGATGGCGGCGGGTTTGCTCAACTCGGCTACGTCTGGAATGCCAAGGTCCAGCACAACGCCTTCCTCTTCAACGAAAGCACCAACCCGACCGTTCCGACCGACGGTGGCGGACTCGTAATCATGAGCGCCCCAGACACGGATCCGACGTGTCCTGGAGAGCCGGACCAGGATTGCCCACTTAGCGCCGGAGGTGTCAGCGACGGAACGGGCCCTGGTATGGTGATCGATGCCAACCTGATTCTGGGAAACGCGGCCGACAGCGGTGCGGGTGGCGGTCTGCGCCTCCAGGGTATCAACGGAGCAGAGGTTGGGTTCTTCCCGAACGCTCCATCACGCTGGTACTCCGTCAAAGTCACCAACAACATCATTGCGAACAACGTGGCTGGCTGGGATGGAGCGGGAGTCTCCTTGCAGGATTCCCTGGCAGTGAATTTCATCAACAATACCGTGATATCCAACGATTCCACCGCGTCATCCGGTGTGCTCTTCGATGCCTTCTTTGCTCCTCTGGCCGGTGCGCCGAGCCAGACTTGCAATGGCAGCTGCAACCGGGCGGCTCCGCAACCCTCGGGACTCTCCGTGGCTCCTCACAGTGCGGAGATGCGCGCGGTTATCAACGGCAATACTGTCTGTCCCGCTGGCCACGCATCCTGCAAGGTGGTGTCGGACCCGCTGCTGTCTAATGATGTGTTCTGGCAGAACCGCTCGTTCCACATCGGCGTGACGCCAACAGTGGCGGGATCGGGAGCGCAGCAAAGCGTCGTCGATCTGGTCAATGCGTTTACCAACACGGCAGTACTTCCCCAGGTCAAAACCGGCGACTGCGTGGCAAACACACAATACTGGGATATCGGCGTGCGTGGTGACACCGGTGTCGCGGGAGGCAACCAGCTTGGGGCAGGCAACACGGACGTGCGGCTCTCCCCGAGGTACTCAGTGATTGCGGGTTATCCGGGGCAGGGTAACAAGGCGGACGATCCGAGGGTCACCAAACAATACTGCAATGGTTCGCGAATCCCACCGGAGTTGGGTGCGACCGGCTTCTATGGTTACCACGTGCCTCCGGGAACCAATGAAAGCAACGTGCCGGTCCCAGTGTTCACCTTGACGGCGGGAGCGACCGTGGACGAGGGCAACAACTGGATCAACATCACTTGGGGCCCTCTGGCCATGACGGACCCGACGACCAATGCCGTTCTGGGCGACTACAGATTGACGTCGAGTTCCCCGGCCATCGATGCCGCCGACGATTCAGTTGCGCCTGTGACGGATTTCTTCGGTCGCAGCAGACCGCAGGGTTCTGAGCCCGATATGGGAGCGGTCGAGTTCGTGAAAGCGTCCGCGTCCGATATGGACGTTACACCCTTGTCGCTGGCGTTTGGCGACGTGGGAAACAACACCGACAGCCAGCTTCAGTTTGTGACCGTGAGCAACACTGGAAGCGCGCCGCTGACCGGATTAAGCGGCAGCGGTCCGATTACTGTGACGTTCGACTTGCCGCGCTTCACCCGGGTCACGTCGGGAGCGGGTGTGTCGCAGAGCTGCAGCACGTCGCAGCCGGTGGCAGTCGGTGCCAGCTGCCGAATCTATGTGAGGTTCCACCCGACAGCGGTTGGCGCCGTCACAGGAACGATGACCATCAATACAAATGATGGCAGCCCGGACGCTGCATCGGACAGAGTCGTGCAGTTGAGCGGCAGGGGGGTAAAGCTGGGCGCCTCACCTTCGTCGCTGACGTTCCTCACGTTGAGCGGAGGAAACTTTGGTGCGACCCAAACCGTCACCGTCACCAACTTCGGGCCGGGCGCAATCACTGGTCCGATTACAACCAGCATTACCAACGTGACGAACGGTGTGATCTTCGAGGTGCAGAACGCCACGTCCACGTGCCCGAAGACCGCAACCGGTAGTCTGGCGCAAGGTGCCACGTGCCTGATCAGAGTACGCTTCCGGTCACCAACGGCTCTCACACAAGGAGCTGGCACTCTGAACATCACTGACACCGAACCTGCAACGGTCACAGTTGGACTAACTGGTACCAGGTTGTTCTAACCGCTGTACCTCTCATTCGACGCTGGTGCCTGCTCAACCAGGCAGTCACCAGCGTGATTGGAAATCAGTACGAGGACGGCGCCTAAGCTTAAGGACACTGATAAAAGCGGCACTGCTCGCAAGGTCACTTGTGGGCAGTTCGCCTCGTGTGAAGCTTTACGTACGGACGGCGGAATTTATAGAGGAAAGGAAAGATCACCATCATGAAAATCCAGCGTACCTTCTGTTTCGCCGCCACGGTGCTGATCACCCAACTCGCCGTCGCTAAGACCGCGCTGCTCGGCCAGCTGGCGCAGGTCGAGCAGTATCGGCGAGCAAACGGTCCAGCCCCGGCCGCTTAGCCCGGGTACCGCTGATCGCGTGATCGATGAACTCCTCGATGATGGTGAGACCGCGCTGCTCGGCCAGCTGGCGCAGGTCGAGCAGTTGGGTATCGCAGTTTTGATCACCCGTCGAAACGCGCGCGTACAGCGCCGCGCGCTTCACAGCAGTTCCTCCACGCCTTCTTCCATGCGTTCGAGCTCGACCAGGCGCAGATGCAGGTTCAAGAGATAAACCCAATACGGCGCCGCGCTGGTCAGTTCCGCCTGCCAGGCCAACTGATGCTCGTCGGCAGAGCACTGGATGTACCGACGAATCTCGTCAGGTGTGGGCGGGATGGTGGGTGAGTTCTGGGTTGTCTTCCTCCGACAGGGGCGCTTCACTTGCGCCCCCGTTTCTTGGGCACTGCCGGTTGTTGCTTGGCAACGAACTGGCGGATGGCCTCCAGCAGCACTTCGGTCATTTCGACGCCTTCGGCCGCACAGGCGGTCTTAAAAGCGCGGTGTAGCTCAGGTGGTACGATCAAGCTCATTCGTTTGTAGTCCTCCTTCATCTGCGCATTGGCTCAACCTCCTTTCTGGGGGCGCCAAGGGCGGCGCGCAAGCCATGATTTAATGGTATATATATATATACCATGCTGGAATGTGCTCCGTCAAGCAACAAAGACCGACATCCGTCCCCAGTTCCAGCAGGATTTCAACCTCACGACCGATGCCACGGGAGTCTTCAACTCGACCCTCACCCGTGACATTGCCGTGCCGGTCAACGCCACCGTCGATGAGCTCGACTCGATCCCTCTGTCCGAAGTCCAGGGCTTCAAGGAACCCGCTCTGCCCTGGTACTCCGACCAGGCTCTGCCCTTTGACATCACCGTGGCCGCGGCCAACGAATATGGCGCCGCCGCTTCGGCGAAACTCTTCGGGGTCGAGATCCTGAACGAGGGCTTCGGATCTTCGGTCGATGACTCGGTGCTTGAGATGCAGGCGACCTTCGTCGCCCGCTCGGTCGCGCCGCTCCAGGCGGTCGGCCGCATGGATCTCGTTTCTTGCGATCCACTGCTTAACTCGAAGTCTGAACCACTAGGGGTTACACGTGTGCCGAAAGCAATCCCGCCGCCCTCGCGCGTCTGGACCTTCGCTCGACAGCTGCACCGCTGATCGTCCCGGTTCTCGCCTTCCAAAGACCATGAATCTGAGATCAGCGGACGAGCACCGGGAGAGGACCACTCGCGCAGGCCTGGCCCGCGGTCAAAGCAGAAGGGCTGCCGGGCTCTCGTGCAGGCTGAGCGATGGGGCTAAGCAACACTTTGCGGGTGGGGTCAAAGGGAGAGGGGCTGAAGAGGGAGCGATGACCACCTGGCTGGAGCTGATCCCAGAAGACCGGGCAGGTGGTAGGGGTCTGAAAAATACAACATTATATAAAGAGGTAGAGAGTCTCTCTTCCGGGCCGCCCGCCTTCGTCGGGCTCCCTAGTACAAAAAAATTGGGCGTCGGCCCCTAACGAACTTTGCTGTAATTGTGTGGCGAGGGCGCAAAATAGAGGGTCGCAAACCATTTGTGGAACTTGGGCCACGCTTTGTGCACCATTTGCGGTGCAGACCCTAGCTCCTAGTATATGTCCCCGCCTGTGGAAATCTTCGATCCAGCAACTTCAACCACTTACGAGCTTTCGTCTCTTCAACAGACCAAGAAAATGCCTATACAACGTCCTCCCCGATCATTTTTTCGAGCGCGGTCATTGCCGACTTTCATCTAAGGGAAACAGAGAACAGGACTTAGTGCAAAAATCTGCGTTTTCTTCGTACCCCCCTAGTTTTAATCTCTTCGTCCCAAGGCCTCAATTCGTACCTCCAGTCGAATCGACCCACATTCGTTTCAAGTCTGACCCATCCCCTTTGACCGAGTCCTTTCAGTTCGAATTCTATGCACTCTCAAGTATTGGCGAGGACACGTGCAACTCGCGCGTGATGGCCGAGCAGGTGATGACAATCACTGCGGACATAGAAGAGAACATGACAGCATCGAGTTGAACCAAATGCGCCCCAATCTCGATAGAAATGACAAGAAGATCAAAAAAAGGAACGCACCGGAACTATGCCGACCCTGCGGCCGACCCACGAATCCAGGCAATTTGTGACAACTGGAACGCAACCGATAAGTACCAGAAGGGTAAAGCGATTAATCTGCTGCGTTCCGATTACACTCTAAAGGAACTCGAGAGTGTTCTGCCCTGCTCAGAAAAGAGGATTCGTGACTACGAGATTTTCGGCAGAACATCCGCCGATCCGGCCAAGTTCGCCGGTACAGGCGCAAAAAAGATATTGGCATGGGAGCGCCGACGATCTCAATTTCGACGCCAGATCAAGAAACTCTCGAGGGGAAGGCAGGCGCGAAAGTTAACCGATAAGCTCACTCGGACTGTGACGAGGTGGATTACAGAAACCCTTAACCCTTGGACGTGGGATGTATTTTTCGAGGAGATTCTCACAATTCCAGCGACCCAAGAACTTGTCCGCAAGCACAAACCTGACTGGTGGCGCTGTGACCCCGAAGGAGATTGGGACAAGATTATCCGAGAAACGCGTCCCGCTCGCGACCCGGAGGAAACTTCCGTACATGTTGGAGGCCTCACGGACTACTATGTTGATTGGTTTGCATGCTGGTATCAGCGCTGTGTCCCGATACCGCGAATCGAGAATGTTGCACTCGAACGCGCCCGCAAGATTCTGCGCCAAAAACTGAGGGACATGGGGCCGGGTGAGAGGTGGCATTCGCCGTATTGAATATCGATGCCAAGAAGCTCTCGGAACTCCCGCTGTCAGAGGGGAACCATCGCTTGTTGATCAAGAACACGGCCCCGCAGGTTCCAAAGCCGTTGCTGATCGAAGCTCTCGGATGACACCTGTAATTCTTAAAATCCTCTCTCCACATAACCTAACGGCGCGAGCGGTTGCGTTACTATTCCAGGAAGTCGTTCGACGTACTGACGGCCGATTAGACGGCTAAGAGATTCCATGTTCTCCGATTCGCCAAGCATTCAATGACTTGCCGAGATTGTGATTTCTTGGTGTGTCGCAAAAGGTGTCGTAATCCTATTTGCTACACCACTGCTTCAGAGTTTGGCGGACGGTAATCGAGCGCCGCGCGCACGATTTCCAATTCCGGGTGCTGATAGTGCATCGCAGTCTTTACGTCGTGGTGCCCCATCGTTCTCATTACGGCAGCAAGGTTGCCGGTTCGCATCAGAACTCGCGTGCCGTAGTCATGTCGCGCACAGTAAAGAACCAGCTCTTTCGGAAGACCTGCTTTGTTGCGCGCTTTTCGGAAGAGATTGCAAATTGACCTCAGATGCCCAGAGCGGAGCGCTTCGATGGAAATACCCAACCCTCCTGTCTTGCATCGCACCTGGTCCGCAGAATTTCGAAGACTCGCCCGCTCATCGGAACCAGCCGTCGCCCTTCTGCGGTCTTGCTGTCTGGCACAAAGATTACGCGGTTTTGCCAGTCCAGATTCTCGATACGCATCCGGAAGAGTTCTCTTTCGTTCCTCATTCCCGTGTCGCGCATCAAGATGACGATGTCACGGAAAAGGTCACGAGTTCTTGGGCGCCAGTTGCAAGCCAAGCCTCCCATCGTCAGTTTCCTTTCCGCTTCATCGTCAAGACGAAGATGTCGACCGTGCTCTTTCATCATTTTGATTTTCGGAGCGTGGCCGATCACCCTCCACTCCTCTGCTTTGTGCAGCATTCGTCGCAACGTCCTCAAAGCGCAATTGGCATTCGCGGACGAGCCTGGAAATTTCAATTGTTCGGCGAAATCTCCAGTGATTTGGTCGACTCGCAAACCCGCAACGGGTGTCGCTTTGAGTAGGCGCCAGCCATTGCGAAGAACTTCTTGGTTTTCTTCTCCAACCTGCCATCCTCAATCCAGGTGTCAAATCGCTCAGCAAAGTCAGAAAGGACACTAGGCTTGCTTGGAAATGGATCGGTGCCTTCGATCACTGAGCCCAATTTCACGCTTGCTGCCTTAGCCGCCCTTGCTAACTTTGTTTCTTGAGTTGACCGACGGTAGCGATGGCCTCGCACCGTGAAGTCGTACCAGTAGAACCTGGAGTTTGGTTTCCTGAAAAGCTTCACGAGTTTCCTCCTTGCTGCCCGCACGGAAGCAACTCGCATGTTCTCCACAATACAACCGGGAGAACGACTGAATGATAGCTCAACGGGTCTCGAAGGCGAACGCCTGGCTTGGGCGCACAAAATCCGGTCTTTTTGCTCTTCTTCTTCTGACACCCTTCCCGAGAAAACAATAACTTGGGGAGTCTGCTCTTTGCTCAAAACGCCGACGCGCCAATTTACATCCCAGTTGCCAAGACTAGGATTCCAGCAGCGCCCGTAACTTATGAGCGTATCTGCGGCTCGACGTGACCACCGTTCCTTCTGCCAGTACGATGTCGTAAACCCCATCGAACATCGGACGAATCTCGCTAATGCAGGCGCCGTTCACGATGGCCGATTTCCGCACGCGGATGAAGTGGTGTGGTGCCAGCTTTTCTTCCAGGTGTGCCAGGGTGTCCCGCAACAGGTGACTGTCGCTGGCGGTGTGTATGCAGGCATAGTTTCCCGTGGCTTCGATCCACAAAACGTTGGAAACGGGAACAAAGAAAATCCGCTTCCTGTCCTTTACCACAAAGCGTTCCAACGGGCGGAGATTACGGAGGGATTGGAGCAGTGGTTCGAAACCTCGATTTGCTTTCCCACGCTGTTCGACAACCTGGCGTGCGTGTGCCAGTGCCTTGGCAAATCGCTCCTTATCGTACGGTTTCAGGAGATAGTCGACAGCGTGCACTTCGAATGCACGGAGGGCGTGCACATCGTAAGCCGTGACGAAGATGTAAACGGGAGCGGGGCCGGTCGATGGCTCCACGTTTTCGATGACCCCAAAACCATCCAGATCAGGCATCTGCACATCGAGAAAAACGATGTCGGGATGGAGTTCATTGATCTGCTCCACCGCACTGATTCCGTTCGCCGCCTCGCCTACAACTTCAATGTCGTTGTGTTTGGCCAGATAGCGACGGATACCGCGGCGGGCGATCGGTTCGTCATCGACGATGAGGACTCGCGTCTTCATGCGAACTCCGCAGTGGAATGGTGATGATGGCCTCACAGCCTCGACCGTCGCCCCCGGTAAGTTCCAGCGACGATTCGTCCCCGTAGAGCTGTTTCAGGCGTGACTGGACATTGGTGAGTCCGACGCCGAACCGCAGGCGTGATCCCGGTGCCAGACCCGGGCCATCATCGCGGACGCGGAGCGAAACTCTGCCATTGTTGCGTTGCGCAGCGATCTCTAGCCGGCCTGCGGCGGAATCGACGCTGATGCCGTGCTTGATGGCATTCTCAACCAGAGGCTGAAGGGCCAGGCTCGGTACATAGATTCCGAGAAGGTCAGGTGGCACTTCCATGTGAACTTTCAACCGATCATGAAAGCGTGTCTGTTCGATCTCCAGATACTTGCCGACGAACTCGAGCTCGCTCTGCAAGGTGATCTCGTTCTCCCGCCGTTCGAGGGCCATGCGCAGCAAGTCGCCGAGGCTGACCAGCAGATGGCTTGCAGCATCGACGTCTTCCTGCATCAGGACTCCAATGGTGTGAAGACTGTTGAACAAAAAGTGCGGATGTAACTGGCTCTTAAGGTTCTCAAGTTCGGCATGGGAGAGCTGCATCTCCAGTTGCGCCGCTCTAGTCTGGCGCTCCATTGCGGCCTGGTAAAAGTGGATCGACTGATACAGTCCCACAACTAACCAGTACGTAAGCACGCCAGTAAAGGTCATAGACAGAACACTGACTGTGAACGTCGGGAGAAGGCGGAGCGCACCAGGATCAGTTATGCGAAAAACTGACTGCAGAAGTACACGGCTGAGAAAGTATTCGGTGATCGCTCCCAGGGGAGCCATCAGGAAGGACGTGATTGTGTGGATCGCTATATGAGGTACAAACCTCGCCCCCGTCAGCGGGAACCGTTTGGCCAGACCAATCACAAGCGGTGTGTACGCCGCCCATACGTACCAGTAGACAAATTCGGGCGCACCCACGATCACCCAGCTGACGTGCGTACCCTGTACCTTCACGACCATGATCCTGCGCACGGCAAACAACAGTCCTACAATCGTCCACGCACATAGGATCAAAATCCATCTCGTCCGTCCCCTGTCTGGTGTGGCCTCGAGCAATGGGTGTGTCGACCTCTCCGGGACGGATTATAGCGGAGATTTCGAAGGAGACATCACTGAGGACAGACCGCTTGTCTTATTTCGGACGCCGCATGTCACTTTTCCTGCAAACATCGGTTTTTTGCGGCATATGTTCCAAACCAGCTAACCCAGTATCAACAGGAGTTTGCCATGAGCAAGACCGCAATTACCTCTCCGGAACTCACGCCGCCGGTCGGGCCGTTTTCCCAGGCGATCGAAGTCGGTGGTTTCCTCTATTTCAGCGGACAGGTCGCCCAAGACCCGGCCACCGGCAAGGTGGTCGAGGGGGGCATTGTGGCAGAGACGGAGCGCGTCCTCCAGAACCTCTCGGCGGTTCTCAAGGCGGCCGGCAAGAGTTTCGATGACGTCGTGCGCGCCGGTGTGTTTCTCACGAGCATGAGTGACTTCGCCGCGATGAATGGCATCTACGCAAAGTATTTCAGTCAGCCCTTTCCCGCCCGCACGACGATCGGGGCCGCAGCGCTACCACTCGGGGCCTGCGTTGAGATCGACCTCGTCGTCAAGGCTTGAAGACGACGCAAGGAGGGCCTCATCGCGGGGATCTTGGAGGCTCCAAAATGCAAATACTGATAGTGGGCATTGGCGCGTTGGGCGGAACAATTGCGGCGCGTGCCATCCGCACAGGACTGCCCGTCCGGCTTGCGGCTCGCAATACCGATTCTGCGGAGGCATTGCGCAGATCGGGCCTGCGAGTGTCCGGCATCGGAGGAGAGGTGAGGGCAGACGCTATCGACGTTGCCGCAGTTGAGGACTACGGAAAGGGAGACCAGTTTGACGTGATCCTGCTGGCCACCAAAGCGCAGGACGCGCTGGAAATCGCGCCCCACGTGGTGGGCCTACTTGCCCCCGAAGGAGTCATATTGCCTATACAGAATGGCGGCCTTGCACGGGTGCTTGCGGACCGTCTAGGCGAAGATAAGATCCTTGGCGGATTCTCAAATCTTGGCGCCACGATGGTAGAACCCGGCGTCTACGAGCAGAAGAATGCAGGGCATCTACTGATAGGCGAACTTGCTGGTGGTGTCAGTGAGCGCGTCGAGCGGGTTGCGCGCGCCCTGGGTCGAGCGATTGAGGTTAAGGTATCTTCAAACCTGACTGGTGCCATCTGGTCGAAGCTCCTGATTAATTGTTCGGTTACAACCCTCGGCGCGCTCTGTTCGCAAACCATGCGTCAGTACATGGAAACGGAGGCAGGCAAGAAGGTCTTCCGACGGACGTACGAGGAGGCGTTATCCGTCGCACTTGCGATTGGCACTCGGCTGGAGCGTCTGGCCGTGGAACCGATTCCCCCCGGCTGGCCGTGCAACCTTGCCGCAGAGGAACACTATGAGTCGTGGGTCGAGGCTGTGATTGCTTTCTACGGAGACATCAAACCCTCCATGCTCCAGGACCTGGAGCGCGGCCGTAAGACTGAGATCGACTTTATCAACGGCTATGTGGTGACGTTAGGCCACGCGTCCGGAGTGCCGGTAGATATGAACGCCGCAATTACTGGCCTTGTACACCAGATCGAACGTGGAGTTCTCCAGCCGACACGAGACCGGATGAACGAGCTAGCTGATCAAACCTGTGAGCGGATCCGTGGCAACAGTATTTGACGGCCAACTCTGACCGCTTGTCTCATTTCGGACACCGCACGTCACTTTTCCTGCAAACACTCGTTCTTCTCGTCATATGTTCCGTGAGCAAGAGCATCGCTAAGAACGTATTGGCGTCGGGATGACGCTGTGGCGACCGGGCCTACAAGGGGGACTCAAGGGGCGATGACCACATTATTGCAGGATATGCGATACGGCATGCGGCTGCTTTGGAAGAGTCCGGGTTTTACCATCGTAGCGGTGCTTTCCCTGGCTTTGGGCGTCGGCGCGAACACGGCGATTTTTAGCATCGTGAACGCGGTTTTATTGCGTTCACTTCCTTTTTCGCACCCGGAAAGGTTGGTGAAGATCGTGGCCAACAATCGGGGGGTGGGGGCGCAGGATATTGGGTTTTCTGTTCCAGAACTGGACGATCTCAGAACAAGGGCGGGCGCCTTTGAGGAAGTGACTGCTACCCAAGGTGGCCCTACAAACTTGACCGGTGGAGAACGTCCGCAACATCTCGAACTGCTGGAGGTGAGTCCTAACTATTTCTCCATGCTTGGCATTTCCGCGCACATCGGACGGGTGTTTGGCCCGGGTGACGAGGCGCAGGGTTTCGCTGAAGCGGTGGTGATCAGCGATAGTCTGTGGGCCAGAGGGTTCGGCAGAGATCCCGGAATTCTGGGCCGAAAGCTGCAACTCGACAATGATCCCTATACCATTGTCGGCGTTCTCCCGCCCGGATTCCGCCATCCAGGGAGAACGGTTGCAACGGATGTCGAAATATGGGTGACATGTGGATTCAGGGCCGATCCCTACCCGAAACCGGATCGCAGCCTGAGGGTGGTGCCGGGAGCGATCGGGCTTTTGAAACCTGGAATCAGCTTGGAGCAGGCGCAAGCGCGGTTAGATACGTTCGCGTCCCAGCTGCGGGCGGAATACGCCACCGACTATCCGGCGGGGTCGGGCTGGTCGATTGAGGCTGAGCCCTTGCAGGAATCGCTCGTCGGCAATGTCCGGCCCATGTTGTTGGTGCTGATGGGCGCGGTGGTGCTGATCATTCTACTGGCCTCGGTCAACGTTGCGAATCTGCTCCTGGCCCGGGCTTCGGGAAGGCAACGGGAGATGGCAGTGCGGCTGGCGATGGGAGCAAGCCGCGAGCGGATGATTCGGCAGTTGCTGACCGAGTCGATGATTCTGTCTCTGGCCTCGGGCGTTGTCGGGGTGCTGACGGCGATGGTGGCGTTGCATTTTGTGCAGTTTCTGCCCGCCCGAATTCCCCGGTTGGCCGAGGTGCAAGTGGACTGGACAGTGCTCGGCTTCGCCCTGTTAGTTTCCCTTCTCGCCGGGCTCGGGTTTGGTTTGGTTCCGGCCCTGCAATCCTCGAAAGCCGAAATTTCAGTAGCCATTCGGGAAGGAGCCCGAGGCTCGGGCACGAGCGGCAAAACCAACCGTTTGCGCGGTCTGCTGATCGCATCAGAATCAGCCCTGGCTGTGGTGCTGATGGTGGGAGCGGGGCTGCTCTTGCGCACGTTTTGGGGACTGCTTCAGGAAAATCCTGGTTTCAATCCATCAAGAATTGTTGCCGCCAATCTCTACCTTCCAGTACCCAACAATCCTGATATGGATCGCTACGACAAGCCCGAAGTTTTTAACTCTTTCGTGCGGGAGGCTTTGCGCCGCGTGCGCGCTATCCCCGGAGTTGATCTCGCTTCCATGACCACTGATTTACCAGTCACCCACTTGTCGCGGCGACGCCCCGTCAATATTGAGGACCGTCCGGACGAATCTGGCAAAGGTCTGTTTTCTGAAATCACCAGTGTGGCTCCTGAGTATTTCAAGGTGTTACAGGCTTCGTTAGTACGCGGACGTTACTTCACGGAAGACGACGATACCGGCAAAGAGCCGGTGGCAGTCGTCGATGAAAGCACAGCTCGTACCTACTGGCCGGACCGCGATCCCATTGGCCGCCGTTTGAGCATGAGGAGCTTTAGGGGCGCAGCCAACCCGCCGTGGTGCACCGTCGTTGGCGTGATCAAGGACATCAAGAGTGATGGCCTCGACCAATCCGGAGGTCCCCACATCTACCGTCCGATGTACCAGTTTCCAGGACCCAGGTCTTTGTCTTTAAGCGTGACGGTCCGGACCTCTTTATCGGCTACCAGCCTGGAGCCGCAGATACGTCGTGAGATACAGGCAGTCGATCCAAATCTGCCGGTATTCAACGTTCGTACGATGAATGAGGTCATTGACGGTTCTCTGGCTTCGCGCCGCTTCTCCGCGGAGTTGGTAGGGGTATTTGCCGTGGTGGCGCTGCTATTGGCGTCGGTGGGAATTTACGGTTTGTTGGCCTACATGGTGGGTCAACGGTCGCACGAGATTGGAGTGCGCATGGCGTTGGGCGCCCTGCCTTCGACCATTGGAAAAATGATCGTAAGCCGGGGCGTAGGGCTGGCTGGCATTGGAGTCGTGGTCGGCCTGATCTTGTCGGGAATCATGGCTCCGCTGATTTCAACCGTGCTGTACGGAGTCCGGCCTATTGATCCGGAAGTGTTTATCGCTGTGCCGTCGATCCTCATAGTGGTTGTACTTTTGGCGAGCTACATTCCGGCGCGGCGCGCGGCCAAGGTGAACCCGATCGTCGCCTTGCGCGAAGGTTGAAGACAGTTGGGGTTCGGGCTATGCATCTTAGCCCGATCGAGGAGGGTTCTGATGACCACGTTATTTCAGGAAGCGCGGTATGGCCTGCGGCTGCTTTTGAAGAGTCCCGGTCTTACTCACAATGATGATCGCGTTCGGAAACGTTGGTTTGCCGCACCAATTCAACGAAAAATGAGGACAAAATGAACAGAACTATTGT
>Ga0209577_10000666_pt1 | contig 34142 bp, 35 predicted proteins | sample GraSoiAngelo_109_FD_185874 | JGI IMG/M metagenome (GOLD analysis project Ga0209577, IMG submission 185874) | Grasslands soil microbial communities from the Angelo Coastal Reserve, California, USA - 14_0903_12_20cm (SPAdes) (version 2) | ecosystem: Environmental > Terrestrial > Soil > Grasslands... | reverse complement strand
CGTCGCCGGTCACGCCGAACGCCAGATCGGCCGCGGCAGTGGAGATGAGATACGGCCGGGGTTCGAGCGCGGCGTTCTGCATGCCGCCGGCGGAGAGACCCTGCGACCCGAGCTTGTGCCCTGTCGCGTCGTAAATCGCGAGGCCGTACGGCCCGAAGGTGGGCGGGAACGACTCCTCTGCGCCGCCGGCGTCGTACAGCTCCACGAACCGTACGCCCGTGTCGCCGGCGGCCGAGGCGAGCATCACCTCGTTGGCCATCTGGAGGTGGAACGTCGCCTGCGCGACCCCCACCGGCAGGGCGATCGCGGCCACCAGGGCCAGCGCTAGCGAGATTCCCAACCGTCGCACGGCTCTAGGGACTACGCAGCCCCGAACGGGTTGGATCGCTAGCGCGTGCCGGCGCGTGCCAGCTGCCGCTCGATCACGTTGCCGACGAGCTTCACCACTGCCGGCTCGCCAGACACGCTCACGTGCCCGCGGTTGTACGCGTCGACCCAGTCGCGCAGCCGGCCATCCTTCGCGAGCTGGTTGAAGTCCGGGCGCGGCACGGTGACCTCCACGCGGGCGTCACCGGCGGGGTCGCGCGAGACGCTCGGACCGGGCAGCTCGACCCGCCACACCGGAGCGTCGGATCCGCGCGCCAGAAGCTCGAGCCGCAGGACGAGGCGGAGCTGTCTCAGCGCGGGGACCTCATCGCCGAAGCGCCGAACGGCCTGCTCGATGAGCGCGCGTGTGTCGCCAGCCGACATGCTCAGCCGGAGGTTGCCGCCGCAGCCGCGGCCCGGGCGCGCGCCTGGGCCTGGGCGGGATTGCTGCGCATCGTGAGCGCGAGCGGGATCGCGAGGAGCACGCAGCCCGCGGCCACGAGGAACGCGTCGGAGAACGAGTCGCGCGAGGCCTGCGCGGCTATATCCGCCACGCCGACCTCGGCGCGGGTCATCGGGATGAACGGCTTGAAGTTCTCCTTGTTCGGGTTCACGAAGACGTGGTCGAGCGTGTACTTGCGCGAGTTGTGGCCGACGCCCAGGGACAGCATGAAGTCGTTGGCGCGCGGGCGCTGGTCGCGCTCGTGGCTGTCGAACGTCCCCGTGAACACCGCCACCAGCACCGCGATGCCGAGCGCGAACCCCAGCTGCCGCGACATGTTCACGATGCCCGAGCCGAGCCCCAGCTCCTGCCCCGACACCGAGCCCATGGCCGCAACGTTGATCGACGGGAACGCGCCCCCCATCCCGCAGCCGATCAGTACCAGCGGCGCCACGATCTTCCAGTAGTCGGGGCTCGCGGGCATAAACGAGAGCCACACCAGACCGAGGACCATCACCGCCAGCGCGGCGATGCCCGTCACCCGCGGCGACAGCCGGTCGGCGTTGCGGCCCACGACCAGCGCCACGATCAGGCCAAGTGCCGGAATGGGCAGCGTCGCCAGCGCGGCCTGGATCGACGAGAAGTGCCACATCGTCTGGAACGCGATGACCGCCAGGAACAGCACACCGATCACGCCCATGCCGAAGAGCACGAAGGCGCCGCTCGCCCCCATGAACTGCCGGTTGCGGATGAGGCCGCGGGTGAGCATGGGAAAGCGCCCGTAGCGCTGCGACAGCGCGAAGGCGAGCGTGAGCACGACCGAGGCCGCCAGGAGCGACACGATCAGGGTCGAGCCCCAGCCGCGGTTGTTCGCCTCCACGAGCGCGTACGTGAGGCTCCCCACCGCGCCGGCCAGGAGCACCATGCCGATCAGGTCCACCTTGCGGCTCGCGCTCAGGTCGTAGGTCTCGGGCATCACCCGCAGCGCCCAGAGGACGCCGAACACGCCGATCGGAACGTTGATCAGGAAGATCCAGTGCCAGCTCGCGTACTCCACGAGCAGGCCGCCGATCAGGGGGCCCAGCGCCGCGGCGGTGTTGGCGACCACCGCGAGCAGCGATAGCCCGAGGCCGCGCTGCTTGGGCGGGAAGATCATCGCCGTGATTGCCAGCGCGAGCGGCGCGAGCGTGCCCGCCCCCACCGCCTGGATCACGCGGAACGCGATCAGCGCGTGGATCGAGGGCGCGACCGCGCAGAGCAGCGAGCCGAACGTGAAGACCGATAGCCCGATCACGAAGAACCGGCGGCGGCCGAACTGGTCGGCCAGGCGCCCCATCGAGACCAGGAGCACCGCGAACATGATGTTGTAGGCGTTGAGCACCCACGAGACGGTGGAGACCCCGGCTTTCAGCTCGCGTCCCAGCGTCGGGATCGCGATGTTCACGATCGTGACGTCGATGAGGGCCATGAACAGCCCGACCATCGTCACAGCGAAGATCGGCCACTTCCGGCGGTAGAGCTCGTAGCGCGGCGGGTTCCTGCGGCCGTCCTCGCCGCCCTCGTCGAGCTGGCCGACCAGGTCGCGGTCGAATTCGTACGTGAGCCGCCTGCGCGCCTCGTCGAGGTCCACCCACACGAGCTCGTCCACCTCGCGGTTGGGCGAGAAGCTCCCGTGGAGCGGGATCATCTGCCAGTAACGGACGAGCTTCGGGCGCCCCTTCGCGTCCTGGTAGTTGGCCTGGCCCAGCTCGCGGTCGAGGCCGCAGCGGACCCCGGCCTCCTCCTCCACCTCCCGGACGGCGGCCTCCTTGAACGACTCGCCCGCCTCGAGCTTGCCCTTGGGCAGCGACCAGTCGTCGTACTTGGGACGGTGGATGAGCGCGACCTCCGGATGCCCCTCGGGACCCTCCCGGGTGATCACCCCGCCGGCGGCCAGGACCGTCTGGCCGTCGTGGACGATCTCGGGCGGCCCGCCGTCCTCGGGCGTGACCTCCCTGCCGTGCTGCGTGAGGAGCTGGATCTCCTCGGTGGCCATCCGCTAGTAGCCGCCGCCGCAGCGGACGAACGTGCGGGACTGCGATGCCCTGCGGCCGAAGCGGTCGGTGGCCCTCGCCGTGACGCGGTGGCGTCCGGGCTTCGCGTGGCCGGCGCTGATCGTCACGCTCAGGCGGTGCTTGCTCGTCTTGCGGACGAGCCGCCCATCGAGCTTCACGGTTACCGTGATGCGCGCGCCCGTCGCCACCACGTTCAGCTTGAACTTGTGCGCGACGCAGCCGGCCGGCGGCCTGGACAGCCTGATCGTGGGCCTGCGGACCGGCGGGAGCTGCTTGCCGCCCGGGTTCGTGAAGATGTCGCTCCCGAACGGCTTGAGTCCCGCGGCGGCCGCGTAGCCGAGGTGCGAGAGCCCGAAGAAGTCCTCCACGCTCCGCAGCAGCGAGTAGTGGTTGTACTGGTATTTGCTCGCCGTCCCCGGCTTGATGAAGTCGGACAGCAGTACCGCGCCCACCCGGCCACCGCCGGCACCCGGATCCGGCCCACCGTTGTTGGGCGTGTTGGGGCCCTGCTTCTCGCCGCAGCAGGCGTCCGCGCCGTGAGCCGACTCGTCGAGGGTGACGATCAGCAAGCCGTGGTCCTTGTACGCGGCCGACGCCATGATCTTGGGGATCCACCTCTTGAGGAACGCGTTCGCGCTCACAAGCCCGCCCGGTTCCCCGTTCGCGCACGGCGAGTCGTGCCCGTCGTGGCACAGGTTTGGCGTAATGAACGTGTAGTTGGGCGTCGTGCTTGTGGCGACGAGATCGCCCGGAAGGCGGCCCAGCGGAACGACGTTCGCGTCGCACTCCGCCTGGTTGTCGATGATCGAGTGGAAGTACATGAAGGGGTTGTGGCGCATCGCGTACTGGTCGTTCGCGCTCGCCTTCTGCGTCTGGTCCGGCGAACCAGGTGCGGGGTGCGCGCACGTCTTCGCGGCGTCCCTGCTCGGGTTCTTGCCCATGTCCTCCATGTAAGCGCGCCACGTGAGCGCCTTGGCGTCGAGCTGGTTCACCACGTTCGCCACGGATGCCGGGTAGATGCTCCCGGCGCCGATGGCCTGGCCGTCCGCGTTCGTGACCACTCCCGGGAAGAAGTCCACGTACGCCGGTGCATCCGCCTGCGTGTATGGATTCGGCCCCTGGCCACTGATCAGCCCGATGTAGTTGTCGAGGCTCTCGTGGCCGATTCCGAAGTAGCCGGGCACGAACGCTCCCTGCGCCCGGAGCGTGTGGGCCAGGTAGGGAGCCGGGCTCTTCGGACCGAAGGTCGTCTGGGCGTCCTCGTTCTCGAGGATCACGATGAAGACGTGCTTGATGGTTGGGAGCGCCGCGCCGGCCGGCGCCGCGGGCGCCAGGAGCGCGGCTGCGGCGAGCGCTGCGGCGAGGGCCCCGCGCCGCATCTCAGATCTTGTTTCGCTCGAGGAGCTTCTTGCCGATCACCATCCGCTGGATCTCGGACGTGCCCTCACCGATCAAGAGCAGCGGCGCGTCGCGATACAGGCGCTCGATCTCGTACTCCTTCGAGTACCCGTAGCCCCCGTGGATGCGGAAGGCGTCCTCCACGACCTCCTTGCCGGTCTCCGAGGCGAAGAGCTTGGCCATGCCGGCCTCGAGGTCCGACCGCTGGCCGGCGTCCTTCAGGCGCGCGGCCTTGAGCGTGAGCAGGCGAGCGGCCTCCACCTTCGTGGCCATGTCGGCGAGCTTGAACTGGATCGCCTGGTGCTGGGCGATCGGCCTGCCGAACGTCTTGCGCTCCTGGGAGTAGCGCAGGGCCAGCTCGAGCGCGCGCTGCGCGATGCCCACGCCGCGCGCCGCGACGTTCACGCGCCCCACCTCGAGCGCGTCCATCATGTAGCGGAAGCCGTTGCCGACGCCCTCCTCGCCCCCCAGCACGTTCCGCGCCGGGCAGCGGTAATCCTCGTAGACGAGCTCTGTGGACTCCACGCCCTTGTAGCCCATCTTCTTGATCTTGGGCGGAATGGTGAGACCCGCGTACTCGCCGGTGTTCTCGGCGGCGCCCGGCTCCTTCTCGGTGATGAAGCAGGTCATGCCGCGGTAGGGCGGGTCGGCGTCGGGATCGGACTTCGCGAGCAGGAAGACGACCCCGGACAACAGGCCGTTGGTTACCCACATCTTCTGCCCGTTGATCACCCAGTCGTCGCCGTCACGGGTGGCTCGCGTCGAGATCGCCTGGACGTCCGAGCCGAGGCCGGGCTCCGACAGCGAGAAGGCGGCCCTGATCTCACCGGTGCCCATGCGCGACAGGAAGCGGTCCTTCTGGTCGTCCGTGCCGAACTTCATCAGCAGGTACGAGCCGATGAAGTGGGTGTTGACGATGCCGGAGATCGAGATCCAGCCGCGCGACAGCTCCTCCACGATCATCGCGTAGGTGGTGAGGTCGAGCCCCATCCCGCCGTACTCCTCGGGGATGGTCACGCCGAACAGCCCGAGCTCCTTCATCTGCTCCACGACCGCCTCGGGGAACTTGTCCTCGTGGTCGTACTCCTCGGCGATCGGGATGACCTGCTCGTCGACGAACTGCCGCACCATCTCGGTGATCGCGCGCTGCTCGTCGGTCTTCTCGGTGAACGGCGTGGCTACCGCCAAGTCGACCTCCTGGTCGGCTCGTTGACTGCCGAGTCAGCAGGATACCCGCCGCCGCCGCAGGCCCGGCGAGGGTTGGCGACCCGGTCTAGATGCCCGGATGGCGGGCGACGAATCCGTCGGTCGAACGCTTGGCGCCCCACCGCGGACCACTGCCCGGCTTTGCGCCGTGCTGCGCGCCGTACGAGTCGCGGTAGCCGGTGTCGAAGCGGAGCCCGGCGACCATCATGAACGCGTGGCCGGAGTTCGCGTAGACCGTGACCCACTTACCGGCGCCGCTGCGGGCCCAGCTCATGAACTCCGTGGAGTCCATGGGACGGCTGATCAGATGCGCTCCGTGCAGCGCGAACGAGACGGAGCCCGAGCAGTCGTAAGCGGAGTCGTTCCAGCTCCCGTGGCCGCCGCCGTACCTGTACGGCTTGGTGACGATCTTGTTGGCGGCCGCGATGATCTGCTTCACCTTCTCGGGGGCGTCGGAGGGCGCGATCGCCTTGCCGTGGACCAGCCGGGCCTTGTGGGGCGGCGGCTTGTACTGGGCGCCGCCGGTCTGGGCCCCGAGCACCGTGGCCGGCAGCAGGCATGCGAGAGCCGCGACGAACGCGGCCAGCAGGATTGTCGGATATCCCCGGTTCGGCATTCTCTTTCGTCCGCCTGCGGGGTTAGCTGACGGGCTCGCGCTGAAAGAGCTTGCGCGTCCCCTCCTGAGAGGAGATTCGCCCCTGAACTTGGGTCCCCCGTTCCGCTGGTGAGCGGATTCGGCGTGCGCGGCAACCTAGCAGACCGCCGCGACTGAATATTCGCCGCAGGTTCTTCCCGCCCTGCAACGGGCGCTAAACCTCAAAACCGCGCGCTAGAGCGGAAAGTCACAAGTTACGATCAGCCCGGTGAACTTCGCTCGCGACGTGGTCGACTCGGCGCCGCGGGCGCGGACCGCGCTCGTCGCGCTGGCCGCCGACGGGTCGCGGCGGGAGATCGAGTTCGGGGAGGTCTCCGACCGCTCCGCGCGGCTGGCCGGGTGGCTGCTCGCGCGCGGCATCGGACCGGGGCACGTCGTGATCACGGTCATCGGGAACCGCCCGGAATGGGTCTACGCGATGGTCGCGTGCTTCCGGATCGGAGCGGTGGCGCTGCCATGCACCGAGCAGCTCCGGGCCGCCGACCTGGCGATGCGGATCGAGCGGGTCGACCCTCGAATCGTGCTGTGCGACGAGCGCGACGTCGAGGAGGTGAAGCGCAGCGGCTTCGACGGACCGGTCGCTGCCGTACCCGACGAGCGGCTCTTCGATGCCGATCCCGCCCCGGCCGCCGAGCTCGCTCCAACCGATCCGGCGCTCATCACGTTCACCTCGGGCACCGCGGGAGAGCCCAAGCCGATCCGGCACGGCCAGCGCTACCTGGACGGGCAGCGGGTGCAGGCGGAGCACTGGTTCGGGGCGCGGCCCGACGACCTGTGCTGGTGCACGGCGGCGAGCGGATGGTCGAAGTCGGCGCGGAACGTCTTCATCGCGCCGTGGCTCCGCGAGGCGGCGGCGCTTCTCAACGACGCCCGCTTCGACCCCGAGCAGCGGCTCGAGATCGTGGAGCGGGAGCGCGTCACGGTGCTGTGCATGGCGCCGACCGAGTACCGCGCGGTGGCCAAGCGCGCCGAGCTGAGGCCGCTCCCATCGCTCCGGCACGCGGTGGCGGCGGGCGAGCCGCTCAATCCCGAGATCGTGCACCTGTGGCGCGACGCCACGGGGCTCGAGGTCCACGACGGGTACGGACAGACCGAGACGGGCGCGCTCACCGGGATGCCGATCGGCCCGCCTGTGAGGCCCGGCTCGATGGGATTGCCGCTGCCGGGCTTCCGGCTGTGGGTCGAGGACGATGAGCTGTGTGTCGACCCGTCGACGGTTCCGACGTTCTTCCTCGACGGCGGTCCGGGCACGTGGCGCACGGGCGACCGGGTCCGCCAGGACGAGGACGGCTACCTCTGGTTCGAGGGCCGCTCGGACGACGTGATCATCTCCGCGGGTTACCGGATCGGTCCGTTCGAGGTGGAGTCCGCGCTGGTCTCCCACCCGGCCGTGGCCGAGGCGGCGGCGGTGGCGGCGCCGGACGAGGAGCGAGGGTCGGTGGTCAGGGCGGTCGTCGTGCTGCGCGAGGGCCACGAGCCGACCCAGGCGCTCGTGCGCGAGCTGCAGGAGCACGCGCGGGCGCAGACCGCGCCCTACAAGTACCCGCGCATCGTCGACTTCACGGACGCCCTGCCGAAGACCGCGAGCGGCAAGATCAGGCGGGCGCTGCTGCGCGGCTCCGGGTAGCCTCGAAGTAGTGGCAAACCGGCTGGCGAACGAGACCTCTCCCTACCTCCTCCAGCACAAGGACAACCCCGTCGACTGGTACGCCTGGGGCGAGGAGGCGCTGGCGCGGGCGCGGGATGAGGACAAGCCGATCCTGCTCTCGATCGGGTACTCCGCCTGCCACTGGTGCCACGTGATGGAGCGCGAGTCGTTCGAGGACCGGGAGACGGCGGCGCTGATGAACGACCGTTTCGTCTGCATCAAGCTCGACCGCGAGGAGCGCCCTGACATCGACGCCATCTACATGGAGGCGTGCATCGCGATGACCGGGCACGGGGGCTGGCCGCTCAACGCGTTCCTCACGCCCGACCAGATCCCGTTCTACGCGGGCACGTACTTCCCGCCCGAGGACCGCGGGGGACTGCCGAGCTGGCGGCGGGTGCTCACCGGCGTGGCCCAGGCGTGGGACGTGAACCGCGATCAGATCCGCGAGGGCGGCGAGCGCGTGGCGGAGCGGCTGGCCGGCGGCGCGGTGCTGCGGCCGTCGCAGGAGGAGCTCGACGCGCGCGCGCTGGACGCGGCCGTGGAGGAGCTCCGTGGCCGCTACGACGAGCGGCACGGCGGCTTCGGCGGCGCACCCAAGTTCCCGCCCGCCTCGGCGATCGAGTTCCTGCTGAGGCGGGGGGAGCAGGAGATGACCGGGCACACGCTCCGTGCGATGGCGAGCGGCGGGATGTACGACCAGGTGGGCGGCGGGTTCGCCCGCTACTCGGTCGACGACCGGTGGCTCGTCCCCCACTTCGAGAAGATGCTGTACGACAACGCGCTCCTCGCGCGGGCCTACCTGCACGGCTGGCAGGTCACAGGTGACGAGCTCCTCCGGCGCGTCTGCGAGGAGACGCTCGACTGGATGCTCCGCGAGATGCGCGGGCCCGAGGGCGGCTTCTACTCGGCGCTCGACGCCGACTCCGAGGGCGAGGAGGGCAGGTTCTACGTGTGGACGATCGCGGAGCTGCGCTCGGTGCTTGGCGCCGACGCCGACGCTGCGATCGTCTACTTCGGCGCGACCGAAGGCGGGAACTTCGAGGGCCGCAACATCCTCACGCGCGGGGACGAGCCGCCCGCGGCGATCGACGAGATCCGCCGCCGCCTGTACGAGACGCGGGCCGAGCGAACGTGGCCCGGCCTCGACGACAAGCGCCTGACGGCGTGGAACGCGCTGGCGATCGCCGCCCTGGCCGACGCCGGCTCGGCGCTCGAGCGCAGCGATTACGTGGACGCGGCGGTGCGCTGCACCGAGTTCGTCCAGCGCGACCTCCGCGAGGCGGACGGGCGCCTGCTGCGCAGCTTCAAGGACGGGACGGCGAAGCTCAACGCGTACCTCGAGGACCACGCTTTCCTGGTCGAGGCGCTCCTGACGCTCTACGAGGCCACCTTCGACCCGCGCTGGTTCGGCGCGGCGCGCGCCACCGCGGACGCGATGATCGAGCGCTTCGCCGACGAGGACCGGGGCGGGTTCTTCGAGACCTCCTCGGACCACGAGCGGCTCGTGACACGCCGGAAGGACCTCGAGGACAATCCGATCCCCGCCGGAAACTCGAGCGCCGCCTACGGACTGCTCAGGCTTGCGGCGCTCACAGGAGAGCACGAGTACGAGCGCCGGGCGCTCGGGGTGCTGCGGTTGCTGCACCCGATCGCACCGCGGCAGCCGCAGGCCTTCCCCCACTTCCTACAGGCGCTCGACTTCCACCTGGCGACGGTGAGGGAGGTGGCCCTCGCGGGCGAGGACACCCGCCCTCTCGAACGGGTCGTGCGCGCCCGCTTCCGCCCGCACATCGTGCTGGCCGGCGGCGAGGCGGACGGGGTGCCGCTGCTGGCCGGCCGCGAGCCGGTCGACGGCCGCGCGGCGGCGTACGTGTGCGAGCACTTCAGCTGCCAGCGGCCGGTGACGGAGCCTGCCGAGCTCGAGGCCCTGCTGGACTGAGCCCTACAACACCGCCAGGTACCGATCCAGCTCCCAGCGCGAGACCTGGATCCGGTAGTCCTCCCACTCCTTGCGCTTGATCTCGACGTAGCGGTTGAACATGTGCTCGCCGAGCGTGCGCAGCACCAGCTCGGACTCCGCGGTGAGCTCGATCGCCTCGCCGAGGGTCTCGGGCAGCTGCTCGATGCCCTGGCGCTTCCGCTCGTCCGGCGACAGGTGGTAGAGGTTGCGCTCCATCGGCTCCGGCAGCTCGTAGCCCTTCTCGATCCCCTCGAGGCCGGCCTGCAGCAGGGCCGCGAACGTGAGGTATGGGTTGCACGCCGGGTCCGGGCAGCGGAGCTCCATGCGCGTGGCCTGCTCCTTTCCGGGGTGGTAGAGCGGGACGCGGACGAGCGCCGAGCGGTTGCGCCGCGACCAGGCGACGTACACCGGCGCCTCGAACCCGGGCACCAGCCGCTTGTAGGAGTTCACCCACTGAGCGAAGATCGAGGAGATCTCCCGGGCGTGCCGCAGCTGGCCGGCGATGAACGCCTTCCCCGTGGGTGAGAGGAAGTACTGGTCGTCAGCGTCGTAGAAGGCGTTGCGGCCCTCCTTGAAGAGCGACTGATGGGTGTGCATGCCGGACCCGTTCTCGCCGAAGAGGGGCTTGGGCATGAAGGTCGCGTGCCACCCGTACTTCATGGCGTACTCCTTCACGGTGATCCGGTACGTCATGCAGTCGTCGGCCATCTTCAGCGCCGGCGCGTAGCGCATGTCGATCTCGTGCTGCGAGGGGCCGACCTCGTGGTGCGTGTACTCCACGTGGATGCCGAGCTGCTCGAGGGCGAGCACGGTCTCGCGCCGGACGTCGGAGCCCGCGTCGAGCGTGGTGAGGTCGAAGTAGCCGCCCTCGTCGAGGATCTCGGGATCGTTTCCGTTCAGCTGGGCGCTCCGGAAGTAGAAGAACTCGAGCTCGGGGCCGACGTTGAAGGCGTCGAAGCCCATGTCCTTTGCGCGCTCCAGGGCGCGCCGTAGGACGTAGCGAGGGTCACCCTCGTACGGCTCGCGCGCCGGGGTGACGACGTCGCAGAACATGCGGCCCACCCCGCGGTCCTCCGGCCGCCACGGGAGCACTGCGAACGTGCCCGCATCCGGCATGGCGATCATGTCGGACTCCTCGATCGCGTTGAAGCCGGTGATCGAGGAGCCGTCGAAGCCCATTCCCCCCTCGAAAGCATCGTCGAGCTCCTGCGCGTTGATCGAGAAGCTCTTCAGCTGGCCCAGGATGTCCGTGAACCAGAGGCGGATGAATCGGATCTCCCGGTCCTGGACGAGGGCCTTCACGTCATCGGCGGTCTTCGGCTGGTCGGCCATCGTGCGGGCTCCTTCGCGGATCGAGGGTCGGCGGCGAGGCGCGGAAGGCTAGCTTGAGTGCGGCGACTGAGTCAGTCGTCCAGCCACTCGCGCGCCCAGGCCTTGAGCGCGCGTACCGTCGGCTCGAGCGCGCGGCCCTTCGCGGTCACCTCATACTCGACCCGGACCGGAGAACCGTCGATCACCCGCCGCTCGACCATGCCCTCCGACTCGAGCTCCTTCAGGCGCTCGGAGAGGAGGCGGTCGGAGATGTCGGGGACCAGTCCGCGGATCTCCGAGAAGTGCGCCGGCCCGTCGAGAAGGACGAGCAGGATCGCGCCCGTCCAGCGCTTACCCACCAGCTCGACGGCGCGGTGGTACAGCGAGCAGCAGACCGAGCGGGCGGGTCGCGGCGTCTCACGGGTGGCTGTCGCGACCCGCGGTCGGGTCACGGTCGCTCCTCCTCCGCGGGCGGCCATACGTAGATCGTAGCTAGGAGGCTCGCCGGGGCCTACGCGGCCTGCACCAGGCGGCCCTGTTCGGCCGATCCATCGAGTGGCAGGTTCCCGCCGCGGGTGATCAGGCTGGTGAGCACGCCCAGACCCACGTGGGCGATCGTCTCGAGCAGCTGCTCGTCGGTCCAGCCGGCCTCACGGGCCTCCTCGTGGAGGTGGAGGGGCGGGACGTCGGAGCTCTCGAGCACGCCGCGAGCGAACTGCAGGAGCGCCGCCTCGCGCAGGTCCGCGGACTCGAAGCGCCTGGCCAGCTCGATCTCGTCGAGCCCGAGACCGGCGTCGCGCGCGGTGCGCAGAAGGCTTGCCAGCGAGTACTCGCTGCGCTCGTGCTCGGCGACGGCGAGCGCGATCCGCTGCTGCGACTTGAGGGGCAGGCTGCCCTGACGCAGCTCGGAGCGGAAGCGCGCGTAGGCGCGCAGCACGGCGGGCGCCCCGGCGAGCACCCCGAGGAAGTTCGAGAGCTGCCCGCCGCTCGACAGCGCACCCTTGAGCACGGGCAGGCTTCGCTCGGGCGCGGTCAGCTCGTCGTGGACGTGGAACCTGCTCTCCTTGGCCTTCTTCATCTGCTTACTTTCTGCTTAGTTGCTTACGTCTTGTAAGTATACGGGACCGAACGGAGGTTCGCTCTGCGGTTGCGAGCCGTGGGACGCGCTCTTCAGCCCGGGGCCGTCGCACCCGAGGTATACGGGCCGGGACGCGTTTTGGATGCGGCCGAGGCGGGCGGGGGGAGGCTTAGGCGTGCCCGGTGGCGGCCGCGACCGCCGTGAGGAAGAGGCCCAGCAGGACCGCCCACATGGCGACCCGGTCGGGGCGCCCGGCGATGCGCGGGCTCACCGGCTGGCGCACACCTGTACGGACCGCGCGCGACCGACGCGAGGCGGTTCGGCGGGCGGGGTCGAGGCGGATCGAGCGCACCTCGGCCATGGGCGCGTGAGCGATGCGGTCGGCGCGGCGTGGATGCGCCTCGGCCTCGATCAGACGCAGCTCCGGGCGGCCGGAGCGGCGCGGCAGGTCCTCGTAGTACTGCAATGCGCGCGCGGCGTTCTCGTGCATCTAACCCTTACCTCTTTCTCGCGCCTACGGGGTTAGCTGTCGGGCTCGCGCGGAAAGAGCCGCGCTACGTCGAACTCCGGCGACGATTCGCCCCTGGCCCTCGTGGCCCCTGGTTCCCCCGTGCCCCGCCTGCCAAGGCGGGACCTCGGCTATCGGCGGCAGGATGGTACCAACCAGTCCTCGCCGCTCGGTGGACATATTCCCTGCTCCGCGAGATATCTCACGCATAGAGCGGGGTTGATTGAACCTTGCTCGGCGGACGTCACCGTGCGGGGTCTGGACGGGCGTCGCCGCGAGCCCGGGTCAGGGATTCGTCTGGCCCGCGACCTTCGAGACGTAGGTGGCCACGGCGTCGGCGTTCTTCCCGCTGAGCAGGCCAGCGGGCATGCGCCTGTCGCCGGTGCCGCCGATGCGGATGGCGTTCAGGACGCGCTGCTTGGTGACCTGACCGATCTCGTCCAGGTTGGGGCCGGTCACCCCGCGCGCGTTGACCGCAGCGAGGGTGTGGCAGCTGGCGCAGGTCTGCCGGAACTGCTGCTTACCGCGTGCCTCGGTGCTGTTGGGCGTGACGTCCGCGAGCCGCCCCGAGGCGCCCTCGCCGGCCTTGCCGTTGGCGATTACGAGGGCCGGGACGGCGATCCCGATCCCGAGGTAGATGAGGGGGAGCACGATCTTGAAGAAGCGGTTCCCGCGGGTGAGGTAGGCCTCGCGGGCGCGCGCCGGACCGCCGGAGAAGGCGACGAAGATGACCCCGCTGCCGAGAACAAGGAAGGCGATGATGATCGCGGCGGCGGCCATGCGGCCGGGATGCTAGTCGAGCGCAGGGACCCGCCGGAGTCCCCGTGCTGCCGTGTCGCCGCCGTGCTGAGCCGCCGCGCGCCAGCGCTAGGCGGCGGCCGCCTCGCGGCGCGCCTTCTTCCACGTGCCGAAGGCGGCGAAGACGTCGGTGAGGTCGGGGATCTCCTCGTTCGAGGCGGCGCGCTGCTGGTAGTCGACCATGAGCAGCCGCTCGGGCGGCGAGCCGAGCTGGGCTGCGACGGTGCGGATGCCCGCACGGACCTCGTCCGGCGAGGCGTGCTCGCCGCCGTCGTCGCCACGCTGGGCCTCGCGCGCGAAGACGCCAGCCGCGGCGCCGCGGGCGCCGGGCGCACCCTCCCCCTCGTCACGCGCTCGGCCGGCACCGATCATCAGCCGGCAGTGCGGGCAGCGAGTGGGCACCGGCGGCCACGGACCGTCGACGGACTCGGCCACCACCAGCATGCAGTGGGGGCAGTGAGCGTCGGTTGCGACCGCCTGGGGGGAGATGGTCATAGCATCCAATACGGGTTGGAAACCTTCACCCTTGTGGTGGCCATTCAACGCAAGGGTTAAACCTCCAGACGGCGTCAGAATGGGAACTTGTGGCCGCGCAGTGCGGGTTTTCGGGGCGGATTAGGGCCTGCCCCTCCCGGGACAGGGCCTTAGCCGGGCTTCACGCGGAAAGCGGCGAACGCCGAGACGCCGATCCCGCCGCTGTTGCCAGCGGCGTCAGGCCGCCAGGTCGAGAGCGGGCGCGACCGCCGACAGGCGAAGGTGCGGCTTGCCGCGCCGGGTGACGACGATCTCCTCCCCGGCCGCGGCGCGTTCCATGTACCAGCCGAAGCGGTTGCGGAACTCGTGGGCGCCGACCACAGTCGGCGCGTCATCTGGGGAGTGGAGCTGGGGGGACTCGAACCCCCGGCCTTCCGGCTGCCAGCCGGACGCTCTTTCCAACTGAGCTACAGCCCCAAGGGGGTAATCCTCGGCGAAGTGTAGTCCCGCTCGCTGGCCATTTCGGGGCGGGGACAGACGGAGGTACAGGCTCCCGCTTTCGCCGAATGTCTGGATCGGCACCGCGAAGCAGCGCTTTAGGGTCGGCGCGTATGCGGCGATCACGTCGACTTCGTCCGCCGAGTACGTGCCGTGTCTGAAGCCCTCAGGCGCTCGGCGGTTGGTTCTCGCACGAACGACGACGACGTCGCCGCGCACCGGCGCCGACTTGCACTGAACCCGGATGAGCCGTCCGTCGAGATCGACCGCCAGGTCGTACCTCCCTTCGACGAGCGGCCACAGCACGTCGAAGCCGAGTTGCACGAGCTCCGCGGCGATTGCGTGCTCCGCGATGGCGCCGATCCGGTTCGAGTCGATGCGCGAACACTAGTTCGAACGTCGGACGGAATCGGGCAGTTTTTACCTGCAAACCACCCGTTTTGGGGAGATGAATCCCCTAACCGACCGAGCGGGCCGGGGCCTCGCCCCAGAGCTGCTCCAGGCGGTAGAAGGCGCGCGTGTCCGGCGTGAAGATGTGGACCACGCAGTCCTCGTAGTCCATGAGGATCCAGCGCGCCTCGCGCGCCCCCTCCACCCGCGCGGGCAGCTGGCCCTCGTCCTTGAGCGCCTGGTGGATCGCGTCGTGGATCGCCTTCGCCTGCCGCTCCGTCCCCCCGCTGCAGATCAGGAAGTAGTCCGTGTAACCGACCAGCGACCCTACATCCAGCACGCGGATGTCCCGCGCCTTGCGGTCGGACGCCACCTGCGCGATCCGCTGAGCGAGCCCCTCCGAGGACGCGATCACGACGCGGCCACCGCGGCCGCCTCCCGGTACAGCCCGCGCGACTCGATCAGCTCCGCCACCGGATCCGGCACGAGGTACCGGATCGGCTGCCCCCGCCCTACCCGGCGCCGGATGTAGGTGGACGACAGCCCGATCGGGATCATCTCGAAGAACACGATCCGCCGGCTGTTGCGCAGCTGCGCAAGCTCCACGAAGATCCCCGCACGCCGCCACGCCCCCCGCTCGGTCGCGGCGACCGTCGCCAGCTCCAGCACTTTCTCCGGCTCGCGCCACGTCCGCAGGCGCGCCGCCTGGTCGCCGCCGAGTATCCACACGAGGTCGTCCTTGGGATGCTCCTTCGTCAGCACCTCCAGCGTCTCGACCGTGTACGACGGGTCCTCGCGATCCACCTCGAGCCGCGACGCCGCCAGCCGCTCGTCACCGCTCACCGCCGCCTCGCAGAGCTCGAACCGCACCTCCGCGCCGGGGTCGTCCGCAATCTCCCGATGGGGCGCCCTGCCCATCGGCATCAGCGTCACCGAGTCCAGCTCCAGGTGCACGAGCGCCTCCTGCGCGAGCACCAGGTGGCCCATGTGCGGCGGGTTGAAAGCCCCGCCCAGGAACCCTCGCCGCAAGCCCGCTATTGCCTCACGTGCGGGCCGGGGACAGCTGCGAACGACATTGCGGCAAGACTAGCGCGCACCATCCGGCCGGCGAGGCGCTGACAGGGGCCCTGCCGCCTCAATCCAGCACGAAGTAATCCCGGTGCACGGCCTCCTCGGTCCCCCGCGGCAGCAGCCTCCGCACCTCGGCCGTCTTCATTCCCTTGATCCGCCGCAGCTCGGCCGCCGAGTAGTTCGCGATCCCCTTCCCGATCGCCCTTCCGTCGCCGTCGACGGTCGCCACGTGCACCGCATCGCCCGCCTGGAAGTCGCCCTGAACGTCGACCACGCCGACTGGCAGCAGGCTCGTCCCCCGCTCCCTGAGCGCCGTCTCCGCCCCAGCGTCGACGACGATCCGGCCCCGGCTCGGCTTCGCGTACTTGAGCCACAGCTTGAAGCTCGACACCCGCTGCGCCTGCGGCTGGAACCGCGTCCCCTCCGCCTCGTCCGCGAGCGCCCGCGCCACCGTCCCCGGCCGCGTGCCGTTGGCGATCACCGCCGGGATCCCGGCCGCCGTCGCCATCTCGGCCGCCACCACCTTCGACCGCATGCCGCCCGATCCGAGCGGCGACGTCGACATCCCAACGTCGAAGTGCTCGATCTCCGCGAAGTCGCTCACCTCCGGCACGAGCTCGGCGGCCGGATCCCGCCGCGGATCCGCCGTGTGGAGCCCGTCGATGTCGGTCAGGAGCAACAGCAGGTCTGCCCCGAGCAGGATCGCCACCTGGGCCGCGAGGAAGTCGTTGTCCCCGAACGAGATCTCGTCGGTGGTGGTGGTGTCGTTCTCGTTGATCACCGGCATGACCCGCCAGTCGAGCAGCGTGCGAAGCGTCTGCCGCGCGTTCAGGTAGTGGCTGCGCGCCGACATGTCGAAGAAGGTGAGGAGCACCTGGGCACTCGGCGCCCCGCGCTCGGTGAGCAGCTCGTCGTAGACGCGGTAGAGCTTCCCCTGCCCCACCGCCGACGCCGCCTGGAGCTCCCGCATCGCGGTCGGCCGGACCGGCATCCCCATCGCCTTCATGCCGCACGCGATCGCGCCCGAGGTGACGAGCACGATCTCGTGCCCCGCGCGAAACAGCTCCGCCGCCTGGTCGCACACTTGCGGCAGGACGTCCATGCGCACCTCGCCGCGATCATCCGCGACGATGCTGGAACCGAGCTTGACGACCGCAGTGCTCACGCGGCCAAGCCTACGTCCCCCCCGGGTCCAGCTCGAACACGACACCGCCGATCTCCACGTCGTCCCCCGGCCGGAAGCCCGCCGCCTCGAGCGCGCTGATCACGCCAAGGCCCCGCAGCCGGTCCTCCACATACTGGAGCGCCTCGTCGTTGCCGGTGTCGTGGCGCGCGATCAGGCGCTCGACGCGCGGGCCCAGCACCCGGAATGTCCCATCCGGAGCGCGCTCCACCGAGAACCCCTCCTCGGCGCCGGGCCGGTAGATCCGGTGCTCCGCCTCGGGCTCGCCGGGCGCCGCCGGCGCCTGGGCCGCCGCGACGGGCTCCGGCGGGACGCGCTCGAGGATCGCCCGCTTCAGATCCTCCAGCCCGCGACCGGTCGCGGCCGAGGTGACCATCACCTCCAGCGCCCCCTCGCCCAACCGCTCGCGCCACGACTCGGCCGCGGCCTCCGCCTCGTCATCCGGCACGAGGTCAGCCTTCGACAGGCACAGGATCCGCGGCAGCCCTGCCAGGCCCGCGCCGTGCTGCTCGAGCTCACGCTCCACTGTCGCGTGGTTCGACACCGGGTCCGATCCGTCGAACGGCGCGAGGTCCAGCACGTGCACGAGCAGCCGCGTCCGCTCGATGTGGGCGAGGAACTCGTGCCCCAGGCCGGCGCCCTCGCTCGCACCCTCGATCAGTCCGGGGATGTCGGCGATCACGAGCTGCCTCTCCTCGCTCTCGAGGGTTCCCAGCACCGGCTCGACCGTCGTGAACGGATAGTCGGCGACCTTCGGGTGAGCGCGCGTGATCCGAGCGAGCAGCGACGACTTGCCCGCGTTCGGAAGCCCCACCAGGCCCACGTCCGCGAGGAGCCGAAGCCGCAGCCCGAGCCAACCCTCCTCGCCCGGCAGCCCCCGCTCCGCGAACCGCGGCGTCTGCCGCGTGGCGGTTGCGAAGTGCCGGTTCCCGCGCCCGCCCAGGCCTCCGCGCGCGACCCGCGCACGGTGACCCGGCTGGGTCAGGTCCCAGCGCGCACCCCGCTCGGGGTCCTCGACTGTCGTCCCCGGGGGCACCGCCACCTCCAGCGGAGCCGGGCTGGCGCCGTGGCGGTTCGAGCCCTCCCCGTGACCACCCCGAGCCGCCTTGAAGTGCGTCCGCCGCCGGAACGACTGGAGGTCGCGCAACGACGGATCGCAGACGAGCACCACGTCGCCGCCCCGGCCGCCGTCGCCGCCGTCGGGCCCGCCCCGCGGCACGTGGGCCTCGCGGCGGAAGGAGACGACCCCGTCGCCGCCGCGACCGGCCTGCACGAAGATCCTCGCGCGATCGCTGAACATGGGGGCGATCGTAGATCCGGCGCGTTAGAGGGCCCTACGCGAGCGGTTCGACCGGCTCCACGGCGGGCTCCACCGACAGCGACGCGCCGACGCTCGCCGCCACGACGCACGCGATGCCGAGGACCTCGCGCGCCGAGAGCCCCTGATCGAGCAGCACGAGCCCCACCAGCGCCGCGATCGCCGGATCCAGGCTCAGCAGGATCCCGAATACTCGCGACGGCAGGCGCCGCAGCGCCTCCAGCTCGAGCGAGTACGGGATCGCCGAGCTGAGGAGGCCGACCGCCAGGCCGATGGCCAGCGGGCCGGCGGCCAGGAGCGAGGAGCCGGCCCCGGCGATGCCGACGGGCAGCAGCGCAACCGTCCCGACGGCCATGGCCAGCGCCAACCCCTCGCCGCGCGGGAACGCCCGCCCCGCCCGCTGGCTCAGCACGATGTAGGCGGCCCAGCACGCGGCGGCCGCGAGCGCGAACGCCACGCCGGCCAGGTTCGCATGGCCGCTCCCGGTCCGGACCAGCAGCAGGATCCCCCCGGCCGCAAGCACCACCCAGATCACGTCGAGCCGCCGCCGGGACCCGGCCACCGCCACGCTCAGCGGCCCGGCGAACTCGATCGCCACGGTGATCCCCAGCGGAATGCGGTCGATCGCCTCGTAGAACGTCCAGTTCATGATCGCGAGCGCGAGCCCGAACAGCAGCGCGATCGTCAGGTCGTCGCGCTTGTGCCCGCGCAGTCGCGGCCGCCACAGAGCGACCAGCACCGCCGCCCCGAAGACCATCCGCAGGAGCACCGTGCCACTCGGGCCGAGACGATCGAAGAGCCCCTTCGCTATCCCCGCGCCGCTCTGGACCGTGACCGCGGCGGCGAGCACGAGGAACGGCGCCGGGACCCGGCGCAGCCCGCTCGCCGGCGGCGCGCTAGCTTGCGTCGTCCGCCGCGACGGAGATCACGCGCCCGCGGCGGCCGGTGGTGAACTCCACCCGCCCGGGGCGCGCAGCGAAGATCGTGTGGTCCCTGCCGATGCCCGTGCCGTCGCCGGCCTTGAACCGCGTGCCGCGCTGGCGCACGATGATCTCGCCGCCGGTCACTGCCTCGCCGGCGAACACCTTCACGCCCAGCCGCTTGCTCTCCGAGTCGCGGCCGTTCCGGCTCGATCCGAGCCCCTTCTTATGAGCCATCTTCGGCCTCCTCGTCCTTCTTCTTCGCCGCCGGACGGCGGGTCAGCAGCCTGATGTCCTTGATCTCGAGCCGGGTGAGCTCCGAGCGGTGCCCGGTGCGGCGCTTGTAGCCACGCTTGGGCTTGAACTTGAGCACGTGGATCTTCTGCCCGCGCTCGTGCCCGGTCACCACGGCCTCGACCTTCACCTTGGCCAGATCCTTCGGCTCGAACACCGTCTTGGTGCCGCCGTCGGTGTAGAGCAAGGGCTCGAGCGCGACCTTCGCGCCCTCGTCCTCGCGCAGACGATCGACGACGAGCGAGTCGCCCTTCTCGACGCGGTACTGCTTGCCGCCCACTTTGACGATCGCGTACATGGCAGAAAGAGGGCGCCCCGAGGCGGGCGCCGGGGGCTCAGTGTAGTCCGGCCAGCTGGAAGATCTCCACCGCGCGCCCGATTCCCTTCAGCTGCCGCGGCGGCAACGACGTCCACTCGTGCCCCGACCCCGCCACGTCGACCACCTTGCGCGTGGCCACCACGGCGCCCGGATCGGCCGCGCCAGTCACCCGGCTGGCCAGGTTCACCGAGCTGCCGTACCAGTCGCCGCCGCGGTTCAGCGCCGGCCCAGCGGCGATGCCCGCCCGCATCGCCGGAAGCACGTCGTCGTCCCCCACCTCGCGCACGAGCGTCGCGGTCGCGTGGACCAGCGCCGGCACGTCGGACGAGACGAGCATCGCCGCGTCGCCGATCAGCTTGATCAGCCGCACGGGCGGCTCGGCCGCCTCAGACGCGCGCAGCTCGAGCCGCTCGGTCACCTCGCCAATCGCCTCCACCGACCTGCTCTCGCTGAGGCTGGTGAAGGAGACGAGGTCCGCGAACGAGACGCCGACCTCGCGCGACCCCGGCAGCACGCCCTCCATGCGCTCGGTCCGGCCGATCACCTCGCGCCGCACGACCTGGCGCATGTGCAGCCGCGTGGGCGTCTCGAGCAGCGGGCCGAGCGATGGCATGAGCGCCTGGGCGAGATTCGCCAGGCGAAGACCCACGTCGCGCTCGGTGTCGCCGGCGTGCAGGAACTGCCGGACGAATGTCAGGAGGATCGCCTCCGCGCTCTGCGCCGCCGACCGGCCGGCGATGCGGGCGAGCTCGAGCATCCGCTCCTCCGGAAGCCCGGTGTCGAGCACCTGCCTGACGGCTTTGAAGCTCTCGAGGTCCTCATCGGTGTAGAGGAGCTCATCGTCGGCGGGGTATGGGAGACCCAGGGCGAGAAGGTCGCGGCGGACAAACCCCTCACTCAGTCCCGACTGCTCCATCGCCTGGGGGAGCGTGTACTTGCACTCGCGGGTGAAGACGAGCTCGATCGGCACCATCGCCAGCCGGTCCTCCGCGACCGCCCGCTTCATGGCCTCGATCGAGACACCGGCCTCGGCGAGCTGCCGCAGCAGGTCGAGGCGCGCCTCCCGCTCGGCCGCGTCGAGGCCGTCCAGCAGCCCCTCGGCCTCGAACGCGGCCGTCTGCGGGTCAGGCTCGTCCACCCGCCTACTCCGAGGTCTCGGCCTCCGCCGTCGCACGCCGCCGGCCGCGCCCGCCGCGCCGTCCCCGGCGCCGGCGCGCGGCCGCCTGGCCGTCGCCTTCCTCCGGCTCGCCCTCCTCCGCCTTGGGCGGCGGGCCTCCAACGAGCGAGGCCGTGGCCGCGGAGCGTCCCACCGACTCGATCCGGACCATGCGCTTCTCGCCGATCAGCGGGCCGGCGCCCTCGACCGAGATCACGTAACCGTCGACCTTCGCGACGGCGTCGTCCTCCTCGTACATGTGGGGCTCCTCGATCGTCACGTGCACCTCCTCGCCCTCGCGGAAGGGCAGGGCCCGCTCCTCGACCTCCGAGCGGGTGCCCTCCATCAGGACGCCGAAGTGGTCGATTGGCAGCGCCTCCGACCCCTCGAAGTGGAAGTGCCGGTCCACCTCGCGCTCGATCTCGAGCAGCGGCTGCCCTGGGCCGTTGATCAGGAGGTTCGACACGCGCGGGTGGACCTGGATCAGGAAGGCCTCGGGCTCCGGCCGCTCCACCACCAGGTCGCGAAGCTTGCGCTCCACCTCGATCGCGACGGTCTCCTCCGACAGGACCACACCCTCGCCGCCGCAGGTGGGGCAGGCCTTGGTGAGGATCTCGCGCACCCCGTCGGTCACGTTCTGGCGCGTCATCTCGACGAGCCCGAGCGGAGAGATCTCCATCACGTAGGTCTTCGTCCGGTCCTCGTCGAGCATCTTGCGGAGCGTCTTGAGCACCGCGTCGCGGTTGCGCGCCCGGGCCATGTCGATGAAGTCGATCACGATGATGCCCCCGATGTCCCGCAGCCTGAGCTGGCGGACAACCTCCTCGGCGGCCTCCAGGTTGGTCTTGGAGATGGTGTCCTCCAGCCGCGCGCCCTTCCCGCGGCCGGTGAACGAGCCGGAGTTGATGTCGATGACCGTCATCGCCTCGGCGTAGTCGATCATCAGGTAGCCGCCCGAGGGCAGGTCCACCCGCCGGCTGAGAGTGGACTGCACCACCGCGTCCACCCCATAGCGCTCGAACAGAGGCTCCTCGTCCTTGTAGAGCTCCACGCGCTCGACGAGCTCCGGGGCCGTCCGCGTGAAGAACGAGATGAGGCGTCCGTGCTGCTTCTCGTCGTCGACGATCGCCCGCTCGAAGTCCGCGGAGAAGATGTCGCGCACCACCCGCACGGAGAGGTCCGCCTCCTGGAAGACGAGCGCGGGCGCCGGCGACTCCTCCGCCCGCTTCTGGAGGATCTCGTGGAGCTTGTGGAGGTACTTGATCTCGCGCTCGAAGTCCTCCCGTGAGGCCCCGCGGGCCGCGGTTCGGATGATCGCCCCGCCCCCGCGCAGGTCGATCTTGCCCGCCCGGCGGCGGAGCTTGTCGCGCTCGGAGTCCTCCAGCCGCCGCGACACGCCGATGCCCTCGCCCTGCGGGACGTACACGAGGTAGCGCCCGGCGATCGACAGCTGCATCGACAGGCGGGCGCCCTTCGTCTTGAGCGGGTCCTTGACCACCTGCGCGATGATCTCCTGGCCCGGCTTGAGCAGCTGGCCGATCCGCTGGCCCTTGCTGCCCGCGCGCCCGCGGCGCGCGATCTCCACGCCCGGTATGACGATGTCGTCGACGTGCAGGAAGCCGTTCTTCTCGATGCCGATGTCGACGAACGCGGCCTCGAGGCCGGGCAGGACGTTGTCCACCCTGCCCTTGTAGATGTTTCCGACTATCGAGCGGCTCCAGCGCCGCTCTATGTAGAGCTCTCCGACGCGCCAGCCCTGTGGCACGGCGCCCTTTCGGGAGCCCCTTCCGCGGCCTTGTCGGCCGCTTTTGGCTGCGCCGTTCCCCTTAGCGGAAGGCTGTCCCTCCGCCTCGAGGATGGCGACTCTTGTTTCGCCACGGTCGACCGTGACGAGCACTTGCTTTCTCAAAAGTTCCTCTCATGTGACTAGCTCGCGGCGCTTGGCTAGAGCCGATAGGCGTGCCTGCACGTGGATCGACTGCAGGAGGCCGACCGCGAGGAAGGTGACGATTACGGAGGAGCCCCCGTAGCTCAGAAGCGGAAGTGGGACTCCTGTGATGGGCATGATCCCGATGGTCATGCCCACGTTGACGAAGATCTGGAACATGAGCATGGCGGCCACGCCGCCCGCTATCAGCGCTCCGTAGAGGTTCTTCGCCATGGTGAGTATTCGTAGCGCCCTCCAGATTAGAAGGGCGTAGAGCGACAGGACCAGCGCCGCCCCCATGAAACCGAACTCCTCCCCCACCACGCTGAACACGAAGTCAGTGTGGTGCTCGGGCAGGAAGTCGAGCTTGGTCTGGGTCGCGTGCTCGGGTCCGCGCCCCGTCTTCTGACCCGAGCCGATGGCCACCTGCGACTGCCTGAGCTGATACCCCTGCTTGCGCGGGTTGTCGGTCGGATTGACGAACGCCGTGAGGCGATCGACCTGATACGGCTTGAGCAGGTGCACGCCGGCCGCCGGCGCCCCCACCAGCACGCCCACGACGATGGTCACCGTGATCGTGCCGATGGCCAGGAAGTGGGTCCACTTCGTGCCCGCGATGAACAGGATGCAGCACGCGATGGCGATGTAGACCATCCCCGATCCGAGGTCGGGCTGCAGCACCACCAGCATCGCCGGCAGGATGGCCAGCAGCAGGATGCGGGAGGTCGTCTCCTTCTCCGACAGCCGCCGCATCCGGTCGATCACGAACGCCGCCAGGGCGACGATGAGCAGGACCTTGCCGAGCTCCGACGACTGCAGCTTGAAGAACGGCAGGTCGATCCAGCGCTTGGAACCGCGCGTGGCGGTTCCCAGCGCCAGCGTCAGGAGGATCAGGGCGATCGTGGCGCCGTAGATCCCGAGCTTCCACTCCCGCAGGCGCGAGTAGTCGAAGCGGGCCATAAAGAACATCAGCACGAGCCCGACCGCGCCGTACGCGATCTGCCGCGTGAGGTAGTAGTGGGGGTTGCCGGCGATGTCGCCGCTCGTGGCCGTGCCGATCACGTACGACCCGAACCCGATCAGTCCGAGCGTCGCGATCAGGAGCAGCGGGTCGAGCTGCAGCCACGGCCGCAGGCGCGGGCGCGCCGCCTCCTCGAATCCCTTGACCTGCTCTCCGAGCGAGGCACTCATGCCTGGAAACTAGTCGAGACCGGGGTCATAGTCCTAGCCGAACGGGTTGACCCCGGCGGTCGACCCACGCGTCGGGCCCGTGTCCTTCATCCCGAACAGGACCGACATGATCCTGCGCACCGCCGGCGCGGCGGTCTCCACGCCGAAGCCGCCGTGCTCGAGCGTGGCGACCACGACGTAGCGCGGGTTCGGATACGGCGCGAGGCCGACGTACCAGGACTGGTCCGCCCGGCCGGCACCCTTCTGCGCGGTTCCCGTCTTGCCCGCCACAGGGATCTTGAAGTTCCCGAAGACCGGATAGGACGTGCCGCCCGGCTGGCTGGCGGCGGCGCGTAACCCGTCGAGGATCGCCTGCCGGTCGGTGGGGTTGACGTCGAGCTTGCGCCGCGGCGGCGCGCGGAACTCCTGGATCACGCGGCCCAGCGAGTCCTCCACCCGCTCGCCGAGGTGCGGCTTGACGACGTAGCCGCCGTTGGCGATCGTGGCGTAGGCCACCGCCAGCTGCAGCGGGTCGACCTGCACGTCGCCCTGGCCCACGGCCAGGTTGATGTTGTCGCCCACTGACCAGGGTCGGTCGGTGAGGTGCTTCTTGAACAGCCGGTTGCGCCACTCCGGGCTCGGGATCAGGCCCGCGCTCTCGCCGGGAAGGTCGATGCCGGTCGGGTGCCCCAGCCCGAGGCGGTGTGCCCAGCGCTGGATCAGGTGGCCGTCGCCCGCGCCATTGGCGTCGAGGCCCAGCCGGTAGAAGAACACGTCGCTCGACACCTGCAGCGCCCGGCGCAGCGCGAGCGCGCCGTTGGTGGCGTGCCCGGCGTTCCAGAACGTGATGCCCCCAACGTGCAGGCTGCCGCCGTCGAAGAGCACGGTGTCCGGCGTGATCAGTCCGCCCTCGAGCGCCGCCGTCGCCGTGATCAGCTTGAACGTGGAGCCGGTTGGATAGAGGCCCTGGGTGGCGCGGTCCGTGAGCGGGGCTCCGTTGGCCGGGTTGGAAAGCCGCTTGAAGTCGCGCTCCCTGATCGTCTTGGCGAAGATGTTCGGGTCGAACGACGGGTTGCTGCCGAGCGCCCGCACCTCGCCCGTCTGCACGTCCATGACCACGAAGGCACCCTGGTCTCCCGAGATCGCCTGCTGGCCCGCCTTCTGCACGTCGAAGTCCACGCTCAGGCGCAGCTGGCGGCCCGACTTGGGCACGCGCTCGGCCAGCTGTGCGCGCGCGTTGCCGAGCGCGTCGACCGACACCCGCCGCGCGCCGTCCTTGCCGCGCAGGTAGCGGTCGTAGGAGTACTCGATCCCCGACTGTCCCACGCGGTCGCCCATCTTCACCCCGCGGTAACGCCTCCGCTTGAGCTCCGGGGCGGTGACCTCGCCGACGGTCCCGAACAGGTGGGCGCCGATCTGGTGGTACGGATACTTGCGGAAGGCCAGCTGCTCGACGTCGACGGCTGGGAAGCGGTTCTGGTTCTCGAGGATGTACGAGTACGTGGCCGGCGGCACGTCGCTCTTCACGATCGCCGGCGAGAACGGGATCGCGGCGAACTGCTTGTTCACCGTGTGGCGGATGTCCTTGGCCTTCATCTGGAGGAGCGGGGCGAGGCGGGCGTAGACCTTCATCTGCTTCGCCGGGCTCTTCGGCAGCTTGTCCGGGCTTACCGTGACCGCCAGGCCGTAGCGGTTGTCCACCAGTACCCGCCCGTTGCGGTCCACGATCCGGCCGCGCGGCGCCTGGATCGTGATCTCGCGCACCCGGTTGTTGTTCGCCTCGGCCTTGTACTTGTCGCCGGAGAGCACCTGGAGGTACCAGAGGCGGAAGAAGACGACGCCGAACATGACGAGCGCGACGCCGCCGATGATCGCCACCCGCAGCGCGAGCTGGGGCGTGATCGCGGGCCTGGTCTCGCGGTCGAGGTACATCAGATGACCGATCCCGCGGCCGCGCGTGCGCGGGGGCGCGCGAGACCGCGCAGATCAAGGACGCAGGGTGAAGCCCTTGGTGGTACCAAGGGCGAGCCCGAGGACGCAGAGATGCGCAGGTATTCGCGCGTCATCCGCGTGCGTGGGGTCGTGGGATCGGTCATCAAATTTCGAGTCCCCTGAGGCCGAGCGGGCCGGTCTCGCGGGTCGCGGCGCGTCGGCGGCGGCCGACGGGCTTGGCAAGGAGCACGGGCCGGATCACGCGGCGGACCAGTCCGAACAGGGGCACCGCAATGACGACGTTGAGGATCGTCGTGACCACCGCGTCGCGCAGGACCAGCGCGCTCACGGAGGCCTCGATCTCGAGCATGAAGCTCACCGCGGCGAAGGCCAGCAGGTACCCAAGGGTCGCGGCCGCGCCGACCGGGATCGCGATGAGGCCGTGGGCGGGGTCATTGAGCTCACCGAATCGGCCGACCGCGTAGCCCACCGCCGACAGCACCAGCGACGACGAGCCGACGTTCTGACCCAGTGCGAGGTCGATCAGGAGCCCGACGCAGAACCCGGTGATCGAGCCGGGGATGCTGCCGGCCCAGAGCGCGACCGCGGCCACGATCAGCGGTGTGAGGTCAGGCGTCGCGCCTAGCACCTGGATCTGCGCGAAGCCGGAGACCTGGAGGACCACGCCCAGGAGAACCAGGAGGCCGACCCGCAGCGTGCTCGAAGCGGAGAGGGTCACGGTCCGGGCACCACGCTGGCCTGCGCCGTCCCCGACAGTCGCGACGTGAGGATCTGCACGTAGTCCACCCGGCGGAAGTCGGCGAATGGCTGGACGTGCACGCGCTGATACGTCGCGATCTCGTTCGGGTTGAGCGACTTGACCGTGCCGATCGGTATCCCGCGCGGGTAGAGCGACTCGAGACGGCCGGACGTATCCCGGAAGCCCGACGTGACGACGACCTGGCCCTTCCGGATGAGCCCCGCCTTGGTCACGAAGTCGAGCTGCAGGTCGTTCGGATCGCCCACCGCCGGGCGCAGGATCCCACCCGCACCGACCGGCATCACCTCGGCCGAGACCGACACGGAGCCGTCGGTGATCAGCGTGACCTGGGCGGTGCCCGACGCCACTCCGGTCACCTTCCCGATCAGGCCGTCGCCGGTGATGACCGGCTGGTCCACCCGAATCCCGTCCCCGCGACCCTTGTCGACCTGGATGGTCGAGTACCAGTCCGTCGGCGACCGCGCGATCACCCGTGCCGTGACCGGGCTGGTGCCCTGCGGAAAGCCCGGCCGCCGCGAGAGCCCGACCATCGCTCGGAGCTGCTCGTTGTCGCGCACAGCGGTCTGCGCGGCGGCCAGTTCGGCGCGCGCCTCCGCCAGCTGGCGCTTCAGCTTCTTGTTCTCGCCCTTGGCCCCGAAGGCGTCGCCGAAGAAGTTGAACAGGTCACGGAACGGCTTGGCCGCCGTGCTCGCGCCCTTCTCGACCGGCGAGAGGACGGTCTGCGCCCCGCGCTGGACCTGGTGCAGCACGCCGCCGCCCGGCTCGCCGAAGTACGCAGTGAGGAGGATCACCGAGAGCGCGACGAGAACGGCCAGGACGGCTCGCCGCCTCCTGATGACCTTCTTGTCGTACAAAGCTCAGGATCCTCCTCGCGCGGTCCGGATGGAGCGCGACTCGGACACGTCAGTACCTGCGGCGGTTTCGGGAGTGGTTTCGGTTCGAGCGGTGGATCGCCTCGAACTCCTCGAGCGAGCGTCCCGACCCGACGGCGACGCACGTGAGGGGCGACTCGGCGAGGTGCGCCGGCATCTGGGTCTCGTCGCGGAGCCGTTCGTCCAGCCCCTGGAGTAGCGATCCGCCGCCGGCCATCATGATGCCGCGGTCCATGATGTCGGCCGCGAGCTCGGGCGGCGTGCGGTCGAGGGTCTCCTTGACAGCGTCCACGATCGCCTGCAGCGGCTCCTCGAGCGCGTGCCTGACTTCCTCGCTCGTGAGCACGACCGTCTTGGGCAGCCCGGACACGAGGTCGCGGCCCCGGATCTCCGCCTGGACCTCCTCCCCGAGCGGGAACGCCGAGCCGATCTCGAGCTTGACCTCCTCGGCGGTCTGCTGACCGATCATCAGCTTGTACTCGCGCTTGACGTAGTTGATGATCGCCTCGTCCAGCTCGTCGCCGCCGATGCGGATCGACTGGGAGACGACGATCCCGCCGAGCGAGATCACGGCCACCTCGCTGGTGCCGCCGCCGATGTCCACGACCATGTTCCCGGTCGGCTCACCGACCGGGAGGCCGGCGCCGATCGCGGCCGCCATGGGCTCCTCGATGAGGTAGGCCTGACGCGCGCCGGCGGAGAGACAGGCCTCCTCCACGGCGCGCTTCTCCACGCCGGTGACGCCGGACGGGACGCACACCACCACACGGGGGTGCGCCCAGCGGTTCTGATGCACCTTCTGGATGAAGTGGCGAAGCATCTGCTCCGTCACGTCGAAGTCCGCGATCACGCCGTCCTTCAGGGGACGGATGGCCTGGATCGTGCCCGGGGTGCGGCCCAGCATCCGCTTGGCCTCGATCCCGACCGCGTGAACCTCCGCGGTCCGCGCGTCGATCGCCACCACAGACGGCTCCGACAGCACGATCCCGCGCCCGCGCACGTAGACCAGCGTGTTGGCCGTGCCGAGATCGACCGCCATGTCGCGGCCACCGAAACCGGTTACGAAAGAGAAGAAGCCCATATGCGCGGAGTTAGCCGGCCGGCTCGGCCGCCCCTCGGCGGACCGGTTCGGTGAGGTACCGGGGGCCGGCCCGGGGTCGGCGAAGTATACGAGGCGCATCGGCCGCGCCATTCAGGCTGCAAGGCGGAAAACACCGGCTCAGCGGGCAAGATCCGGGGCCAGCTGGAGGAGCTCGGCCACGGGCAGGCCGACCACGTTCCAGAAGTCGCCCTCGATCGACTCGACAAGTGCCGCGCCGCGCCCCTGGATCGCGTAGCCGCCTGCCCGGTCACGCCACTCGCCGCTCTCGAGGTACCAGCGGATGTCGGGCTCCTCCAGGCGGCGGAAGCGCACCCTGGTGAGGGCGTCCGCGGTCCGCTCCTCGCCGTTCGAGCAGAGCGCGATGCCGCTCCAGACCTCGTGAGTCCGGCCCGACAGCCGCCGGAGGAGCGTGGCCGCCTCGTCCTCACCCGCCGGCTTGCCGAACACGCGCCCGTCGAGCACCACCTCGGTGTCCACGCCCAGAACCCGGCGATCGGGCCGCTCCCCGGCCACGGCCCGGGCCTTCCGCAGCGCGTTCTCGACGACCACTTGGCGGGGCTCGCCGCGCGTTCCCTCCTCCACCATCGACGAGATCACCTCGAACTCCACCCCCAGCTGCTCGAGGATGGCCCGCCGCTGCGGCGACCGGGACGCGAGGACCAGCGGGTCAGCCAACATCTACAGGTCCGGAAAGAACAGGGCGATCTCCCGGCCGGCGGACTCGGGGGAATCGGACCCGTGGACGAGGTTCGTCTGGACCTCGAGCCCGAGGTCGCCCCGGATCGAGCCCGGGGCCGCCTCCAGCGGGTTGGTGGCGCCGATCACCCGCCGGGCGGCGGCCACGGCCTCGTAGCCCTCGACCACCATCGCCACGAGCGGCCGGCCAGTGATGAACTCGACCAGGTCCCCGAAGAAGGGCTTCTCGCGGTGCTCGGCGTAGTGCCGCTCGGCCATGTCGCGGTCCACGGTCATGTGCTTCATGGCAACGATCGTCAGACCCTTGCGCTCGAAGCGCGCGATCACCTCGCCCGTGAGCCGGCGGGCGAACGCGTCTGGCTTGACCAGGATCAGCGTGCGATCCACAGCGGAAACCTAGATGGCTGGTTCCACGGCCGCGTGTGCGCGGGGGCGCGCGGGACCCAGCAGTCGCCACTGTATACGCGCTTCGCGCGTGGACAGCGGCGATGTGACGCAGGGCGAAGCCCTTGGTGGTACCAAGGGCGAGCCCGAGGACGCTGAGATGCGCAGGTATCCGCGCGTCATCCGTGTGCGCGGGGTCGTGGGATCAGCCATCCTACGCCGGGTCTGTGCCCGCCGGCTGGCTCGCGCGCTCCGCCGCCGGCGTGCCGGCGGCGGGCGCGGCACGCCGCACCGGCCGGCGCCGTCCCCCCTGAGCTGCCGACGGAGCAACCTCGGCCTCGCAGTACGGGCAGATCTTCCAGCGCGGGTCGAGCGGCCGCCCACAGCTACGGCACGGCTCCTTCAGCTTGTGCATGCAGTTGGGGCAGCGCAGGAAGGTCTTCTCGACCTCGAAGCGGCAGTTGGGGCATGACAGTGCCTCGACCTGCGCCAGACGGGCCTCCGCGGCGGCGATCTCGAGCTCCCGCTCGCGCACATCCTCGATGTACTCGGGCGGGCGCACGATCGAGTACACGATCGCGCCCACGAACGGGAAGAACAGCGACCCGGCCGCGGCGCAGGCCACGAGCATCGGATCGTCCACGCGACGGCGCGCGTCGGTGTACGTCCAGAACGCGAGCGCGAGCCACAGCGCGACCAGCACCAGCATCAAGAGCTGAACGGCCAGGTTCAGCCCGCCGTGCAGCCCGAAGATCGCGAGGGCGCGCATCTGCGGGCGCAGTGTAGCCGCGGTGCAGGGCGGTCTATCTAGGTGCAGGGTGCAGTCTGTTACAGGAGGATGCGCCCGAGCACGTAGCCGATCCCGAAGAAGACGAGGATCACGGCGGTCACCACGACGGCCACGACGCCGACCATCGTCAGGATGCTCGGTCCCTCCTCGCCCATCAGCGCGACCCCGTCACAGCGCCGACGCGCGCGCCGCGCCCTCGTCGCGGACCAGTTCGGCGATCAGGTAGATGGACCCGCTCGCGAGCACAGCGCCGTCGGGGCCGGCGAGCTCGCGCGCTCGCTCGACCGCGCCGCGGGCACTCGCGACCACCTCGGCCGGCGGACCGCCCAGCTGCCGCAATAGCGTGGCCAGGGTCGCCGGCGACAGGGACCGGGGGTGCGAGGTCCTGGTGAAGATCATCTGGTCGCACGCCGGCCCGAGCTCGCGCAGCATCCCGGCCGCATCCTTGTCGTCGAGCACCGCAACCACCGCCACGAGGGGGCTGCGGTCGCCCAACACCTCGGGCAGCGCCTCCGTGAGCGCCAGCACGCCCGCGGGGTTGTGCGCGCCGTCGTGGATCGTGAGCGGGCGCTCCGCCACGATCTGGAGGCGCCCCGGAATCTCCACCTCGTCGGCCGCCCGCTGCACCGCGCCGGCCTCGAGCTCCCCGAGGAACGCCTCCGCCGCGGTCCTCGCGAGCGCGAAGTTGCGGCGCTGGAAGGCGCCGCGCGCACGGCGCGGGATCTCCGCCTTCTCCGGTGCGCGCACACGGCGGGCGTGCCGCTCGGCGGTCACGCGTTCCGCAACCGCCTCCGCCTCCGGGTCCAGCTCGCCGGTCACGAGGCAGCCGTGATCGGGGACGACGGCGAGCTTCTCGGCCGCGATGTCCGCGATGGTCGGCCCGAGCCAGCGGGTGTGCTCCAGACCCACCCCGGTCACGACCTGCACCTTCGAGGGGATCACGTTGGTTGCGTCGTAGCGGCCCCCGAGGCCCGCCTCGATCACGGCGACCTCCACTCTGCTGCGCGCGAGCTCGCTGTACGCCGCCGCGGTGAGCGCCTCGAACTGGGTCACCCGATCGTCCTCGTCCAGGGTGCGGTCCACGAGGCGGGCGGCCCTGGCGGCGCGCTCCACGGCAGCCGCGAACACCGGGCCGTCGACCGGACGCTCGCGCACCTCGATCCGCTCGGCAAACGAGCGCAGGTGCGGCGAGGTGTAGGTGCCGGTGGCGAGGCCGTGACGCTCGAGGATCGCGGCGATCATCCGCGTGGTCGACGACTTCCCGTTGGACCCGACCACGTGGATGCTGGCGAAGCGCCGCTGCGGCATGCCGAGGACCGTCATCAGCTTGTGCATGCGGTCGAGCCCGAACCGCATCCCGAACAGCTCGAGATCGAGCAGGTAGGCCTCGGCCTCGCGAAGGGTCACGTCAGTCGGGATTGCTCGCCGGCATAACCGGCCCGGGAGCGCGCGCCGCGCGCGAGGCGGGCTGGGTCTTCGCGGGCGCCTCCTCGCGCCGCAGGGAGAGCAGGATGCCGAGACCGACGCCCGCCAGCAGCGGGACGCTCCAGGCGATTCCCTGGCCGACCTGCGCCGCCACCGGCCCGGGGCACACATCGGACACGGCCCAGCCGACGCCGAAGATGGCTGCGCCGACCACGTGGCGGCGCTCGGGCTGCGCCGTGCTCCACGCCACGGGCTCCCCCGTGAGGAGCGACCGCACCCGCGCGCGCTTCAGGAGCCTCAGGGCGACGAACGCGACCGCCACCGCGGTGGCGAACATCTCCCACATGTACGGGTCACGCAGCAGGAGCATGTCTCGGATGCGATCGGGATCGATGAACTGGCCCCACGACAGGAGAAAGCCGAAGCCGGCCCCGAGCAGGACGCTTGCGATCCTCACCCGCGTCATGTGAACGCCTTGATTGCGAAGCTCACAGCGATCGCCGTCGCCATGAATGTTCCGGTGGCCGTGAGGCTCGCGCGTGAGCCCGTCGCGCAGCCGCCCAGTCCGTTGCCCGAGGTGCACCCGCCGGCCGTCTTGGCGCCGTAGCCGATCGCGACACCGGCCACCACCAGCACGACTGCCACGAGGCCTCCGTCGAGGTTGCGGGTAAGCCAGCCGAACCCGTGGCGAAACGTGGGCGCCCCGGCGAGGAGCCGGAACAGCAAGCCGCCCCCGACCACGCCCACCACGAACCAGGCCTTCCAGCCGAGCGCGGAGCGCCGCCCCGTGACCCGCTCGACGAAGTCGGCGAACCCGCCGACAACGCCGACGCGCTCGTTCAGGACCACGAACGCGGCGATCACGACCACGCCTAGCAGGAGACCGAGCACGAACGGGTCTGGGCGGTGAAGGAGCGTCATGGAAGGGCTCTACAGAAGTCGACGAACTTGGCGGTATCGCGCATCGGCGGCCCGTGCCCGAAGCATACGAGTGCGGGTTCGAGCTCCCCGATGCGCTTCGCCGACTTGCGGTTGAGCGCCGGATCGGGCGTGAATATCCCGACCGGCTCGTGCAGCCCCGGCACTCCGGTGAGCAGGTGCATCCCGTTCAGCACGTCGCCGCAGATCAGCGTGCGGTCCGACTCGCGCCAGTAGCAGACGTGACCGGCCGAATGCCCGGGCGTGTGGATGACCGTGAAGCCGGCGACCTCGTCGCCCTCCTGAAGCCGCCTGTCCACCGGGTGCCCCGGCCCGGGCCAGACCTTTCCGATCAGGGTGTTGAGCCAGTGCTTGGGCTGGCGCGACATGATGTCGCCGGTCTCGGCCGCGTCGGCGTCGGCCTCGCCCACCCAGAACGGGATCCCGAGCTTCTGGCAGATCTCACGACTGGCGCCCTGGTGGTCGGGGTGCGCGTGGGTGAGCGCGTGCGCGGTCACCTCGCGACCCTCAAGCTGGCGCAGGATCCGGCGGCCGGCGTGCCGCGTGGCGGCATCCACCACGACGTTCCCCATCAGGTACACGTTGATCGCGTTCGGAGGGAAGCCCCGGAGCAGGTACAGCTCGTCGGTGATCTGCTTCACGCCCCGGGAGCCTAGCCCCGACGCTATGCGGGAGACTGCCGCCATGCGCAGAGCCGCGATCCTCGCGATCGGCGCGCTTCTCGGAGCCGCCCTCTGGTGGCGCCGCAACCCGTCGGCCATGCCGTACTGGCAGCGCTTCTTCGTCGAGCTACCGCACCCAGGTATCACGCGCGAGAGACTGGTGGAGGTCCTGGAGCCACGCCCGAGGGAGCGGCTGCTCGAGGTCGGCCCGGGCACCGGCTACTACGCGCTGACGGTCGCCGAGCGGCTCGACGGCGGACGGCTCGAGGTCTACGACCTACAGAAGGAGATGGTGGACCACGTGATGAGGCGGACGGCGGAGCGCGGGCTGACCAACGTGACCGGCTGGACGGGCGACGCACAGCAGATGCTGTTCGAGGACAACCGCTTCGACGGCGCGTACCTGACCGTC
>Ga0209577_10000665_pt1 | contig 34152 bp, 26 predicted proteins | sample GraSoiAngelo_109_FD_185874 | JGI IMG/M metagenome (GOLD analysis project Ga0209577, IMG submission 185874) | Grasslands soil microbial communities from the Angelo Coastal Reserve, California, USA - 14_0903_12_20cm (SPAdes) (version 2) | ecosystem: Environmental > Terrestrial > Soil > Grasslands... | reverse complement strand
TCACGACCGCGCGGATGAGAAAGTCGAAATCGCCGATCTGCTGCACCTGCTGTTGGGCGAGCTCACGGATCGACTCGGTCTTGGTCTCGTGCGAGGAGTTGGCCGAGAGCCGGTCGATCGCATCGGCCACCGGCACGGCGAGGTTCGGGTCGGTCACCGATACGTTCATGTGATTTACCGTCCCCTTGCCGGTCGCCCGCGCCTCGTCGTAGTACGGGAAACTCATGATGATCTTGTCGCCGCCGCCGCCGAAATCGCTGTCGGTGAAGGTCCCAACGACCTCGAAGGTCCAGTTTGGTGAGCCGTTCTTCTGCACCGTGCGGCAGATGAGCGGGATCCGGTCCCCGATCTTCCACCCGTATTTCTTCGCCGTGGCTTCCAGCACCAACGCGGCGGTACGCGACTTGGCAAAGGCATCGAGATCCTGGGGCGCGATCGCGAAGGTGAAGGCCGTCGTCCAGTCCTTGTCGGGCGTCACCGCCACGCTGAGGACTCCCTGCTCGGGCTTCTGGAACTGACAGAGGAACAGTTCCACGGGGATCGCCACGCGCACTCCCGGCACCGAGCGGATCGGCCCGAGCAGGCTGATGGGCAGCCCCTCCATGATGAGACTTAGGCGACTGTGCACGATGAGCAGGTCCGCACGCGCCGCATCGACCGCGTGCTCGACTCCGGTCTTCAGCCCCTGGAGCACGCCGAAGAGTGCAAAGGCGACGCTCACCTGGAGGAAGATGAGGATGGTGCGCCCCGGCTTGCGCCAGATGCCCGACCAGATGAGTGGCAGGAACTTCATGCGGCGATCCGTGCCGGAACCTCGCGGTGGGCACTCAGGCGTCGTGTGAGCGCTCGTGGCCGGCTCGAACCTACTGCTACGCGCGCAGACCGTCAATCGGATAGAGTGACGGACGATGAGGCGCCCCACCGGCGATGAGCGCAATGCCGCCGAGATCGAGTATTGGAACGGTCCGGGCGGCGAGCGCTGGTTGAATCGGCAGCAGGCGCAGGATGCGTTGCTTGCGCCGGTGGCGGACGTGTTGTTGGATCGAGCCGCGGCACACCCGGGCGAGATCGTGCTGGACATCGGTTGCGGGTGCGGCAGCACCTCGATTGCCTTGGCGCAGCGTGTGGCGCCGGGCGGTCATGTGCTCGGCGTGGATGTGTCGGCACCGCTGCTCGATCGGGCGCGCCAGCTCGCGCCGCAGGCGCTGCCGCTCAGCTTCGTCCTCGCCGACGCAACCGTCCATCGCTTCGAGCCCGGGCGGGCCGATCTGCTCTTCTCGCGATTCGGGGTGATGTTCTTCGCCGACCCGGTGCGGTCCTTCGTCAACATGCGAACCGGCCTCCGTGCCGGCGCGCACCTCGTGTTCGCCTGCTGGCGCGCACCGCGCGAGAACCCCTGGCTCATGCTGCCGCTTCAGGAGGCCTATAGGCACGTCCCGCGCCTGCCCGAAGTCGGGCCTGAAGAGCCCGGACCGTTCTCGTTCGCCGACCCGCAGCGCGTGCGCGGCATTCTGGAACGCGCAGGATTCGGCGCAATCGGACTCGAGCCGTTCGACCTGTCGTTCGACTTGAGCCTCGGCCGCGGACTCGATGCGGCGCTCGATACGGCCCTCAACATGGGACCTGCGAGTCGGGCGCTCGACGGCCAGCCGGCATCGCTCAGGGCCGCGGCGACCGAGTCGATCCGGGCGGCGCTCGCGCGCCGCCAGGTCGGTGAGACCGTGCCACTGCCGGGTGCGCTGTGGATCGTTACCGCGACCACGCCCTGAGGACACGAGTGCACGTCTGTAGGGTGAAGCACGTGTGATAGCATCAGACAGGGGACTGGACCGCGGCGCTCAGGACGAGCGCGGGAGAACACCGATGGACTCGCTCCGGTCATCCACCCTGATCCGACCCGTATGCATGGCGGCAATCCTTTTGGGTCTGTCCGCGTGCGGCGGCGGCGGGGGTTCCGGCGGCGGCAGCGGCGGCCCTCCCGGCGGAGGCAACGGCTGGGTCATGGGGGTTTACCCGCCCTCAGCACACTTCGCGGCACAGTGTCAGAGCCCGCGGTCGGGTACGGATCCGGTGACGGGGAGGCCGTATCCGGACGTGCAGGGGACGACGCTCGACGAGAACAACTGGTTGCGCTCGTGGACCAACGAGCTGTACCTGTGGTACCGCGAAGTCCCGGATGTCGATCCGGCCACCTATCCAGCGACCGCGAACTACTTTGCGATCCTCAAGACGTCCGCCACGACGTCCACCGGACATCCGAAGGACCGATTCCACTTCACCTACTTGACCGCACAGTGGGAGCAGCTCTCGCAGGCCGGTGTCGACATCGGCTATGGGGTGACGTGGGACCTCCAGGTGCCCGCGCCGCCACGACAGGTCTACGCGGCCTACGTCTGGCCGGGCTACGCGGCTGCGGCGGCCAACATCATGCGCGGCGCCAAGATCCTCAACGTCGACGGCGTCGACATGATCAATGCGAGCGACAGCGCGAGCCTCAATACCCTGAACCAGGGTCTCTTTCCGTCTAATGCCGGTGAGTCCCACACCTTCACGCTTCAGGATCAGGGCTCGAGCACGTCACGGATGGTGACCTTGCAGGCTCAAACCGTGACCGAGACACCGGTGCCGATCGTCACGACGATCCCGACGCCTACGGGCCCGGTGGGCTACATCCTCTTCAACCGTCACATCGCGACCGCCGAGGGGGAGCTCTACAACGCGATCAACCAGCTCCACGCGGCCAACGTTACGGACCTGGTCCTCGACCTGCGCTACAACGGCGGCGGCTTTCTCGACATTGCGAGTGAGCTCGCCTACATGATCGCGGGCCCCGGTCCCACCGCCGGCGCGACCTTCGATCAGCAGACCTTCAACGACAAGAACCCGAGCACCAATCCCGTGACCGGCCAGCCGCTCACGCCGACGCCGTTTCACAACACATCGCAGGGACTCTCGTCGTCGCCCCCGCTCGGGACGAGCTTGCCGACACTGGCACTGCCCCGAGTGTTCGTGCTCACGGGCTCAGGCACCTGCTCCGCAAGCGAGGCAGTCATGAACGGCCTCAATGGCGTCAATGTCCAGGTGATCCAGATCGGCTCCATCACCTGTGGCAAGCCGTACGGCTTCTACCCGCAGGACAACTGCGGCACGACGTACTTCTCCATAGAGTTCCAGGGCAACAACGCCAAGGGATTCGGCAACTACCCGGACGGGTTTTCGCCGCAGAACTCAATCACCCCCACGAGCGCCGTGCTGCCGGGCTGCTCGGTCGCAGACGACTTCGCCCATGCGCTGGGCGATCAGGCCGAGGGACGTCTGGCCGCCGCCCTCGGCGACCGCGCGGGACAGGCCTGCCCGTCACCGCCCACGGGCATTGCGCCGCAGCTGCACGCAGTCGAGCATGCCGCCGTCCACCAGCCGCCCTGGCGCGAAAATCGCATCATGCGCCGATGATTCTGCGCCTCGGCCCGAGCATGTTTTGCGCGTCCGTCCTGGCGCTCACCTGCGCCTGCGAGATACTGCCGGCCAGCGAAGCGCGGCCGGCCGTGCTTACCAATCCGACCGCACAAACTCGCGCCGAGCTCAGCCGCGTTGTCAGTGAGGCGCTGCATGGTGCTCCAGTCCGGCTCGCCGAGGATGCATTGGCGCACGACAGCGTCCTCATCATCGGTCGCGTTCAGGCCCGCGATGCCGCGGGGCTCCCTCTGAACGGCCGCGAGCTCGATAAGCCGCAGCACTTCCGGCTCGTCGAGCACGCCGCGCGTTGCTTTCTGATTCAGGAGAGTACCGGCAAGCGCTGGCGGCTGCGCTCCGCCACTTGCGCGCCCGCCCCGGGCAGCGCTTCAGGGTGAGCGTGCTGACCGCTGCCTGCCGCCGCGAGGCACGCGCAGCCGCGATCTTCGGCCTCGCCCTCCTCGGCGGGACTGTGGCGCATGCCGGACACCCGTCGCCCGGCTCGGTTTCCGCCGCCGTCGCCGCGCCCGATCGGTACGGCGCCGACACGGCGGCCGAGATACTCGCCGCCGGCGGGAACGCGGTCGACGCCGCAGTCGGGGTCGGCTTCACTCTCGCGGTGACCTACCCGGAGGCGGGTAATCTCGGCGGCGGTGGCTTCGCCACCGTGCTCATCGATGGCCGGCCCTACTTCCTCGACTACCGGGAGTGTGCGCCCGGGAGCGCGAGCGCCGGCATGTACGTCGATGCGGCCGGCGAGCTCGTTCCCGACGCGAGCACGATCGGCGCCGGCGCCGCAGCGGTGCCCGGGACGGTGGCGGGCCTCTGGGAGCTGCATCACCGCTTCGGCCGGCTCGCGTGGCGCGCCGATCTCGCCCCCGCGATCCGCTACGCGCACGAGGGCTTCCGGGTGAGTCCCCTGCTGGTCGCGAGGCGCGATGCATTCGCTGCCGCACTGCACGGGCGCACCAACTTCCTCACTTACTTCGGCGCACTCGCCGCCGATGCCACCTTCCGTCAGCCGGAGCTCGAGGCCACACTGCGGCGGATAGCGGCCGGGGGCCCGCGGGGGTTCTACTCCGGCCGCACCGCGGATCTCATCCTCGCCGAGATGGCGCGCGACCATGGTCACATCGCGCGTGCCGACCTCGCAGCCTATCGCCCGCTGTGGCGCGCTCCGCTCGAGGGCGACTGGGCCGGCTACCACGTCATCACCGCCCCGCTGCCGAGCTCCGGTGGCATCGCGCTCCTCTCGATGCTGGCGATGAAGGCGGATCTCGCCGCCTCGTTTGCGGGCGTGCCGCTCAACTCGCCGCAGTACGTGCACCTGCTGGCGGAGATCGAGAAGCGGGTGTTCGCGGATCGCGCGAGCTACTTCGGCGATCCCGACTTCTATCCCGCCCCGGTGGCGCAGCTTCTCGACCCCGTCTATCTCGCGCGGCGCGCCGCCGAGGTCGACCTCCGCCGTCCCACACCCACCGGCGAGGTGAAGCCGGGGCTCGGCGAGCATCACGACACCAGCCATTTCTCGATCGTCGACCGCTGGGGCAACGCGGTCTCGAACACCTACACGCTGAACGACGACTTCGGCTCCGGCGCGGTCGTCGGCGGCGCGGGGTTTCTGCTCAACAACGAGATGGACGACTTCTCCGCCAAGCCCGGAACCCCGAACATCTACGGCGTCGTCGGCGGCGATGCCAACGCGATCGCGCCCGGCAAGCGGCCGCTGTCGACCATGACCCCGACGATCCTGACCGAGCACGGGCGGGTGGCCGTCGCGATCGGCACCCTCGGCGGGTCCCGCATCGCGACGTGGATATTCCAGGTGCTGAGCAACTGGCACGATTTCCATCTGCCGCTCGCGGAGGCCGTCGCTGCGCCGCGCGTGCATCACCAGCTCCTGCCTCCCGACACCCTCTTCGAGGAGCCCTTCGCCACGCTTGCACCGGCGGTGCGCGCCGAGCTCACCGCGCGCGGCTACCGGTTCGTGAACCAGGGCTGGAACGGGGACATCCAGGCCATCGCCGTCGGCTCCGACGGTGTCAGCGCGATCTCGGACCCGCGCGGGCGAGGCGTGGCGCGCGTGCTCCCGGCGAGCGCGGAGCGCGACCGCCGCGCTCGCTTCAACGCCTCAGCCGCTCGCCCGCCGGGTCAAAGAACGGCTGCAACGAAACCCGCGCCGGGATGCGCTCCGAGGCGATCTCCACCTGGTATTCCCCGGCCGTGATCCATTCGGCGCTGACCGGGGCGCCGCCGTTGGCGACGTAACCGAGACCGAGCGAACGGCCGAGCGTGTGGCCGAAGGCCCCGGACGAGATGGCGCCGACGAGCTCGCCGTTCCGCCAGATCGGCTCGTTGTGGTAGAGGAGAAGATCGGCGCGCTCGAGGGCGAGCGCCACCAGGCGCCGCCGTACGCCCGCTTCGCGCTGGCGCACGAGTGTCTCGCGGCCGACGAAGCCGCCGGGCTTGTCCCAGGCGACGGCAAACTGCAGGCCCGCCTCGAGAGGGGTGTCCTCGTCGGACATATCGTGGCCCCAGTGGCGGTAGCCCCTCTCCATGCGCAGGCTGTCGAGCGCGTGGTAGCCCGCCAGGCGCAGTCCATAGGCTGCGCCCGCACCGACGATGAGGTCGTACACCGACTGCGCGAAGTCGGTAGGAATGTATAGCTCGTATCCCAGCTCCCCCACGTAGGTGATGCGGCTCGCGCGCACGCGCGCGTATCCAAGATCGATGACCTGGGAGGTGGCGAACGGAAAAGCCGCGTTGGACAGGTCGGCGTCGGTGAGCGTCGCCAGGAGCTCGCGGCTCTGCGGCCCCATGAGAGCGAGCACCGCGTAAGCGGGCGACACATCGAGTGCGACGGCGCGGCCTTCCGCGGGAATGCTGCGGCAGAGCCAGCTGAAATCGCGCGTCTGCGTGGCGCACGAGGTGACGACGAGATAGGCGTCCTCGGCCTCGCGCGTGACGGTGAGGTCCGCCTCGATGCCGCCCCGCTCATTCAGCCACTGCGTATAGACGATCCTCCCCACGGGCACGTCGACCTCGTTGGCGCAGACCCGTCCGAGCACGGCGGCCGCGTCGGGGCCCGACACGGCGAATTTGGCCAACGAGGACTGATCGAAGAGGCCCACGCGCTCGCGGACGGCCCGGTGCTCGCCGGCGGAATGCTCGAACCAGTTCTGGCGGCCGTAGCTGTAGGAGTAGCGCGGCTCGACGCCTCCGGTCGCAAACCAGTTGGCGCGCTCGTAGCCCGCTACCTCGCCGAAGCACGCCCCGGCGGCCGCGAGCCGGTCGTGGAGGACGGACTTGCGCACCCCGCGCGCCGACTCGGCCTGACGGTACGGCCAGTGCATGGCGTACAGGAGGCCGAGCGTCTCCACCGTACGCTCGCGCAGGTAGCGCCGGTTGCGTTGAAACGGCGCGCAGCGGCGGATGTCGACGTCCCAGAGGTCAAAGGGCGGATGGCCGTCGAGAATCCAGTCCGCGAGCACCTTGCCCGCCCCGCCGGCCGACTGGATACCGATCGAATTGAAGCCCGCCGCCACGTACAGGCCACGCAGCTCCGGCGCCTCGCCGAGGAGGTACCGATCGTCCGGCGTGAAGCTCTCCGGGCCATTGAAGAACACCTGCACGCCGGCGGACTCGAGCGCGGGCACGCGCCTCATGGCGGCTGCGAAGAGCGGCTCGATGTGGCCGAGGTCCGCGGGCAAGTGCTCGAAGGCGAAATTCTCGGGGATCCCTTGCCAGCCCCAGGGCTTCGCCTCGGGCTCGAACCAGCCGACGAGGAGCTTGCCGGTGTCCTCCTTGAAGTACGAGCGCGCATCGGCGTCGCGCAGGACCGGCAGGTCGGGCGCGAGGCCCGCGATCGGCTGAGTCACGATGTAGAAGTGCTCGGCCGCATGCAGCGGCACGCTGACTCCCGCCCAGGCGCCGACCTCGCGCGCCCACATGCCCGCGCAGTTCACCACGGCGTCGGCGCGCACCTCGCCCGCTTCGGTCGCGACACCGCTCACCCGCCCGCGTGCGCTGCGGATCCCCGTGACCTTGAGGTTCTCGACGATGCGAACGCCGGCGCTGCGCGCGCCGCGGGCGAGCGCCTGGGTCGTGTCGACCGGGTTCGTGCGCCCGTCCTTCGGCAGAAAGACGGCGCCCACCAGGCCAGCGGTCGAGAGCAGCGGCCAGCGCTCGCGCGCCGCGCCGGGTGAAAGGATCTGCACCTCGAGCCCGAAAGATCGCGCCATGGATGCGCCGCGCTTGAGCTCCTCGAACCGCGCCGCACTCGCCGCCACGGCGATGGAGCCGACCTGCCTGAAACCGGTCGCCTGCCCGGTCTCGCGCTCGAGCCCCTCGTAGAGCTGCGTGGTGTACTGCGCGAGCCGCGTGAGGTTTCGCGTCGCGCGCAGCTGACCCACGAGGCCCGCGGCGTGCCAGGTGGTTCCGCACGTCAGCTGCCGCCGCTCGAGCAGCAGCACGTCCTTGCAGCCGCGCTTGGCGAGGTGGTAGGCGACGCTGCAGCCCACGATGCCGCCGCCGATGATGACGACGCGCGCGTGGGACGGAAGATCCGGCATCCGTCGTCCCGTCAGCCGAAGGTCGACCCGATCTCCGCCGCCGCCACGCGCAGCCGCGGAACGAACTCGATGGCGCGCATCAGCGGCAGCCGCGCGGTGGCACCCTGGACCGCCACCGCAGCGATCACCTCATCGCGACGATTGCGCACCGGCACGGCGACGCAGGCGACGCCGAGCACGTATTCTTCGTTGTCGACCGCGTAGCCGACGCTGACGATCCGGGCGAGCTCGGACTCGAGCACCGCTCGGTCGGTGAGGGTGCGCTCGGTGAAGCGCTGCAGCGGCATCCGCTCGAGCAGGCGCTGCCGCTCGGGGGCGGCGAGATGCGCGAGCAGCAGCTTGCCGCTCGCACAACAGTGCGGCGGCAGCGCGACGCCGCCCTCCGGGACGTGCAGCCGCAGCGGCCAGGGCGCCTCGACGCGGTCGAGATAGATGAGCGCGCCCTTCTTCAGCACGGCGAGATTACAGGTCTCGGTGATCTCCCCGACGACGCGTTGCAGTATGAGGCGGCGCTCCGCCGCGGCGCTGTCACTGCGCAGCACGTCGAGGGCAAAGCGCGACAGGCGCTCGCCGATGAGGTAGGCGCGCCCGCCCGGCTCGCGGCTGAGAAAGCCCGCCTCCTCGAAGAGCGCCAGCGTCCGGTGCAGCGTCGGCTTCGGGAGCTCCGTTGCCTGCATGAGCTCGGAGAGCGTCACCGCGCGGCGGGCGCGCACCAGGACCTCGAGCACACGGAAGGCCTTGAGCGTCGAGGAGGTTTCGCTCGCGACCTCGCCGGTCTCGAGCGGGAGCGACAGCGCACGACGGGTCATCCCTTTGCCCATTCCGGTAAACAAGACGCAGCCTCGCCCATTCAGAAATCTATGTTGCTCCTGAGGGCTGTATTGTAATATGTGCGTCCCCAACGAGACAAACCGTCTCGTCTGAAGAGACTCGTGGAAGGGGTGCGTCCATGACCCAGCCGCAGAAGATGGGACCCTCCGAAGCCCTCGTGGAGACACTCGTCGCCCATGAGGTGACGCACGTCTTCGGCATCGTCGGCTCCGCCTTCATGGACGCGCTCGACCTCTTCCCGGCGGCCGGCATCCAGTTCGTGCCGGTCGCTCACGAGCAGGGCGCGATCCACATGGCGGACGGTTATGCGCGTGCCTCGGGTCGCCATGGCGTCTGCATTGCGCAGAACGGACCGGGCGTCACGAATTTCGTCACCGGAGTCGCGGCAGCCTACTGGGCGCACTCGCCGGTCGTGTTCATCACGCCCGAGGCCGGCTCCATGACGACGGGGCTCGGCGGCTTCCAGGAGACCGAGCAGCTGCCGATTTTCTCCAAGATCACCCGGTACCAGGGGCACGTCAACAACCCCAAGCGCATGGCCGAGATCGCGGGGCGCTGCTTCGACCGGGCCATGCTCGAGATGGGCCCGACGCAGCTCAACATTCCGCGCGACTTCTTCTACGGCGAGATCGAGACCAGCATCCCGAGGCCCATGCGCTTCAGTCACGGCCCGGGCGACTCGGCGGCGCTCGACGCCGCCGCCGAGCTCCTCGCCGGGGCGAGCTTCCCCGTGATCCTCGCCGGCGGCGGCGTGATCATGGCGGGCGCGAGGACGGAAGCGATCGAGCTCGCCGAGCTTCTCGGCGCGGCCGTGTGCAGCAGCTACCTGCACAACGATTCGTTCCCTGCCTCCCACGCGCTCGCCGCCGGACCGCTCGGCTATCAGGGCTCGAAGGCCGCCATGAAGCTCATCTCACAGGCGGACGTCGTGCTCGCGCTCGGGACGCGCCTCGGACCCTTCGGGACGCTGCCGCAACACGGGCTCGACTACTGGCCGAAGGCAGCCAGGGTCGTCCAGATCGACAGCGACCCAAGGATGCTCGGGCTGGTCAAGCCGATCTCCGTCGGTGTTCACGGCGACGCCCGCGCCGCGGCGCAAGCCCTGATCGCACGTCTCAAGGCCCGAGCCCTCGCCGGCGCCGCCACCCGCGCGCAGCGCCTCGCACGCATCGCCGCCGAAAAGAGCGCCTGGGAGAGCGAGCTCGCCGCCTGGACCCATGAGCGCGACCCGTACTCGCTCGAAGTGGCGGCCAGCTCCAAGCGCATGCACCCGCGCGAAATGCTGCGCTCCCTCGAGCGGGCCCTGCCGCCCGACGCCATGGTGTCGACCGATATCGGCAACATCTGCTCGGTGGCCAACTCGTACCTGCGCTTCGAGCGGCCGCGCTCGATGTTCGCGGCGATGAGTTTCGGCAATTGCGGCTATGCATTCCCGGTGATCTGCGGCGCCAAGGTCGCCGCTCCCGGACGTCCGGCGTTCGCCTATGTGGGCGACGGCGCCTGGGGCATCAGCTTCAACGAGCTGCTCACCTGCGCTCGCGAGAAGATCGGCGTGACGGTGATTCTCTTCAACAACGACCAGTGGGGCGCCGAGAAGAAGAACCACGTCGACTTCTATTCGCGGCGCTACCAGGGAGTCAATCTCGAGAATCCGAGCTGGGCCGCGGTGGCGCGCGCCTTCGGCTGCGAGGGCGTGACCGTCGAGCGGCCGACCGACATCGCACCGGCGCTCGAGGCGGCGACCGCGGCGCAGGCGGACGGCAGGACGACGGTGCTCGAGATGATGGTGACGCAGGAGCTCGGCGATCCGTTCCGCCGTGACGCCCTGTCGAAGCCCGTCCGTCACCTCAAGAAGTACCAGCAGTTCATGTGAGGCACGCGGCCTTCACCTGCCTCGTGCGCTCCGGGCGATGAGCACGCCGGGCATTGCCGCCAGCGGGCTGCGTCGCACGCTGCAACGGCGGCACATGCACATGATCGCGCTCGGCGGCGTGATCGGCGCGGGACTCTTCGTCGGCAGCGGGGTCGTCATCGGCGCGGCCGGCCCTGCGGCCGTCATCTCCTTCGCCCTGACCGGCGCGCTGGTCGTGCTGGTGATGCGCATGCTCGGTGAGATGGCGGTCGCCTACCCCGCCATCGGCGGCTTCTACGAGTACAACCGTCTGGCTTTGGGCGAGCTGGCGGGCTTTCTCACCGGATGGATGTACTGGTACTTCTGGGTGATCGTGGTCGCGCTCGAAGCGGTCGCCGGAGCGAGAATCCTCGGCGGCTGGTGGCCGGGAATCGCCCCCTGGCAGTTCACACTCGCGCTCGTGGGTGTCTTCACCATCGTGAATCTGCTGTCGGTGCGCTCCTACGGCGAGGCGGAGTTCTGGTTCGCCTCGATCAAGGTAGCGGCCATCGTCGCCTTTCTCTGCGCCGGCGCGCTGTTCGCTCTCGGCGCCTGGCCCGGAGCGTCGGCGGGCCTGCCGCAGCTCACGGCCCACGGCGGCTTCCTGCCGAGGGGCATCGTGCCGGTGCTCACCGGAGCGGTGGCCGCGACCGGATTCTATTTCGGCGCCGAGATAGTCACGATCGCGGCCGCGGAATCCGCCGAACCCGACAAGGCGGTCGCCGAGACGACCCAGTCGGTGATCTGGCGGGTGCTGATCTTCTATATCGGCTCCATCTTTCTCGTCGTCGCCCTCGTGCCCTGGAACGATGCGGCCCGCATGACGCGCCCCTATGTCAGCGTCATGGAGGTGCTGCGGATTCCGGCGGCCCCGACCGTGATGAGCCTCGTCATTCTGACGGCGGTGCTCTCGGCGTTGAACTCGGGCCTGTTCGCCGCCTCCCGCATGCTGATGGCGCTCGCCCGGCGCGGCGATGCCCCGGAGAGCGTTGCCCGGCTCGATGCACGCGGCGTGCCGGTGGCCGCCATCCTCGCCAGCACGGCCTTCGGCTACCTGACCGTGGCGATGAGCTACCTGTCGCCGGACCGGATCTTCGCGTTTCTCGTCAACTCCTACGGCACCGTCGCGATCTTCGTCTACGTTCTGATCGCGGTGGCGGAGCTGCGGCTGCGCGCGCGCCTCGAGCGGGAGATGCCCGAGCGGCTGCGCATCCGCATGTGGGGATACCCATGGCTCACGCGTTTAGCGATCCTCGCGATGCTCGCGATCGTGGCGGCCATGTCGGTCATCCCCGAGCAGCGCGCTCCGCTCATGTTCGGCCTCCTCAGCGTGCTCGTGCTGCTCGGCGTCTACGCGCTGCGCCGCCTCGCGCGCACGCAGGCGCCGGCGCTGCGATGAGCGGTGAGTCCTCGTCCGCGTGCGGCGCGGCCGCTGCGGCAGGGTACCCGAGGCTGGTGTATGTTCTGATGGCCTGGCATTTGGAGATTCCTTGAATGAGCGCAATCACTAAGCTTTCTTCGACCGGACGTGTGCCTGAGGAAATCCGTCGGGCATCGGCGCAGCAGAAGCGGTTCGATCAAGACAATACCGAAAACACCGTCGGCTACGTGATGCTCGACTGCTCCGGCACCACAATGGACCGCTACGTCGATGCGCCGGCCATCGTGTTCGTCGCGGTATTCAAGAAATACGGCCTCGAGATCAGCATGGACGAGGCGCGCAAGCCCATGGGTCTGCGCAAGGACCTGCACATCAAGGCGCTCACTGAAATTCCGTCAGTTCGCCAGCGCTTTACCGCCAAGTTTGGCCGGGAGCCGACGCAGGCGGACGTGGACAAGATGTTCGCGGTGTTTGTTCCGACTCAGATCGACCTCTTGAAGAGCGGCAACTACCACGAGCTCTTGCCTGGCACGGCGGAGGTTGTCCACAAGATGCAGAAGAACGGTATAAGGATCGGCGTCACCACCGGATTCACCCGCGACATGCTCGATATCCTGCTCGCTGGCGCCGCTAAGCAAGGATTCAATCCCGATGCTTCCTGCGCCGGCGACGAGGTGGAACTGCCTCGCCCGACCGCGTACATGGTCGTGAAGAACCTCGAGCGTCTGGGCGTGTACAACCTCAAGAACGCGATGCGCCGCACCGTCAAAGTGGACGACACCGTCTCCGGCGCCGGCGAGGGCGCGCCGCTGTGCTGGCGAGTGGGCGTATCGAAATGGAGCAACTACGTCGTCGACAGCTGGGCCGTGGCGAAGTCGCTGAGTGCCGAACAGCTGGCGGAGCGGGAACAAGCTTCGAAAGAGAAGTTGATCGTCGAAAGCGGTGCGCACTACGTGATCGACGATCTGCGGGACTTGCCGGCCGTGATCGCCGAAATCAATCAGCGGCTGGCGCACGGCGAAAGCCCGGACTGATTGAGACGCGGCTATGAGCACCGAACCGTATCTGTTGACTCCCGGCCCGCTGACGACCTCGCTGCGCACGAAACAGAGCATGCTGCGCGACTGGGGATCCTGGGATGGCGACTTCAACAGCATCACCGGGCGGGTCCGCGAGCGTCTGTTGCAGATCGTTCACGGCAGCGGGACGCACGAGTGCGTTCCGATGCAGGGCAGCGGCACCTTCTCGGTCGAGGCGGCCGTCGGCACGCTGGTGCCGCGCGCCGGACACGTTCTGGTGCCGCAAAACGGGGCTTACTGTCAGCGCATCGCCCGAATATGCCGCGTGCTCGGCCGCAGGCTCACGACCATCGATTACGCGGAGAACACGCAGGTTGCCGCCGCCGACATCGAGCGCGCGCTTCGAGCGGATCCTTCGATCACGCACGTGGCGCTGGTGCACTGCGAGACCAGCACCGGGATCCTCAACCCGCTCGAGGAGGTCGCCCAGGTCGTCTCGCGCCATGGCCGGGGCCTGATCGTCGACGCGATGAGCTCCTTCGGCGCGCTCGAGATCGATGCACGGACCACGCCTTTCGATGCCGTGGTAGCCGCCTCCGGGAAGTGTCTCGAGGGTCCGCCCGGCATGGGCTTCGTCATCGTGCGGCGCGAGCCGCTCGAACGCTGCGAGGGGAACTGCCACTCGCTCTCGCTCGACTTGTATGACCAATGGGTCTACATGAAGAAAACGACTCAGTGGCGCTACACGCCGCCGACGCACGTGGTGGCGGCATTCGATGCGGCGATCGCGCAGTACCTCGAGGAGGGCGGGCTCGTGGCGCGCGGCGCCCGCTACGCCCAAAACTGCCGCACCCTGATCGAAGGCATGTCCAGGCTCGGACTGAAGAGCTTTCTGCCCGCGGCCATTCAGGCGCCGATCATCGTCACGTTCTTCGCGCCCGACAGTCCCCGCTACGTCTTCCAGGACTTCTACAATGCCGTCAAGGCGCACGGCTATATCCTGTATCCAGGCAAGCTCACCACCGTGGAGACGTTCCGGGTCGGCTGCATGGGACAGCTCGGCGAGCGCGGCATCGCTGGCGCAGTCGAAGCCGTCGGAAAGGTGCTCGCGGCGATCCGGGCGGCGGCCTAGGGTCCCGTGGGCGCCATAGCGGCGTCGACAGCGAGCGGAACGGACGCCTCGGGCACGCGCGCACTGCGCGCGGCGGGCGGGTGGGCGGGGACCGCGCGATGAGGATCTCGAGCCTCGAGACTTTCGCCAACGAGTTCGTGTGCTTCGTCCGGGTGACCACCGAGACGGGCGCAGTCGGCTGGGGTCAGACCTCGACCTACAACGCCGACATCACCGCCACCATCTTCCACCGTCAGGTCGCCCCCTGGGCGCTCGGTGCCGACGCGCTCGAGATCGATGCCCTGATCGATCGCATCGAGGAGCGCGAGCACAAGTTCCCGGGCAGCTACCGCTGCCGCGCGCTCGCCGGGCTCGACACCGCGCTGTGGGACCTGCGCGGCAAGCTCGAGGGCAGGCCCGTGGTCGAGCTGCTCGGTGGCAGGCCGCGGCGGCTTCGCGCCTATGCCTCCTCGATGCGACGAGACATTCAGCCAGTCGACGAGGCCGCGCGGCTCGTGCGCTTGCGGGACGAAAAGGGGTTCGACGCTTTCAAGTGGCGCGTCGGCGCCGAGTGCGGACACGACGTCGATGAATGGCCCGGCCGCACCGAGGCGATCGTGCCGCGCCTTGCGCGCGCGCTCGGCGACGGGGTCGCTAAGCTCGTGGATGCGAACGGCGGCTTCTCCCCCGGCCGCGCCATCGAGGTCGGGCATCTGCTCGAGGCCGAGGGGGTCAGTCACTACGAGGAGCCGTGCCCGTACTGGAAGCTCGAGGAGACCAAACGGGTCAGCGATGCGCTCGAGCTCGACGTGGCCGGCGGCGAGCAGGACTGCGATCTCGCCACCTGGGCGCGGATGATCGAGATGCGCGCGGTCGACATCGTTCAGCCCGACGTCATGTACATGGGCGGGATATCGCGCACGCTCAGGGTCGTGCGGATGGCGGCGGCGGCCGGGCTGCCGTGTACGCCGCACAGCGCCAACCTCTCGCTGGTCACGCTGTGCACCATGCACCTGTTGGGCGCGATTCCCAACCCCGGCAAGTATCTCGAGCTGTCGATCGAGGGTGCGGGCTACTATCCCTGGCAGCAGGGATTGTTCCTCGGCGACGCTTTCGCGGTGCGGGACGGTCAGGTGACCATCCCGTCGGCGCCGGGCTGGGGCGCCGAGATCAATCCCGAGTGGCTGCATAGCGCCACGTATCGGCGCAGCAGCCTGCCGCGTTAACATGCAGCGCGCATCTCTGGTACTTCTCGCCACGGTACTTCCGGCGCTGTCGGCGGCGCCGCACGCCGCCACGCTCGGGGTCTCGATGGCCCTGTTCGACGACAACTTCCTGACCGCGGTGCGCGCCAGCATGAAAGCGCGGGCGCGCGAGCTCGACGTCTCGATTCAGTTCGAGGACGCCCAGAACGACATCGGCCGGCAGCTGAACCAGATCCAGAACTTCATCGCACAGAAAGTCGACGCCATCATCGTCAACCCGGTCGATACCGACGCGACTCCGAGAATGACGCGGCTCGTGACGCGCGCCGGCATTCCGCTCGTGTACGTGAACCGCTTACCCGCCGACAAGCAGCTGCCCCCCAGGGTGTCCTTCGTCGGCTCGGACGAAACTCAATCGGGCACGCTCGAGATGGCCGAGGTGTGCCGGCTCCTGAAGGGCAAGGGAGAGATTGTCGTCCTGATCGGCGAGCTCACCAATCAGGCCGCCCGTCAGCGCACGCAGGACGTCCAAGACGTGATTGCGAGACCCGAGTGCCGCGGCATACGGATCCTGGACAAGCAGGCGGCCGACTGGAAGCGCACTCAGGCGGCCGATCTCATGACGAACTGGCTGAGCGCCGGGTTGCGGCCTCAGGCGGTCGTCGCCAACGACGACGAGATGGCGATCGGCGCCATTCAATCCCTCAGGCGGGCAAGACTGCTCTCGCAGACCGTCGTCGCGGGCATCGACGCCACCCCCGACGGGCTAGCTGCGATGAAGGCGGGAGAGCTCCAGGCGACGGTATTCCAGAACGCCCCCGCCCAGGGCCGAGGGGCCGTCGATACGGCGCTGAAGCTCGCCAGGGGCGAGAGCGTCCCAGGCTTCATCTGGGTACCCTTCGAGCTGGTGACGCCGGGCAATCTGGCGAGCTATCTCGGCAGGCACTGAGCGATGCGCGACGTCGCGGGAGACGGCTGCCTCCTCGAAGTCAGGAATGTCTGCAAGGCGTTTCCCGGAGTCGTGGCCCTGGACGATGTGTCGGTGCGACTCGGGCGCGGCACGGTGCACGCTTTGAGCGGCGAGAACGGCGCCGGCAAGTCGACGCTCATGAAGATCATCGCCGGTCTCTACGCTCCGGATGCCGGCGAGCTGCTCCTCAACGGCCGCGATCTGCGCCTCGGCTCGCCGCGCGATGCGCTTAACTTTGGCATCGCCATGATCCATCAGGAGCTGAACCTGATGCCTCACATGAGCGTCGCGGAGAACATCTGGATCCGGCGCGAGCCCATCAACGCTCTGGGACTCATCAGCCATCGCGAGCTGAAGCGCAGGACCCGCGCCCTGCTCGAGCGGCTGCGGATCGACATCGATCCCGAGGCCGAGGTGCGCACACTCCCGGTAGCCGCCCGCCAGATGGTCGAGATCGCGAGAGCGCTCTCCTATGAGTCGCAGCTGCTCATCATGGACGAGCCCACCTCGGCCCTCGGCGAGCGGGACGCGGAACACCTGTTCGCGATCATTCGCGAGCTCAAGGCCCAGGGCAAAGGCATCCTCTACATCACCCATCGGCTGGAGGAGCTGTTCGAGATCGCCGACGAGCTGTCCGTGCTGCGCGACGGCCGCTACGTCGGCGGCGGGACTCCCGCGACCCTCACGCGCGAGGCGATCGTGCGCATGATGGTCGGACGCGAGCTGCCCCCGGCGGCGCCCGTCGGCGAGGCGCAGCGGGGCGCAGTGCTGCTGGCCGCCCGCCATCTGACGCTCGAGCGGCACTTCCGAGACGTCAGCTTCGAGCTGCACGCGGGTGAGATTCTCGGCATAGCGGGCCTCGTGGGCTCCGGCCGCACCAGGCTCGCCGAAGCCCTGTTCGGTCTCACTGGGGTGAGCTCGGGGCGGCTCTCGATCGGGGACCGCGAGGTGAGGGTCCACTCACCGCAGTCCGCGATCTCGCACGGCCTCGCGTTCGTCACCGAAGACCGCAAGGAGAGCGGCTGTTTCCTCACGCTCAGCGTGCTCGAGAACCTCGAGATCTCGGTGCTGCATGGCGACTTCGTCCGCTTCGGGTTCGTCCGCACGCGCGCGGTGAGCGAGGCCTGCACGGCGATGTGCGCGCTGCTGCGGGTCAAGACGCCCGATCTGCACGAGCCGATCGGAAATCTCTCGGGCGGCAATCAGCAGAAGGTCCTGATCGGCCGCTGTCTGCTCACCCGGCCGAAGATCCTCATTCTCGACGAGCCGACGCGCGGGGTCGACGTCGCCGCCAAGGCCGAGATCCATCAGCTCATCTCGCGCCTCGTGGGTGAGGGCACGGCCGTCCTGCTGATCTCCTCCGAGCTGCCCGAGATTCTGGGCATGAGCCACCGCATCATGGTGATGCGCGAGGGGCGCGTCACCGGAATTCTCGAGCGCGCCGAGGCCGACCAGGTGAAGATCATGGATCTGGCGGCGGCCTAGGCTCAGATGGCGAGCACGCGGACCGGCGCCGGCGGGCGCCCGCGAAGATTTCCTCCCGAGGCGAGCATCCTCATGGTGCTCATCGGGCTGGCGCTCGCCTTCGAGCTGCTCGGGTGGATCTTCGTCGGGCAGAGCTTCCTGCTCAACGAGCAGCGCCTGGTGGTGATGATCCTGCAGGTCTCGGTCATCGGCATCATTGCCGTCGGCGTGACCCAGGTCATCATCACCGGAGGGATCGACCTCTCCTCGGGCTCGGTGGTCGCGCTGACCGCGATGGTGGCGGCGAGCCTGGCTCAATCTTCCGACGCGGCACGCGCCGTCTATCCCTCGCTCACCGACATGCCGGTGCTCGTGCCGGTACTGGCAGGCCTGGCGGGGGGAGCCGCGGCCGGTCTCCTCAACGGCACGCTGATCGCCTGGACTTCCATTCCCCCGTTCATCGCGACGCTCGGCGTCATGGTCACCGCGCGCGGGTTGGCCAAGTGGTACACGCACGGCGAGCCGGTGAGCATGCTCACCGATCGGTATGCCGACATCGGCGGCGGTGCGCTGCCGGTGATGATCTTTCTCGCAACGGCGCTGACGTTCCATATCGCGCTCCGTTACACGCGCTACGGCAAGCTCACCTATGCGATCGGCGCCAATCCGCAGGCCGCCCGGGTGGCCGGAATCCCCGTGGCCAGGCACCTGATCGCGGTCTACACCGTCGCCGGAACGCTCTCGGGACTGGCCGGCATCGTGACCTCGGCGCGCGCGGTCTCGGGGCAGGCCGGCATGGGGACCATGTACGAGCTCGATGCCATTGCCGCCGCGGTGATCGGCGGCGCCTCGCTCGCGGGAGGCGTCGGGCGGATCACCGGCACGGTCATCGGCACGATGATCCTCGGAGTGGTGACCTCGGGATTCACCTTCCTGAGAATCGACGCTTATTATCAGGAGATCGTGAAGGGCGCGATCATCGTCGTCGCCGTGATCGCGGACCAGTACCGGCAGCGCGCCTGAGGCGCCTCAACCGAGATCGACGACCCGGCCGGTCCTGAAACTCCGCTCGGCAGCTTCGGCCAGCAGCAGCGCCTCCACTCCGTCGGAGAAGTCGGGGCTCATCGCCCGCCCCTCCTCCACGCACGAGATGAACGCGTCGAGCTCCGCCTCGTAAGCCTCCCGGTAGCGCTCGATGAAGAAGTTGAGTACGCCATCGCGTGCGCCGGTGCGCGCGGCGCCCCAGGATTCGACGGAAGTCGGGTACCGGTTCCCCGCCTGCAGCATGCCCCCCGCCCCGAACGCCTCGATGCGCTGGTCGTAACCGTACACGCAGCGGCGGCTGTTGTTGATCTGAATGAGCGCGCCGGAGGCGGCGCGCAGCGACACCACGCAGGTGTCGACGTCACCGAGCGCAGCCGTCGAGGGATCGACGAGATTCGCGGCGAACGCGTGCACCTGCGCGATATCGCCCGCCAGGTAGCGCGCCATGTCGAAATCGTGAATGGTCATGTCGCGCATCAGGCCGCCCGAGGACCTGATGTACGCGGCAGGCGGCGGCGCCGGATCCCGGCTGGTGATGATCGCCAGCTCGAGCGGTCCGACCTCGCCGCCCTCGAGTCGCTCGCGCAGGCTCTTGAAGGACGGGTCGAATCGCCGGTTGAAGCCGACCATCACCCTCGGGTTGCCGCCGGCAAGCCCGCTCCAGCACTCGCGCGCACGCTGCGGATCGAGGTCGACCGGCTTCTCGCACAGCACCGCCTTGCCGGCCTTGACCGCCGCGGTGATCAGTGGCACGTGGGTGTCCGTCGGCGTCGCGACGAGAACCGCGTCTACGCTGCGCTCCGAGAGCACCTCCTCGAGACTGCGCGCGGCCTTCACGCCCAACTCGGTCGCCGTCTGCTCGGCGGCCGTGCCGGCGACGTCGAACACCATGACGAGGCTCGCGCGGGAATTTCCCGCCGCGTTTCGTGCATGCACCCGACCAATGCGCCCGCAGCCGACCACCGCCACGCCAACCATCGGCATCTCCGTTCAGCGCCGTCGCGTGATGAATTCGTAACCAGGGGCGTTGGTGACCTGCCAGCTCCTCACCGGCCCCGCCATGACGTTCAGGTAATAGAGCTCGAAGCCGTGCGGAGCGCTGACCGGGTGGTAGCCGCGTGGCACCAGAACGACGTCGCGATCCTCGACGCTGAGGGTCTCGTCCAGCGTCCGATCGTCCGTGTAGACGCGCTGGAAAGCGAAGCCCGCCGGGGGCGAGAGGCGGTGATAGTAGATCTCCTCGAGCTGGGTCTCCCCGACCTGCTCGCTGTCGTGCTTGTGCGGCGGGTAGCTCGACCAGTGGCCTCCAGGTGTGAGCACCTCGACGACCAGGAGTCGCTCGGCCGCCGCGCTCGCCGGCAGTACGTCGCGAATGTAGCGGGTGTTGGTGCCCGTGCCCCGCACCTCATCGCCGACATCCTCCGGGCGGATCAGCCGCGGCGGTGCCCGCCCTTCGGCGGGCGCGGAGCCCACCGCGAGCTCGCAGTTGGCCTCCGCTGCGACGGTCAGCCGCGACCGCGCTGGCGCGTAGACCGCGAACGGCTTGCCGTCGAATGGACTGCGCCGTGCGCCAATCGCGCCGAAATCGCGGCCGTCGACGCTCACTGAGGCGCGCCCGGAGAGGAGCACCAGGCACTGTTCGCGGTCGGACGAGTCGCGCACCAGTCCCTGTCCGGCCAGCAGATCGAAGACTTCGAACCCGACATAACGCCAGCCCGCGCTCTCAGGGGTGATGCGGTGCACCTGACCGCCGGCGGCTGGGAGCGCGGGCTTGACGAGGAGCGACGGGCTCATAGCCTGCGCTCCGTCACGAGTCGCCGGAGATTCCCAAACCCAAGTGACGCGTAAGTCATCGGATCCGCCTTCTTCGGGTCCTGCTCGGCTTCGAGAACCACCCAACCCGAGTAGTCGCGCAGCTCACCCAACACCTCATCGAAGTCGACGCTGCCGTCGCCCGGAACGGTGAACACGCCCTCGAGCACCGCGCGCAGGAAGCTCCAGTCCCCGGCCCGCGCCCGCTCGCACACGCCGGCGCGCAGGTCTTTCGCATGCACGTGCGCGATCCGCGGCGCATAGCGACGCGCCAGCGCGACGGGGTCGGCTCCCGCAAACGCCGCGTGTCCCGTGTCCAGCAACAGCCCCACGTCGGCCCCGGTGGCGTCCATCAGGGTGTCGATGTCTTCCTGGCTCTGCACCACCGTGCCCATGTGATGGTGATACGCGAGACGCACGCCCTCGGCCGCCGTCCATGCAGCGAGCCGCGTCAAGCGGCGGCCGAATTCGCGCCATTGGCTGGCTTTGAGAAGCGGCCGCGCCGACAGGGGACTGCGGAAGTCGCCGTGGACGGCGCCGCTCACCTCGGCGAAGACGAGCACCGGGCTTGCCACGGCCTTGAGGAGATCGAGGTGGGGACGAAGGCTCGCGAGCTCGGCGGCGGCGTCCCGCTCGAGAAGCCGCGCCGAGTACCATCCCGAAACGCATGCGAGCCCGAACCGGCCGAGTGTCCTCGTGAGCTGCAGAGGGTCCCGCGGGAACTTGTGTCCCAGCTCGATGCCCTCGAAGCCGATCTGCCGCGCCTGGGCGAGACAGGTCTCGAGCGGAACTTCCGCGCCGAGCTCGCGCATATCGTCGTTGGACCACATGATCGGGTTGACGCCGAGACGAATGCTCATGGACTACTCATCGTCCGAGCGCAGTTGACGCGCGACCGCGTAGCGTACCCGGGCGGATTCGACCGCGGCGCGATCCGAGACCTCGGGCACCGGAACGTCCCACCAGTGCCCTCCGGCAGTGGTGCTGGAAGCCGGATCGGTCTCGATGACGAGCACGGAGGTGCGGTCCGCCTCGCGCGCTTCGGCGAGTGCGCTCCCGAGCTCGGCGCAACCCTTCACCTTCCTGGCCGCCGCCCCGAGGCTGCGCGCATGCGCCACGAAGTCGAGCGCATCGAAGGCGCCGCCGGGGGAGCGGCGCAGGTTGTTGAAGCTCGCGTTGCCGGTGGACCTCTGCAGGCGCTCGATGCAGCCGAAGCCCCCGTTGTCGAGCAACACGACGATCAGCTTGAGTCCCATCGCGACGGAGGTGGCGATCTCGCTGTTCAGCATGAGATAGGAGCCGTCACCGACCATCACGATGACTTCGCGCTCAGGCTGCGCGAGTTTCACGCCGAGCCCTCCGGCGATCTCGTAGCCCATGCAGGAAAATCCATACTCGAGGTGATAGCCGAGGGGCTCCTCGGCCTGCCAGTGCCGGTGCAGCTCCCCGGGCAGGCCGCCCGCGGAGCAGACCACGATGTCCGATGCCCGCGCGGCTCGCTGCACCGCACCGATGACCTCGGCATCCGACGGTAACGGCCGGTCGCTCGCTGCCGTGAACGACTGCGCAGTCTTCAGCCACTCGCCGCGCTCCCGGCGGGCCCGCTCAGTCCAGGCATCCGGCGCTCGCCAGTCGCCGAGGGCCTCACTGAGCGCGCGCAGCCCCTCGCGCGCGTCCGCGATCAGCGGAATCGCGCCGTGCTTGCCCGCATCCAGAGGTTGCACGTTGAGGGCCAGTATCCGGCAGCCCTTCGTGTCAAACAGCGTCGCCGAGCCGGTCGTGAAGTCCTGAAGGCGCGTGCCGACCGCGAGCACCACGTCCGCATCCGCGCCGAGTGAGTTGGCGGCGGCGGTCCCGGTCACCCCGATGCCGCCGAGGTTGAGCGGATGGCTGCCCGGCAGCGCGGACTTCCCGGCCTGGGTCTCGCCGCTCGGAACGCCATGGCGCTCGCAGAACTCGCGCAATGTGCCGCCCGCCTCGGAATACAAGACGCCTCCGCCGCACACGATCAGCGGCCGGCGCGCCGAGCGCAGCACCTGCGCGGCCCGCGCGAGCTCCTCGCCGGCCGGCGGCGGGCGCCGTGGTGTCCATACCCGCTCCTCGAAGAGACTCTGCGGCCACGCGTACGCTTCGGCCTGCACGTCCTGGCACAAGGCGAGCGTCACGGGGCCGCACGTGGCCGGGTCGGTCAAGGTCTGCATCGCTCGATTGAAGGCGACCACGAGCTGCTCGGGGCGTGTGATCCGGTCGAAGTAGCGCGACAGCGGCCGCAGGCAGTCGTTCGCCGTAATCAGGCCGTCGCCGAAGTCCTCGATCTGCTGCAGGACCGGATCGGGAGCTCGGGTCGCAAACACGTCTCCGGGCAACAGCAGCACCGGAAGCCGATTGACGTGGGCCACCGCCGCCGCCGTGGCGAGATTCGTCGCGCCCGGTCCGATCGACGTCGTGCACGCCATCATGCGGCGCCGGTTCGAAGCCTTGGCAAAGGCGAGAGCGGCGTGGCCCATGGCCTGCTCGTTGTGAGCCCGCAGCGTCGGCAGCACGTCGCGGGCGGCGTACAGCGCTTCGCCGAGCGCGGCCACGTTGCCGTGCCCGAATATCGCCCAGACTCCGGCGAACAGCCTCCGGCGCTCGCCTTCCACCTCGGCCCACTGCGCCGCCATCGCGCGGACCAGCGCCTGCGCCACGGTGAGCCGATGTGCCGTCAATTCGCGCTCCTTTCCGCACGATCGAGCCGAGGATCGCGGACGGTCGACCACACCTCGACCAGCGCGGCGAAACGCGCGGCGATCTCCACGGTAGCCGTCTCGTCGGACTTTTCGCCCGCGAGCCACGCCTGCGCACCGCCGGTAAGTATGCTACCCCCGGCGACGAGGCCGCGCACGAGGGGCACCGCCGCCGCGAGTGCGAGCGAGCGCGCGATTCGCTCCGGCGGCTCATCGAGACCACAGACGAGAGCCCCGCGGCAATACTCATCATTCGCGGCGATCACGGCCGCGCAACGTTCCCAGGCACTCGCGCCCGGCTGCGGCTCGAGGCCCCACCAGTCGGGACGGATCCCGAGCTCATAGAGACGCGACAGCACCCGCGCGGTGGTGCTTTCCTCGAGCTCACCATGCCCGCCGGCGGCGATCTCGAGCAGCAGCTCGCGTTGCTGCGCGCGACAGGCCGCCGCAAGACGCAGGAGATTGCGCTCCTGAGCCCCGCGGAGCTCGGCCCGGTCGTCGGGGTGGTACAGACACAGGCACTTGACGGTGAGCGCGGCGGGCCACGGCTCGAGGTGCGCGGCGAGGCTCGCGGCCTCGAACTCGAGCGGCCTCGAGGCTGGCCGCTCGACCGCCCGAGCGAGCCAGAGCTTCGCGCGCTCGGCATCGCGCAGAGCCGCAGCTCCGTGGGTGCCATCCAGCAGCACGCCAAAGCCCTCGCGCCCTTCGGCGACGCGTGCCACGGCATCGACCGCGAGCGCTTCGAGCCTCGCGAGGCGCTCGACGGGGACACTCCGGCGAAGCGCGAGCTGCCGCAGCTCCGACCGCCCATCCGCCGCGAGCACCCGCAATGTCTTCGGGATGTCCCTCCGGGTCGTCGCCCAATGCAGGTGATTCAGTCGCGAATCCTCGCGCAGTGCGCGATGTGAGCTGCCGTGAGCGAGGTAATGATCGAGCTCGGCGCGGGTCGGAAACTCGGGCGAGCAGAGCAGCCGCGAGACCGCCAGCGCACCGCAGGCATTCGCAAGCCGCGCGCTGACCTCGTGGGGCTCGTCCCGCAGATAGCCCGACAGAAAGCCGGCCAGAAACGCATCGCCGGCGCCGAGCACGTTGTAAACCTCGACGTCCAATCCCGCCGCGACCAGCCCGTCCTCGAGAGCGGCGGGAATGCGATCCGGAAACACGATGCAACCCCGTGGGCCGCGCTTGCACACGATGACCGCACTCGACAGCGCGCGGATCCGGCAAATGGCGCCGAGCGTGTCCTCGATCCCGGCCGCGACGTGCAGCTCCTCCTCGGTCCCGACGATCAGATCGCAATCGGGGAGCACCGAGGAGAGGACGTCGGTCACTCTCGCCGAGCGGGCGTAGCGGCTTTCGCCGGCGCCGTGCCCGCCGATGCCCCAGAGATTGGGCCGGTAATCGATGTCGAGGATCACCCGGGCTCCGTGCGCCTTCGCCGCATCGATCGCCTTGCGCTGCGCGCTCGCGGCGTTCGGGAGCGAGAAATGAGTGCCCGTGATGAGGATCGATCGTGACGAGGCGACGAAGCCCTCGTCGATGTCGTCCTCGCACAAGGCGCTGTCGGCGCAGTTCTCGCGATAGAAGATGAGTGGAAAGGTCTGCTCGTCGCGCACGCCGAGGAGCACCAGCGAGGTGAGGCGCTGCGGATCGACCTGCACGCCGCGCGTCTCCACGCCCTCCCGCGCGAGCTGCTCCCGCACGAAGCGCCCCATGGGCTCGTCCCCGACGCGGCTGATCAGCGCCGGCTTCAGGCCGAGGCGCGCGACGCCGACCGCCACATTCGCCGGACATCCGCCGAGGGCTTTGGCGAATGTCGAGACATCCTCCAGGCGGCTGCCGATCTGCTGTCCATAGAGGTCGACGCTGACGCGACCGATCGCGATGAGGTCGAGTTGGCTGCGCACGCGCGACAGGTTACGCCCATGGGAGCTTGACCACGAACCTCAGACTGTACGTTCAATGGCTTACAGATAAGTCCTCATTAGATTTCTACTCGACGGACGGGTGCTCGATCGGGCGTTACTGGCGCACCGGTCCCTCGTACACCGCAAAGGCGCCATAGCCGACGACGCGCGAGCGGTCGGGCTGCGTATCGCCCGAATTGCGCAGGTCGAGCAAGCGGACGTTGAGGTGGCGCTGTCGCGCCGCGCACAGCAATCCATTGATTGCGACGTGACCGCAGGCCTGGTCCGCGTCGAGCTCGGCCGCGCAGGCGAGAATCGACTTCGCCGTGGCCGCGTCGACCGCGCGCGCCCTGGCGTAGTCGAGGTAATGCGACAGGTCGGAGCTGATGATGATCAGTGTTTCGTCTCCGCCCCAGACACGCTCGAGGGCCGCGGTGACTTGCGGCGCGGTCGCATCGCCCGTGACGATCGGCAGCACGGAAACCTCATCACCGAGCAGCACCTGCAGGAACGGCAGCTGCACTTCGAGGCTATGTTCGCGCGCGTGCGGCGCATCCCCCGTCACCACGTGCGCTGCGCGGAGAATCGCGCGGCGCGCCTCCGCGTCCACCGGAACGAGGCCGAGCGGTGTCTGAAAGGCTTCGGCTCGCGGCAGCGCGAGACCCGCGAAGGGGACGAAGTGGCTCGGCCCGAGAAGCACCACGCGCTCGATTCCTTCCAGCCCATCGCTGACTGCGCCATAGGCCGAGCCGGCTATCGGCCCCGAAAAGATGTAGCCCGCGTGCGGGGCGATCACGGCTTTCGGCCGTGATGGAGGCGGCGTTTCCGGCCGCGGCGCGCCGCCCCGGGCGCCGCGGGCCTGTCTCGCCTGAGCCAGGCACGCCTCCACCATGGAGCGCAAAGCGCTGGGCTCCTCGGGGTAGAACGACCCCGCCACCGCTGGTGGTCGCACCCGTCTCGGCGGAGTTGTGTCAACCATAGCGTGAAATCTCAGCGCGCCGTCCCCATCCGCGCCGCCAGCCGCACACCGAGTCGCCGCGCTCCCCAATCTCCGGGTGGCCCGGCGAACACTCCGGGAATCGCGGTGCCGCAGCGTCGGCAGACGCCGGTATCGGTCAGCTTCCATTCGCCGAGCTCGTACCAGTCGCGCTCGATGAGGCGGGTGTGACAGTGCGGGCAATAGGTGCTGCCTCCCTCCCGGTCGTGCACGTTGCCGGTGTAGACGTAGCGCAGGCCGTTGGCGAGCGCGATGTGGCGGGCACGAGTCAGCGTCGCGGACGGCGTGCGCGGCTTATCCCGCATCTTCCAGTCCGGGTGAAACCCCGTGAAGTGCAGCGGCACGTCGGGGCCGAGCCGGTCTGCGATCCAGCGCGTCAGCCGGTCGAGCTCGTCGTCGGAGTCGTTCTCCCCGGGGATCAGCAGCGTCGTGACCTCCAACCACACCCTGGTCTCTCGTTTCAGGTACTCGAGTGTCTCGAGCACCGGCGCCAGCGCACCGCCGCAGATCTTGTAATAGAAGCGCTCGGTGAACGCTTTGAGATCGACGTTCGCGGCGTCCATGTGCCGATAGAACTCTGCGCGCGGCTCGGCGCACATGTAACCCGCGGTCACGGCCACGCTCCTGATGCCGCGCGCACGGCACGCGCGGGCGGTGTCGATCGCGTACTCCATGAACACGACCGGATCGTTGTAGGTAAAGGCAACGCTCGCGCAGCCGAGCCGGTCCGCGGCATCGGCGAGCTCCTCGGGACTGGCGCGGTCGGCGAGTGTGTCCATCTCGCGGGACTTGGACATGTCCCAGTTCTGGCAATTCGATACCGCCACGAACGGCGCGAGGTACGAGTGGTCGGGATCGTCGATCTCGAGATTGTAGACCGGCCCCTCGTACAGAGTTTCCTCCACACGCCGTACGTTTACGAGCAGCGTCGCGCCCGTGTCCAGGGTTCCCGCCGCGTCGATTCGAATGCCGTTGCCCGCCTGCTCCCTCGGAATGACCAGGTAGTGATCGGTCGTGAGCTCCGCCGCGGCGATGCACCGGACGTCCTCGAGGTCCGAGCGCAGGGCAGCGAATACCTTGTGGTTCGGCGTGAGGAGGATCGGCGGGCAACAGGCCGCCTGCAGCGACAGCAGCTCGCCCGAATAATGATGCGCGAACACTTTGGCGACTCGCGCCTGCTTGCCTCCACGCGTCCAGGCGTGCACGGAGCCCGGGAGCCCGATCCGGCCACCGTGCTGCGAAATCTTCTCCCCGCAGCACTCGAACAACTCCGCAATCCGCTTCATCCCGTGCGTCGTTGCAACCAGCGTGTCGGGAGAGAGGCAAAACTTGCAGGCGAGATTGCATCCGGCCGTGCCGAAGGAGAGCACGCTCGTCCCCGGCAGGAAATGATTGAGCGGCTTCTTCTCGATGGGATCGATGCAAAAGCCGCTGGACCGGCCGTAGCTGAAGAGCTTGATGCGGCCGGCTTCCGCCCCGCGTACGAAACACAGCCCTCGCTGCCCATCGTGCAGCTTGCAGGCCCGGGGGCAGACGTCGCATTGCACGCGTCCGTCGTCGAGTAGGTGCCAGTAGCGCGTGTCGACGATCGACCCTTCGGGAGGCCGCGGCGACACGCTCTCCGTCTCGTCGGCCATGGCGCTGATTGTGCTCCCTTTCGAGCACATCGATAATGCCGCGGCTGCTCAGGTCGAGCAGCCGGTTCACCAGGGGCGCGAAGATGCGACGCCGTGATCTGCTGCGCTCCGCGCTCGCTCTGCCGCTGGCGTAGCTCCCTGGACCGCGGCACCGGTCACGGCTGCGGCGACATCGCCCTGTGCAGCTCTTCCAGATTCCCGATGACGACATCGGGCGCAAACTCCCAGGGATCGAAGATCCGCCTTGGGTCCCGTCGCACCCAGGCTGCCTTGAGGCCGTGCGCCTTCGCTCCGATGACGTCGAACGGGTTACCCGAGACCAGCCAGGCCTTCTCGCCGGATGCTCCCACCCGTTTTAGGAGGTCATACACGGGGGGATCGGGTTTGAAGGTCCTGATGCTGTCGGCGCTCAGGATCGTTTCAAAGAACCCGTCGATGCCCGCATGCTTGAGCAGAGTCCGGACTGACTTCTCGGTGCCGTTGGTCAGCGCCACGATCCTGCAGCCGGCGGACTTCAGCCTCCTGAGCGCCGGCTCTGCATCGGGATAGGCCGGCAGGTGTAGATACGCTTCGAGCAGCGCGCGCGTGCGCTCCTCGCTCAGCTCGACACCCAGCTCGCCGCTCACGTGGCCGAGCGCCTGCGCGGTGCACCGGTCGAAATCCACGTAGCGGCGCATCAGGGCGCGCCGGAACGTGAACTCGAGCTGCTTGTCTCGCCACAGCCGTGCGGCCAGTGCCGCCTGCGCGCCGAATGTCTCCCCCAGAGCGCCGACGATTCCGCCCGGGTCGACCACGGTCCCGTAAATGTCAAACGCAATGACGAGCGGCAAGGGATTCTTCCCGGTCAACGGCGCCCCCTATACCCCGTTAGAATGACTGAGCAACGTAACGGAACCGACGGCCGTGATAAAGAGCTTCTCGCGCGGCGCGCGCGGCAGGCTGCAACGCGCTGCCCCGTTCGCGGCGGCGCTCGCCCTCGCCGCCTGTACGACGCCGGGCTCCCCGGCCGGCTCCGCGACCTCGGCAAAGTCCGCGGCGCCGGCAGGCGCGCTCGCGGCGCTGCGCCGCGCGGATGTCCTGTGGCTGCAGCGGGTGACCTTCGGGCTCGACAGCCGCACGCTCGCCGATTATCGCCGCCTCGGCCGCGAGCGATACCTCGATCAGCAGCTGCATCCGCGGGACGAGGCGCTCCCGGAACCGGTCGCGGCCCAGCTCCGTGCGCTCGAGGTCCCGCAGACGGATCCGGCGGGCACCCTGGGAGAGCTGCACGAACGGCGCCGTTCGCTCAACGCGATGAGCGAGGGCGCAGACCAGGACCAGGCCCGCAAGGCGCTGAATGAAGAAGGCAACCGCCTCGCCTATCGGGCGGTGCGTCGGCAGCTGCTGCGGGCCGTGTATTCGCCGGCGCAGCTGCGCGAGCAGATGGTGTGGTTCTGGCTCAACCATTTCAGCGTGCACCAGTACAAGGCCGATGAGCGCTGGCTGATCGGAGATTACGAGGAGCGCGCGATCCGCCCGCATGCGCTCGGGCGTTTTCGCGATCTGGTGCTCGCGACACTCGAGCATCCGGCCATGCTCGAGTACCTCGACAACGCCCAAAATGCCGTCGGCCACGTCAACGAGAACTACGCGCGCGAGCTGATGGAGCTGCACACCCTCGGCGTCGACGGCGGCTACGGCCAGCAGGACGTGCAGCAGCTCGCCCGCGTGTTGACCGGCGTCGGAATCAACACGGGAGCCGCGCCGCACCTGAGACGCGACTGGCAGGGCTCGTATGTGCGCCACGGCGCATTCGAATTCAACCCGGCGCGGCACGATTTCGGCGCGAAGACGCTCCTCGGCCAGCGGATCGACGGCGAGGGCTTCGCCGAAGTCGAGCGGGCGGTGACCCTCATCGTGCGCCGGCCGGCCTGCGCGCACTTCATCTCGCGCGAGCTCGCGACCTACTTCGCGGGCGATAACCCCCCGGCCGAGCTCGTCGATGCGATGGCGGGCACGTTCCGGCGAACCGACGGCGACATCGCCGCGACGCTCCGCACGCTGTTGCTGTCGCGGCAGCTCACGGCGCTCCCCGCGCCCAAATTCAAGGACCCGATGCGCTACGTGCTCTCGGCGGTGCGCCTCGCCTACGACGGCCGCACGATCACCAACACGCGCCCGTTGCTCGATTGGTTGAATGCGCTCGGCGAGGCCCCGTTCGGACGTGCGACGCCCGACGGCTATCCGCTCACGGGACCCGGCTGGGAGAGCCCGGGCCAGATGAGCCGTCGCTTCGAGATTGCGCGCGCGATCGGCTCCGGAAACGTTCACCTGTTCGATGCCGAAGACACCGGCGCTGCGACGACCAATCGCTTCCCGCAGCTGTCGAACCGGCTCTACTACGAGGCCATCGAGCCGTTCCTCGCCGCCAACACCCGCGCGGCGCTCGAGCAGGCGGGCTCGCCGCAGGAGTGGAACACCTTCCTGCTCGCCTCCCCGGAGATGAACTATGAGTAGTTTGATGAGCCGGCGCCGCTGGCTGAAGCTCGCGGGCGGGACGCTCGCGAGCCTCGCAGCCGCCGGCCGGCTGTACGCGGCCCCGCCGGGTGGCCCGCGTTTTCTGCTCGTGTTCCTGCGCGGTGGCTACGACGCGGCCAACACGCTCATCCCCTACTCGAGCGACTTCTATTACGAAGCGCGGCCCGGCATCGCGATCCCCCGGCCCGACCCCTCATCGGGCACCGGCGCGCTCACCCTCGATGCGGACTGGGCGCTCGCGCCGGCTTTGCGCGAGTCCGTTGGCGTGCTCTATCAGCAGCGTCAGGTGGCTTTCGTGCCCTTCGCCGGGACGCCGGACCTCTCGCGGAGTCACTTCGAGACACAGGACAGCCTCGAGCTCGGTCAGCCGCTCGACGGCGCGCGCGATTACCGCTCGGGGTTCCTGGCACGGCTGCACAGCACGCTGACGTCGCAAGGCCCGGCCGCGAGTGCCGCCATAGCCTTCACCGACGGCTTACCCGTTGCGCTTCAGGGGCCCGACCACATACCGAACATCTCGCTGAGGCAAGTCGGCAAGCCGCCCTTCGATGACCGGCAGGCACGGATCATCGCCGCCATGTACGCCGGGCATCCGCTCGAGCCCGCCGTCGCGAGCGGTCTCGAGCTGCGCCGCGAGGTGGCGCAGGCCATGCAGACGCTCGCGGACGAGATGCGATCCTCGGGCCGGGATGCGCTCAGCATCAAGGGCTTCGAGCTGGAGGCCGAGCGCATCGCTCGCCTCATGCGCGATGAGTATCGCATCGGCTTCGTCGATGTCGGGGGGTGGGACACGCACGTCAACGAGGGTGCGACGCAAGGTGTGCTCGCCGCCAACCTCGCAGGTCTCGGCCGCGGCCTCACGGTCCTCGCGCAGTCGCTCGGCGCCGAATGGAAGAACACGGTCGTGGTGGTGTTGTCGGAGTTCGGCCGCACTTTTCGCGAGAACGGCAATCGCGGCACCGATCACGGACATGGCACCGTCTACTGGGTTCTGGGAGGCTCCGTGAACGGGGGGCGGATCGCCGGCGAGCAGCGTGCGCTCGCGCGCGGCACGCTGTTCCAGGACCGGGACTACCCGGTTCTCAACGACTACCGCGCAGTCCTCGGCGGCTTGTTCCGCTCACTGTGGACTCTGACGCCCGCGCAGTGCGCGCAGATCTTCCCGCAGATCACCCCCGTCGATCTGCAGCTCGTCTAGGTCAGGGCGGTTACGTCGCGGCGGCCCGCTCCGCCCGGGCTATAATCACGGCTACCCTCCGACTCTTGCGGGCGAGGCCGCATCCATGAACGCGTCACGGGAACCCGTCTGGTCGGGCAGCGAGGCCGAACGCCAGGCGCGCATCGATCTCGCCGCCTGTCATCGTCTCGCGGCGCGCTTCGGCTTCAACGAGGGCATCGACAATCACCTGACGATGCTCGTCCCGGGGCGGGCCGACCGATTCTATCTGGCGCCCTTCGGACTGCTGTGGGCGGAGGTGAAAGCGAGCGCGCTGCTCGAGCTCGATTTCAATGGCAAGGTGGTCGCCGGATCCGGGCTGGTCGAGGACACCGCTCTCTACATCCACCTCTCGGTGCACCGGCTGGCGCCGGGGGCGCGTTGTGTGCTGCACACCCACATGCCGTATGCCACCGCGCTCGGCATGCTGGACGACCCGCGCCTCGAGATGGCGGGACAGAATGCCTGCGGCTTCTACGACGAAATCGCCTACGTCGAATACAACGGCCTCGCCTTCGACTACAGCGAGGGCGAGCGCCTGGCGCGGGCCATGGGGAGCAAGTCGGTCCTCATCCTGCGCAATCACGGCGCACTGGTCATCGGCGCCTCCGTCGCGCAGGCGTTCGAGCGCCTGTATTTTCTCGAGCGCGCCTGCCAGTCGCAGATCCTCGCGCTCTCGAGCGGCCGCAAGCTCCACATCCTGCCGCAATCGGTGATCGAGGCGACCGCCGCGCAGTTCCGCTCCGGCGACAAGGTCGGTGGCGCGGAGCGCACCGAGCTGCACTTCCAGGCTCTGAAGCGGCTGCTGGATCGGAGCGACCCGGACTATGCGAATTGACGCCAGCGCCGACCGCGGCTGAAGCGCTGGCGCCCGCGGCGCCCGGCCTGAGCGCCCGCGCGCGTTGGACGATCGTCGGGCTACTCGCCACGGCGCTCTTCATCAACTACGTCGACCGCGGCGCCGTGCCGACCGCCGCCCATCTGATTCAGGACGAGATCGGGCTCTCCCCCCGGCAGCTCGGGCTCCTGTTCTCGGCCTTCTTCTGGTCCTATTCCCTGCTGCAGATTCCGGTCGGCTGGGTCGCCGAGCGCTACGGTGCGCAGCGCGTCCTCGCCGCCGGGCTCGCTATCTGGGCGTGCGCCACGATGCTGGTCGGCGTGGCGCACTCCTTCGCCGCCCTCCTTGCGCTGCGCGTGCTGCTCGGCATCGGCGAGAGCGCGGGTTTTCCCTCAGTCTCGAAGCTGCTCACCCTCGTGGTGCCGGTGAGGGACCTCGGCACCGCCAATGGCATCGTGGCCTTCGCCTACCTCTTCGGTCCCGCGGTCGGCGCGTATTGCGGGGGCCTCATCATGCTCGAGTTCGGCTGGCGGGCCGCGTTCTGGGTCTTCGGCGCGGCGTCCCTCCTCTGGCTGCTGCCGTGGTCGCAGGTGCGGCTGCCACGCAGCGCGCTCGCCCAGAGCACCACCGGCGGCCCGCCGCTTCGCGCCCTGCTCCGCCAGCCCTCGCTCTGGGGCACGAGCCTCGGGCTCTTCTCGACCAACTACGGCTTCTACTTCATGCTGACGTGGCTGCCGTACTACGTGGTGCGCGAGCGCGGCTTCTCGACCGGCGAGATGGCAAGCCTCGCGGGCAGCTCCTATGTCGTGAACGCATTGAGCGCGCTGCTCGCCGGCGTCTGTGTCGACCGGCTGGCGCGCGCCGGGCACGCGAACCTCGCCTACAAGGCCGTGATGGTCGTCGCGCACGCCGGGACGGTGGCCTGCATGCTGTGCATCGCGCTCGGCTCGCAGCCCTGGGCGATCGGCGCCATTTTCCTCTATCAGGTCCTGACGGGGATCTCATCGCCGGGGGCGTTCGCGATGTCGCAGATCCTCGCAGGCCCGACCGCTTCCGCGCGATGGGTGGGGATCCAGAACTGCTGCGGCAATTTCGCGGGCGTGATCGCCCCTGCACTCACGGGGCTCCTGGTCGAGCGGAGCCAGCACTTCACGGGCGCGTTCGTGGTGGCGGCGGCCGTCAGTGTCCTCGGCCTCATCGGCTGGGTGTGGATGGTCCCGCGCCTCGCCCCCCTCCCCTGGGCGCCGCCCGCCGGGCTGCCCCCGCGGGAGCGCGTGGTACATTCGGCCGCATGAGCGGCGGCGGCGCAGTCGAACCGGTCGGGTCGGTTGATCTTGCGCTCGCGCACGCCAGGCGATTGCTCGAGAAGAGCCCGTCGCTGGCCGCGGAACAGGCCGGTGAGATTCTGCGGACGCTCCCGGGCGAGCCACGCGCGCGCCTCATCCTCGGCGCAGCGCGTCGCCTCACCGGTCAACTGCAGGCGGCGCTCGAGGTGCTGGAACCCCTGGCGCGGGAACAGCCGCGGGCGGCGGCCGTACACCTGGAGCTTGGAGCGGCGCTCG
>Ga0209577_10000663_pt1 | contig 34231 bp, 32 predicted proteins | sample GraSoiAngelo_109_FD_185874 | JGI IMG/M metagenome (GOLD analysis project Ga0209577, IMG submission 185874) | Grasslands soil microbial communities from the Angelo Coastal Reserve, California, USA - 14_0903_12_20cm (SPAdes) (version 2) | ecosystem: Environmental > Terrestrial > Soil > Grasslands... | reverse complement strand
GGCGTCGGGGCGTAACGCCGATCGAGCTCGGCGAGGACTTGCTCGAATTCGTGTTGCGCGGTTCTCAGGTCGTCGGTTGCAACGCGCGCCGTGACGACTGTGTGATGAAGCGGCGGCGCAACCACGGTGACGCCGTTGTCCCGAACGACCGCGAGACCATCGAGCACGTGCTGCTCCGGATGTAGGCGCCCGGCCGTCCGGTGCGCAGGCGACGACGACGCGAGGCGGTCGACAAGCTCGTACAGGCCGGCCGCGCCAAGACCGCTCGTCGCGGCGCCGACGAGCACCTGACGCCGAGTGAAACGCATTACGCCGCCGGTGTCACGAGCACGAGGCCGCGAAGCATGCGCTTCAGGTTGTACAAGATTCCCTTGTACGTGTACGGCGGCGCGACGTGCTCGCTGAGCGCGTAAAGCGTGTGTCCACGACGCCATGCGTAGAGCACGTGCCACTGGTCGACGCCCTGGTTTGCCGTATAGACCCGTGCCGTGATCCCACCCGCGTGCACGGTGCCCTTCAGGTCCGAGAAGCAGGGGACGGGCTTGTTCGTGTCGAGATCGCTGCACGTGGGGATCCGGACGACCCCCGGATAGCCCCGAAAGTTGACGTGCACCTCGCCGCTACCCGGCTCGAACCACACGAAGCTGATCAGGTAGCTGCGATCCTTGCTGACCTCGTTGATGTCCGTGTACGGACCGCCGATGTGCGCGTCGAGCGGGAGCGGCATCCACCTGGGGCAATACACGGGCGCCTGCACGCGATTGGCGAGCTTCTGCCAGCCGGCGCGCCACGCCGCCGGGCAAGCCGGTTTCGCGGGTGCCGCGCGCGCCTGTCGCCGCTGCGCGGTCGAGCCGCACGCGGCAACGACGAGGACGAGCAAGACGAGAGGAACGACCCGCTTCACCGGCACTTTATAGCGCGTAAACGGCGACCCAAGGCCCGGCGCGGCCGTGGCCCGCGGTGACGAAGTACACACGTCGAGCGCGCCGTGCGAGCTCGTCGTAGAACGCCGTCTCTCGTGGATAGTGCGTACGCGCGGCGAGCACGCGGTCGGTGACCGCGCCGCTGATGACGACGTCCCGTATCCCCTCGAGGCGAAGGCGATCGAGATTGCGGTTGCGATCGAACCGGCGGCCCGGGCCCGGCAACCGAAGCGCAAGCACGCGGTAATCCGAAAGCGGGGGTGTCGAGGGATCCTCCGCGACCGACGCGCCATGCCGGATGTGCTTCTCGATCCAACGCGCGGCGACGATGCGGGTGTCCGTTCGGGTGAGCCGCTTGTCGTCGCGGATCGTCCAGGTCAGCGGCACGACGAGCAGGAGCAGCGCAACCGGTGCAAGCCCGCGGAACCTTCCGGCGAGGGCCCCGAGGGGCGGAACGAGCGGCAGGGTGTACCGGTCGAAGTGGGCGCGGAGCGTCATGAGGTCCGCGAAGTACACGACCACGAATGTCGCAAGGACGAGATCCGTGCGGCTGCGTCGCAAGATCGCGACGACGAGACCGAGCGCGCTGATGATCAGAACCGGCCCGAGTCCGTGCCACAGGTGAGCCACGAACGCGATCGGCGCCGAATGGTCGTGCTCGAAGCCGAGCCAGCCCTTGCGCGCGAGCCGCTGCACGCGAAACGCCTCGTGCCATGCCTGGTGTCGGTGCACAAGCACGAACGGACTGGACGCGAGGAACGCCAGCCCCATCAACGCGAGCGCGATCGCCAACCGGCGCCAGCGGCTCCACGCCGCAACCACGAGCGGAACGGCAAGGAAGACGCCGGGATACTTGAAGCCGGTCGCGAAGCCCGCCGCGACTCCGGCGAGCTCGATGCGGTTCGAGATCATCAAGAACAACGAGGCCGCGACACCAAGCGTGAGCGGAATATCGGTCACGGCCTCACGCGAATAGGCGACGTGGATCGTACACACCGTCGTAATCGCCGCTGCGACCGCGCCGGCCGGCTCGCCGTATGCACGACGTGCGAGCAGCCACGTCGCGACGATCGACGCGAGACCGATCACGAGCGCGACGATGCGGGCCGTCAAGAACGACGGGTGGGCCTGCCAGGCCTGGAAAGGCGCATTGACGTACATGAGAAGCGTCGGGTAGTCGAACCAGTGCGGATCTCCCCCGCCTCCGTGCACGATCTTCCACGCGCGCGGAACGATGGACTGCTCGTCCGGGTTCAGGAGGTTTCCGAACGGCAGGCCGTACTGGATGCCGACCGCGCGGAGCACCGCACCGGTCCCGACGAGCGCGGCGAGCGCTGTGGCGGACCCGCCCCAGCGTGTCTCCGCCCAGCGCTCGACCGAGCGCCTAAACCTGGGGCGGTGCGTGTCCGACGAGTTCGGCGACGTCGCGTGCTCCGACGATGACCGCATCGAATCCCGCCCGCTCGAGCTCGACGACTTCGTCACGCGTCGAGACCGCGACCTCCGCCATGGCGAGTTTGCCGGCCGGCACATCCGGCAGGAGATCGAGCGCACGATCGACCGCGTCCTCGCCGTCATCTCGCGCGCGCGAGAGCAGGAAGATCTCCGGGTCGAGGCGCTCGAGTGCGAGCTCCAACTCCTCGTCGCTCCGAACCTCGACCACGCAATCCAGCCCAAGCTCGAGCGCTTCTGCGTAGAGCCGCTCGAGCCGGTCGTCCTCTTCTCGATGATCGGCGACGACGAGAAGGCACGCATCCGCACCGGCCCCCGCTGTACTTGCGAGCGAGTTCGAGGCTCGGCAGAGAATCGGAAGCTCGGTCGCGGCGCGAACCGCATCGACCAGGCTGTCGACGACGAGCGCTTCTGCGCCCTGTCCCTCGGCCGCGCGCGCGGACTCGGCGTCGTGGACGTCGACGAGTACTGAGATCCCGTCCCCCTCCGAGATCGCCTGGCTGAAGCGGCGTGCGGCCATCGGTCGCCGGTGAAGCTTAGTGTGGCGCGGGCACCGTGGAGCGCAACCAGTCGCCGACCGCCTGGATCGTCTCGTCGGCCGCGTCTGCGAGGAGATCGTGGTCGGAATCGATCTCGTGCGTTTCGACCTGCGGGATGAGGGCGCGGAACCGCTCGAGCTCGGCCCGCGTGTCGTTTCGCGTCGCGAGCACGAGCAGCACGCGCAGTCCGGTTGCCCCGAGCGCCTTGTGCGCCGAGCTTGGCTGCTCCTGGAGGAGCCCGTGCCACGCCGCAGCTGCGGCACGTCGATCAGAGCGGGCGACGATCTCACCGCGGTCGTCTTCCTGCATTCCGGCTCGAAAACGAGCCTCGAGCGCGGGCCGCAAAGCCGGGTGCTGCTCGCGCACCGCGTCGAGGAACGCATCCCAGTTCGCGAACCGGTAGCGCTCCTGCTGTTCGGACAGCTCCGAGAGGACGTCCTCGAGACTGCGACTTGAGTCTCCGGGAATGTCCGTATGACCGGCGTCGAGCAGGACGAGGGCGTCGAGGCGTTCGGGATGACGCGCCCCGAGGTGGACACCGATCGACGCTCCCCACGACCAGCCGAGGTACGCGAATCGTCCTATCTGCAAGTCATCCGCAACGCCGACGACGAGATCGGCAAGTCGCGTCGGTCGATACGCCGTCAGATCCGGCAGAGCATGTGGATCTGCGATGCCCGGCGCCGCGATCGCGACGACATGAAAACCCTCGTCGGCCCAGACGGGTCCGGCCTCGTTCAACGAAAGGGCGCCGAAGGGGTTCAGGCCGTGCCAATACACGAGCGAACGACCACCTTGCCCCCACTCTCGGAGAGTCAGCGAAACGTCGCCGACGCGAACCTGCGACTCGCGCATCGCTATTGGCCGACCGGATGCCAGACGGTTTTCAGCTCGAGGAAGCTCGCGATCTCCCACGGGCTCTGGACGTCGGACCGGCCGTGGACGACGCGCTTGACGTTTTGCGCGGCCGCGCGTTCCAGCTCGGGGAGGTCGCCGTCGGCCGCCGCAAGGTCGATCGCGTTCACGTCCATGTGCGCCGCGAGCCAGGGGGCGAGTTCCGCACGATGGCCGGTCAGCAGGTTGACAACGCCGCCCGGAACGTCGGAGGTCGCGATCGCTTCTGCGAGCTCGATCGCGGCGAGCGGATGCGTTTCGGAAGCGACCGCGATGACCGCATTCCCTCCGGTCAGCGCGGGTACGACGCGCGAGACGAGGCCAAGCAGCGGTGGCTCGTCGGGGGCGAGGACCGCGACGACGCCGGTGGGCTCGGGCACGGTGAAGTTGAAATACGGACCCGCGACGGGATTCGACGAGCCGAGCACCTGCGCGAGCTTGTCCGCCCAGCCGGCGTACCAGACGATCCGATCGACCGTCTGCTCGACCTCGTCACGGCCACTCGCGAGCTCTGCGAACTCCGACGTTCGCGCCTCGACCATCTCCGCGAGCCGATACAGGATCTGGCCGCGGTTATACGCGGTCATGCCGGCCCACTTCGGGAACGCGCCGCGGGCCGCGCGCACCGCATCGCGCGCGTCCTTGCGCGACGCGCGCGCGACGTTCTGTCCCTCGGCCTCGTAGGTGCGTCCTGATTCGGAGCGCGGGAACGAGCCGCCGATGTAGAGCTTGTACGTTTTCCGGACCGGGAGTCGCGTCATTCGAGCTCCAGATAGGGCTCGAGGCCGTGACGGCCGCCCTCACGGCCGAAGCCGGATTCCTTGTAGCCACCGAACGGTGACGATGGATCGAAGCGGTTGTAGGTGTTCGCCCACACGACGCCGGCGCGCAACCGTTCGGCCATCCAGAGGATGCGAGATCCCTTCTCCGTCCAGACTCCCGCACTCAACCCGTACGGCGTGTTGTTCGCCTTCTCGACGGCCTCTTCGGGAGTGCGGAAGGTCAGAATCGACAGGACCGGCCCGAAGATCTCCTCCTGCGCAATGCGGTAGCTCTGCGCGACGTTCGTGAAGACCGTTGGCGCGAACCAATAGCCCTTCTCCGGCAGGCGGCACGGGGGCTGGTAGATCTCCGCGCCTTCCTCTTCGCCGGAGGCGACGAGCTCTTGGATCTTCTCTAGTTGCTGCTTCGAGTTGATCGCGCCGACATCGGTGTTCTTGTCGAGCGGATCTCCGACGCGAAGTGTTGCAAGCCTGCGCTTGAGTTTTTCGACCACGGGCTCGTAAATCGACTCCTGCACGAGCAGGCGCGAACCGGCGCAACACACATGGCCCTGGTTGAAGTAGATCCCGTTGACGATTCCCTCGACGGCCTGGTCGAGCGCGGCGTCGTCGAAGATGATGTTCGCGGCCTTGCCGCCAAGCTCGAGCGTCAGGCGCTTCCCGGTTCCCGCGAGCTCGCGCTGGATTGCCTTGCCGACCTCCGTCGAGCCGGTGAACGCGACCTTGTCGACGCCGTCGGCTTCGACGATCGCCGCGCCCGTGCGACCGTCACCGGTGACGATGTTCACGACGCCCGGTGGAAGCTCGGCCTGACGCAGGACGTCACAGAAGAGCAGCGCGCTGAGCGGCGTCGTCTCTGCGGGCTTCAGTACAACGGTGTTGCCGGCGGCGAGCGCAGGCGCGATCTTCCAGGCGAGCATCAGCAGCGGGAAGTTCCACGGGATGATCTGGCCCGCAACTCCGATCGGCCGCGGGCGCCGGTTCGGGAACGCGTACTCGAGCTTGTCGGCCCACCCCGCGTAGTAGAAGAAATGCGCGGCGGAAAGGGGCACGTCGACGTCGCGCGACTCCCTGATCGGCTTGCCTCCGTTGAGCGATTCGAGGACCGCGAACTCGCGCGAGCGTTCCTGCAGGATGCGCGCGATGCGGAACAGGTACTTCGCGCGCTCGGACGGGGAGATCTCCGACCAGCCGTTGCCGAAGGCGTTGCGCGCGGCGTCGACTGCGCGCGCCACCTCGGCGACGCTTGCCTGTCCCACCTCCGCGAGCGGTTCCTCGGACGCGGGGCTGATCGTGGTGTACGTCTCGCTCGGCTCGATCCAGTCACCGCCAACGTAGTGGCCGTACCGCTTTTCGATTCGGACGATGTCCCGGGCTTCCGGAGCAGGTGCGTAGGTCCAGTCCTTGGGGACGGGCGTGCGCTCTCGCGTGCGCTCGAGATCAGTCAACGGTGAAGTAGTCCGCGCTCTGATAGATGCCCGTTCGCTCCTTGCGGAGCTGCATCAGAACGTCGTTGAGCAGCGAGGATGCACCGATGCGATAGAGATCCGGAGTCAGCCAGTTCACGCCGAGGGTCTCGTGCAGCTGAACGAGGTACTGCACCGCTTGCTTGGCCTGGCGAATGCCGCCTGCGGGTTTCATTCCGACCATCCGTCCGGTTTCCTCGTAGACGTCTCGGATCGCTTCCAACATGCACAGCGTGACCGGCAGAGTCGCCGCGCCGGGTAGCTTCCCAGTCGACGTCTTGATGAAGTCGGCGCCCGCTGCGATCGCGAGCAAGGACGCGCGGCGTACGTTGTCGTAGGTCCCCAGCTCGGCGACCTCGAGAATGACCTTCAGGTGGGCGTCCCCGCAGGCTTCCTTTACGCGGACGATCTCGTCGTACACCTTCGCGTAACGCCCGGAAAGGAACGCGCCGCGGTCGATGACCATGTCGACCTCGTCGGCTCCGCGGTCGACGACCCAACGCACTTCCTCGAGCTTGGCCTCGAGCGGTGACTGTCCCGATGGAAACGCCGTCGCAACAGACGCGACCTTGACGCCTGTGCCCTCGAGCCGCGCGACCGCGGTGGGAACGAGATTGGGATAGACACAGAGGGCGGCAACAGCGGGAATTTGCGGGTCTGAGGGATCGGGACGCACCGCTTTGGATGCGAGCGCGGCGATCTTTCCCGGAGTGTCCTGACCCTCGAGCGTCGTGAGGTCCATCATGCGAATCGCGAGCTCCAGCGCGAACACTTTCGCCTCGCGCTTGATCGAACGTTTGGCGAGGGAGGCGGCCCGCTCCTCGAGCGCGACCGCATCCACGGAGCCGATCCGCGGCAGTCGCGGCTCGAGGGGAAGCTCGAATCCGCGAGGAAGAACGGGCGCCTGCGCCACGAGGTGAGTGTAGCTCCGAGCGGTCTGCGGAAAATCGCTGGAATGGACGAGATCCGCATCGACAGTTGGAGCGAGCTGCAGGACCTCCTCTTCTCGGATTCCTGGAACGTGGAGCTCGGTCGCCACAGATCAGACTTCGCCTTCCGCGGCTGCGAAGATTCGGACGCGGATCTCTCGACCAGCCTCGCGAAGCTCGGCGGCGACGCGTCCGCTCTCGAGCGTCATCTCCTGCGGAACTTTCGCAAGTACGCGACCGGTGACGCCGTCCCCGTCGATTCGGCGTGGAACTGGCTGGCGCTCGGCCAGCACCACGGTTTGCCGACGCGGTTGCTCGACTGGACCTACTCTCCGTTCGTCGCGTTGCACTTCGCGACGACGACCGGCGATTTGTTCGACCGCGACGGAGTCGTGTGGATGGTCGATTACGTTCGCGCGCACGAGCTTGCGCCTCAACCGCTGCGCGCGGAGCTCGAAGCCGAGGGAGCGAATGTCTTCACGACTGAGATGCTCGCCGCAGTTGCGAACGAAGTCGACGAATTGGTCGGCGCCGAAGAGGAGTACGTTCTCTTCGTCGAGCCGCCGTCGTTCGACGAGCGGATCGTCAACCAGTACGCACTCTTCTCCCTCATGTCGCGGCCGGATGCATCCTTCGACCGGTGGCTCGAGGGGCACGACGAGCTTGCTCGACGCCTCGTTGTTCCGGCCGAGCTGAAGTGGGAGGTGCGCGACAAGCTCGACCAGGCAGGGATCAACGAGCGAGTCCTCTTCCCCGGTCTCGACGGCCTGACGCGCTGGGTCACGAGGTATTACGCGCCGCGGCGCGCTCGAAAGAACATTTAGTACACGCGCGAGCTGGGAGCCCCGTTCCCCGCCCACCTAGCCGTCAGGCTATCGGTCGGCTGCACACGTATCTGTGCCGAATTTGCGTCGAGGTCGTGACACACGCGGCCCGAGCCGCATCGCTCAGATCCCGAGGCGTTCGAGCAGCGCCTCGTCGCCCCTCCAGCGTGGCCGCACCTTCACGCGGAGCTCGAGAAAGATCGGCTGCCCGATCAGGAACTCGATCTCAGGTCTCGCCCGCCTTCCGATCTCGCGGACCATCGATCCCCCTTTGCCGATCACGATCTGCTTCTGCGACTCGGTCTCGACGAGAACATCTGCGCGCACGACCTTCTCGCCGATCTCCTCGACCTCAACGGTGATTGCGTGCGGAATCTCGTCTCGCGTCAGCGCGAGGGCCTGCTCGCGGACCAGCTCGGCGACCTGCACGTCGATCGAGAGATCGGTGCGCTGCTCTCGAGGGAAGTACGCAGGGCCTTCGGGCAGAAGCGAAACCAGCTCTTCGCGCAAGGCGGGCACACCTTCACCGGTCTTCGCACTGACAGGATGCAACGCGTGGAAGTTGCCTAGACGCGAAGCTGTGTCCATCTGCGTTGCAATGTGCGCGGGCTTCAAGCGGTCGACCTTGTTCAGCACAATCACGACCGGAACGGCGAGATCGAACACCCTCTTCGCGATGAAACGATCACCCGCTCCGATACGCTCGCGCGCGGAGAGAACAAACACGACCGCCTCGACGTCCTCGAAGGCCGAGTCGACCGTGCGCTGCATGTGTTCCGTCATCGGATCGAGCGGCCGCTGAAACCCCGGCAGGTCGGCGAGCACGAGCTGATGATCGTCGCCGTTCGCGATTCCGAAGATGCGACGCCGCGTCGTCTGCGGCTTGTCGGAGACGATCGCCACCTTTCCGCCACAGAGGGCGTTCACGAGCGTCGACTTCCCGACGTTCGGCCGCCCCGCGACGGCCGCGAATCCCGACTTCACGTGGGAGGCAGGTCCCAGGTATCGGGGAGGAGGTCCGCCGGGGCGTAGGTGACGATCTCCTCGGCGGCGTTGCGGAACGTCACCTCTGCGATCCGGAACTCGTACAGCCACTGGCGGCAACCCCCGCAGGGCGACGCCGTGATGCCGATTGCGGCGATGTCGCCGGGGCGGTACCCGGCGCTCACGGCCTGCACGAGCGCCGACTTTTCCGCGCACACTCCAAGCGGGTACGCCGCATTTTCGACGTTGACGCCCTCGAAGACCTTTCCGTCATGTGTCCGAACGGCTGCTCCCACGAGGTAGTTGGAGTACGGCGCATACGCGCGCTGCGACACGCCCACCGCGCGGTCGTAGAGATCCCGGCTCACAGCACCTGGAACATCGCGAGCGTCACGAGTGCCCCGACCGCGCCCCCGTAAGCGACCTCGAGTGCGGAGTGAACACCGGATTCGACTCGTGTTTGCGCCACCAACACCGCCATGATGAACGTCAGGGCCGAGATCACGAAGCGATGCGAGTCGTTGACGATGTACGTCGCCGCCATCCAGCCTGCGAAGCCCACGGCGGCATGACCGGACGGTAGGCCACCGCGGAGCGGCGTGCCCTTCCCCGTCCACGCTTTCGTCACGATCACGATGATCACCGTGAGGACGAGCGCGATGACGGTGATCTCTGCCGGCGCGTCGCGAATCCGGTCGAGCACGCGCGCGGACTTGTCCGCCGCTTTTCCGGCGAACACGAGATAGCCGATCGCAACCGCGTTGACCGACGCGATCAGCACCGCGCCCGCGGCGATGTCCTTGGCGAGCTTCGCCATTGGATCGAAGGCGGTCGTCGACACGTCGATCGCACTCTCGACCGCCGTGTTGATCATCTCCGCGACGAGCACGAACGCAATCGCGAGTAGGAGAGCGACCAGTTCGAGTTTCGAGACGCCGACCGCCGCGGCGACGGCGAGGACCGCGACCGCGATCGCGAAATGGATCCGCATGTTCCGCTGCGTGCGCAGTACGTGCACGACGCCCTCGATCGAGTTGTTGAAGCTCTCGAGAACAGATGGGCGCGGACGCGGGCTCATCTTGCGTAGGCCTGTTCGCGCGCTTCCATCCGCGTACCGTGGTCGTAGCCCACGAGATGCAGCAGTGCATGCACGAGCGGGCCGCGCCAGGCGTCGCCGACGACGTCGGGACAGATGACGACGTCGCCGAGCTGGCGAGGCAGGCCCGCAGGCAGGTCGTCGCGGCGGTCGATCGGAAACGCGAGCGCATCCGTCGACTCGTCGATGCCGAGATGATCGCGCTTCAATGCGCGGATCTCCTCGGAATCGACGAACGTCAGGCCGAGCTCGCCTTCTTCGATTCCCTCCGCTTCGAGCACGTCACGTGCGAGCGCGACCGCTGCGTCGACGTCGGGTTTCGCGGCGGTTCGATTGACGACCTCGACGTCGACCATGCCCATCACTTGCGCCGTTGCGTGCCCGTCTCCTCCGCGTGCAGCTTGTACGCCTCGACGATCCGTTGGACGAGCTTGTGCCGCACGACATCCTCATGCCCGAAACGGATGAAAGCGATGCCTTCGATCGAGCCGAGGATGTCCTGCACCTGGATCAAGCCCGACGCCTGCTCGCGGGGCAGGTCGATCTGAGTGACGTCTCCGGTCACGACAACCTTCGAACCGAATCCGAGCCGGGTGAGGAACATCTGCATCTGCTCCGGGCTCGTGTTCTGCGCCTCGTCGAGGATGATGAAGCTGTCGTTCAGGGTACGGCCACGCATGAAAGCGAGCGGAGCAACCTCGATCGTCCCCCGCTCCATGTATGTGTTCAGCTTCTCGGCGTCAAGCATGTCGTAGAGCGCGTCGAAGAGGGGCCGCAGATATGGATCGACTTTGGCGAGGATGTCGCCGGGGAGAAAGCCGAGCCGCTCTCCGGCCTCGACCGCCGGCCGAGTGAGAATCACGCGCGCGACCTGGCGATCTTGCAGGGCCGCCACGGCAAGCGCCATCGCGAGATACGTCTTGCCCGTGCCGGCTGGGCCGATCCCGAACGTCACCGTGCACGTGCGGATGGCGTCGACATAGCGCTTCTGCGTCACCGTCTTCGGTGTGATCTGCTTGCCGCGATGTCGCCAGACGACGTCGCCGAAGACGTCCTGAACGTTCTCCGCCTGGTCGAGCGCATTCAGCACCGAGTCGACGGTTCCCGGACCGATCTCCTGCCCCGCTTCGACGAGCTCGACCAGCTCGTCGAGCACGGCTCGCGCTTCGGCAACGTGTAGATCCTCGCCTTCGATCGTGACACGATTCCCCCGTAGCAGGATCGTGCACGCGAGCCGATCACGGAGAGCGTGTAGGACACCGTCGCCGATCCCGCCGAGCTCCGCGGCCACGTCGTTGGAAACGTCGAGGACTTGCTGCACGTTTCTCAGTGTAGGTCTACGCCAATTTCTCCTTGACGAGCTGGCTGACCATCGAACCGTCGGCCCGCCCGGAGATCTGCGGCATGACGTCGGCCATCACTCGGCCGAAGTCGCGCATGCTCGTCGCGCCTGTCTCGGCGATCGCATCGTCGACGATCTCCTCGAGCTCGTCTTCGGCGAGCGGCTCCGGCATGAACTCCTGCAACACGGCGAGCTCACGCTCCTCCGCCTCCGCTTGCTCGGGACGGCCGCCGCTGCGAAACGCGTCCGCCGCCTCGATTCGCCGCTTCCGCTCGCGTTGAAGGACCTGCAACTCCTCCTGGTCCGAGAGTGGTCGCTGCAGCTCTTTCTCTGCGGAACGCAGGCTCGCGAGCAGCAGGCGGAGCGCATCCCGCCGATCGCTGTCACGGGCGAGCATCGCCTGCTTCACCTCGTTTTCCATGCGCGCGATGAGGCTCATCCCGGGATCCCGTGAAGCTTGCCGCCGAGCACGTGCCAGTGGAGGTGGAAGACGGTCTGACCGCCGCCTCTACCGACGTTGACGACGACTCGGTAGTCCTCGAGACCTGCTCCGCGCGCAGTGTCGGCGACGAACTCGAGCATGCGAAGCGATTCGTCCGCCGAGAACAGGCTCACCTCCCGAAACGTGTCGACGTGACGTTCCGGAATCACGAGCAAGTGCGTATCTGCTCTAGGATTGATGTCCTCGATCGCCACGAAGCCGTCGCTCGCCGCGACGTGATTCCCTTCCTTGTAGAGGCGGCAGAAGAGACAGTCCTCAGGCAGCGAGAATCCCCTCCTCGGTCACGCCGGCCGCACGCACGTGGACGAGCGCGCCGACCGGCGCTGACACGAGCCACGGCGAGTAGTCGTCTCCGTAGCCTCGGCCCGGGCGATCGACGAGCACAATGTCGTCTTCGCCAACCTTGGCGTGCCAACGTGCGACTGTCGCAGCATGCGATGCGGAGCGCAGCCGCGCGCTGCGGTCCTTCTTCACCCGAGCAGGCACCGGATCGCGGGCCTCGGTCGCCGTGCCCGGACGCGGCGAATACGGAAATACGTGCACCTTCGTCACGCCTGCCAGCCCGACGACGTCGAGCGTCCTGCGAAACGCGGTCTCGTCTTCGGACGGGAAGCCGACGATCACGTCGGTGGTCAAGTTGAAGTCGTCCTGCAAGTGGGCGACGCGTCGCAGATACGTATTGGCCGTATAGCGACGCGCCATGTCCTGGAGAACGCCGTCGTCGCCGGATTGCAAGGGCACGTGCAGGTGTTTGCCGACAGCCGGTGTATCGCGTAGCGCGGAGACGAGCTCGTCGTCGACGTGGTTGACTTCGATCGAGGAGAGCCGCAGACGAGCGAGTCCGGGGATCGCGCCGGCCTCACGAACGAGCTGCGGCAGCCGGTATCCGTGTTCGCGGTCGCGATAGCAGCCGAGGTTGATTCCTGTGAGGACGACCTCGCGGTGTCCCTGTGAGACCCGGCGCGCGATCTCGCCGAGGACGGCGGGCGCAGAACGGCTGCGCGACGCGCCGCGGACGAGCGGAATGACGCAGAAGTTGCACGAGAAGCTGCAGCCGTCCTGGATTTTCACGAAGGCACGAACGCGATCGAGGCGGGCATCCGCCTGGACGCAACCGATCGGGCCGATCGCCCCCGCCACCGCGGACGGCGTCTCTTCGCTGCGGCGTCGGATGACTGTCACGTTCTCCGGCAGCCCTGCGAACGCCTCGGCCGAAAGGTTCGCCCCGCAGCCGGTGACGAAGACGCGCTGGTGCGTTCGAGCGGCGCGCGCGACGACGTGGCGTGACTTCCGGACGGCCTCGTGCGTCACGCAACAGGTGTTGATGATCGCGATCTCGGCGTCCTCCGAGCACTCGGCGTGACCGTCCGCGAGCAGGCGCTCGCGGATGACCTGAGCATCCGTGTGGGACACCTTGCAGCCCAGGAAACCGACGGAGAACGACGACACGCGCGGGATGCTACTGCGCGGGTCGAAACAGGTCTGCGGCCCACCCCTCTTCGCCGATCCGCTCGATCCGCTCGAAGCTGGAAAGCTGCGGTTCGTCGGAGAGCAAGTACCCAGACGTGACGAGGTGCGCGCATCGAACGCGCGCGGCGACGCGCTCGACGACTTCGAGGGTGACATTCGCGACGCAGACGTCCACCGGCTCGAGATCCACGGCTGTTCCGTCACCGCGGCGAACGTCGAGTTCCACGTCGTTCGCCATCGCGTTGCGACGCGTCGCCTCGACCGCGTTCTCGTCCAGGTCCCAGGCCGTGATCGGCCCGAACCCGAGCTTGGCGGCCGCGATCGAGACGACGCCGGAGCCACAGCCGACGTCGAGCAGGCTCCCGCGCTCGAGCTTCATCACGAGCTGCAAGACCAAACGCGTCGTCGCATGCGACCCGGTTCCGAACGCGCGCCCGGGATCGATGACGACGGAGACACCGTTTGACGGCGCCTCGTGCCACGGTGCGCCGATCCAGAGATCGCCGATCTCGACCGGGCGATGGAACATGCGCCAGCGGTGTTCCCATCCTTCGTCGACCGCCGTCGCGGAAGCGTGTCCGAACGCCTGCCAGAGCAACTCTTCGCCCCGCGCGTCCGTGTATGCGACCAGCTCGACGCCGTCACCGTGCTCGAGCTCCTCGAATCCCTGCGGAAAGAGGTCGATCATGCATGCGCGTGCGACCTCCGCGCGTGTGTACGGGACCGTGATCGAGACGCGACGTGTCGCGTTCAGCGGAACGCGCTCTTCAGCTTGTCGAAGAAGCCTTCGTCCGCTTGATAGGTCGATTCGGACGACAGGCGCTCGAACTCCACGAGGAGCTGCCGCTGTTCATCCGTCAGTTGCCGCGGTACGAGGACGTTCACGAGCACGCGCTGATCGCCGCGGCCGAATCCCTGCAGGGAGGGAAACCCGCGGCCACGCAGCACGCGCACCTCACCCGCCTGCGTGCCCGGCTCGAGCTCGAGCTCGGCCTCGCCGTCGAGGGTGGGCACCGTCACCGTGGCGCCGAGCGCCGCTTGCGGGAGCGTGAGGTCGACCGTGCAGTAGACGTCGTTCCCTTCGCGCACGAAGCGCTCGTCGTGACGAATGCGAACCTCGACGTATACGTCGCCCGAACGTCCACCGACCACCCCTGCATGGCCCTCCCCGCTGAGCCGAATCCGTTGACCGTCGTGGATGCCGGCCGGGATGTCGACTTCCAACGTCCGCTCCTCGAGCACGCGGCCGGCGCCGTGACATTCGTCGCACGGATGCTCGATGTGCCGGCCAGAGCCGCTGCAGGTCGAACAGGTCTGCGTGCGCACGAACTCGCCGAACACGCTGCGTGAGACCTGGCGCAGCCGCCCGGAGCCGCCACACGAGGGACACGCGCCGATCTGCGTTCCGGGCTCAGCACCGTCGCCGTGGCAGCGAGGGCAGGGGACGGCAACATGGAACGGAATTTCTCGGACGGTTCCGTGCGCCGCATCGACGAGCTCGATCTCGACCTGCGCGGCGATGTCCGCTCCTCGGCCTCGACCGGCGCGCCCTGCGACGCCGAAGAGATCGTCGCCGAAGAACGCCGCGAAGAGATCCGACAGATCCCCGACGTCGAATGTCGTCGGGCGGAAGCCACCGCTACGCAGCCCCGCGTGTCCGAACCGGTCGTAGAGCTCGCGCCGCTCGGAGTTCGAGAGCACCTCGTACGCCTCGACGACCTCGCGGAATCGGTGCTCCGCATCGGCTTCCTGCGAGACATCCGGGTGGAGCTCCCGCGCCAAGCGACGGAATGCGCGCTTGATCTCGTCCGGCGCCGCGTCGCGGCTGACTCCGAGCAGTTCGTAGTAGTCGTGCTCGGTCGTGGACATCACGGCAAGCGTACCGAGGCTCTCAGTTGTCCTCGTAGACCTCCTCGACGAAGCGCGAGAGCTCGAAGGCTGCGCCGCGCACGGAGTGGATCGCCTTCTCGTAGTCCATCCTCACCGGCCCGAGGAGGCTGACTGCTCCGAGGACTTGATTCGTGAGCCCGTACGACGCACCGACGAGCGCAGCATCCTGGAGCGCCGGGTGGTCGAGATCGCCACCGACGCGCACGAAGGGCCGGCGCGAACCGAGTGCGCCGCCGAGGATCTCGAGGAGCGCGGCACGCTTTTCCAGCGTGGCGAGAACGCTGCGATAAAGCCCGAGCTCTTCATCGGGTAGCTCGTCGAGTAGTCCGGCCGCACCGCCGACGAACAGACGCTGCTCGACCTCGATCGCGTCGGTGAATGCCGGACGCACGATCGCGACGAACTCTCGCTCCGCCGGACCCAAGGATGGATCGTCGAGTTGACGCCGAACCTGCGTCGTGCCGAGGCGAACTCCGGCGAGTCTCTCGTTGAAGAACTCGCTTGCCCACTGCGCGAGGCCGGAATCGACCGGTTCGTCGAACGCGAAGACACGCTTGGCGACACCGCCCGTGGATGTGATCACGACGACCATCACGGTGCGCGGCTGCAGGAGCAGCACCTCGACGTGGCGGACGGTGGTCGTCTCGAGCGGCGGAGCGGAGACGAGGGCGAGCAGGCGCGTCACGTTCGACAGCATCTGCGTCGTTGCCTCGAGGGCAGAGTCGACCTCGCGGCGGAGCGCGGACAGCTCGAGCGGGAACCGTCCGGGCCGCGGGTCCTGCCGCGCGAGCGCCTCGTCCGCGAAGAAGCGATAGCCGCGCTCGGTCGGCACGCGACCGGCCGACGTGTGTGGATGCGTGAGCAGCCCCCGCCTCTCGAGCTCCGCGAGCTCGTTTCGCACGGTCGACGGCGAGACGGTCAAGACCGCGGACTCGACGAGGTACTTCGACCCCACGGGCTGCCCCGTCGCGATGTACTCCTGCACGACGCGCGCGAGAATGTCGCGCTGCCTCGCGGTGAGCTCGATGTCATCCCGCGCCATTTGCAGGGATTTTAGCGCCGGCCCTCGGAGATCACGCAAGGAGCTCGGCCGTGACACCGCCGCCGAGCAACCTGCCGCGCCTCGTCAGCGCGACGCTTACGCCACGATCGACCTCCGCGAGACCGAGCGACGAGAGCCGCTCCAGGGCGTCGCGGTCGACGGCATCCTCGAGACCGTGCAGGGACAACTGCTCGTCGAGCCGGAGCCCGAGCATGATCCGTTCGGAGTTCCGCACCGCCGCGTCGAGCCGCTCCAGCTCCCGACTTGGACGCTTCCCTCGCGTCAATGCGAGCTCGTAATCCCGCAGACGCGGTGTATTGCGCCAGCGGACGTCAGCGATTGTCGAGACCGCGCCGATTCCCAGGCCGAGGTAGTCACGGCCAAGCCAATAGGCGAGGTTGTGACGCGCGCGGAGATCGCGTCCACGCGCGACTTCCGGTTGCCGGCAGAAGTTCGCAGTCTCGTACCAGCGATAACTCGCCGCGGTCAGGTGGTCGACGACGAGCTCGAAGTACGACTCCATCGCCTCGGCCTGCCGAGCGAGCTCCGGACCGTGCCCATGGGTGAAGCGCGTGCCGGGCTTCGCCTCGAGCTCGTAGCAGGAGAGATGCTCCGGACCGAGCTCGAGCGCGTCGGCGAGGTCGCCTTCGAGCTCGGCGGCGCTCTGCCCTGGAATCCCGTAGATGAGGTCGAGCGAGATGTTGTCAAAACCGGCATCACGAAGATGGTAGAACGCACGTCGGATGGTGTCCGGCTGGGCAACGCGCTCGAGCACCGCAAGCAACTCCGGTCGGAACGTCTGGGCCCCGAGCGAGACGCGGTTCACGCCGTGTGCGCGCAGCATGGCGGCCAGTTCGGAGGTGACGGTTTCGGGATTCGCCTCGACCGTGAACTCCGCCGCGCGCGGCAGCGCCGACAGGAGCCGGGAGAGCGCATGCGGCTCCGTGAACGTCGGCGTTCCGCCGCCGAGGAACACTGTCTCGACGTCTGGCGCCAGAAGCGTCCGCTCGAGTTCGAGCTCCGCGAGAACCGCGTCAACGTACGAGCCGTGCTGACCGTTGCGTCCGACGAGAGTGACGAAGTCGCAATAACCGCAACGGTGTGCACAGAAGGGCAGATGCAAATACAGATGCCGTGCGCCGGCACCGCTCACTTCCGCTCTCCATTCAGGTTGAGCACTGCGAGAAACGCCTCTTGCGGAACCTCCACCATCCCAACCTGCTTCATGCGCCGCTTCCCCGCCTTCTGCCGCTCGATGAGCTTGCGCTTGCGCGTGATGTCCCCGCCGTAGCACTTCGCGAGCACGTCCTTGCGCTTCGCCTTCACCGTCTCGCGCGCGATCACACGCGATCCGATCGCCGCCTGGATCGCAACGTCGAAGAGCTGTCGGGGAATCTCTTCGCGCAGTCGCTCCACGAGCGCGCGCCCTCGCTCGTAGGCGGAATCGCGATGCAAGACGAGCGACAGCGCGTCGACGGGCTCGCCGCCGACGAGGATGTCGACCCGAACGAGCTTGCCGGGACGGAACCCGATCACGTCGTAGTCGAAGCTCGCGTACCCACGCGTGCGCGACTTCAGCTGGTCGTAGTAGTCGAGGACGATCTCCGCCAGTGGCAACTCGTACGTCAAGTGGACGCGAGCCTCGGAGAGATACTCGAGGTGGTCGAAGCGTCCGCGCCGGCCGTTGTTCAGCTCCATCACCGCGCCGACGTACTCCTTCGGGACGATGACGGACGCCTTGATGTACGGCTCCTCGACCTCCTCGACCTCGTTCGGCATGTCGGAGGGGGTGTGCACCTCCCGCCACTCGCCGTCCGGAGGCTTGACGCGGTAGGCGACGTTCGGTGCAGTCACGAGTAGATCGAGGTCGAACTCGCGCTCGAGACGCTCCCGCACGATCTCCATGTGCAGAAGCCCGAGGAAACCGCACCGGAATCCGAAGCCGAGAGCCTGCGACGTCTCGGGTTCGTAGAAGAGGGCGGCGTCGTTCAGCTTCAGCTTCTCCAATGCGTCCCGCAGCTGCGGATAGTCGTCGGAGTCGGTCGGGAACAGACCGGCGAAGACCATCGGTTTCACGTCCTTGTATCCCGGAACCGGCTCCGCCGCTGGTCGCCGCTCGGACGTGATCGTGTCGCCGACGCGCAGGCGCGATACGTCCTTCAAGCCGGTGATGACGTAGCCGACCTCGCCGGCCTCGAGCGTCGGTGACTCGCTGCGAGTGGGCGCGAAGAAGCCGAGCTCTTCGGCCTCGAAGCGCGTGCCGAGTGCCATTGCACGCAACGGCTCGCGCCTGGAAAACGTTCCGTCGACGACGCGGACGAACGCGACCACCCCGCGGTACTGGTCGTACGACGAGTCGAAGATGAGAGCCCGCGCGGGCGCTTGCGGATCACCGGCGGGCGGGGGAACCCGTTCGACGATCGCGTCCAGGACGTCTGCGACACCCTCGCCGGTCTTCGCCGAGATTCGCAGGACGTGTTCCGGCGTGTCGCCGATGAGGTCGGCGAGCTCGTGAGCCGCACCGTCCGGATCCGCCTGCGGAAGATCGATCTTGTTGACGACCGGGACGATGTCGAGGTCATTCTCGATCGCGAGGTAGGCGTTCGCGAGTGTCTGCGCTTGCGTTCCCTGCGCGGCATCCACGACCAAGAGCGCGCCTTCGCAGGCCTGCAAGGATCGCGACACCTCGTACGTAAAATCCACGTGCCCCGGCGTATCGATCAGGTTCAGTTGGTGGCCCTTCCATAGCACCCGAACCGCCTGGGCCTTGATCGTGATCCCGCGCTCGCGCTCGAGCTCCATCGTGTCTAGCACCTGTGCGCGCATGTCGCGCTGGGAAACGGCGTGGGTCAGCTCGAGAATTCGGTCGGCGAGCGTCGACTTGCCGTGGTCGATGTGCGCGATGATGGAGAAGTTGCGGATGCGTTCTTGCATGGTTAGATGCGCTTGAGGCGCGTCCGCAACGCTAGCAATGCATCGAGCTCGCGCACCCGCAGCGCACGGCACGCGAGGAGGTAGGTGGCGGTGCCGGTCGCGAGCGCCATCCCCACCGAGAGCAGCTGGCCGCCGAACGACCTCCCCGCCGCCTGGTCCAGCCCGTACCAAACGCCGAAGGCGACGCCTGCGAGCGCCGCCGAAGCCGCGATCACACGCGCGAAGGAATCCGACGTCGTGCGAAACTCGAGCCGGCCGAGCCTGCGCTTCAGGAGCACGACGAGCACCGCCGTCCCCGCGATGTTGACGATCGACGTCGACAGCGGAATCCCCCAGGTTCCGAAGCGGTAAAAGGCGGCATCGAGAGCAGCGTTCAGGATGAGGTTTCCGAGCGCGACGGCCGTCGGAATCCAGTTCGACTGCAGGCTGAAGAAGGCACGGTTCAGCATCAGCATCGTCCCGTTGAACATCAGGCCCGCCGAGAACGCGGCCAGCGCCCCTGCGACGACAGGGGTCTGCGCTGGGTGGAAGTGTCCGCGTTGGTACACCAGACGCGTGATCGGTTCCGCCAGCACGGCACTGACAACGCTTGCCGGTACGAGCAGAAAGGCGATCTGCCTTAGCCCCAAGCTGACGGTGGTGCGAAAGCCTTGCGTATCCCCGCGCGCTGCGAGCCGTGCGAGCGAGGGGAAGAGCACGGTCGCGATCGCGACCGAGAACATCCCCTGCGGAAGCATGTAGAGACGGAATGCCTTGTCGATCGCGGTCGGCGCGAGCGTCGGGTCGATCAATCGCGACGCGAACGCGGAATCGATGACGGCGTTGAAGTTGATGAGCCCCAATCCAAGCGTGACCGGGATCATCAAGCGCACCACGCGCCACACGGCGGGATCACGCCAGTCGAGGACGAGCTGTAAACGGCCGTCTCGTCCCCGCAACCACGGCAGGGGTAACAACACCTGAATGACCGTGCCGACCACGATCGAGACTGCGTAGACGTAGAGCTTCGTATCGATGCTGTGTGCGTGCGGCACGCCGATCACAAGGCCGGCGATGATCGCGAGGTTCCAGAACACCGGTGTGAGCGCCGGCACGGAGAAGTGTTCGTACGAGTTGAGGATTCCTACGACGATCCCCGACAGGCCGAGGAGCGCGACGATGGGGAACAACACGCGCGAAAGGCCGACGGCAAGCGAGCGTGATCCGCCCGGGTTTCCGAACGGAAGAAGGACCCAGGGCGCGAGGACGATGAAGAGCGCCGTCAGCCCACCGAGCACGAGCAGCGTGAGCCAGAAGAGACTCGATGCCACCCGCCAAGCCCGCTTCCGGTCCCCCTTCTCGAGCAGCTCGCTGAACACCGGAACGAACGCGGACGACAAAGCCGCGTCGGCGACGAGCGCACGCACGAGGTTCGGGACCTGGAACGCAACCGTGAACGCGTTGATCCGACCCGACGCGCCGAAGTAATACGCCGCGACGACCTCCCGGACGAGACCGAGGACGCGCGAGATTCCAGTGGCGAGCGAAAAGATCGCCGTCGACCATGCGAGCCGGCGGCCGGAGCGCTCGTCCACGCGTCGAGTATAGGAACGGCCTCTGCTACCATCCGCCGCGCCCGCAACTGCGGGTCTTTTTCACGATGCCGAACATCAAGCAGCAGAAGAAGCGCGTGCGGAGCGCGGCACGCCAGCGCCTCGAGAACCTTCACTACCGTTCGACGGTGAAGACGCTCACGCGGCGGCTTGAAGCCGCGGTTCGCGGCGGCGAGTCGGATCGCGCCGCAGCCGAGCACCGCGAACTCGTTCGCTGGATCGATCGTGCTGCTGCCCGTGGAGCGCTGCACAAGAACACCGCCGCCCGTCGCAAGGCGCACGCGGCGAGAGTTCTGTCCAGCCGTTCTTAGGCCGCGATCGCGTCCCCCGCTCGTGTGATCTCGACGAGCGCGCGCTCGAGCTCGAGATCGACCGCGAGCCGTGAGCCACCTTTCACCGCGTGGTCGAGCTGCGCGAGGCGGACGACAGCATCGCGGAGTTCGTCCACCGAGTAGTTACGGGCCTGCGCATAGAGCTTTTCCACGTAGAACGGATGGCGTTTGAGTCTCGCCGCCGCTTCTCGCGCCGTGAGACTTTCCTCCGCCATCGCCTGAACCGCGCGGACGCGCCCGAGATGTCCGACGAGGAGACCGACGAGCGCGGGGACCGCGCGCGAAACCGGATCCCCGGAACGGTCGAGGAGCGTTTGGCAAGCAAGGAGCGCCGCGCGAAGGTCCCGTCTTCCCCACGCGTCGGTCAGCTCGTAGCCGGGAATCTCCGCGCAGCCCGAGGCGAGTGACGCGATCTCGGACACTCCGATCGGGTCGCCCCCGGACCACGTCGCAAGCTTGTCGATCTCCCCGGCAAGTGCCTCGGGATCCTCGCCCACGATCTCCACCAGCGCGCGGCAGGCTTCCGGATCGGCTGCCACGCCACGATCGGCGAATTGTTTTGCGACCCACTCGGGGAGGCGCCGCTTCGCGACGTCATAGACGAGCACTTCGCCCACCTTGGCGCAGGCCTTCGCGAGTGCAGAATCCTTCTTCGTCTCTTCACCGACGAGCGCGAGAACCGTCGCGGGCGCCGGCGAGCTGAGATACGAGCCGATCGCCTTCACATCGGCTGCCTTCCAGCGGTCGACATCCGCCACGATCACCAATCGCTCGCCTCCCCCGAAGAGCCCGAGCGCGTTGCAGGCCGCCGCCGCGTCTTCCCCGCTCGCGTCGAAGGCGGAGCGCATCTCAGTCGCGTCCTCGCCGATTCGATCGCGGAGCCGCCTGAGTGCGCGCTGGATCTTCGGACGGTCAGCCCCGACGATCAGGTAGACGGGCTTGAGCTGAGACGGCACTTCCGCCCGGAAGCATAGGCCGCGACCAGGAGTGCGCCCGCGAGCAGGAGCAAGGCTGCGACAGGCGACCGGATCTGTGCGCCGGGCAGACCCCCGACGAGCCGCGCGCACGCGGCGAGGTACGCAGCGAGCCAGCCGTTCACCCACGCGATCGCGACCGTCGCGGCCGGGGCAATCGGCGAGAGCAACGCGCCGATGAGAGCCAGCCCGAGCAACGGCACCATCGCGGGCGCGGCGAGCGCGTTCGCAGGAATCGTCAACAGTGGAATCGCGTGGAACTGCAGCCAGAGCACCGGCGCAGTCGCGAGTCCGCACACCGCCGAAACGGCGATGATGCCGGCGAGTGTCCGCGGAAGCGGGTAGCCCTCCAGGATGTGCTGCACACGAGGCACGAGGACGAAGATCGCGGCGACCGCCGCAAACGACAGCTCGAAGCCCGCGTCGAGAACCGTGTAAGGATTCCACGCGAGCAGCAGCGCGGCTCCAACGAGCAGGAAGTACCAGCGATCGGTCATGCGCGCGCTGAGCCAAGCAAGCGAGCCGAGCGCCCCGGCGATACCGGCCCGAATCACGGATGGTTGCGGCCCGACGGCGAGCACGTAGCCACCGATCCCGGCAAGTGCGCCGAGCTCCCCGAGCCAGCGGCTGAGCCCGAATAACCACGCGAGGCCGAGGGCGCCGGCCGCGATCAACGCAACGTTCTGTCCGGAGACGGCCAACAGGTGATACAGGCCGGACGCGCGGAAGCGTTGACGCAGCGCGTCTGAGAGCCCGCCGTCGTCGCCGAGGACCACTCCTTCGAGAACCGCCGCGCGCTCGCCGTGGAGCCCACGCGCGACGGAGCCCGCCAGCCAGGCGCGCAGCCGATCGGCGACACCGCCCAAGCCGCCGCGGCGACCGACGACACGCCACGTGTCCAGCCGCAACAACACATGAATGCCGTGCCTGCGGAGCCACGCGCGCTCGTCGAAGCCGTTGCTCGCCGGCCGCGGCGGGGCTAGTTGACCGACGCCGGCAAGGATCGCGCCCTGCGGGGGCGCGCGCTGGAGGGGCAAACGCAGCAAGACGGGCTCATGCACGTGAAGGGATCCAAAGCGCACCACGAGCGCGGCCGCGCGTATGTCGAAACGCCCGCGTCGGGGTTCCGCGGTCACGACGACGCGAGTACGTTCGGCGGTCCCGATCCGGGAAGAAAGTGGACTGCGGTCGATCGCTTCGAGTCGCAGGGATCCCCAGCACCATCCGCCGACGAGCAGCAGTGCAGCGACGACGAATCGATTATCTCGGGCAAGAGCAGCCGTCGTCGCGATGGCGAGCACCGCAAGCAGAAGGAACGGCGGGGAAGCGCGCGCGAGGTTCGGCAACGCGAGGCCGAGGCAGAGCGCAGCGCACGCAGCGTGGGTCGGGTGGCGCTGGAACAGACTCACGGCGCCACCAAGCCCTTCAGCTGCGCAAGCTTCGCGGGCCCGATCCCCGGCACGGCGTCGAGCTCGTCGACCGAAGAGAAGGCGCCGTGTTGCTGCCGGTAATCGAGGATCTTTTGCGCAGTGACGGGTCCCACGCCGGGTAGCGCGTCCAGCTGATCGGCGGTGGCCGTGTTCAGATGGACTGGCCCCGCGGCGGCGCCTGCTACCGCCGATCCGCCGACGCCGGACGCGACGGAGCCACGCCGCGGGACGACCACCTGCTCGCCGTCGGCGATCGGCGCGGCGAGGTTGACAAGCTCGATCTCTGCGACGCGCGTCGTCCCTCCTGCGCGCGCGAGTGCGTCCGCGACGCGCGACCCGTGCGGCAGCCGGTAGAGCCCCGGTCGACGCACCGCGCCGACCACGTCCACGTACATCGACGCGGCGCCCGGTTGAGCCAGCGACGTGGCCGTCGGGATGTGCGGGGAGGCCTCCGCTTTCGGATGTGAGAGCAACTTGCCGGCGAGCAGCACGACGGCTAACACGGCCACCGCGCCGACGAGGACCTGACGTCGCGAGAGCTGTAACGCATGCACGAAACCAGTGTCGTGGCCAAAGTCGCACGTCAGGGTGACGACTTCGTGCCAGATCGCAGGCACACTACGGCTGTGTTCGCACTCCTAACCGCCGGGTTGCTCACGCTGTCAAGCGGCGGTCTGCATGGAACTGTCGTCATCGATCCCGCCCGGCCGGTGTGCGTCGCGGGTCAGTCGTGCTCGGCGCCGGACGCCAACGATCTCCTCGCGTTTTGGCGCTCCGGTCGGCGTGTCGCGCAAGTGAGAACAGATGCGAGCGGGCGCTACCGCGTTTCACTCGCCGCCGGCCAGTACACCGTCACGTCGCCTCGACACGCCGGCATCGGCCGGGGGCTCGAGCCGAAACACGTCGCCGTCCCGCGAGGACGCTACGCACGCGTGAACTTCACGCTCGACATCGGAATCCGCTAGCCGACGACGAGGTTGACGAGCTTCCGCGGCACGACAATCGTCTGCCGGATCTCGCCGCCGTTCAGTTGCGCCTGCACCTTCGGTGACTCCTTCGCGCGTGCGACGAGTTCGTCCTCGTTGAGGTCGGACGGCACGCGCATTCGATCGCGGACCTTCCCGTTGACCTGGACGACGAGCTCGAACGTTTCGCGCACGAGCATGGCCGGATCGGCCTCGGGCCACGGCGTCTCCCAGAGCCGTTCGTTCCCGAGCCGCTCCCAAAGCTCTTCCGCGATGTGCGGAGCAGCCGGCTGGATCAGCGAGACCGCGGACTCGACCGCGAACCGTGCCCCCGGCGCCGCCGGATCGCGCGCGATCTCGTTTACGAGCTCCATCACCGCGGCGATCGCAGTGTTGTAGGCGAAGCGGCGGCCGATGTCGTCGGTCACCTTTGCGATCGTCTCGTGTGTCTTGTGCACGAGCGGTCCGCCCGCGCGATCGCCGCTTTCGCCCACCTGCTGGACGACTCGCCAGAGCTTGCGCAGGAACCGCCACATGCCCTCGAGACCGCTGTCCTGCCACTCGACCCGCGCGTCTGCCGGCGCGATGAACAGGATGTACAGCCGCACGGCGTCGGCACCGAACTGACGGACGAATTCGTCGGGACTGATGACGTTGCCCTTCGACTTGGACATCTTGGCGCCGCCCATGTCGACCCAGCCATGATTGAACAAGCGCGTGAACGGCTCGCGGAAGCCTACGAGCCCCAGCTCCTGCATCACCTTGGCGAAGTACCGCGCGTAGAGCAGGTGCATCGTTGCGTGCTCGACGCCGCCGACGTACTGGTCGACGGGCAACCAGTAGTCGATCAGCGCGCGGTCGAAGGGCGCTTCGTCGTTGTGAGGATCGCAGTAGCGCAGGAAGTACCACGACGAGTCGACGAAGGTGTCCATCGTGTCCGCCTCGCGACGCCCTTCAACGCCGCAACGCGGACACGGAACGCGGATCCAGTCCTCGGCAGCCTCGAGCGGCGACTTGCCTTTCGGCGTGTAGTCGTCGATCTCGGGAAGCAGGACCGGAAGCTCGTCTTCGGGCACAGGGACGATTCCGCAGGCGGCGCAATGCACGACGGGAATCGGGGAGCCCCAATAACGCTGGCGAGAGATCAGCCAGTCGCGAAGGCGATAGCTGACGGCCGGACGTCCGAGCCCGCGCTCCCCGAGCCAGTTGACGATCGCGCGCGTTCCCTCCGCGGGTGAAAGACCTGAGAACTGCGCGGAGTTCTCGAGCTTCGCCTCGTCTGACGTCTCGACGAACGGCAACTCTGTCTCGCTGCCGTCGGCGGGAACGATCACCGGTTGGACCGGCAGCTCATAGCGCGTGGCGAACTCGAAGTCGCGCTCGTCGTGGGCGGGCACCGCCATGATCGCGCCCGACCCGTACTCCATCAGGACGTAATCGGCTACCCAGATCGGAATCCGCGCGCCCGTGGCCGGATTCGTGGCGTAGCGGCCGGTGAACACGCCGTCCTTCTCTTTGTTCTCGCGTTCTTCGAACGTGCGGCCGGCGGTCCGCCGTACGTAGTCGAGCACCTCATCTCGTTCCGAGGTTCCCTCAACGAGCTTCGCCACCAACGGATGCTCGGGAGCGAGCGCGAAGAACGTTGCGCCAAAGACGGTATCGGCGCGCGTCGTGAAGACCGGGATGTCGACGTCGAGCTCGTCCACGCGGAAGAGCAGCTCCGCGCCCTCCGAACGGCCGATCCAGTTCCGCTGCATGGCGAGCACCGGTTCCGGCCATTCCAGGAGCGACATGTCGTCGAGCAGCTCGTCAGCGTACGCCGTGTAGCGGAAGAACCATTGCTCGAGGTTCTTCGACTCGACCACCGCGCCACACCGTTCGCACCGGCCGTTGATCACCTGCTCGTTCGCCAGGACGGTCTGGTCGTTCGGGCACCACTTGACCGGTGCCTCTTTCCGGTACGCGTGTCCGGCTTCGAAAAACTTCAGGAAGAGCCATTGCGTCCACCGGTACATCTCTGGCTCGTGGCTCGCGATCTCGCGGCCCCAATCGATCGCCCAGCCCATCCGTTTCATCTGTTTGCGGATGGCCACGATGTTGTCCGCGATGATCTGTTGCGGATGACCGCCCTCGCGGATCGCCGCGTTCTCAGCATTCAGGCCGAACGAGTCGTAGCCCATGGGACGAAGAACGTAATCCCCCCTGCGCCGGTGGAAGCGGCAAAGCACGTCGCCCTGCGTGTAGTTCCGCACCTGCCCCATGTGCAGCGTTCCGGACGGGTACGGCAGCATCTCCAGCACGTAGTACTTGCGCGGGGGCGGGTCCTGTGGGTCGGGATCGGCCGTCGCGAACGCACGCTCCTCTTCCCAGATGCGCTGCCACTTCGCCTCGATTGCCTGCGGGTCGTACGGCTCCATCAAGTCCTCCGGAAACAAAAAAGCCTCTCGATCGAGAGGCCATGGGGAGCTGGCGCGGCCGGGCCGCGATGGCTCCCTACGCTACAGAAGCAGCTCCTCCATTGCTCTGACTGTAGCAAGCGGGAAGAATCGGATCCACACGGCGAAGACATCCGAAAAGAGGAGGAACGTGGGCCACTACACGAAGGTGAACTTGAAAGATGTCGACGATCAGGCGGAGAGATTCGGACTCGCGCCGCAGATCGAGTTCCGGATGGGCCGAGTCCCGCTCGAGCTCGAGAACTCAGGGGTTAGCTATCAGCGCCTTGCGCCGAACTTTCGGATCCCCTTCGGCCACCGGCACAAACAACAGGAGGAGGTGTACGTCCTCGTCAGCGGCAGTGCGCGGATGAAGCTCGAGCACGAAGTCGTCGAGCTCAAGCAATGGGATGCCGTGCGCGTGCCGAGCGGGACCATGCGCGGCCTCGAGGCCGGATCCGAGGGGGCGGAGTTCATCGCCGTCGGCGCGCCGAACACCGGCCCGGGCGACGCGGACATGGAGCAGGGCTGGTGGAGCGACTGAGGACTCGGCGTAGGGGAGCCGCGTCTCCCGGCTCCTTTTAGCTACACACGCGCGCGAGAAACCATCCCCACCCAAGGGTGGGGATGTTTCCCGCCACCCTCGCGGTCGACGATACCGGCGGCCGACGCGCATGTCTGTGCCGATTCAGTGCCGATTCACTGCAACGGCGCGGCAGACTGTCTCCGTGCTCGAGCTGTTTCCGGAGAGCGCCGAACTCGCCGACGGCGAGCTTGCGCTCGGCGGCCTGCGCGCGACCCAACTCGCTCGCGAGTTCGGTACGCCGCTTCTCGTGTACTGCGAGCAGACACTGCGTTCACAGGCCGCCGCGTACGCCCACGCCGATCCGGAGGCATTGGTCGTCTACGGCACGAAGGCGTTTGCGAACGTCGCGATCATGCGACTGTTCGGCGAGCTCGGCTTCGGTGCCGACGTCTCGACCCTCGGGGAGCTCGAATTCGCGCAGCGGGCGGGCATTCCGGCAGAGCGAATCGTCTTCCACGGAAACAACAAGTCCGATGAGGAGCTCGCCGCCGCAGCCACGTCGCAGGCACTCCTCGTTCTCGACTCGGAGGAGGAGATCCAACGCGCTCGCGCCGCCGGGATCGAGCGCGCGCTCCTCCGTCTGACGCCCGGTATCGATGCGGAAACGCACCGCTCGATCCAGACCGCACACGCCGAGTCGAAATTCGGGCTCGACGAGTCACAGGCCCTTGCCGCCGTCGCGAGCGCGCGCGGAGTGCTCGATCTGGCCGGCGTCCACGTCCACATCGGCTCTCAGCTCGCGCGCCTCGACGAAAGCCTCCAATCAGTAAAGCGTCTCGTCTCGTTCTGCCGGCGTTGTCGCGAGGAACACGGGTGGACACCGCGGATCGTCGATCTCGGGGGCGGACTCGGCATCCGTCACGCGCGTGACGAACATGTGCCCGAGCCGGAGGAGTTCGCGCGCGCAGTCGTCTCGTCCTTTCGCACGAGCTGGGACGAGCCGGTGCAGATCATCCTCGAACCGGGAAGATCGCTCGTCGGCCGAGCAGGGGTCACGCTCTACACGATCGGCGCGACGAAACGAAGCGGCGGCGTCGACTACGTGGCGATCGACGGTGGCATGTCCGACAACCCGCGTCCGCAACTCTACGGCGCGCGCTACGAGGCGTTGCTTGCGAACCGTGCGAGCGAGCCATCCATTCACGAGTTCCGCATCGCCGGCAAGCACTGCGAATCCGGAGACGTGCTTATCGACCGTGTTGCACTTCCGCTGCCGAGACGAGGCGACCTGCTCGCCGTCCCCGCGACCGGTGCCTACACGCTCGCGATGTCCTCTAACTACAACGGCGTACCGCGGCCGGCCGCGGTGATCGTCGCCGATGGAAATGCGCACCTCATTCGCAAGCGCGAGACGATCGACGATGTCTTGGCGTACGAGACCTCCGATTAACGCGCGCGGGCGGGAACGGCAGCCCGCGCCGCGAAGCCGGGACGAACGAGGCGCGGTGGCGCGACGAGCCGCGCGTCCTTCACCGGCGGATTGATCGGCTCGCTGAGCGGCCGCGCGCCGAAGCTCGCGCGCACCCGCTCGGCCGGCGCGTCCGCGTAAAGCGTCGTGCGCTGCAGCGGTGTACGGCCCGACGCGCGGATCAGCTCCTCCATCCGCTCCGGCGACATCTCCTGTCCGTGGCGCGCGCCTGCCGAACGGGAGATCGACTCGTTCATGAGCGTTCCTCCGAGGTCGTTGACCCCTGCGCGTAAGGCCGCGGCGACGCCGTCCGGACCGAGCTTGACCCACGATGCCTGGATATTCGTGATCCACGGATGCAACGCCAGCCGCGCGACCGCGTGCACGAGCAGGTTCTCGGTCCACGTGGGACCGCTGCGTGCCCGGCCTTGCAGCCACATCGGCGCCTCCATGTGCACGAACGGAAGCGGAACGAACTCGGTGAATCCGCCGCTTCGCTGCTGCTGTTCGCGCGCGCGGATCAGGTGACGGGCCCAATGCACCGGCCGCTCGACGTGCCCGAACATCATCGTGACGTTCGAGTGCAACCCGACTCGGTGGGCGACGTCGTGCACCTCGAGCCACTGCGCTGTCGTGACCTTGTCGGGACAGATGACGCGCCGCACCTCGTCGTCGAGGATCTCCGCGGCCGTGCCGGGCAACGATCCGAGACCGGCGCCGCGCAACTGCCACAGATACTCCGACAGCTCGAGACCCACCGTCTCCGCCCCCTGCCAGACCTCCAGCGCGGAAAACGCGTGGACGTGCAGTTCCGGGACGGCGCTCTTGATCGCGCGGACGACCGATTCGTAGTACTCACCGGTGAATCCCGGATGAATCCCGCCCTGAAGACACACTTCGGTCGCGCCGCGCTCCCAGGCTTCGCGCGCACGCCGGACGATCTCGTCAAGCGGAACGAGATACGGGGCTCCGCGCAGATTCGCGGCCAGTTTTCCTTTCGAGAACGCGCAGAAGCCGCAGCGGAAGTAGCAGACGTTCGTGTACTGGATGTTTCGCGTGACGACGTAGGACACGTGGTCACCGCACGCCTCGCGACGCAAACGATCGGCGGCGGCGAACACGCGGTGCAACTCCTCGCCGCGGGCGCGGAACAAACGCACGAGCTCCGGTTCGCCGAGCTCGTCTCGCGTATCGACCGGTAACGCGTCTCGCGGGACGAACGGCACAGGCTTCTCGTCGCCCGGCGCCCAGGCGCCGTCGCGGGCAAGACCCATCGCATCGGCGGCGCGCAGCACGTGCGGCATGACTTGGGGATCGATCCACGCACCGTCAATCCACTCCGGATAGACGGCCAGACGAGGCACGAGCAGCAACCCGTGGTTCTCGCATGCAGCACGCAGGCGTTCGATCTCTGGCCACGGCGCTTCCGGGTTGACATGGTCGACGGTGACGGGAGAGACGCCGCCCCAGTCGTCGATGCCGGCGTCGAGGAGTCGCGGGAAATCGTCGTACGACAGGTTCGGAGGCGCCTGCAGATGCGCGTGCGCACCGAGAAGAATCCGGGCGACCGCAATCGTCCACAGGAGCTCGTCGAGGGACGGTTCCGGCGCGCGCGCCATCTGCGTTCCGGGCTTTGCGCGAAAGTTCTGAACGATCACCTCCTGCACGTGTCCGTAGCGCTGCGCGAGGTCCCGGATTGCAAGCAGCGCATCGATGCGCTCGGCACGCGTCTCGCCGATCCCGATCAAGATTCCGGTCGTGAACGGAACGCGCGCGTCCCCGGCGGAGCGAATCGTCCGCAGCCGTTCGCGCGGATCTTTGTCCGGCGATCCGAAGTGCGGACCACCGCGTTCCGACAAGCGATCGGACGTCGTCTCAAGCATCAGCCCCATCGACGCGCTGACGCCGCGTAGTGCACGCACGTCGTCGTCGGTCAGGACGCCTGGGTTGAGGTGCGGCAGCAATCCGGTTTCCTCGAGCACTGCAGATGCCGCCCGCTCGACGTACTCGAGAGTCGTCTGGCATCCGAGCGCGGCGAGCTCCTCGCGCACGATGCGATAGCGCAGCTCTGGTTTGTCGCCGAGCGTGAAGAGCGCCTCGCGGCAGCCTGCGCTCGCACCCGCCCGCGCGACAGCGAGCACATCGTCGATCGTCATGAACGCGCGCTCGCCACGACGTGGTGGCCGCGCGAACGTGCAGTAATGGCATACGTCGCGGCAGAGCTTCGTGAGCGGGATGAAGACCTTCGGCGAGTACGTGACGAGCGTCCCGTGCCCGGCATCGCGTAGAGACACCGCCTTGGCGCAGAGCTCCTCGAGCGGCGCCTCGAGCAACGCTGACGGCTCCATTTCCGCAGCTTACGGCCTGTCGGGGGCGCTACGGTGCGCGCCATGGACATTCATCCGACGGCACTGAAGACGCAGGATCGCCTGCGCGCGGCGGGACTCGAGGTCGAGGTGGAAGAGCTTTCGAAATCGACACGAACGGCTGCGGAGGCCGCTGCCGCCGTCGGCGTGGAGGTCGGACAGATCGTCAAGTCACTCGTCTTCGGACGTGACGGTCGCGATCCGCTGCTCGTCCTCTGCGCAGGCGATCGCCGAGTCGACACCGCGCAGCTCGGGTACGACGTTCGGCCCGCGCGAGCCGACGAGGTGCGCTCTGTAACCGGCTACTCGATCGGCGGAGTCCCGCCGCTGGGCCACGACCGTCCATTGCGCACGATCGTCGACGAGTCGTTGCGACGGTTCGGCTCGGTCTGGTGCGCCGCCGGCACACCGAATGCCGTCTTCTGCGTCGAAACCGAAGCGCTGATCGCCGCGATCCCGAATGCCGAGGTGCGGGCCGTCTCCTGATGCTCGGCCCGATCCTCGCGGTTGCCGCGGCGCTTGCGATACCGCTCCCAACGGTGCCACGGTTGATCGAGCAGGCGGCACCGGTCTATTGCGGAGGAGCGCGCGGGCGGAACGTCGCCCTGAGCTTCGACGACGGGCCGAGTCCGTATACGCAACGACTCGTGCGCGTGCTTTCCCGGCTGCACGCACGTGCGACGTTCTTCGACGTCGGCAGCCGGGTCGGCTACTGGCCGCAGGCAGTCCGCGCGGAGACCCGCGTCGGTGAGGTCGGGAATCACACGTGGAGTCACCCACACCTGACCGGTATGTCGGCGAGAGACGTCCAGCGCGAGCTCGAGTGGACGCAACGCGCGCTCGCCCGGGCAACGGGTGCGATGCCGCACCTCTTCCGTCCGCCCTACGAGGAGGCAACTCCTGCGATCGATCGGAGGGCCCGCGCGCTCGAGCTCCTCGACGTGCGGTGGAGCGCAGACAGCGGCGACTCTCAGCCCGGCGCCCGCCCCGTGAAGGTCATCCGGACGGCCGTCGCGGCGCTGCGGCCCGGAGCAATCGTCCTCTTCCACGACCCCCACCCCTCGACACCGGGGGTCGCCGCCGCAGTGGTCAAAGCAGCGCGACAGCGCGGCCTACGCCCGGTGACCGTTAGCGACCTCCTGGCGCGGGAGCCACCTTCGGTCCGACAGCTCAGGTCGACCGGCGCGGCGCGCTGCGTCCCGTAACTCGCTGCAGGGTTTCGGCCTCGATCGCTGTCTGCTTCGGTGAGGGGCGCACGCTCGTCGAGTTTGCTAGGAGCTCGCCGCTGCGGATGCGCCCCTCGTTGAACGTCCGGGAAGCGCATCGGCTTCCGTGACCGGCGCCTGGCACGCGAACCGCTCGCACACGTAGACCGCGGGACGGCCGTCGACGTACGCCTTTCCCTCCAGAAGCGGAACGTCCTCGGCCGGGCCGAACGCGACGACCGCTCTCGGATCGAACGGAGCGAGCGCGGCGCGCGCCACGTCGCTGTCCGGCGGCCCCACGATCGCTATTTCTCGCGGCGGAGAGAAGTGCAGATCGAGCGCGCACAGCAGATGGCCGAACGCGGATGGTGCGCGCGCGAGGAGCGGAGCGGCGAGGCGGAAGACGCCGACCGCGCGGCCTTCGAGTTCGTCGTCGCCGTAGATTCGCGCGAGCCGAAGCATGATGTAGGCGAGCATCGAATTCCCCGACGGCGTCGGATTGTCGTCGAGCTCCTTCTTTCGATGCACGAGCGCCTCTCCGTCGACCGGCGTGTGAAAGAAACCGCCGCGTTCGTCGTCACCGAACAGCTCGGTCGCGACCCGCACCAGGCGCCGTGACTCTTCGAGCCAGCGAAGCTCGCCGGTCGCGACGTGCAGCTCGTAGAGACCGTTGGCGACGTCGGCGTAGTCCTCGAGGAACGCGGTCGTGTGTGCGCGGCCCGCACGCCAGGTGCGGTAGAGGCGCCCGTCGTCGGTCGAAAGCGGGCCGAGCAAGAACTGTGCGAGCTCGCGCGCAGCAGTGAGGACATCGTCGCGCGCGAGTCTGCGTCCCGCTTCCGCGAGTGCCGCGAGCGTCAGTCCATTCCACGATGCGATCGCCTTGTCGTCGCGAAGGGGCTTGGCGCGCTGCTCGCGGAGCTCGAACAGACGCGCACGTGTCGCAGGATCGACCGCGCCGCGGAGAACGGACCGGCCGTGCTCGAACGGGCGCAACAACTCGGGCGGGACCGGATCTGCGTCCGTCCACGTGAACGTCAATCCCTCGACGCCGTCGGTATCGGCGTCCTGCGCCGACGCGAAGCCGCCTTCCGGCAGACGAAGCTCGCGCAGCATGTAGTCGAGGGTCTCCTCGGCCACTTCGCGGTAACGCACCTTGCCGAGCACGAGCCAACCGTGGACGTACGCCGAAACGAGGAGAGCGTTGTCGTAAAGCATCTTCTCGAAGTGCGGCACGAGCCATTCGCGGTCGACCGAGTAACGATGGAAGCCGCCGCCGACGAGGTCGTACAGGCCGCCGGCGCACATCGCGTCGAGCGTCCGCTCCGTCATCTCTCGCTCGTCGCGACGCAACAGGAATTCGAGCGCGGAGGCAGGTGGGAACTTCGGCGCACCGCCAAAACCGCCCGACACGGGATCGAAGGATGCGCGCAGTGCGCGCACTGCATCCGTGAGCAGCGAAGACGTCAGCGGTTCCCGCGACGGTTGCACGTTCGACTGCCGCTGCAGTTCGTCGACGAGCGCGGCAGCCTGTCGGCCGACGTCCTCGCGCCGCTCGCGCCATGCACCGGCGACCGCGTTCAGCACTTGACGGAAGCTCGGCAATCCGTGCCGCGGTTCCGGCGGGAAGTACGTGCCGCCGTAGAACGGTTCGCCCTGGGGCGTGACGAAGACAGTCATCGGCCAGCCCCCGTGCCCGGTGAGGGCGACCACGGCATCCATGTAGACCGCGTCCACATCGGGACGTTCCTCGCGGTCGACCTTGACGCAGACGAAGCTCTCGTTCATGAGCTGCGCAGTCGCCGTGTCCTCGAACGACTCGTGCTCCATCACGTGACACCAATGGCACGCTGCGTAGCCGATGGAGAGGAG
>Ga0209577_10000661_pt1 | contig 34254 bp, 32 predicted proteins | sample GraSoiAngelo_109_FD_185874 | JGI IMG/M metagenome (GOLD analysis project Ga0209577, IMG submission 185874) | Grasslands soil microbial communities from the Angelo Coastal Reserve, California, USA - 14_0903_12_20cm (SPAdes) (version 2) | ecosystem: Environmental > Terrestrial > Soil > Grasslands... | reverse complement strand
AACTGGACATCCGACCACCTATGGTGAAGTTCGGTTGGCGGAAGAGTTGCAGTTTTCCGTCTACAACTTTGAAGCTGCAGATGTGCCAAAGACGTGGAGGCATTTCGAAGTCTACGAGGCCGAGTGCCGGGCGCTGCTCGATCGTTATGCAGAGCTGACTAAGGCTAAGCCGCAGGTGCCTGCTGCCGAGAAGAAGCGATTTCCGCTACTGGCCGCTTATGATCTGTGCCTGAAGTGCTCGCATCTTTTTAATATTCTGGACGCGCGTGGTGCTATTTCTGTTACGGAGCGTGTCGGTGTGATTGCGCGGGTGCGGGCATTGGCGGTCGGGATCGCCAAGGCGTACCTGCAGCAACAGGCGGGGGAATCGGAGAGTGCGGGTGAGGAAGAACCTGCGGCCCCCGTCAAGACTGTCAAAACAGGCCGAGGGAAGAAGGAGCCCGCGCAGGTTGGGTAGACGTTGGGACACCGCCCCCAGAATATTCGCTGAATACCTCCACTCACGCATTCAAGAACCAGCTGATGCTTCAAAAAATCAGTGCTGGATGTGACCGTGCCCACATTTACCAGTGTGGCTGCGCGGAGAAAATAGAAAGATTAATCGATGCCCGACTTTCTGCTTGAGATCGGTTGTGAAGAGATTCCAGCCCGCATGATTGAAGCAGGCTCGCTGGAATTGAGGGAGCGCGTGGGTAAGCTGCTGGAGCGAGAGCGGCTTGCTCCTAAAGGGGCGATTGCATTCCTTGATACGCCTCGCCGGCTTGCGGTGCTCGCATCGGGAATTCCCGCGGCGCAACCGGATGTCACCGAACAGATCACCGGCCCGTCTCTTGCGGTTGCCTATAAGGATGGTCAGCCGACTGCGGCGGCACATGCTTTCGCTAAGAAGGCGGGAGTCGAGGTCTCCCAGTTGGAAAAGGCGAGCACTCCGAAAGGCGAATACCTTTCTGCGAAGGTTACAAAGAAAGGTCGCGCTGCCAGCGAGATTCTAGCGGAGCTCCTGCCGAAAGAAATCCAGTCCATCTACTGGCCTAAGAACATGTATTGGCGCAAGTCCAGCGAGCGTTTTGTGCGCCCGGTGCGATGGCTGGTTGCGTTGCTCGATGCGGAGGTGATCCCGCTGGAGTTCGATGGCATACGCGCAGGAAACAGTTCTCGCGGACACCGCATTCTGGCGGACGGCGCCGTACAGATCCCGAGCGCCGGAACGTCTTACGTAGATGCTGTCGCGGCAGCCAAGGTGCTGGGTCGCGGGGAACGACAGCAACAGATCCGCAAGGCACTCGATGTAGCTACGCGGGCGATTCCGGGTGCGCGCTGGCGCGAAGACAAGGCCTTGCTCGACACCGTCGTCAATCTCACCGAATTTCCCTCGGCAATCCTGGGGAATTTTGATCCGCAATTTTTGGAGTTGCCGGAAGAAGTGTTGGTCACGGTCATGCGTGATCATCAAAAATACTTTGCGGTGGAGGACGCGAGCGGGAAGCTGGCGCCGCATTTCCTGGCTGTGCTGAATACCGATGCCGATCGCGAGGGCACAATCCGACATGGCAATGAAAGGGTTCTCCGCGCGCGGTTCAATGATGCGCGTTTCTTCTGGCAAACCGATCAAAAGCAATCCCTGCGCGATCGTCTCGACTTGCTGAAACATGTGACATTTCAGAAAGAGCTGGGCAGCTACTACGACAAGACTATTCGGACACAACGGCTGGCCAGTTGGCTTTCGGAAACCGTGAAACAAGCAGGGTTCGCGATTCGACCAGGGATCGTGCACAAAGCCGCGTGCTTGGCAAAAACAGATCTCACGACCGAACTCGTTAAGGAATTCACCGAACTGCAGGGCATTGTGGGCGGACTGTACGCGCGGGTGCAGGTGCTGGACGAGCATATGAATGACGATGTCCGCCAGGGCATTTCGACCGCCATCTACGATCATTACAAGCCGCAATCCATGGATGACTCGGGGCCACGGACGGTGGAGGGCGCTGTGCTCTCGATCGCGGATAAGGCCGACAGCATCGCGGGTATGTTTGCGTTGGGCCTGATTCCCAGCGGCTCGAAAGATCCCTTTGGCCTGCGCCGGCAGGCGAATGGCATCGTGAAGACGATCGCTGAGCACAAGTTGCCAGTCCAGCTTGGGGCGCTTATGCAGGATGCGCGGATCCGGTATCACGGGTCGGATGCGGAGAAACAATTCTCTCCGAATCTCAGCTTTGAAGAAGCGGTGCGAGCTTTCTTCCGAGAGCGGCTGGAATTCTATCTGCGCGACGCGCGGGGATTTGCGTATGACGTGGTGAACGCGGTGCTGACAGCGGGCTCCGATGACGTAGTGGACGCGGTGGCGCGGGCCGAGGCAGTGACGAAAGTGAGGCCTTCGGCAGATTTCGAGTCCATTTCGGTGGCGTTCAAGCGCACAAAGAACATCTTGCGGCAGGCTATTGAGGCGGGCAAGGAAATCGCCCAGGCAGTGGACTCAGCCTTGCTAAAGGAGTCGGCGGAACGGGCTCTTGCGGAACAGGTTCCGCAGACGGCCAAGAGAGTGGAAAGCTTGCGTGTCGATCGCAATTACGAAGCAGCGTTGCTGGAGATCGCGAAGCTCAGGCCAGCGATCGATTACTTCTTCGACAAAGTGATGGTGATGGTAGAGGACGCAAGGCTTCGGGCAAACCGGCTCGCGCTTCTGCAGACACTGCTCAAAGAGTTTTCGACAATCGCGGACTTCTCCGAGATTGTCACGGAAGGCAAATAATCCAAAGAATCTCAGCTCGGGGTTGAAGCGGGAAGAAATTAGTAGTCCAGCTTAGGAATTGGAACGCAGTGAGGTCGGGCGTTTCCGCCGCTGGTGTGAATGCGCGAGGCGCCTGTCGTTCCCGAATTTTTCACTGCACTTTCTGCAAGCGCGCGATCAGCTTCTGCGCCAGATTGTCTTCCGAATCTGACCACAAGAGTCGCCCATTGGCGTGGGCGTTCTTTTCGACTTTATTCGTGAAATCCACTAGCTTGTGAACATTGGCACGGATGCGCTCCTCCGCTTCCGCGTCCAACTGCAGCTGCTCCTCAAGAAACGGAGTGTCGAGACCGAAATCCACTTCGATTTGGCCGGTTGTTTCGGAGGCGCGTTCATCGAACTCCGAACCTTGCGCAATAAAGCGGACATGATTCGGGGTAAGCGCCCATTGGCGATCGCTCGGGTCAGCTGTCCACAAATCCCAGTGAGCATCAAACACGTAGGCGTAATCCTCGTGCAACAGGTCGGAAGCGATCGTGATTGCTTCTTCGGGAGAGACGCCGGGACTAAACTTGCGTTCCAAAATCGTGGGCTCATTCCACGAGACCGGATGAACCGCAACGTAGGCGATTCCTGGTCGATGCACGGAAAACGGGAACTGATGGAGCACAGACAGACAATGCGACATCATTTCTTGCTCGCTGAAGCTGGGGAACCACAAGCTTAGGAAAAGCGGATCAGCCACGACTTCCTCTCGAGGGTCAGGTATTACGGTCTTTCCTTTCATTGTAAACGGCGAGGACAGGTTCGGTGGGCAGGAGCAAAGTATGGACCATGCTGAAACAATCTGGCGGCTGGCCAGGGTATAGGGGTAATCCTCGCCGGAAACAGCGGGGAAGTTGAACTGCCGGGTATAACCACGGCTCGGGAAATAACGCAAATCACGCTGCAAAGCACGCACGATCGGCGGGGACAGAGATCGCTGTTCCGAAGAATGGCAAAGGACATGGCGAACCGCTATCTCTCGCAGATGGCAGAATTCTCCACGCGCAAGCTTGTCTCGCTGGACTCGTTATTGCCGAACGAACCGGAACATATCACTGCAGCGAAGATATCCGATTTGCGCAGTAAGGTGGATTCAACTCAGAAGCGATTGCGGCTCACAAAGGAGCGTCGAGCCAGACTCCTGCGGGACGTTGAAGCCTACGAAGGAACCGGGCTTGGCGAAGACGACCGGCTAGCGATGCTGGCTATTCTGATGCACCGATACGCAAAGCGGATTCCCCAGACCGGCTTGTTCAGTGAGAACGCCGATCCCGATCCTTCACGCCCACTAGCGGTTGATAGCTCGGTTTTTGAGGCGTCCCGCTTACACCTCTTTCATTCCTATGGGCGACCGTACTACTTCGGTATCGACGACCTGTGCGACGCGAGTTCGGAAAACGCTGAGCAATTCTTACGGTTGGCAGCAATTCTGGTAGAGGCGATTGCAACGAGGCTGATCCGTGGACGACCTGCGTCATTGCGTTCAGATGAACAGGACCGTTTGTTGCGCGAACGGGCTGCCAGTTTTATCAAAGATTGGAATTTTCCTCAATTCGACCACGTGCGCACGCTTGTTGATTTGATTGCCAAACAGTGTTTGGCGGTCTCTCTTGAGCCAAATGCATGGATCGGAGCTGGAGCTAACGCCTACGGAGTTTTGCAAACCGAGTTTGAAAGGATTAATACACAAGAGCCTGATTTGGGAAGAACCCTCAAGTACGCAGTTGCGTACAACGCAATCACACTTGTTCCTCAATACGAATGTAAGAACAAGATCTGGTGCCTCTTGGAGCTTGGGGGAATCCCCAAGCTCCACTACGGCCTGACGCTAAAGCGCGGTGGATTCATAGAAGGGACGCTTTCGGAACTCGCGTCCTACAACCGGAATTCGGCATGAAGGTTCCTTGGAAGTGGGAGCGATGCATTGTGCAGCACGATGCCTACGTCCTGGAGTTCATCAAAGACTTTTTCGGCCAGAATCATCGGACGGTTTTGCTGATTGCTGGTGCAGGATTTGATCCGCGTGCAACAAACATCTGTGAACTTCTCTCAGCGACTCTAGAAAAGCGATTAAGAGCGCTTTTGTTGCGTGAAGAACGGCCCAATGCAGAACAGGAGCTCCGTCGAAGAGCAGACGAGAATCTTGCGAGGCTGTTGGCCTTTGTTCCAGGTGCGAAGGTCGTGCCACTGAACATCTTCGCTACTGACAATGCCGTGATCGGAGGCCGAGAGGCCGTGAAGGCGGTCGCTCAGATTTCCATATCTGATTGTACGGACATCATTGTGGACACCAGTGCTCTATCGCGAGGCGTAACGTTTCCGATTGTCAAATATCTTCTGGGAAACGCTCAAGGGAAAAATATTCACGCGTTTATGATGGACGATCCCGCAGCAGACGAAGAGATTTGTCCTGTCGTGTGGGAGCAGGCCAGCAGCATTCATGGATTCCGGGGCAGCCTGGGATCAGTATCTGATCTGAAACCCGCGAGACTTTGGCTGCCGCAGCTCGTTCGCGGGCAGAACGCTGCGCTCGATATGATTTACAAAATGATTCAGCCACACGACGTTTGTCCCATCCTTCCTTTTCCGGGGTCAGACCCGCGACTCCCAGATCGTTTGATTGAGTCATATTCTGTGGAAATGGAGAGTGGTTGGAAAGTGGATCCAAGGAATATCGTGTACGCCCATGAAAGAAGCCCGTTAGACCTCTATCGAGCGATTTTGAGAATCGACGACGCAAGAAAGACGATCTTTGAACGCATTGGCTCGCAAATTGTGCTGTCGCCCGTTGGAAGCAAGCTGCTTTCTATGGGCGCTTTGCTAGCGGCTTTAGAACGCGACTTCCCTGTGGTGTACGTAGAGGCGGTAGCGTACAGGGTTAATTTCGAGGCGTTGGATAAGCGCACACAAGACGCGACGCCACTAGTTCATTTATGGTTAGATGGAGAAGCCTATGGAAGCCAAGACGCGAATAAAGACGCACAGTAAGCCTACAGCATGGGGCATCGGTTTGATTGCTTTGGATCTCATTCTAGATGGAGGCGATCCGAAACCTCGGCTGTCAGCGGGCGGGACGTGCGGAAATGTTATGGCCATTCTCAGTCGTTTGGGTTGGAATGCAGTTCCCGTTGCTCGACTAGCAAGCGGCGGTGTCTCCAATCTGGTGATGGGCGATCTGCAACGATGGAACGTGGACACAAGTCGATTGCAACTTCGCCCGACGGCAAGAGTGCCCATCATCGTTCAACGAATACGAAAGGATGCAAACGGAATCCCTTTTCACTCGTTTTCGTTCAGCTGCCCGAATTGTGGCAAGCGTCTGCCAAGTTTTCAGGCTGTCAGGACTGACTCGATTCTAGAAATGACTTCGCAGCGCGAGCGGCGGCCCAAAATTGTGTTCATTGATCGAGTCTCACGGAGCTCCATTTCTTTGGCCGAGGCGGCAACCAAACGCGGAGCGATCATCTATTTTGAACCGTCAGCGGTATCACAGAAGAGACTTTTTGACGAATTGATGCAGTTAGCGCACATTGTCAAATATTCGCAAGACCGATTATTTGATTTCGGAGAACTCGATTGGCGTCCTCAAATGTTGTTAGAAGTCCGAACGTTGGGAAGAGGCGGTCTGCGTTTCAGAACGACACTCGATAGCAGCCAGAAACGATGGAGGAACTTGGAGGCCATACAACCGTTGCGTGTCAAGGACACGGCAGGTTGTGGCGATTGGCTTTCCGGTGGCTTGATTAACAGCCTTTGCCGGGATGGGTTGGGAGCACTCAAAGAGTGCACGTTTGACCAGGTGCTCGGAGCATTGGCTTTCGGACAGGGACTTGCGGCATGGAATTGTGGATTCGTTGGAGCTCGCGGCGGCATGTACAGCGTCCCGGAGGCGGATTTCGCGCGGTTAGTCCGTCGCTTGCAAGTTGGGAAACCCATTATGTGCACGACCGAAGACGATTCAGTATCGGTCACTGGATATGAGGGTCTAATATGTGACGTGTGCCAGCCCTCGGATGGGGGACACGATCAGACTGTTTCGCGAATTGGTTCCTTGCAACAGCGCCTGAGCTAAGTGAGCAAGCTTATTTTCGCGCTAAGCTTTTAAACAACCAGGCTCGATGACTCCTCAATCCAGCACATATTTGGCGCACAGCAGATCCGTAATACCAGATCTAATGCTGGCTCCTCGAATCGGACGACTGATCGGCCGTCAGTCGGAACAAGAGGAATGCCATCCGCTTGGTGCCCGTTTCCGACCGAAATCCGAATGCCAACACCTCTTCGCGAATGACTCGAGCTCCCCGGCATCCACATGATTGTCGAAGGCGGCGGATTAGCAACCGGGTTCAAAAGGCATTCATCAAGGCGTTGTGACGAGCGCTATCAGCTTCCTTATCGGACACGCCCACGTAGACCATGGTCGAATTAATGGACCGGTGCCCCAGGGCCCGCTGGACTTTCGCGAGATTAACGTCCCGACGAACCAGGTGCGTGGCCAGAGTATGCTTAAGCACGTGCGGATGGCGCATATGGTCTGGCAAGCCTGCGTCGCGAGCTATCTGCCGGAATACCCGATAGAACTGAGTGCTGGTGAGATGGCCACCCTTCTGCGAGGTAAACAGAGCATCCCCACAATCCGTGGGCCGCACTGCAAGCCACGCTCTTAGGGCTCTAACTTCGTCCAGGAGCGGTATTCCTCGATGCCTCTCTAGTTCCTGAATAGTGAACAGGCTTCCCTTAAGCCGGTGAATGGACAGCACACCGCCTCTCAGATCCAGGTCGGAGATCTTCAATCCGCATGTTTCCGCGGCCCTCAGACCGTGACTGTATGTCGTCAGGATCATGGCCCAATCGCGGATCGCTTTCAATTTGGCCGTCCCTAAAACAGATAGCAACTCGTCTTCACTCAGAAAAACAAACCCATTATTTGCCACGACTACTCTTCTCTTTCCGGGGGCGGTTCCAATAAGGTGATTTACAGGCCGCACACGCAATGGGTATTGGTGTGGTCCATTTGTTGTCATCCTGCACAGGCCGAGGAATCCAAGTATTTCCGCACCGTTCGCAAGTGCATTCGCTGGCATCGATTTTGACCGCGCGAATCATTGTGATTACCACAGAATATACTTAAGTATATACCATGGCAATTACTTTTGTAGACCTATTATCAATAACTTACGGGGATACGTCAGTATTCGTACATTTTCGCGCTGGAATGGCGCGATCCGGGGCTGTTTCGTTGAGGGTAAAAGGCTTGGATCGGCTCTGGAATGTACGAAAACTAGCCTAAGCTTACATTTCACTCGGAAGCCCGACATTGATGTGGTGCAAGCTGCGTTTGAGGGACATTTCGGGGCGAACACTAATCAAGAGAATTGTCTGTGCGGTCCATGTGGGAAGCCTTTAGGACTGAATAGCCTACTGATTAAGAGTTGTCGCACCTCAGCAGGTTCACCAGCGACCATCACTATGTGAAATCAATCACTTACCCACAACCTAGCCCGCACGGAAGCACTTTGTCGAAGTAGCGAAAAAGCCCACATTGGCGCACATCGGCTCGAAGCGTACGGCACATTCTGCGGCACACCTTCTCTGCAGTTGTTATGGGGTGAACCCATGGGGTGAACCCACAACGTGAGACAGTTTTGAATGACACACGTGCCATTGAATTGGGTTTCGGTCGTTCATTGCTAGCCGGGGATGAGGTCTGGAGCAGGGGACGGTCCTGAATCCCCTGCTCCAGCATCCTCGTAGAAGTCTTCTCTTCGCTTCCTGGGAAAAATTCCAGGCTCGGACTGCACAACTGTGTCCTGGGATCGGCATGGTTCGCGTGCCGTTCAAATTCTTCCGGAGAACGGTAGCCCAGCGCAGAATGCAATCGCTGTTGATTGTAGTACCGGTCGATAAATTCCTCGATGTTAGCGCGCAAGTGATCGAGATCGCGATACTGGTTGGCGTAGATTTCTTCCCGCTTCAAAGTCTTCAGAAAACTTTCGCAGCTGGCGTTGTCGTAAGGATTCGCCGGGCGGCTCATGCTCGGAATCATTCCATGCCTTTCGAGAACGGCGCCATAGTCTTCGCTGGCATATTGCACGCCGCGATCGGAATGATGGACCAGACCGGGTGCAGGCTTTCGCGCGGCGATGGCTTGTTCCAATGCGGCCAGCGCGAGACGACTGGCCAAGGTCTGCTCCAGCGACCAACCCACGACCTTGCGAGAAAATCCGTCAAGGATCACCGCCAAGTAGACGAATTCGGTTTTCAATCGAATGTAGGTGATGTCAGCCACCCACAGTTGATCCATCCCGGTTAACTTCAGGCGCCGGGCCAGGTTCAGATAGACTTCCAGCTTGTGGTCCGACTGCGTCGTCACTACAAACTCTCGCGGCTGCACGGCTAACAGGTTATCCTCCCGCATGATCCGCGCTACACGTTTGTGGTTCACCACCACTCCGCGGCGGCGCAGTTCCGCAGAGATCCGTCGATATCCATAGTGCCGCCGATGTTCGATCGCGATCTGCTGAATTACCGACCGCACTTCCATTTCCTCTTCCACGGACTCCGGTTCCTGTAACCAGCGATAGAAGCCCGCCCGACTCACCCGCGCGAGTTCGCACATACGCTCGATGCTCAAGCCGCCTTGCAACGGCATCATCTCCCGGATTTGCTCGTAGATGCCTTCTCGCCAGTCCTGCTGCTCTGCTGGCGTCGAGCCTCGACTTTTTGCAAGGCACTTCTGAAAAAATCCACCTCCAGGGTCTTTTCCGCCAAGACCCGCTTCAAATGGTTCGCCTCTTTGCGCAGCGTGGAGGCGCGTGCCTCTTGCCCGGGTGCTTCCATCCCGGGTATCGCGGGATCCAGTTCGTCACGCCACCGGTAAAGTTGCCGGCGCGAAACCTGCAACTCTCTCGCCAGTGCCACGATGTTTTCGCAGCCTCGCAGTCGCTCCACTGCAAACTCACGAAACTCCGTCGTATATCGTCGCCCTGCCACTCGCAGTTCCTTTCCTGCAAAGTGCGTCATTGCTTACTGTCTCATCTTTGGGGTTCGCTCCACCTACTTCCGAATTGCCGTGACCCAGTCACAGTCAAGGATGGCGGGGACTAGCACCTTTGGGACTTTTCACCGTATCCTCGTGCGGCAGACATACAATCGGAGCAATCTGACGTGGGACTCCTCATGAGCGTGACCCAGAACGAAAAAGCAATGCGTTTTCGTGCGCTTCACAACGGCCCCGCGCTTTCGTGATACCGAATCCGTGGGATATTGGTTCTGCCCAGATCCTTGCCGGGCTTGGATTCAGAGCCTTGGCTACATCGAGCGCGGCATCGGCCTGTGCTCTGGGTCGTAAAGATCACGAACTGACGCGCGATGAGGCGCTGGCGCACGCACGCATGATTGTCGAGGCCACGGATTTGCCCGTCTCAGCAGATTTGGAAAAGGGATTTGGCGATTCACCGGAAGTCGTGGTTGAGACGATCCAGCGTGCGGCCAACGTGGGGCTCGTTGGATGCACGATCGAGGATGCGACTGGCAACCCCGATCGGCCACTTTATGATCTCGGCTTGGCGGTCGAACGCATTGCTGCGGCCGCAGAGGCTGCCCGTGCCCTCCCTTTCCCATTCACGCTGACCGCGCGAGCGCACAATTTCGCCTACGCTAATCCAGACCTGGGTGAAACCATTGGCCGCCTTAAAGCCTTCGAAGAAGTTGGAGCGGATGTGCTGTTCGCTCCCGGCCTCCCTGATCTTGACGCCGTGCGCGCAGTCTGTGGAGCGCTGTCGAAACCATTCAATTTCATGGCGGGGATAAAAGGGAAATCATTTTCGGTCGATGAACTCGGCGCGGTCGGTGTCAGGCGCATCAGTCTTGCAACCTCGCTCTATCGCGCGGCAATGACCGGTTTCTTGGATGCCGCACGCCACGTGCGCGACACAGGCCAGTTCGCTTTTCTGGACCGGTGCGTGACAACGTCGGAATTGAACCAGCTCATGCGCACTTGACAGCTCCGTGCACCTCGGCGATTGAACACAAGCTTGATTTTCATCGATCGTCAACATCTCTCTGGCTGACGGAGGTGGCGTCTCCGAACTGGGTGTTCTTGCAGGGTTGTGGGTGATCCGCAAGTTGAGATTTGCTCGCTATTTGGAGGAAGCTACATTCGACAATGACCTCATCTCTATTGGATCGTTCTTACTATCCATGCCTCCGCGACAGTGTGTATCTGAATCAAGCATCGTTGGGACTGATCGGCCAGCCAGCAGTCGCTGCGATGCACAGCTTCCTTGAGAATGTGGCGAGGCACGGCAATCTCTATATGTCGGACAGCGAGGAGATCAACTACGGGCATGCCCTTAGGGGAGTTGCCGGCAGATTGTTTCATAACGATCCAGCACGCATCGCCATTCTTGCGGGTGCAAGCGAACTGCTGGGACAATTTCCTTTGCTATTTCGTCTCAAACCCAACGCCACAATTCTCACAGTATCCTCCGACTTTCCCGCAATTACTCGCCCCTGGGTTCGCCAGTCCTATTTTGAGAAAATCCGTGTTCGCTTTGTCGATGACCTTCCTAATCGTGATCTGACAGACGCGATCATTGACGCCATAGACGAAACTACCGGTGTCATAGCTGTTAGCAGCGTGCAATACTCTACCGGCACCCTCGTGGACGTTCGTCGCCTGGTCAGAAGTGCTCAGAAGGTGGGCGCATTCCTGATCGTTGACGCGACCCAAGCGGCCGGTGCAATGCTGGTAGATGCGTCGACGCTCGCAGCTGATGCGGTGGTTACCAGTGGTTACAAGTGGCTGGGCGGACACGGCGGCGTCGCTTTGGCAGCCGTGTCTGAGTCTTTACTGAAACAACATCCCATTTTGCCAGGCTGGATGGGCGCCTCGGATCCTTTTGACTTCGACGCTAAATCAGTTTCCTTCGCGTCCGATGCTCGACGCTTCACGCAGTCCACCATGTCCTATGTCTCGATAACGGGTCTTACAGTTTCTATCGAACAGCTGTTGTCCCTCGGGGAGAACCGAATTGAAGAGCATGCACGTCAATTGGCCACGCTGCTGGTTGATGGTGCCCGCGAATATGGCTGGGAACCGTTTCATGACGTTCATGCTGTGGCCGCATCACCTCACATCATCTCGCTCGCACACAGCCGACAGAGCGCACGGGAAACCGTGGAGAAACTCCGCGACCAGAGGATTATATGTTCGGCGCGCGGCGGACGGATCCGAGTATCCCTTGCTCCTTACAACGATGCAGGTGACGTGATGAGGCTTCTTCAGGCACTCGCAGGGTTTCATTCCGCGTGAACTCCAGCGATAGCGTCCATGGAGAGAATGCCACCCCTCAGGGCAGCCCACTTGTGGGGCAGAAGAAGGAGCACGAAAAAGCCCTCTAAGGCAAAGCAAGAGCAGTAGGCAGGCTCAAACGCTTCTGCTACCCGTTCGGTATCAGCACGATCTTACCGATCACGCCTCCGCTCCCCAGTAATTCGTGTGCGTGCCGCGCTTGGCAGAGAGGCAATCGTTCTGCGATCAGCGGCTTGATCTTCTTCTGCTGCAGTAGGTCGAACAGTGTGAGCAGGTCGTGGCGGAACCACGCGGGTTTCAGCCGCATCAGCCACTAGATACTGTAAGGCACCATGCTCTTGCGGCCCGCCCGAAACCAGTTCCGCAGGATGTACCAACCCAAGATCGCGGATTCGCGAATCGGGTGCCGCCCGCTCGGCGCGTCCGAAGCCATCCTTCCTCCGTGCAGCTTGGCCTGGAATCCGTAGACCACCACGCGGCCGCCTTCGCGGAGCGCTTCGCGCGAGCGCCATAGATTGTCCCCACCGATGCCGTCGAAGACAGCGTCCACACCGTCACCGGTGAGGCGGTGGATTTCCTGCACGAAGTCAGAATTGCGATAGTCGATGGGCGTAGCGCCAAGTTCCTTAACCACCTCCGCCGCCTGCGCCGAACACGTTCCGTACATTTCCACGTCGGCGAGCCGCCCCAGTTGCAGGAACGGGGTGCCGACACCGCCTGAGGCGCCGTGAATCAGCACACGCTGCCCCGGCTTTACCTTCGCCGAACGATCCAGCATCTGGTGTGCGGTGATGTAATTCAAGACGACCGCGACGGCTTCTGCAGGGTCCAAACCTGCGGGTACTGGAATGAACTTGTGTTGCGGCAAGCAAACGTATTGTGCGTAACAGCCGCTAATCGGCATGGCCGCAACCGTTTGGCCGGGTTCGAAACCGGAGACGCTTTCGCCGATCTGATCCACAATGCCGACCAGGTCCCAACCGGGCGTATAGGGCACGCGTGGAGTCTCCGGATGGACGCCCTCGCGCGCCAGTACGTCAGGCAAGCTCACGCCCGCGGCCAGCACTCTCACCCGCACTTCACCACTCTTCGGCTCGGGGCACGCCTCTTCAATCACCTGCAGAACATCAGGGCCGCCGTAGTGGGTGACGATAATTCGCGTGTGTCTCACGAGATAGCTATCCCGCCAGATGGGGCTGGATTATCTGAAAAGCACGTCACCATGTCTGTGATCAGGTTCACAATTACTCATCGGTCAGGTTATCCTTGGAACCTGATGAAGCCCTGATTCTCTACAACGTCGGCTGTGTCTTCTCACTACTTAATGACAGCGACCAAGCCATTACTTGTTTACAAAAGGCTCTCGAGAACGGCTATGGACACAGTGAATGGATCAAAAATGATCCTGACTTGTGCTCGGTGCGAAATGATCCACGGTTCCGCGCCCTGATTGAATCATCCGCCTGAACTCTGTCGAAACGAGAGGCCGCCGCGCCGCGTGATCGCTCCCAAGCAATTTGCACTGCACAATTGAGCTTACATTGCATGCGCTCACAAGGGGCAAATCGATGCACGTTGCATTGGTCTCCAGTTGCCATTTGAACTCGTTGCCTCAGCGAACTAGTGTCTGACGGGCCTCACTTGAGACCCGGTCGCATGAGCCGATCTCGATTGAGTGCGGAAACGCGCAGGAGGTGTTTCAAACTCGCGTTTGAATGCCCGGTTGAAAGCAGCTTCAGATTCGTAACCCACTTCGGATGCGATCTGCGCCACCGAATAACTGGTCGAGCCAAGCATCTGTGCTCCCAACTGAAGTCGCCAGCGCGTGAGGTAGGCCATTGGAGGCTCGTTGAGGTAATGACGGAAGCGCTCAGCTAGCACTGAGCGTGACACTCCAGCTTCTTTGGCCAGGGAAGCAATGGTCCACGGCTGCGCAGGATTCCGGTGCATTAGCGCCAACGTCTTTCCGACCTCCGAATCGCGGGCACCAGCCAGCCAACCGGTTTGCTCGGCTGGAAGGTGGGCAATGTAGGTGCGCAGTGTTTCAACAAACAAAACCTCCGACAATTTGGCCAAGACCGCTTCTCCACCGGCGCGAGAGGCGTCGGCCTCGTTCACAGAAAAGCGGATCGAGTTTTCCAACCATCTGCCCGACGCATCATTACGAATGCTGACTTTGAACACCGGCGGCAGGCCGCTAAGAAAAACTTGGCTTAGTCGCGGCTCGCAGGCCATGAAGCCACACACGAATTTCGTAGTTTCCCCTCCACCACCCTGGCGCGATAGCTTCAACCCCTGGGAGAAAATTCGAGCTAGCTCCTTCACCATGTCCACAGCCTCCGCCGCAGGGCCGTTTTCGAGGATGTGTGCGTCGCCATGGGGAAAGATCACAATGTCCCCCGCATCGAGACCTATGCGCTCGCCATCTTCCAGACGGGCAGAAGCGTGCCCCTCCGTGAGCAAGTGATAGATAATCACGTGCTCCGCGCCTGCAGCCACGAAGGGCGCGACGTTGCACGATGGCGGTGAGCGAAAACTCCACGGGGCGGAAAACTCCCCGTTGTAGAACATCGCTCCCTGAAGCTTCACCACTTTCAGGACTTCGGACAGCACATCCATATCAGTCTCCCGCAGAACGCCGGCAAACCTTTCCGGACTCTAGAGCAAGCCATCATACGGCAGTTGCGTCGTGGGCAAGAAAGCCGGACGCGCGGACAAGCCCCGCAGGAATCCTGCGGCATAGTAGCAACGTCGAATCAGCCGAAGCAGAGGATCGCTGGTCGATTCAAAATTCGAACATAGTGGAGGATGAAGTATGTCAGTCATTCAAGGGAAACCAATCGGGGAAGCCTTAGCCCGAAAGCCGCAGTTCTACGCCCCGACCTCAACGGTAACAAACGTGGCCGAACCCGATCGCACCAGGTACTTGCGTATCGCGTTACGGCTGGTGGGTTTGACCTTCATCGCCGGGATTTACGCATTGATCATCGTTTGGCCGTCCGGCTGGTCCTGGCACACCGGACAGTCGCATCAGTTGCCACATTACCTGCAGATGATTCTAGGGGTTTACGCAACGCTGGGCGTGTTTCTGTTGATTGCGAGCCGCAATCCGCTCGCACACTTGAGCCTTATCTGGTTCACGGTGTGGTCCACAGTAGTGCACGCCGGCATTATGGCAGCGCAGGCTTTGGCGAACCCTGAACAAATAGGACACCTTTGGGGTGACGTCCCAGCCCTCTTGGTTGTGGCGGCCGTCCTTGCAGTTTTGACGCCGCGACGCACGGCAGCAATCGCCCTTACCGCAGGCAAGAAGTAAATACCTAAAGACACCGGAGGAAACATGAGCTCAACTACGACTGCACTGGAAATAAATGGTCTGAAGACACGCCTCAAAGAAACCTGGATGGCTGGGGACTACGACCGATTCTCGCGTTATATGGAACAAGGAGCACGCATTTTCTACGAACAACTCGACATTCCCGCAGGATGCCAGCTGCTCGATGTGGCCTGCGGCTCGGGTCAGGTTGCGCTATGGGCGGCGCGGGATGGAGTGAAAGCTACGGGGGTGGACATCGCGCCAAACCTAATACAACGCGCGCAGGCGCGTGCCAAGGCGGAGGGCCTCAACGCTCGTTTTATGGAAGGCGATGCCGAAGCGCTCCCATTTGAGGATGCCAGTTTCGACGTCGTAACCAGCCTGGTCGGCGCCATGTTCGCCCCACGGCCGGAACTCGTGGCTCGCGAGCTGCTGCGGGTGTGCAGTCCCGGAGGCGCGATCGCCATGGGAAATTGGACGCGCGAAGGGTTCGTGGGGCAAATGTTCAAAACCTTCGCCAAGTTCATCGCTCCGTCCGGCATGCCGGCTCCGGTGTTATGGGGTGATGAGTCTGTGGTGCGCGAGAGGCTCGGCCCCGGGGTTTCGGACCTTAAGATGACACGGCGTCACTATAACTTCACCTATCCCTTCCCGGCGGCTGAAGTGGTCGAATTTTTCCGTCAGTATTATGGGCCGACAAATCGGGCGTTCGCTTCGCTGGATGAAAATTCGGCGAAAAGGTTGCGCGACGAACTCGAAGGGTTGTGGTCTGAACACAATCGAGGAGGGGATGAACTCACTGTAGTTGCAGCGGAGTATCTGGAGGTGATTGCGATCCGAGCCTGACCCACGGTGTTGCAGTCGGAAGAAGCCGCACTCTGCGTCTTTCACGTGCGCTAGAGAGTGCTGATCGCGCTCGAGTTGGCCAGCAGAACCTGAATCCGCAATTGCTTTCGGTGATGCCATGAATGCTAATACTCTCGGACTAAGACTCGGCTGTTTGATAGTAGCCGCCGTGCTCGGCGGCAGCGGTTGCTCAAATGAGCAGCAAGCGGAAGTGCCATCCAAAGAAACCGAGCGCAATGCTGCTGTGCTCCGGGTGAAACAAGCATACATTCCGGATGTGCTGGAGACGGTAGGCACGGTGCGCGCTGCGCAGACCAGCGATCTCGCGAGTCAGATCATGGGGAACATCGTCGAAATCCGGGTTCATGAAGGAGATCGGGTCTATCGGGGTCAAGTGCTCGCTGTCATCGACGACTCCCAGTCTCGAGCCGCGGTAGACCGGGCCGCCGCAGCCGAGCTTGCTGCCCGGCAGCAACTCGTCGCAGCGGATTCCGATCTGGCCCTCGCGGAAGCAACGTTGAAGCGTTGCCGATACCTTTACGAACAGAAGGTGGTGAGTCAGCAGGAATTCGACGAAGTGCACGCCCGTCACCAAGCTACTCTCGCGCGTCGCGACATTGCACAAGCAGGCCAGGCTCAGGCGCGGGCAGTATTGAACCAGGCTACAACCTCACTTGGCTATACGCGGATTCGAGCTCCGTTCAACGGTGTTGTGACGCATAAGAGCGTTGATTCTGGGACGTTAGCGTCACCCGGCATGCCGATCTTCACTGTTGAGGATATGGGTCGCTATCGACTGGAAGTCGCTGTCAACGAGAGTGACCTGTCGTGCGCACGACCAGGAGGGCACGTTTTGGTTGCGATTGAAGCTTTGGGCAACGCAGAACTGAAGGGCAAGGTAGTGCAGATCGTTCCGGCCGCGGACCCGGCGAGTCGCGCGTTCCTGGTGAAGATCGAGTTGCCCCCAGACACACGGCTGCGTTCGGGGCTGTTTGGGCGGGCCGAGTTTTCTCGTGGCACGCTGGAGGCATTGCTGATTCCCCGCTCGGCAGTGATTGAACGCGGTCAATTGCAGGGTGTTTTCGTTCTGGACCAAAACAAGATTGCCAGCCTTCGCTATGTCACTTTGGGCAAGTTCTCCGGGTCCGAGGTGCAAGTCCTCTCCGGACTACAGAGTGGTGAGTGGTTTGTAGCGAATCCGGGTGAACGGGACCTGAACAGCAAGCGCATCGAGGGTGAGTAATGGCTGACAAAGAATTCAAGTCGAGCATCCCGCCTTGGCGAGCGCTGGGTCTGGCCGGCCGCATTGCACACGGCTTCATCGATTCAAAGCTCACACCTCTGGTGATCGTTGGCGCTTTACTTATTGGCGCTTTCAGCATTCTCAAAACTCCACGAGAAGAAGAGCCGCAGATCGTCGTTCCGATGCTCGACGTGTTCGTTCAGATGCCGGGTGCGTCAGCGGAAGAAGTTGCGCAGCGGGTCAGCGTTCCGACTGAAAAGCTGCTGCGCGATGTGCCGGGTGTCGAGTACGTCTACTCCATCAGTCATCCAGGCGTAAGCATGTTGGTGGTTCGCTTTTACGTCGGCACTAAAGAAGAAAATGCGATCGTGCAGACCTACAATAAACTCTACTCCAACTTCGATCGCATTCCGCCCGGCGTCTCACAACCGATCATTAAGGTCCGCTCGATTGATGATGTACCGATCCTGGCTCTAACCCTGTGGGGGAAAGACTACGACTCATACCATCTGCGTCGAATCGCAGGTGAACTCGAAAACTCACTCAAGCCGCTGGACGGCGTTTCTGAGACGAAGATTATCGGAGGCGAGCCGAGGCAAGTACGAGTCGCGCTCGATACTCAACGGCTCACAGCATACGGCCTCACACCGGGCGCGATCGTGACACAACTCCAGAACACGAATAGCCGCGGCCAAGCCGGGAGTTTCGCGCGCGCCAATCGCGAGTTCCAGGTTGAGGCGGGCACTTTCTTCACGAGTCTCGAAGATCTGAATCAGGTCGTGGTCGGAGTTCACGCCGGACGTCCGGTCTACCTGCGTGACGTAGCCGAGAAAATCCAAGACGGCCCAGCAGAGCCGAATACTTACGTTTTGTTTGCGAATGCTCGCGGTGGAGCAGAACAGAAGCCTGGCGTGGAGTATCCCGCGGTGACCATCACTCTCTCCAAGCGCAAAGGTACTAACGCCACTGATATTTCCGGGCGGCTCCTGGACAATGTCAACGCACTGCGCGGTTACGTGCTTCCGAACGACCTCAACATTACGGTCACGCGCAACTATGGAGAGACTGCAAAGGATAAGTCCGACGAACTCCTCGTGCACCTACTGATCGCGACGTTGTCGGTCACATTGCTGATTGGGCTGGCGCTGGGTTGGCGTGAATCGGGAGTCGTTCTGTTGGCTGTGCCGGTAACGCTGGCCCTCACACTTGGCGTTTTTTACTTGTATGGTTACACGCTGAACCGGGTCACATTGTTCGCGCTGATCTTCTCAATCGGGATCCTGGTTGACGATGCCATCGTTGTGGTCGAGAACATTGCTCGACACTTCAGGTTGCCGGAAGGCCGAGCACGGTCCGTGAGGGAAATCGTGGTTGAGGCGGTGGACGAAGTCGGGAACCCTACGATTCTCGCGACGTTTGCTGTCATCGGTGCCGTCCTGCCCAACGCCTTCGTGCGTGGGCTGGCGGGCCCATACATGCGACCGATCCCTGTGGGTGCGTCGGCAGCGATGTTGTTCTCGCTTGTTGTGGCGTTCGTCGTACTGCCGTGGGCGGCATCGAGACTGCTGACAGGATACAGAGGAGTTGGCGGTCATTCGGGGCAACAGGCCGAAGGCTGGACCACTCGTTTGTATCGCCGGGTGATGAACCCGCTGATCCTTAATGGGTGTCGCCGATGGATGTTTCTTGGAGGTGTCGGGGTCTTGCTGCTCGCCGCGATCGCGTTTGTGCCCTTGAAGTGGGTACGCCTCAAGATGCTGCCGTTCGACAACAAGAGCGAGTTTCAGGTCATCGTTGACATGCCGGACGGCACGCCGCTGGAACAGACAACTCACGTAGCTGAGGCACTGGGACAATATTTGGGCCAGCAGCCTGAGGTTATGAATTATCAGATCTATGCGGGGACTTCCGGTCCTTATAACTTCAACGGCCTTGTGCGCCACTACTTCTTACGCAATCAACCCAATCAAGCTGACATTCAAGTAAACCTGCTCTCGCGGCACGACCGCAGGGCACAAAGCCACGAAATTGCGCGCCGATTGCGGCCGGAGTTGGACGAGATTGCCCATCCGTTTGGCGCTCGCATCAAGGTTGCCGAGGTTCCACCAGGTCCACCGGTGTTGCAAACTCTGGTCGCGGAAGTTTATGGGCCCGATTATAAAGGCCAGATCGAGTTGGCCGCTCAGATCAAGAAGGTCTTTCAGCAGACGTCGGGCGTAGTGGATGTGGATTGGTATGTCGAAGATCCGCAAACGAAATACGACATGAAGGTAGATCTGGAGAAGGCAGCGCTGCATGGTATCTCGCCCGCTGATATCACGCGAACCGTGCAGATAGGCCTCGGTGGGGCTACTGCCGGCTTGCTACATGATTCGCATTCGCGCGAAGACATCCCAATCGAGGTCCGGTTGGGGCGCCCGGATCGTTCGGCGGTCGAGCAGCTTGGGAACCTTAAACTGCCCACCCCTTCCGGTGGAGACATTGCTCTGCAGGAACTAACAACTCTCCATCAAACCATAACCGATACCAGCGTGTATCGAAAGAACCTGCAACCAGTCGTTTATGTCACGGGGGATGTAGCGGGAGGAGAAGAAAGTCCAGTGTACGCCATCATGAAGATGAGCGACGCCATTGACAAACTTAAGCTGCCCGATGGCTATAGGGTGAATCAATACAAAGGCACCACCATGCCTGAGCGCACCGACCGTTTCTCGATGAAATGGGATGGTGAGTGGCACATCACGGTGGAAGTCTTCCGTGATTTGGGATTGGCATTCGCGGCGGTGCTTGTCCTGATCTATGTGATGGTGGTGGGTTGGTTCCGCTCGTTCACCACGCCGCTCGTCATTATGGCGCCGATTCCGCTGACCCTGGTTGGCATTCTCCCTGCTCACGCGCTGATGGGGGCATTCTTCACTGCGACCTCAATGATCGGCTTCATCGCGGGCGCCGGAATTGTCGTGCGTAACGCAATCATTCTTGTCGACTTCATTGAGTTACGTCGTTCGCAAGATATGTCGTTAGAGGATGCCGTCATCGATGCGGGGGCGGTGCGCTTTCGTCCGATGCTGCTGACGGCGGCTGCTGTCGTGGTAGGAGCGAGTGTGATCCTGTTCGATCCGATTTTTCAGGGTTTGGCCCTCTCGCTGATGGCCGGAGAAGTGGCGTCTACCGTTCTGTCAAGGATGGCAGTGCCGGTTCTCTATTACGTATCCAAGAAGGGACATGCTGCTGCATCAGATCGCTTAGCGGTGAGTCTTGTCCCCTGTCGCTTAGCGGTGTTGGGCCGCATGGCCAGTGAGGTGTAGGGACGGGATCCTTCCACCCTTGCGAAAACTCTTGAAGCAAACTTTTTATGGCCATGCTCGCAGAATGTTCCCGCGTCCCTGCAAATTGCCCAGGACGCCAGGATAAGCGAATTGCCTACAACCATTAGGCGAGCAAGAAAGCCGGACTCCCGGACAAGCAACCACGCACACTTTGCGGAATAGTGGATCTCTCGACACAACGAAGAAGTAAATGGCCGCTCGACCATTGCTCAAGCAGAAAGGAAATGAAAATATGTCATCACAGACCACCGCCACTACCAAAATCAGAAGTTCCGTGGGTCGTCGCTCTGCATTATTGGCTGATCGAATCGAGGAAGGCGCCGCCCTCTTAGCTGCCTTTGCTGAAGGGCTCCCGGAAGAGGAATGGCGTGCACCGGTGTCGGATACGGATCGTCGTTCGGTTGGCCTAATCGTGCACCATGTTGCCAGCATGTACCCGATCGAGATTGATGTCGCACACGCAATCGCCAGTGGGAAGGCCGTTACGGACATCACGTGGGATGCTGTCGCCGAGTTGAATGCCAAGCACGCCCAAGAACATGCTGAGGAAACGAAGACCACCGCGCTCGAACTGCTGCGTCGGAACAGTCGTGAGGCGGCCAATGCAGTACGCGCGTTCACGGATGAACAATTAGATCGCGCAGCTCCCTTTTCGCTGAGCTTCGGGGCGCCTGTCACCGCGCAGTTCGTCATTGAGGACCACGCACTACGGCACAGCTGGCACCACTTGGCGGCGATTCGAAAGGCATTAGTCCGCTGAAAACAAGTTAAGCAAGACATAAATATGTCCGAGTCTTAAGATTCAACAATGATTCGCCAGAATGTAGTTGGTTTACTTAGTGTGAGACAGACAATGCAAGCACTCAGACTGATGGCTGTGCTCGCCCATCCGGATGATGAATCCCTTGGAGTGGGCGGTACACTTGCGAAATATGTATCCGAAGGTGTCGAGGTGTTTCTGGTGACTGCTACGCGCGGGGATAGCGGCCGTTATCGCGGCTTGCGTTCCGATGATCCTCAGCATCCCGGCCGGTTGGCGCTGGCGAACATCCGTGAGCGTGAACTGCGCGCCGCCGCCTCAACTTTGGGTGTGCGCGAAGTCTCAATCCTCAACTACCAGGATCAGCAACTTGACCAAGCCACGCCCGCCGAGGCTATCGCAAGCATTGCGGGACACATAAGACGTGTTCAACCCAACGTAGTCGTAACGTTCGGACCCGACGGTGCTTACGGACACCCTGATCATATTGCGATTTCGCAGTTCACCACAGCTGCCATCGTTGCAGCAGCCGACCCAGCGTATCGATCCAATGGAATGGAGGGCGTGCAGCCGCATGGGGTGTCCAAGCTTTACTACATCGCCTGGCCGGAATCGACCTGGAAAGCTTACCAGTCAGCTTTCCGAAAATTGGTTTCGACGGTCGATGGCATTGAACGACAGGCCGTGCCGTGGCCAGACTGGGCGATTACCACGGTGATTGATACGCGCAGCTTCTGGTCTACAGTGTGGCGGGCAGTTTGCTGTCACGAATCACAGGTGACTGCGTATGAGCGGCTGAAGGAATTGTCGCCAAACGATCACGAATCGTTGTGGGGACGGCAATCATTCTATCGGGTATTCAGCACCGTGACTGGCGGGCGCGTGCCTGAGACGGATCTCATGGAAGGGATAAATACGTGACCAAAGAATCGGCGGTAAATGAGTCATTCGTGGGTGGCGACGCTAGCCGACATGGGCCGCTCGCGATGGACGTTGCGACGTTCCGCAAGTTGGGACATCGACTTGTAGACCAGCTTGCGGGATTCCTGGAGTCGCTGCCGTCTGGTCCGGTGACCCGTGATGAGCCCCCGTCGGTGGTGCGCGAAGCACTCGACCTGACCGGACCGCTCCCGGAAATGGGAACGGACCCCGGGCCGCTGCTAGAAGAGACGGCACAGCTGCTTTTCGCTCACTCGTTATTCAACGGACACCCGCGCTTCTTTGGATACATTACCGCCCCGCCAGCGCCGATCGGGATTCTCGGGGACTTTCTCGCGGCCGCGCTGAACCCGAACCTTGGCGCATGGACACTCTCGCCAGCCGCTACCGAGATCGAGTGCCAGACCGTGAGATGGATCGCAGAGCTCATTGGCTATCCCATCAATTGCGGCGGACTGCTGGTCAGCGGGGGCAATATGGCGAACTTCGTCTGCTTCCTCGCGGCGCGCACTGCCAAGCGGACTGGGATATACGCAAGCATGGCGTTTTTGAAAATCCAGGGCGCAAACTTCGCGTGTACTGTTCGGGCGAAACGCACACATGGATTCAAAAGGCCACAGACCTTGGCGGCCTCGGTACCGATTCGATACGGTGGATCGCCACCGATTCCAAATCACGGATGGACGTCTCGGCTCTACGCCGTCAAATTGAAGCGGATACCGCAGCGGGAGATGCGCCATTCCTGGTCGTGGGAACCGCAGGATCTGTCAGCACAGGTGCGGTCGATCCTCTCCCGGAAATCAGCGCGCTGTGCAAGGAGTATGGCATGTGGTTCCACGTTGATGGAGCCTATGGCGGCTTTGCGGCTGCTGTTCCCCAAGCGAACGATGATGTGCGTGGCCTGTGTCTGGCTGATTCGATCGCGGTCGATCCGCACAAGTGGCTCTACGCGCCGCTCGAGGCTGGATGCGCGCTGGTACGCGATCCGGAAATGCTGCGCGCAGCGTTCGCATACCATCCGCCCTACTACCATTTCGACGAACAGGCCACGAACTACGTTGACTATGGTCCTCAGAATTCGCGGGGCTTCCGAGCACTTAAGGTCTGGCTTGCATTGAGGCAAGTCGGGGCTGAGGGGTATCGCAAGATGATCGCGGACGATATTCGCCTGTCTCGAGCAATGGCTCAGGCGATCAGTCGTCACGCAGAGCTAGAGCTCATGACCCAGGATTTGAGCATAACAACCTTCCGCTACGTGCCGAGCGATCTTCGAGCGAGACTGCGAGAATCAGAAGTTGAAATTCATCTCGACGCGCTTAATCGTGAGCTCGTCGATCGGTTGCAGCGCGGAGGTGAGATATTCGTCTCCAATGCTATAGTCTGCGGGCGATATGTGCTTCGCGCCTGCATTGTCAACTTTCATACCACTCAGTCGGATGTGGAAGCGGTGCCGGACATCGTTGCGCGTATCGGGTGTGAAGTAGATACTGAGCTGCGCCCGACGACTTCACGGTCCCAATAGGATGATGTGGGCTGAAGCGGCGTTGGTGGCCACCGGGGGCGGGAAGGAGTCCCACCCACAATAAGTGAAGATTCCGGTACACCCCTGAGTGCTAGTTGGGCAACTTCAAATGATGCATTCCATTGTTTACGCCGAAATTCAAAAAGAGGATTGTGGAACAGGCCGACATCGATTATCTGCGCATGCCTGGAACAGTCCCACCGATCGTGTCCAGGCTTCTGCGAAAACCACGCCATCCTTATTCTTATGCGAGTTCCGATCTAATTTCCGCACGGCACATTCTGCGGCACACCTCGAAACAACTAGTTCTGTCGAGGACCTGTAAGTGATTGAGAAGATGGCGGGTGCGAAACAGCTGGAACGGGCGACCTGATAATTAAGAGTTGTTGCACCTCAGCAGGCTTACCAGTAGCGATCACCATGTAACATCAAGCACTTACCCACAGCCCAGCCCGCACGGAAGCACTTTGTCGAAGTATCGAAAAAGCCCGTATTGGCGCATACCGGCTCGAAGCGTACGGCACATTCTGCGCACACCTAGAATTGCCCAAACCCAAGAAAAACAACAGCTGTCGACCGATTGATAGTCAGTCAGCCGGTGTGTCGGAACGCTGCCGTGACAGTTCAGCCCCATTAGGTTTTACAGCGACTTAACAGACCGCGAGGACTGCCAAAGTTCGCGGAAGTCATATAAGACGTCGCATTTTTGTGGGTTGGGTTGTGGGTTGAGAATTGAGCCTTTTTCGACAATCGATTATTCAATCTACCCCCACGCGCCTCTACCCGGAAATCTCCGCTCAGCCACGTGGCAGCGTCCGCCGCGCCAGCGGCTTACTCCCGGTCGACCAACCGGGAGTTGGGCGGTTCGCTCAACACAACGGCGCTTGTGGGGAGTAATCGTGCAAGCGCGGTGCCTAGAATCCATGTGTTCATTCGCGTCGGCCCAGCTTTTAAGGTAGACAATTGTTACGTACGATCAGGTGGGAGGCGTCATCTTTTGTCTATGATTCGTTCAAGATGAGGAACCGGACTCATGAATAAAGCGGCTAGTGGGCTATAAGATTGAGAACGAAATTAACAGAGGGGCTTTGCTTTGCCGACTTGCTTCTTCGCCACAGACCTGCACGGACGGACCGATCGGTATGACAAATTACTCACGTCGATCGTCAGGCATCGTCCTACTGCCGTATTCCTCGGTGGAGATTTGCTTCCTCGCTCAGCGCTCTCGGCAATTCAATTCGGACATGAAGATTTTATTCAAGACTATCTCATCCCAGCTTTCACAAGAATCCGTGATGTCCTAGGTGAGCACTATCCCGACATCTTCCTCATCCTCGGTAACGACGACCCACGTCGCTGTGAGGAAGACTTCGTTACGGCAGCAGCCAATGGCCTCTGGCACTACGTCCACGAACAGAAGAGTCTCTTGGGGAATTTCGCCATCTATGGCCTTGCCTACGTTCCACCGACCCCATTTTTGCTGAAGGACTGGGAACGTTACGACGTTTCCCGGTACGTCCCGCCTGGCTGTGTCTCTCCGGAGGAGGGCAGTAGAACCGTGCCAACCGAAGAAAGCGAGATCAAATGGGCCACGATCCAGAAAGATCTCGCTGCGCTTGTGGGAGAGGACCCTCTCGATCGCGCAGTGCTTCTTCTCCACACGCCACCGTGCGATACGCCCTTAGACCGGGCGGCACTCGACGGGAAGACTTACGAGCACGTTCCGCTGGACATGCACGTGGGCAGCATCGCAGTGAAGCGATTTATTGAGGAGCGGCAACCACTGTTAACTTTGCACGGTCACATTCACGAGTCCGCGCGCTTAAGCGGCGAATGGAAAATCCGGATCGGGCGAACTGTCTCTATAAACGGCGCGCACGATGGTCCTGAGTTGGCGCTGGTGCATTTTGATTTGGAGTCACCCGAGTCTGCTACGCGGGATTTGTTCTAGCTTAGGCCTGTGAATCTTTCATGGGCTGTTTACGCGCGGGATCTGTGATTGCGTCGATTTTGACGGCGAAGCTCGAATGTTCCTTTATGTCTGTGTCCGAAACGAGGTGTACGTCCAGTAGACCATCTGTGCGATACCCAGTCCGTAGGAAGTTGATTTCGGCCAGGCAGCGGCTCCAACCTTCGAGCCAGAGCGTCAGTTCTTTCCTCTGCTCTTCGTTCCCTTGAACATGCAAGAGGATGTCGATGTCGCTGGCGGGCCCAGCGGTGGCATTCTTGGTGCTGCCGATTAGATAAAAGGCATTTACTCCGAATTTTTGCGGATCGAGATCAGCCGCAATCCTCTGTGCCATCCGAAAACGCCAGCGCCAGTGGTCATTCGTACTCCGATCAATGGACTCCGCCTCCGATTCCGCCGATACAATATTCTGCTGCGGGGATGACAGGAACCCAACTGCTTGGTTCAAGTCGGCGTTCATCAGCACCCGCAGGATGAGCCCGCCAGTTTCGAGCGGTACGTCAGTAACCCGTAGTGTCTCGGCAAGGTGTGCGAATTCCGGAAGCACCTCCTCAAGTACATTGCGTGACCGTCGAAAAAACAGTTCGTTGAACGTTGTAGTCGGATCGTCGGGATAAAGCGGCAGGTAACGGATCGAGGCCTCTACGAGGTCCTGAAAGAAGTGGGTTCCGAATGACAGCTCTGGCAGGTAATTTCCTCTCTGGCGTGCTACTTCGATCAACATTGCCGCGTTGTTGATATCGGAGTAGGTCACTGGAACGCCGAGTTTGATGTCTCCGCGGCTGCCCCACCGTCCGGGCCCGACCAGAATAAACTGGCGTTTGGGGAGTAGCTTATTGAGTCTGCCAACAGCGCGACCGACATCGCGCATGGCTGTCTGATCCGGGACTGGCTATAGCCCTCGAGATCGACATACACAACGTGCGTGATTTCCGGCACCTTCCCGTTCGAAACAAAATGTGCAGCCGAGAAGATCACTTTGTCCGACGGCAGGTTCTGCGGGATCGCGACGGGAACCGTGTCAGCGCCGTAGCTTTGGGGTCGGCACTGCAGCAAATAGAAATCGTTCCCGTCGTAGGCGAACTCCATGTCTACTGGGGTTCCGAGCTTGGACTGCAGCAGGTGCAGCAATTCACCGATGCAGCTTACGAAGGGAGTCTTCCGAATCAGTCCTTCAAAGGTGAAGACTGCATTCTGAGAACTGAAATCAGGCATCGGTCCGATGATTGGCTCGATCCGGTCATGGCTCACAAGCGATACCAGATTGCGAATCTGGGGATATGTGGCGCCAGAATTGCGCAGGAGTTCCGCGACGTCGCTACCTGCCTTTGGGCAAAAAAGTCCCGCGCTGCGGGTGCGGGTTTTGCCTCCGCTAGGCTGCTTTGGCGGTGACCTCTTTGGGCGCCGTGATTCGGCTCAAAGCCATCCATATATCCCGAGGATCAGCGGCATTATGTCGAATCAGGTCGGAAACGCCCACGATCCCCCGGACGCGATTGTCCTGATCGACCACCGGGACGAAGAATCTGATGTTCCGCCATCGTTACCCGAATGGCTGTTATCGACTTCGTCAGTGGTCACTCGCTGCCCCTATTCTCCCAAGCCGTTCATCCGGGATGGGCAGCTATGGCAAGCCTCGCACATCACTCGGCCCGCGATTTTGTTCAGGTGCCGTTGGAGGAAGGCTGCAATTCGCATAAGAAACCCCCTTCTGTTGTCTGCCAACACATTCGAGCCGAAGCAATAGAAAGTACGCCCAGCTCGATCTTGGAACTGGCATTTGCCTAAACGTGAATGGGTGTTCCCTCTCCTGCGCTTCCGCCGTGAGAGCTTCTATTTCAAATCAACTGCGCACAGTCAAGACCGGGCAGTTTGCGTGACACACGATCTCATGCGCAAGTGTCCAGGACATGTGGGTAGATCCCCAGCGAAATGCTGCGTGCCTCACTCCCATCACGATCAAATCTGCCTGCCGCTCCGCCGCGACATTCAGAATACCGTGCGCTACGAAGTCGAACAAAACCACACACTCAGGAGCAGATGACAGACCGGCTTCTGCAGGAACCAGCTCCGCGAGCCTTTCCAGCGTTTGATAGCGCGCCGGTCAAGCAGGTCCTTGCGTGAGTACCAATACGGACCTGAGTCAAGTGGCGGTATCGGCGAAAGGATGTGGAGAAGAATCAGCCTCGCCTTGGCTTCTCTGGCGAGAGCAACCGCGTGGGGCAAAGCGCGCAAGGAAGCCGCCCCGAAATCGGTTGCGAAGAGGATCTGGTGAACCTGCCCCACATCTTTAGGATCGTCAGGAACCGCGGGGCCAACCGTGAGGACCGGGCAGGCAGCCAAACGAAAGAGTTCCTCGGCGACGGATCCTAGTACTAGCTTCTTGATCCCGGTTCGCCCGTGTGTACCGAGGACAAGCAAATCTATTTCGTTCTGGCCAATGAGTTCTGACAATACGCTCCAGGTTGGTCCCCGCTCCAACAGCAGTTCATGGTCGACGTGTTCGAGAGAAGTCCCCGCAACAAAACTCTTCATGTCGCGGTCGGCGTCCGAGCGGTCTGTATCGAGCTCCGGAGGTACCCGCTCGATTGGAACGAAGCTCCGGGGTACGGGAGGAATCACGTGAGTCAGATAGATTTTGGAGCCGTGGCGAGACGCAATTCCTGCTGCGTACTTGAGCGCGACCTTGGAAACGGCGGAAAAATCTGTTGCGACAAGGATCTTCCTAAAGGATACGGCCTGTCTTTCTTCTATGGTTTCCATCGGATTTCCTCTCCGCACTCGGCTCGTCAGGAACCTCCTCACGGGAAACCACCTCGAGTTGCGCACCGAATCTTCCGCAAACAATCCAGGAGGCCGCAAGCGACGGAAGGACAAAGCCGAACCAAGCCGACGTAAACCCAAATCGTCGTCCGAAGAACAGTATGGCTAGTCTTGTATACGGGCTATGGTCAGAGGAACAAGGCCAGGACATCTCTGAATACGCAATCATGTTGGCGGTGATTCTGGTAGTCGTTGTTGGCACTCTGAGGCTGATCGGCTCAAATGCCAATAATGCGTTTTCCAGCGTGGCTAGCACGCTGCAATAGGTATGAAACACACGAAGTTGGAATCACTGGAGCCGAGCGGGGAACTGGATTTTGGTCTGGCAACGCCGTGCGGTGAAGCAACGGAGGAATTTATGGGAATGCTGGCGAGATCTCCATTCGGAGAGACGCCCTTCCGGGCCACCACCAACTTTCTTGATAGCCTTCTGGCGGACTACCCGAGACGTGACTTTCGGGTTCGATTGTGGGACGGCACCAGTTGGGGGACTGAGGATCGGCCACGTTTCACATTGGTGGTTAAGCAGCCAGAAGCCCTGCGTGCGATGTTCGCCTTTCCCGGCGAACTGACGTTGGGCGAAGCCTACATTTACGACGACTTCGACATTGAGGGTGACATCGAAGTCGCCTTCGACTTGGCCGACTATCTGCTTGGTCAGGAGCGCAGCCTATGGGAGAGGTTTGACCTCGGAGAACGGTTGCAAAAGCTGCCCGCGAGTGGACACCCGCAAACGCGGGTGCATCCCGCTCAGTTGGGGAGACCGGTACATTCCAAAGATCGGGATCGACAGGCCATCCGGTATCACTACGATCTTCCGGCTGAGTTCTTTGCGCTGTGGCTGGATTCACGCATGATTTATTCCTGTGCGTATTTCGGCACGGCGGAAGAAGATCTCGATACCGGATCAGTCACTGGAACAATACTCACCGGATCACTCAAAGATGTGAATTTCACTCTCACCAATTCGCCATTGCTGAGCGGCCGGATTGAGCGTAACGGAACTGATATTACGCTCAGCACCACGGACCCTACCGTCGAAACGTTGACGTTGGAGTTGCCCCAGCCTCTCGCGCTCCCGCGCCTTTGCCATCGGTCGCGCGTCCTAATTCCGGTTCACGTGGACGCGCAGGACTAAAGAGTTGGCGTAGAGCGGGGGTCGACAGTAGGGAAAAACCACGGGCGCTCCAGCCGGAACGACCTGGGCTACCTACTTGAAGACGGGGCGAGCAGCTAAATCGTTGGCTGAACGGGAATTGGGCCGGGTCAGGCTTCCGCTTGACAACCCGTGGAGCGAGACGCAGACTCAGCTCTGGGGATGTGCTCATTATGATTTCGTTCCTTACCCAACTCTGGGCGAACGATCAAGGCCAAGACATCGCTGAGTACGCAGTGATGCTGGCCGTGATCCTCGTCCTTGTTGTGGGTACAATACGGCTCATCGGCTCCAACGCCAACACCGTTTTTTCGCAAGCAGCCAGTTCGATTCAGTAAGCGTCACGGCTTCGCTGAAGCGACGGCAGCTTTACTCCATCTTTACGGCTTTTTTATACGGGATGTGATGAGCAGTTGTGTCACTCTTGCTCATCGCGATCGTTGTGGTCGGAACACGGGTTCGCACATTTTGCCAGCGCCTTTTGCTGGAGTGATGTTCGCGGTGGGCCGTGCTTGAGTGTCGGCAACTTGGTTGGGTTTCGTCACCGACAATCTTAGGGTTCCTGTGATCCAATCTCTATGGAGGTTCGAAACACTTTCCGCATTGAGAGGAGCCATGCAATTCCATCTCGAACCACAAGAACTGAACCTGCTGGCAAATATCTTATTAGAACAAGATCCGCGACAGTACAACGAACTTTTGAACAAGGTCCTGGCCCGCGACTTGCGATTCGACTCCGGGGAACTCGAACAAACAGCGGACCTACTTATGAGCAAGAAGCGAAGTCTTAAGGATGAAATCGCGCTGCAGCCGAACGTCGCACTGAAGGCGGACCTGCAACGGAAATTGACATTGCTGGAACGAGTACTCGAGAGGGTCACCGAGGTCTGCGTCATGTTCTGAAAGTTGTCTGGCAGCTGGCGCTTGCTACAGCCTCAGTTGGAGTGCCGATGACCAATTTAGATGATTGAGGCTGTGACAAGTTGATGCGCCTGTTCAAGGTACAGGATCTCATTCAGCCAGTTCACCAGCAGCGACTCCCGATCAACTCCTTCGACTTGAACCTCCCGCATCGCCGATGTTTGCTGTGTACGCGGGGGCTCATCCAACGCATACATTGACGGGCAGCATTTTCCAGTAAGCTCGCCATATCGCGGCCGGTGACACGAAAGGCTCGGTCAGCTGTGTGCTCGATTTCCTTGAAGCGCGGCATTCGATCACGCAACCTTGCGGTGACCCAAACGAACTCTCAAGCAGGAGGCTCTTGAACTGGTGCTCCTCGCAAGCGGCTTAGCATTGACTCGAGCAGCTTCTCATTCTTGCGCAGTGTCTGCTTGAAATTATGGTGATCCGTGTGCGAGATCTCTTTCAATAGCTCCCGATGGCGGTGCTCAAGAATGCTCGCCAAGAGCTCCTGCTCTTCAGTGGTTAATATCAATGCCATGATCAACATCGCCTTAGTACACGCCATGGAAGTGGTGGAATGTCTTCCTCCCGTTTTGGTTCCCTTCTCTTTGGCGGTTGACTTATTTCCGATGGCTACCCCTGAGCCGCATCCCTGTGCATTCCCAAAATGGGAAGAGCGAACATCACTGACCCCCGCACCTCTGCGGGACCATACTGAAGATCAGATGATTTCGTTGCGAACAGATTCTGCCGCGGAATTTATTTATAACTTCTGTGACCCTTACACAACAATATAGGACGGATTGACCGTCAGTCGGGTGCAATCTCGCGATTGCCGCGACTGTTTCTCCGAGCATCTGAACTAGGGGAACTATGAGAATCGTGAGAGGCGTCCGGTCGTGTTGGCGCATGCAGTGCTTGCCTCGTGGCCTGCAGAGTATTGATGAGCGACTCTTTTGGGAGCTTTTGGATGATTGGCTCAATCGCCCATCCCAAGCCAAAGGGCACGTCGCGCGTCAACGATATGGCTCGGCACTCGATGACTACACCAGCATCTCGTTCCTCGAATCGCCAGTACGAATACAGCCGCCACAAGAAGCCGTAACCTGAATCGGGCTGTAACACTCGTTCGTTTTCACTTCCGGCGTTTTCCACCTCGGCGATTCGCGTCGTGTACGAGAGGCACAGCCAGCGTGTTGGGCCTGCCGGACGATAGTGCACCTCGTGATCGGTGTCGAGGACGACGGTGATGATTTTCTTCTTCAGCAGGCGCAGATAGATTTGGAAATCGTTATTGTGGCGGCTGATGAGCTTCGAATCTATCACCTCAGGTTTGTAGACGTTCTTGTGGTTGTCGTAGTCCTGAAGCACGGCAAAGACTTCTTGGATACTTGAATTAGCAATGAAAGCGGCAGCGATCCAGTCGTGGATCAAACCGCTCGGCACTTTGACCGGCCCGTGGCCCGACCAGAATTGCGCTACGACCTGGCCTCGAGCTACATTCTGAGCCCTCTCGGGCAGCTGCTGAGACCAGAGGAATGGTCTGTTTCGGTGCAAAGTCTGCTCCATTTCCGTTTGCGCTTGGTGAGTGTATGCATTGAATGGTTCAAGAGTTCGAGGGTCCAGTCGCACGGGCTTTACAGTTTGCACCATAACTCCTGACTCATAAGAATCGCGGCGGGAAAGACATGGTCCAGCTCGAACCGTGCTAGAAGACCGGTCACCCCGACCCCTCTAGACTTGTTTCTTCTCGCGTCAATGTACTTAGCGCTTGTAGCCAATAGTCCGCAGAAACTGCTTGCGTGTCGCCACGTCCTGTGGACCCTCGACGCCTTTGGGCGACGCCCCATCGATCACACCGATTACTCCACACCCGTATTCCGTTTTCGCCACGATCACCCGCACGGGATTTGCGGTCGCGCAGAAGATGGTGCAAACCTCTGGAACGTTCCGCAGAACGTTTAACAGGTTGACCGGATAGGCATTGCGCAGCATAAGGACAAAAACGTGCCCCGCAGCCAGCACTTGTGCATTCCGAATCGCAACCGCCTTGAGTTCGTCGTCATTCCCGTCCGCCCTCGTCAAGCACGGCCCGGAAGCTTCATTAAAGGCTACTCCAAACTTCGCCTGAGGTACCGTGTTGACGACTGCCTCGTAGATGTCTTCGACCGACTTGATGAAATGGGTTTGTCCCAGGATGATGTTCGCATCCGCGGGGATGTCCAGCGGGACGGCTTCTAGTTCCAACATAAGCGTCTCCTAACACTTGTAATGCCAGAGGATCTGAGCCTGACCCCTTTTCAAGCGGCAACAGGCGGTAGCTTCTGTTCCGGCGGCGTTTCAATATCTTCGCGCCTCTGATGCCGATGGAGAAACACGTAAGTACCGAGGAGAGTCAGCATTAGCAAGGCGAATATCATCATGAGCAACGCGAAACCGGCCATGCTGCGAACAGGACCCGAGGCTTCACGCTCTTCCTGACTCGCCAGCACGATCCATGGAAGATTGGGATAAGCGTCTCGCAAGCCGGTATCGGCAAAGCCAATGAGATTGGGTTCTCCGTGAGGAAGCGTGGCGTAGATGTATCCTGCCTCGCGCCCGCGTAGTGTGCCCAACGCGTCCCGAATCGTTGCGCACTCCTCGGACTTGATCTTCAGGGAGGGCGTTACGCCCGGGGCCTGAATCACCGTGCCGTCATTTCGGACGAGAAACACACGCCCCGTACGTGCGATCTGCTGCCGGCTGATTTGAGTGAACAGCGGCGAGAGATCCACCAAAGCGGTGACGGCACCCATGAACCGTCCTGTGCCGTCTTGAAGAACCGGACGGATCACGCTGATGTAGTACAGGCGGGTTTGCTCGTCATAACGCACATCCGTCAAGTAGATTGCCGTTTGGCCTCGCGAATCCAGGCCCTGCCAGTACTCACGCTCAGTCGTCTTGTCGGTCGCAGCCACAGTAGTCGTGTGGCTGGCGCCTCATCGGCAGAGTTGCTGGTGCCGGTGCATTGGTCGCCGGCGCATCCGTCGCAGCCTCTTCCGCAGTCGGATTTGCTTGTTGTATGGCCGCCTGGCGAATGCTGAAACCGATCAAACAGGAGATGCGAGACGCGTGTGCGTTTAAATCGACAGGTGCACCTGACGAACCACGTTAGGCGTCGGCAAAAACGGTTCGTAGCCCGATGGTGGCTCACCCGATTTATGTGTTCGCCATTCGTAACTTCCGGTTTGCCCGTCAGAACGAAGCCGCTGGCGCGGCGGACGCTGCCGCGTAGGTGATGTCGGCAGTCCTGATTTTCGGCTTCAGATAATTTGTGGGTCACAAGGAGGTGTCCCTGTGACCCATCTACGCAAAAT
>Ga0209577_10000660_pt1 | contig 34261 bp, 31 predicted proteins | sample GraSoiAngelo_109_FD_185874 | JGI IMG/M metagenome (GOLD analysis project Ga0209577, IMG submission 185874) | Grasslands soil microbial communities from the Angelo Coastal Reserve, California, USA - 14_0903_12_20cm (SPAdes) (version 2) | ecosystem: Environmental > Terrestrial > Soil > Grasslands... | reverse complement strand
TATCCGGTTTTTGTCCATCGACTCGCACGTTTGCTCCACGCTTCCTTCAGACCTCGCTTGCAGACGAGTGACCTCGCTGCAGTGATAGCCCTTGCGCTTTGCTACCCTTCACCTCCATCAGGTTGGGGGAGGACTTTCACCTCCAAGCTGTTGAGCATGCCCAGCACACAACGAAGCCGCTCGCGCGGCGGACGCTAGCGCGTGGGAGATGCAGGCATTTGAAACGGTGGTCCGACTTCCCGGTCTTGAATAACAGACCGCCCCGCGTTAGGATGATCGACATGACGCGAGAACCACTACATCGATCAGCATCAATAACCACGTTTTTACCGAATCCCGCTTCTGGCAACGATTTCCGGGCGAAAATGGATTGAAAATCCATAGGCCGCGTCCGCCGCACCCGCGAACGGCTTCCTTCTGACGGTTTTATCGAAAGCGCGCCAGCGCGTCCCCCCATCCCCACTCCCAAATGCGCGCTTCCGATAAAACACTAGCGTTATCCGGGATGTGGCTGCAATCGACTTCTCACGAGCCGATTAACGAGAAAAGGGATTTTGCTGCAAGTTCCGGCAGCACAGGTAATACGTCGGATACAACGGCCCGGCCGCATGCCGATTATTATTCGCCCGGTTGACATTATCGGCGACACGAGTAGGATGGTCGCCGCCGGATTTCTATCTTTGAACACGAGAACCCCATAGCACTAGCGGTTCTATCGATGCCATACGATGCCATTAACAGGCAGCAAATCCCGGTTTCTACATTGGCGTCGAGCTTTTCTGGATATACGGATCCAAGCGCATGATGCTGAGGAAATATGAGCAAATCAGAGACAAAAACGGATCGGAGGAGTTTCCTGACCGGATCAGCGGCTCTAATCGGCGCCGCGGTTATGCCCAACGCGGTTTCATACGCAAGAATTCTCGGAGCCAACGATCGAATATCCCTAGCACATATTGGCCCGGGGAACCGGGGCCAGGAGCTGGCTTGGATTATCGCTCAACATAAGACCACTCATAATGTAGAGATGACCGCTGTTTGCGATTTGTGGAACGTCCGCCGCGAAAAAGCCGTCCAGCAGAACACGAGCCACTATGGCCGTGCGCCGCGAGCCTACCAGTATCTGGAAGATGTTCTCACGCAAAACGATATCGATGCGGTCGTCATTTCCACCCCAGAGCACTCGCACTCGCCCGTTTTGAGCATGGCTGCAGAAGCGGGCAAAGATGCGTACGTTGAGAAGCCAATGGGAAACATCCTCGCGGAGGTGAAGACGGCGCGTGATGCGGTCAAGCGACACAACCGCATTGTGCAGGTGGGTACACAGCATCGCAGCGAGCCTTACCCGCGTGCGGCGCACGAGTTGGTGAAGACCGGGGCTCTCGGAGACGTGACGAAAGTAGAAATAGTTTGGAATTATCACGGACCCAGGTGGCGTGGGCGCCCGGAATCCAAACAGATCCGAGAGCAAGATACTGATTGGCGCAAATGGCTAATGACGAAGTCATATCGTCCCTTTGATCCGCAGGTCTACTGCGAATTCCGCTTATACAAGGATTTCTCGAGTGGCATCCCTGACCAGTGGATGAGCCACGCTACAGACCTCGTGCATTGGTTCATGGATGACAACTTTCCTCGGTCCGTTGTGGCCCATGGCGGAATTTTTGCCTGGCACGACGGCCGGGAAAACGCTGATACCTTTCACGCGTTACTGGAATATCCGAAAGGCTTTCTGGTGAGTTATTCGACCAGTTTTGGAAACGATGCCCCATCGTTCACACGGTACATGGGCAAAAAGGCGACGCTCATCAACCATGGCGGGGAGGGCAGTCCTCGCTACAGTCTGGTCGAGGAGAGGGGAAATCACGAAGATAATCCAGATATCGATAAATCAAGGACGTCTCAAGACGTTCTCTTACCGGGTGAAACCAAGCTGCCCCCCATGGGCATGGGAGACATGACGCTGGAACATACGGCCAACTGGTTCGAATGCATGCGCTCACGCGGGCAGCCTCATTGTACTGTTGACGAAGGTTTCTCCCATTCCGTGGCATGCATTATGTCGGCGGAATCCTACTGGTCGGGCAAAAAGCAGTACTGGAATGCCGCAGCGGAGGTGATTCAGGACCACCCCGTCGAGAGCTAAAAGATTCTTCGCAGAGTCCTATGTTCGCGTCCGAGTTGTCTTGGCAATCGACGCTTTCACGGAAGACTACCACGTTATCGGCTTCGAATCAGCCGCGTTGAGATGAACCTTTGCTGGGGCTGCAAGGGCTGCAAGCACATCGAAGTCGAAATCGCGAAATAAGTCGAGGCACATCAATTCCGGCACTTCGCTGTACTTGAGCGGGTGCTCCAGTACATACTCCAGACTCGGGATAGAATGCCGCGCGTCGACCGAGGCAAACAATTGCGGTTCGAGCGCCGCAGAAGTCAACGCGACCGCTTGCGACCGCGGACCCGAAGTGAGCAGCGCGACCGGCCGATGCGCGGTTTTTGCAGCAAGGGCCGAACCGGGAGTTGGGCTGCCATGCTGTAATCCGGTGTTCAGCCATTCGGCTACCGCGGCCACTTGAGCAGCTTCCAAACCGAGCGCGCGTTCGCCAAGTCCATTGAGCATCTGCGAATAGGAAGAAATACCCAAATCGCCGGTGCCGGGAATGTTCTGACCAAAGAAGAGCGGTTCGAGCGCGAGGACGCGCTTGCCGCTGGAGGCGAGGTTGGCAACGTCATCCGTCGTTGCCTTCATCCCTTCATCGGACATCAAGATCGCTGCTGACGCATCATCCGCAGTGGCCAAAGAGCGGAATAGTACACCGGTCGCACTCAAACCGTTGCCGAAGTCGAAGCGATAGGCATAACTCTCGACGCCTTTTGCCGCAAGGCTGTCAATGACCGTGGCATGCTCAACCTTGACCGGCTGATACCTTGTGACGGTGCGAAGCAGTTCCCGTTTCTTGATGGCCGGGCTCGCTGCATCAGCGGCTTTGTAATTGGACTTTGCAAGCCTTCGCGCCAAACCGAGAATCGTCAAGTTGTCCTTGGGTAGGCCCACCACAAGATCGTCGTAGCTTCTGACTTCTCCGTCGGTGTCTCCATCTTCAGCCGGCGAGGCGTTGAGTCCAAAGACGGAGTTCAAGAAACCGTAAAGCGCTTCGCGGTTGTCGCGCTGATAGTTGTGCGTACCGGGCTGGTAGTTCTCATGCCAGCGAAGGTTCTGTTCCTGGCTGAAGAGCTTGAAGAAAGGCTGAATGTCGAAATAAACGCCTTGTTTAACCACTCCGGCGCGAAAGCAGCAGTCGTCCTCAGCATTGTAGATAAGGAAAGTGGGGCGCGGCGCGCGCATGGCCACAAGCTGGGCGTAATCAGTGCCCTGGCGAAAGTCACTGGCGTTTTGCTCGGCGTCGTCGCCGGCGTACTCGGGATGTTCGATGGCAGTGGTCAGCGAGCAAAAGCCCGCGACGGGAATGGCCGCAAAGACGCGCGCATCGAGCGAGCTGAGGACGATCGTCTGCCATCCGCCGCCCGAAAGGCCAGTGACAGCGATCCGCGAGCGATCGACCCGCGGGTCGTTATACAAGTAATCGAGGCCGCGGCGCATTTCGATATAAAACAAACCGAGGCCGTTAGCGCCGACTAGGTCCAGGTGGCCTACGAAGCTGTGGTCGTTTTCGGGCGAATTCAACTCGCCAAATCCAAACCATTCCAAACTGAGCGCCAGCATGCCGCGCCGGGCCTGATTGATGCAGCGTTTCTGCTTATGCTCGACGGCTTTGCCGCCGGGCCCATGGCCATGCACGTTGAGGACCGCAGGCAATTTGCCTGAGAAGTGTTCAGGCTCATATAACAGAGCCGCCGAATACATGCCGGGGACCACTTCGTAGCGCAGCTTGCGGATCCGGTAACCGCGGCTCTCGAGTGTTCCTACTTGCTCAAATTTTGGCGGCGCATCGATCCAACTCTCCGGCCAGCCGTGATAAATGACCCCCAGTTCGCGTGCGCGAAGCCGCTCTGTTTCGGTGGTCCACTGAGTCGCGTCCGGCGGGAGGCGCAGCGGCGGAACGCGGGCCAGCATGAAATGACGCAGCTGCTCAGCCACGACAGTCTCGGTTTGCAGGCGGCGCTGGAGCAAGGGCGCAACGAGTTTGGCGTCAGCTTGCGCGGAGGCCTGTGGCGCATGCCCAAAAATCGCGGTAACAATGGGAAATGCAGCGTAAAGGCAGACGGACAGACTGCGCCTGAGATCAAGTTGCATTTGCTCCATGCCTCACAGGTCAAAAGTAGAACTTCAGCGCGAACTGCACTTGTCGCGGTGCGAACGCACTCAGGATGGTGCCCATCTGCGAGAGATCGAGCGTGCCTGTCTGCGGCTGCCCGGGAAGGACCTCGGGTGGAGCAAAGGCCGTCAGGCCGCTGATTCCGGTAAAGTTTGGGTGATTAAAGGTGTTGAAGAATTCGACTCGGAATTGGAGATACCGCGACTCCGTGAAATGAAAGTCTTTCATCAGAGAGAGATTGGTATTGAAGTAGCCGGGACCGAGAAGAATGTTGCGTCCCGCGTTGCCGTAAGTCCCCTGGGCAGGCAAGGCAAAACAGCTGTCATTGACCCAATTTGAGGTTGTATGGGGAGCGTTGTGGTTAGGGTTACAGATAAGATCGGGTCGAGCTTGTGGGGCACCCGAATTGGAGTAATCAATGTCAATTACGGGCGTAAAGTAATTGCCGGTGTGCCAACTCCAAATTCCTAATGTGGTCCAACCGCCGATGACCTGGTTCAGTACTCCGGAGGCATTCGATGCAAAAGCCCGGCCGTTGCCGAAAGGCAGTTGCCATGCGTAATAGGCCGTGAGGCGGTGCCGCTGATCGATGTCGGCGTTTCCGTATTCCCAGTTTAGATGGTCTTCCGAGCGGTAATAGCCGTTATTTCCACTCCCCAGATTCGAACTGGAAGCAATATCCAGAGCGTGACTCCATGTGTAGGCCACATTGGCGGTGAACCCGCGCGAAAAGTTTCGGCGGAAGGTAATTCCAAGGCCGTGGTAGTTGGAATAGGCGTTGGAAAATATATCGAATGTCTCGGCGAACAAACTCGGAATGGGTCGCCGTGCTTGGATGTCCGCCGTGGGGTCGGGACTTGGCGTGGCCTGATTGCCGGTAGCACCATTGATCAGATGCGTGCCTTTACTGCCCATATAAGCGATCTCGAGGCTGGAACTGGACCCAATCTGGCGCTGGACCGTGAGGTTCCACTCCTGCACATACCCGTCGGCGAAATTCGATTGCAGGCGCGTGTAACCCACACTGGTCGGGTCGAAGCCCGAGGTGATTGCATTCGACGGAAAACCATTCGTAAGTTTATTGACCGTAGGGTTCACGGTCGGGCCGGCTAGCGAATTAAAGACCGCAAGGATGTAGTAAGGAGGGTTAAAGCCCGGACTGGGATTGCTGTACGTGCCGATTTCTTCCGCCTGCCAGAAAATCCCATAGGAGCCCCGAAGGATGGTTGCTTTGTTAATTTCGTAAGCGAAGCCGAAGCGAGGCGCAAAGTCTCTGCGATGAGGCACATTCAAGTACTTGCCCCACGGACTTTGTTTCACAGGAAAAATGAAGCTGGAAGGCAGCGTGGCCTGGCTAGCCAGATAGTAGTTGCCATCAAATCCCAAAACTGCCTGCTGATTCTTTCTCTCCCAGACCGGACTGTGGTACTCCCAACGCAGGCCCAGATTTAAGTTCAGGCGGGTGGTCGCATGCCAGTTATCGCCGAAAAAGACGCCGTAGTTCGACCGCTTGTAATCGATATTATGCAGCGTGGCGATGTCCGCCGAGTCGGGAAGCTGCAGGAGAAAGTCCCCAAATCCTGAGCCGGTAAAGCTACCTCCATAATTCCAGTGACCACGGCCATCACAAGGTTGAAAGATGGTGAACTCGCCCGGGCGGCCCTCAAAGCCCATGCTCATTTTGTGCTTGGCGCGACTCAGGCTGAAGACGTCGCGGTACGTGTACACGTTGGTGATTTCCATCGTGGGCACGCAACCTTCTGCGCCGAGTTGTTGCACGTCGCTGAAAGTGAGTACGGGCAGGCCACCGGTAAGGCCGGACACAAACGGAATTCCCGGAATGCCATACTGTTCGTTGGTGTTGACGGTGCCGAAGAAGGGCAGTTGTGTAATATCCAAACGCGCATAACCGACGCGCAGCTCATTGGCGACAGTTGGGGTGAAGATTCGCGTGAGGCCGATGGCGACGCCAGTTGAGTTGTTCTGCATTGTGTTGCCTTGCAGCGTCCCAGGCGAACCGAGGGCCAGGCCAGGCAATTGGCCGGGATTGTTCAAATGGTTTTTCGAGTAGCTTACGCGTACAAAGGCCGGCATGGACTGGCTAAGAGAATGGTCGACACGAATGTCGAACTGATCGGTGTTGATGGCTTGTACGGGATTGTAGACAAACTCCGCAGGTTGTAGGCCGGCAATGCCTTGAATGTTCGGAGCCGGATAAAGCTGCGCGAGTTGCAAGGCAAGCGGATCGATGTTTGCATCGCTTGCAGTAATGGGGTTTCCGGTAGCGGGATCTACCGGCGAACCTAGAAAGCCGTCGCTAAAATCGCCGGTTCTTTCTAGCAAGCTGGGCACCGGCGATACAAAGGTTTCTGCGTTGCGGATGCGCGTTCCCTGATAGTCCCCAAAAAAAAACGTACGGTTCTTGATGATCGGGCCTCCGAAAGTAAAACCGAACTGGTTCTGCTTGTAGGAGGGCTTTTTCGTTTGTGTTGTATCGAAGTAATTGCGAGCATCAAATTTCTCATTCCGCAAGTACTCCCAAACATTTCCGTGGAAATCGTTTGTACCTGATTTAATGGCAATGTTCACCGCCGCGCCGCCTCCGCGCCCGAACTCCGGCCCGTAGCCATTCGTTTCCACGTTGAACTCCTGGATAGCATCAGGCGGCGGGCTAACCATGAAGTCCGTTCCGTTGCGTAGGTCGGGTGAGAGGCTGTTGTTATCAACCCCGTCGAGCATGATGTTGTTGTCATAGCTGCGGTTGCCGTTCGAGGAGAAGCCCCCCTCGGCCTGGTTGCGCGAACCCGGCTCGGCAGGAGTGGTGCCAGCGGTCAGGCTCGCCAAATCCATGAAATTGCGACCGTTCAGTGGAAGCGTCTGAATTTGCTGGCCGTTCACAACGTTGCCCAGCGTCGCCGTTTCCGTCTGCAACACAGGAGCTTGCTCGGTAACCTCAAGGCTCTGCTGCACGGATCCGGGCTTGAGCGTGAACTTAATTCCCAGAGTCTGGTCGACCTGCAGAACCAGGCCACGTTGCAAGACAGTCGCAAAGCCGTCTTTCGAAACCTCTACATCGTATGTCGCCGGAGCGAGAAACGGCACCGAGTACTCACCGCTGCTATTCGTTACGGTGGTCCGGACCTGAGCGGTCGCGCTGCTGGTGACGGTCACGCGCGCTCCGGAAATTACTGCTCCGCTGCTGTCGACGACAGTGCCGTTGATCGTGCCGGACTCGACCTGCGCGGAGGCGGTGCAGGTGATGCCCAACTCCAACGCGAAAATCAACCCAACAAAGTAGGCTACTCGTCGGTTTGAACGTATTCTCATTGAAATTCTCCTCTTTCCGCAGAATCTCACGTCGTCAAACTTTTCCCCACCGCCATTGCGAGAATGGGCGGGATGCAAAGAGCCGTTTTGGTCGTGCCCAGACGAACGCATTACTTACGCGTTTCCTCAAGGTCGAGGACAGGAAGACAGCGTGGCGCGTCCGATGGCGTGCAAGCGTTGTGTCAATCACGGGGCGGCATTCTATCAGGTAAATTGACGAATTTCCGCAATGTCCGAAGACCTCTGGTGGTCATGTCGTTCTTAGGCGGAGCCAGGCGGTTTTTGGCGGATCGCTCGTCCTGCGCTTGAACTCATCTGAAACAAAGTTCAGTTCACGAATACTCGTCTTTGCGCACGATGAACGGATATAACCCGGAACGTTCAGAGGTCGCAGCACTAGCTCATTCAACAGGCTGAACACCACCGCGTTTGCACCGATGCCCAGCGCCAATGTGAAAACGGCTGCAATTGTGAAACCAGGAGACTTGCGCAACTGCCGAAGCGCATAACGAAGATCTTGAGCTAGCCCACTCATCCTACGACCTCCTACTGCTTGTTAAGAGAAGCACATCACAAGCCCTGCTCGTCAAGACGCAATTACCATACCTTCCGCAACGACCGTAATCTACTGATCGCGAAGATAATGCATGTTGAACCTAGAAGGCGCGAGCCGCAGCGGATGTCCGCTCGTGGAAGGCTGTGTCCGAAAGCGGACGGTTAAACCCGCCTGTGACAGGAAGGCAATGCTAACGCAAGGTGCTCGCCAGAAGAATACCGTTTGCCCAATAGAAACCCGTGTTCCCGGCCGGAAGCAAATCATAAGTCTTATATTCCTGATACGGAATCAACTCAGTACTCTTTACCAGCGATCTATCATAGGTGTCGTTTCCCTCCAGCTCCCCGACGGTGCGGCCATCTGCTGTGGGATGGCTGGGAGACACCCATAGTTCGCGGCCATCGCTCAGAATCAGGTGAACCACCCGATGATGCAACGAAATTGGGACTGCGGAGTTTTGAGGACGGGCGTAGAGATCTTGTGACCCCTTGCATCCAGCGTCCATACCCTGCCGCCCGGCTTTACATTCTGCACTAGAACCGATCCGTAAGGAGTCTCAATCCTAGTGCCTGCGGCAAGACACACCGGGCAAGTAAGAAAGGTGCTCTCTCGCTTAAGGATTTTAATTGTGCCATTTCGGATTATTAGTCCCTCAACTGAGATGTCACCCGTCTGTTCCTTCAGTCCGGTCTTGAATCTAAACTGATCGTTTAACCTCTCGAGATGCACTGCACCACGGAGTTTCTTAAATTCCTTGTATACCAAAAGCCTCTCCTCGTCGGATAAGGTCGCCGTCTCCTTAAGACCGGGGTGTTGGGCAATCGCTCGAAATGTTTCTTGATCCTTTTTGATCTCGGGGAAGGTTTCCAGTCCACGCTTCCTCGCCAAGGCCGAAGACAAACCAACCGGGAACGCGTCCGGAACGCAAAAAAATCCCTCTCCGAGACGCTCCAGAATCCGATATCTGAGTTCAGGAGCATCCAGCTTTCTCGCGTTGTTCGCAGAATCGCTCGCGGTGATCCCAGATGTGGCGGCCGCATCAAAGCTTTTGGAGAAATGCGGAAGAGCTGAGACCTTCTTCAGGTGGACATCATGGACAGCAATATGTTTAGGAAACAAGCAACTTGCCAGAACTGGCGTTGGCACCGGCTTGCGACCGAAACAACCACGTGACCTATCCCGATGCACGCCTTTCCCGCCAGGTATCTGAGATAAGAACCGGATGCGCTAAGGAGCGCCCGTCCGGGGTCCGAGCGAGGGGTGCCAGGTAACTGGCATCCCTCCGGCGATCATTGAGCTATAGCAGCATTGGAGCATGATAGCCTGCAGCAACAGGCTGATCAAAAGAAACGCGGCAACGACCCATCCGCGCAAACCACAGCCCCTTCATACGAGAAATTGGTTCTCATTCCGGTTCAACTTTTTGTGACGGCAATCACAGACTGAAGCTCACATTGTGGCGCAAATGTGAATTGTGACATTGTTCTTGACAAATATCCGTCTGGGTATATTGTGTTGCCACTCAGCCGTGTCACCTTCCCCCCGGTGCTGAGAGTGAGTCGGCGCGTCGGTCCCGACACTGAATTCCAATTCTGGTGAAGCGAATCTTACACCTGATGTTATGTAGGTGTGAGGAGTCTTGTATTGTGCCTGTTCTTTGAAGGAAAGCAAATATGGGCCGCCGTCACGATTGTTAGACCGGTAGTCTCATTGGGACCGTCGGAACACCCGGGGGGCTTGCGATGGCCTGCTCTTTCCGAGAGTTCACACTGCGATTCTTTTTGTTCAGAATTCTTTTCGTCAGCAGCTTCGGACAGGCTCAGCAGCTCATCGGCACCTTTAATATCGACTACCTATTCAACACGGCGGGGTGGCAGCCAACGGGCGGCCCCAGTAGTGCGAGCCCCTATTTTTGCGTTGGCTACAACGTTGACCTGGTCGATGTCGTAGCGTCTTTCAGGGACGTTCGTTCGTATCAGGAGACCCATACCTGGATGCTTATCGGAGGCCGACCGAGTGTCCGGGGAGTGATGAGGTCAGAGCGCGCGCGAAATCTTTCCGCTAGTCGCAGGGACTGTATGCGGCGTTCTGCTTTGCTTTCTTTTTCGCTCATTCACCGCGTCGGAAGTCGCGAGGAAACACCGCGCGGGGAGAGATGTGAAGTTCCTCGCCCAAGCGAGGACCCGCAACCAAATAGCGTCAATTCACGGCCAGCCAGCTACTCACATAACCTGACCGGGAGGTCAATATGCGCCACAAGTCACGTGTTGTCGCAATTGTTGTCGCAGTCGGAATTTCTGTTTGCATTCTACTGTTTGGTCTATCCTTAAGTGCCGATTTTTCGCGCCGGGGTCCGACCGTTACGATTTCGGTACAAGCGTCCGACACTTCTAGCGCCACGCTGCATTACCGTTGGAGATCGACTGATGGCGCCATTCAGGACGTCGATGCCACAACTACCACTTGGACCCTACCTACCGGTCCAGGCATTCACTTTGCTTATGTCCTGGTCTCAAACGGATTGGGCGGGTATACCGAAAAGCGCCTTGCCGTGAATACCGATGGCGTCAGCAGCACGTCTGAATCGGAAGCACGTCCCGTGCCCTACATTGCCCCTCCCGCTGCCGCTCCCACGGGTGAAACGTACCGCTCGTCTGTGCTTTGGGGAACAACGAACACAAATGGAATCGAGCACGATGTCCATGCTCCAGACGTTTCGGTCTACATGCAGGACACCATCACTAACGCCACCTATCCGGCAACCGGCCCGGTGAAATCCGATCTTCGGGGTGAATATCTCATTTCCAACCTGCCTCCCGGGAACGCGTACGCCGCCTTCTGCCAGCCGCCCGGCCGACCTGCGCCAACTCCGTGCTCAGCGGCTTTCTTCTTCACCAACAACCTGCCAATGCCGACCGTGGCCACCACCGACTACCTCAGCAGCGCCCCCGGCTTTGACGGTCAAAGCTTTCTGCTCAGCGGTACGCTCACGCTGCAGGACGGTTCCCCGTGCGGAACCCTGAACGAGTTCTTCGGGGTGCACGTAACTGCCACCGCAAGGCTACTGGATGCAAACGATCAACCGATGGGCACCTCCGTCCGCATGAATGAACTGGGAGACTACTCACTGGTCTTCAACTTCCTCTTGCCGCCACCGGCCTCGGTGTTGCTATCCTGCGAGGGGGCCCCTGCATTGAAAGTGCAAATTCTCCAGGAGGCGTTTTCGCTCGGGGAAATAGGCACGACGATTCTCCCCAACGTGAGCGCGCCCCTGGTGCAGTCAATGACCGCGACGCGGAACGGCTCAACCATCGCATCGGTGAATTTCCTTTTGCCGGCTTCCCTTCCGTCCGACATCGTCCCGCGCGCCGACGCCTTTCTCGCCGAGAAGGGCCTCGACACCGGTATGGGAGCCTGCCAGTACTACAAAGCTATCGGCGCGGTTAGTGGTTGTGACGCCGCCGGGAACCTGATTGCGCCTATTACCTTCCAGGACTGGAAGCGCGCGGTCAAGTTCGGCCCTTACGCCCAGCGCGGAGTCCCGACGTTTTTCGCCTCCTACATCAACAAGGTGGACCTCAATCTCGCCCGGGTTCACCAGTCCATTTCTTACGGCCCGAACCAGACGGCCGCAGTGGTCTGTAATCACTTGGGTCCGCCAGATTTCTTCAATTCCCCTCAAGCTGAGATTGATACCGCGGTGGACAACGCCAACCACAACAAGAACCTGGTGGCTTGCGTGGCCATGGACTACACGGTGAGCCAGGGGGTGAACAACAATCAGCCGTTTGTTCGCTTCCTGATTTTTGGCCCGAGCGGCCAGTTGCTCCCCTCTGTCAACCTCGACGGCCGACGGGAAAAGTTTGTACCAGGAACCTGCGTGGTCTGCCACGGTGGAGATCACTATGCTGGCAAGTTTCCTGAAGACGGCTCGGGCGCAGCTAACGTCGGGGGCCACTTCCTACCCTACGACACTGGGAACTTCGAGTTTTCCAGCAAACTTGGTTTGCGCGCGCAGGACCAGGAACAACAGATCTACTTCTTGAATCAGAATGTGCTGAAGGCAGGCCCGACGCCAGCCGAGCAAGCTCTCATCAATGGTTGGTATGCCAATCAGCCAGGGTTCAGGAAGGTGTTGAACAAGACTTACATTGACTCTTCTTGGCCTGATCGCGCAACCGACCCAAATGCATACAACTTCTATCAAGACGTGTATGCTCGCAGTTGCCGCACATGCCATGTGGCCCTGGTCGAAGGTTTCAATTTCGACCACTACCAGAACATTACCCCCGGCAGCTCCCACTTCTTTCGCGCAGAAGCGCCCGAAATCGACGTTCCGATCACCGTGTGTGGGGGAGATTCTCAGATCTTTCGCGACCACTCCATGCCGAACTCTCTGGTGACATTCAACCGTTTCTGGTTGTCAGCCGATCCCACCGCCAACACGACGGGTGATCCCAATCAGCCGGACGAACTTACGAAGTTCCTCCTGACACCAAGCACAGGTACCTTCACTTGCAACCCGGGCCAGGTTCCTTGAGGGGTTGATCGGTTGCGGAGCACAGCTCAAGGGGATGTCGGGCATTTAAGTGACATCCCCCTTTTATTCGCATGCCGTGTCACCGCGTGCAGCGTTTGCTCCCAAGGCGGGTGAAATTTTCGCTGCGCAAGCGCAAAATTTGCTATTGACTTTCGCTTTATTTTCGCCTACGGTGTTGGTTTATGCAGACGCACTCGATTGGAATTCGGCCTTTGCTCTCGGGGTCGGCTGCAACCAATCTGGCGATCAGCTCCGGTCCTTGGTCTCGCAAGGGAAGAGATGTCCAAGTTTGTGCACCCGAAGTGCACAACGACTGCATAGGGGGTGTCGCGAGCCCCGCTTGGATCTCGGCTTGAGGGCAACCAATCTGACGATCACCGCCATTCTTTGGTCGCGGACGACAAAGGGATAGAGATGTGCCAATCTGTGCACCCGGGTGCACAACAAACGGCAGGCCGGGTCCGGGCCCAGCTTGGATCGCGTGGTGTCTGGCTCGCCTTCGTTGTTCCACTGTCGATGCCGGAGTGACAGAGGCCGCCACTTCCCTGGATCTGGAACGGCAAGACACTTGGTTCCATGAGTCGGAAATTCAGCCTTGGGCCGCCTTTTCTTCCACAGTTTTGACAAAATTCCTCAAGCGCCTTTTCCGTTACGAACGTACCCACCACTCTCAGTTGCAATGTTGCAAACCAACCTCGTACTCATCCAGCGAGACTCTGAGTAGGCGCGCTACTCGCTCCCAAGACAAACCACCAGGGCCATCCTGCTTCTGCGTATTCACATCGCCAGGAACCTTATTGAGAAAATGCACAGCGGTGTTTATTGGGCTCTCTTCGGGGGCCTTCCTGAAGAAAAGCTGCCAATGCTATTTAAAGCATGGGGCATTCTCTTCGAAGAGTATGTGAACTGGTTTCTGAGCGGTCGGGCGTCCGCCGCTGCGCTGTTTCATCCTCCGCCAAATTGGGGGGATGAATTCTGAATGCTTCGATGGTGCCCGTTACTCAGGAATAAAACAATTGCCCGACTCGCACAGCGCGTCTGGAAAAATCAATCTCGCAGGACGCGCGCGGGATCGGTCCGGCTTGCCCGCCACGCAGGCAATAGACAAGCGAAGATGGCAGTGGTGGTCATCACTGCTAAAGCCAGTCCGAATACTACCGGATCGTGCGGGCTCACGTTATAGAGAAGCTGTCCGAGTAATCTCGTCACAGCCAGGGCTGCCACCGTGCCGAAGAGGACACCTCCTGCGGTTAATCGCAGGCCGCGCGAAATGACGAGCCGGAGCAGGTTGGCCGCGCCAGCTCCAAGTGCCATGCGCAATCCAAGTTCCCGCGTGCTCTGCGCTACCGCGTAGGACATGACCCCGTACAGGCCAACCCCAGCGAGAAGAAGCGCCAGACCCCCCAAGATCGAGACCAAGGTGACCGCTACGAGTTGCGGCGAGGTCGAGCGGTTGACTTGTTCCTGGAGTGTAATCATCTCGTAAAGTGCAAGGTTTGCGTCCAAAGCGCGCACTTCGCGGACGAGCGCGGCCCGCATACTCGACAGCGACTGACGGGTGCGGATGTTCAGAGCAGGTCCTCGCTCGAAATCCTGCCGCAGGGGCACATAGAAAAACGGCCTCGGAATCTCGCGCATGCTCTCATACTTCGAATCGGCGACCACACCGACCACTCGCGTCCAGCGACCCTTCACTTGAAGTCGACGGCCGACCGGATCCTCACCTGCCCAGTAGCGCGTCGCCATAGTTCGATTCACGATGGCGACCAGCGGCGCGTTCTCGTCATCGGTGCGCACAAATTCCCGGCCGGAGAAAAGGGGGATTCCCAGCGTCGCGAAATATCCCGGACCCACCTGGTTGTATTCGACGGAAGGTTGTTCTTCCAGCGAAGGCTGGTAGCCGTCCACAACGATCGGGGTGGAAGAGTACGTGGCGTAGCCCAACGGCGTCACGCAGGCGAAAGCGGCGGACTCCACGCCCGGAAGCGCACTGAGCCGATCGATCAGTTCGTCCTGAAAGATCTTCGCTCGGGGGACATCGTATCCTGCTGCCACTAATGAGACCCCGGTCGTTACCACGCTGGTCGTAATGAAGCCGGGGCTTGTGCTTCGAATCTTTTCCAGACTCTCGAGCAATAAGGCTGCTCCCACCAGCAGAATGAAGCTGAGACCAACCTGGAAGACGACGAGGCCGGAGCGCATCCAGGCTCTTCCCCGGGCCCCGACCACACCGGTGGAGTCGGCCTTCAAAGGCCCGGCCAGATCGAGGTGACGGGTTCGAAAGGCGGGAATTATCCCCACAATCAATGTCACGAGCAAGCAGACGATGGCGCTCATTGCCATCACGCGCGCGTCCATTTGCCCAGGCAGGTACATTGCTACTCCTGAGCGTGTCGGCAACAACAACACCAGCGCATGCCGGCACCAGTACGCGACCAGAAGTCCACCGGCTGTGCCGAGTGCGGACAGGATGAGGCCTTCGGTGAGAAGCTGCTTCACTAAACGCACGCGGCTGGCGCCAATCGCGAGACGAACGCTCATCTCGTGGCGACGGGCGAAGGACCGCACCAGCAACAGATTGCCCACGTTCGCACAGGCGATAAGCAGAACAAAAGCAACGACGGCTACCATGACTTCGAGTGTCGGCAGCATAGTTCGGGCATGGTTGAATGGCGTCTGCCACAAGGGCCATATCCCGATGCTGCGCCCACGGTTGGTGGCCGGGTAACTCGTCTCCAATCGCGCAGCAATTGCCGAGATTTCCTGCTGTGCCTGCGACTGTCTGACTCCCGGCTTGAGTCTCACATACGCTTCGATCCATCGCGCATCGCGGTCTTCGAGTTTATAGCCGCCGCTCTCGAAGGTTTCTTCCATCGACGCCGGGACCCAGAACTGCATTCCCCAGCCGACGAAGGTCCCATAAAATCCCTCTGGCGTAACGCCGATGATGGTGTGCGGCACATTATCAAAGCGCTGCATTCTGCCAACGATTTCCGGATCTCCTTTATATCGATCACGCCACAGCTGGTAGCTGATGACGACGACAGGATGGGAGTCGCTGCCGACGTCCTCGCCCGGCTCGAAGCCTCGCCCAAGAATGGGACGAACGCCGATGGCAGCAAAATAGTTGGCAGAAACGATGCTCCCGCGCACGGTCTCGGCGTGATCGCCAACGCTGAGAGTGCTTCCGGTAATCTTGCTGACGAAAGCTTCCTCACAGAGAGAACAATTTCTGCGCAGGTCCTGGAAATCAGGCCATGAGAGTCCGCCTGCTCCGGTTTCGCCACGTGCCGTCCCGGCCAGCGCGAACAGCCGCTCCTGATGCGCGACTGCGGGATACGGACGGAATAAAATCCCTTCGACCCAGCTGAACACGGCGGCATTTGCGCCAATACCCAAAGTCAGACACAGAATTGCCACCGCGAAAAACCCTGGGCTACGGAGCAGTTGCCGCAAGCCGTAACGCAAGTCCTGAGTAAAGTCATCCAAGACGCTTCCGCCGCGAGCATCCCGGCACTGCTGTTCGATCTGCGGGATCCCACCCATCGTGCGCACGGCGGAGCGGCGTGCCTCTTCCGGCGACATGCCTTTCGCGATGTTTTCCCTGATTTGCTGCTCGAGATGCTCGCGAAGCTCTTCTTTCATTTCTTGATCAACCTGATGGGGATGGAAAAAGGAGCGCAAACGCGGCGGCAAGGAATAGAGCCATTGTTCGATGTCCATATTCAGGCCTCTTTGAGCTGCACGATGCCGGAGATCGCCGCCGAGACGCGGTTCCAGTTGGCGGTCTCTTTTTCCAGTTGCTTCCGTCCCAACCGCGTGAGCGAGTAGAACTTGGCGCGACGATTGTTTTCGCTCGGCTTCCAATGCGCGCGAATCCATCCGCGATGTTCGAGCTTATGGAGTGCGGGGTAAAGCGAACCGTCGCTGACGCCCAGCACCTCGCTGGACATTTGTTTCAAACGCTGGCTGATGGCCCATCCATTCAAGGGTCCCAATGCCAGTATTTTGAGGATCAGCATGTCCAGCGTCCCCTGGACCAGGTCGGACGGCTTACTCACAAAGGTCTCCTCTCGGTTACCGAGTTAGACTACCGCGGCTCCCCTCGGTTAGCAAGAGATCGCCCAAAAGTCAGGCTTATTTCTGGATGGCAACCCGGAATCAATCCGGTCGGCAATGGAGCCAGATCGGTAATGGGAAGGTCGGCTTTGCTCCGGTCAACTTCTGGCTTGCCCGTCAGAACCCGGGATCAATGTGTGCAATCGAGATCCTCAGCACTTTGCCCACCCCGCAATCGATTCGCTATTTTTCGACTACGGAAATTGTAGGATTCGGATCGGTGTCTCTGATGAACGCCAGCTTTCTGCTCGAAATGACAACCGCCGTGGTGCCGCTCCCCACACTTCCCGTTCCTTTCCCGGAGATGGAGTAGACAACGTTCAAGCCCTGGTTTGCTGCCAAGCCTGTCGAACTAGACTGGTCCAGTGTGCCGGAAGCATTTCCGTTTCCGAGTGCAGTCAGGACGCCGGATTCCATCATCACCGTGGCGGACGAGGGATTCTCGACCACCAGAGTGTAGGCACCGGAAAAGGACGAATCGCTGAACGGGCTTCCCGTCTGCGGCTCCAGGATGCCGAAAGTCACATTGGCATCGGTTCCCAGCAAGAAGCCCTGATTGGGCCCATACAGATACAGCACGGGCGGCGTGCTGGTCCCGGCCAAAGTCACGCGACCATTGGAAGCAACTTGATAAGTCAGAGCTGTATTGCTCGTGGCAAACACTCCTGCCGAGTTCACGTTGTCGTTCGTCCTAAGGTTGCCCAGTCCTTCGGCGCTGACGGTAGCAAGATCCACGACTGGTCCGGCGGCTGACTGCGCCGTCTCACGAAGCACAGCAGTGCCGTTCAGAGAGGATTGGGAGAAGCTTGTCCCAGAGGGGATAGCGATCGCTTCGCCAGAGGTACCCCAGAGATCGTTGGTCATCATGAAGAACGCCTCTGTGTTGTCGATCTGGTACAGAACGAAATTAATTTGCGGGCTCAGGTCCGTGAACAAGCCGCTTCCTCGCCCATTGCCATCGCAGCACTGGAAGGTTCCAGCCGATTGAGCCTTGCTGGTGATGCTTCCTCCGAGATTGAGATCAATGTCGGAGGCGGGAATTGCCGAGACGCCATCGGATTCAAACGTTCCCACGATGCCGACCGAGCCGATGATCGCGGTTCCTGCCACAGTCGGGGTTCGTCCGACAGTCCCAAAAACGTAATTACCCTTGAAATGGCTGGCCGCAAAAGCGGTCGGGTCCTGCAGCCGAAGAGAACCGGCTCCGCGTGTTCCTGCCCCTGTCGTATCGTCGAACTCGATGAACTGACCCGCAGTAGCAGTTCCGCTGGCATTAACACAGCCCAGTCCGAATCGCAAGAATGTTGTCTCTCCGTCGGTGCCTGTCAGGACCAGGCAGCCACGATGGTCAGGCCCCACGGAGTACAAACTCGCAGTGGTGCTGATCGTCGGAGGGACATGCCCGGCGCCGCTGAAGTAAATAATGTCCTCTTCGCCACCCGTGATCTTTCCAATCCCGTTCGCTGTGATGCTGCCCGCAGTGCTAGTCCCTCCCCAAACTCCAAACGTCTGGAGAAGGAATGCGTACTTGCCAGTCAGCAAGGATTCCTTGCCAGAACCCGCGCTGCAAATGAGACGCCCGCCGGCAGTCGTCAGGATCTGCGTGCTGCTGCCGGATTTCGTGGGATCATCGACCGAGGTTGCTACCACGCTCACAACTGGTAGCACTGGAGAAATTGCCGGTGCAGTGTATGTAGCCGGTGTCCCGCTGGCTGTCTTCGTCGGACTCACGGTGCCGCAAGCGGGCGAGCAAGGCACGCCGATTTGCTGTACGCTCCACGTTACGCCCTGGTTGGTCCCATCGTTCGCGACGGTTGCAGTCACGTGCTGCGTCATGCTCAAAGGAACGGTCCCCGGATTGGGGGAGGCGACAACCGAGATCGGCGGAATGGTTATCATCGCCATCGCAGATAGGTAACCCCGGCTCGCGACGACCCACAGTCTTGCCACTTGTGCGCCGTTAGGGAAATGATACGGCGTGGATGGGGCGGTGTAGGTCGTTGGCGTCCCGCTTTCCGTGCTTGTGGGCGACACTGTCCCACAGCCACTACAAGTGGAGCGGTGGGAAACACAGTGTTGCGGGCACCCCGTGTAGTACGTAATTTCAAGGCTCCATGAGATAGGCCCGGTCGGGTCCGTCGTCGTTGTGAACTGCTGAATGTCACCGACTGGTACGGATGCCAAGCTTGGCGAGATGGAGATCGTTGCGGCCGCGCTGACGCTTGGGCCGCGCAAAACGAGCACTAGGACAGCCAAGCACAACCCTGCGATCCGGGGTCTCATGGAGGCCTCCTTTTTTGAGTTTTCGTTCAATAGGCCCGAGCGTGGTCCATCGTCCGCGAAAAATGTAATCGCCGAACTTATTGCTTTCGCGCGTCAAGGTTGATCACAGTCGGGAGCTGCGTTCCGTTTGGCGTTGCCGCCGACGTGAAGATCCCTCGCATGTGCTTCATGTCCTCGTCGAATGCGATGCTGAGAGTCACAGCCAAAATCTCGGTTCCCGATGCGAAAATCTCGACACTGATTGTGCCGGTGCAATCCGGATTCACGGCGTAGGTCCCAGAAAAGGTCTCGCTGGCAACGGCGCCGGCGAGGCTGGAAGTCGCAACCCCATTGTGCAGATTTCCCGTCCCATCGAACGTGAATACACCGACGGCGGTCCTCGGACCAATGGGAAGGACCGTGCCCTGGTCCGTGAACGACCACTTTCCAGCAGAGCGCGCAAGTGAGCACACGGGGTCTTCTGCATGAGCAGGAGCTGCCATGGCTATCGTTAGAACTACGGCGAACAGACTGCCCAGACATTTACTGGCTATTCTGGATTTCATTGGTATTCTCCTTTTGAACTCTTCGGAAATTAACCGGCGACCGTCTAGTCTCGGCCCTAAACGCAACGGTCGTTTACGTATTCGCCGCTGAAGCACAGTGCCCCGAACTACAGGAACCGGTTGTGTTGTGCCCCCAGACAGCAGCTGAACGAACTTAACTTGATCGCACTGTCCGGGTCAGAGGGTCAATTTCCCATGACTGTTCTTTTCCTGTTCTGCAGATAACCGCCTAACCCATTGAATTAAACGGTCTTTTGCGGCAGAATAGCGACCTAAATTGGGCCACCGTTCGAGAGAGAACCTGCCAGGGGATCGGAGGTGGCTGTGCCAGCAAAACCAGAAATTCGTTTCGCTGATTTCGAAGTTGATCTTCGTTCGGGCGAACTGTGCCGCCACGGCTTAAGGGTAAAACTGCAGATTCAACCGTTCCAACTCCTGTGCGCACTGCTTGAGCGTTCTGGGGAAGTAGTGAGCCGCGAGGAACTTCAGAAAAGAATCTGGTCCGCGGATACATTCGTAGATTTCAATCAAGGTCTAAATAATGCCGTAAAGAAATTGCGGGAGGCGCTCGGCGACGATGCGGAGACGCCTCGCTTCATCGAGACGCTTACGAAACGGGGTTACCGCTTCATAGGTGCCCTGCACGAAGCCGCAGATAACCTGCGCCCCTCTCGTGCACTTTCACAAAGCCCTGCTGTTGATTCCATTGCCGTGTTGCCCTTCACCAGCATGAGCGCTGATAGGCAGGACGAATTCTTCGCCGACGGGATGACGGAGGAGATCATCAATGCCCTCGCGCAGATTGACCAGCTTCATGTGGTGGCGCGAACGTCTGCGTTTTCCTTTAAGGGCAAATACATCGACATCCGCTCAGTGGGCAGGCAACTGAACGTGCGCACGGTTCTCCTTGGCAGCGTCCGCAGAGCCGGTAACGAGCTCCGAATTTCCGCTCAGCTTGTCAATGTAGAAGATGGATACCACCTCTGGTCGGATCGATTCGACCGGGAGGTGAAGGACATTTTCGAGATCCAGGATGAGATTGCCCGAAGCATCGCGGAGCGGTTAAAGGTCACGTTGAAGGCAGGGGAGCAGGAACGGCTCGTGACCGCGGAGACTAACACTCTAGAGTCGTACCAACTGTATGTGAAGGGTCGAGAGCTTCTGTATCGCCGTGGCGGCGTCATCTCACGTGCCGCAGAGTGCTTCGAGAGAGAGGTTGTACTCGACCCCGATTACGCATTGGCTTGGGCTGGACTCGCAGATTCCCAGACGGTGCTCGGTTATTATGGCTTCGCTCGTCCTGAAGCGAACACGCCAAAAGCCTTGGAAGCCGCCCACCGGGCGGTCGCGCTAGGTCCGTCTCTCGCGGAAGCGCGTAATGCTCTGGCAATGGCCTCTCTGATGTGCGCATGGGACCGCGCGAAAGCCGAACAGGAGTTTCTTCGCGCCATTGAGCTGAATCCCAGCTACACCCAGTCGCGTGACTGGTATGCCTTGTTCTACCTCCAGTTTTCCGAAGGTCGGCTTGCGGAGGGTGTTGAGCAAGCGAAGCTGGCTTTGAAAGCTGATCCGCTTTCAAGCTACGCGCACGCCGTGTACGGGCTGACCTGTGGCAATGCCGGTAAAAAACTGGAGGCTGTACAGTCTTGCCAACGGGCAGTGGAGCTTGATTCTGACTCCTTTCTGGCCCAGATGCTTCTCCAGCTGGTCCTGCATATCGATGGAAACTTGGAAGAATCTGTCGCGGCAGGGGAATCGGCCTTAGCCATGTCGGGTCGACTGGCATGGTCGATGGCATTCCTGGGTGTGACCTATGGCAAGTGGGGCAAAACAGAGCAAGCCGATGCGCTCTACTCGGAGATGCTCGCGCGGGCACGGCGGCAGTATGTGCCGGCGGCGCAACTTGCCCTTGCGGCCGCTGCCGCCTCCCGAGAGAGCGATGCTCTGCGTCACGCCAGCGAGGCCTTCGCCGTTCGCGACCCCGACTGCCAGTTCTTCTTCTCCAGGCATCTGCCCTTTACGGCTCCTTTATACGCTTACCCGCGTTTCTGCGAACTGCTTGTGCGCAATCGGCGAGGTGACTGGCTGCGTTGTGCAACTTGACCGAGCTTTTGGGGGTACTGACCCTTGCGTTTTTTGCAACTGTGGGCACCATGGACGTGTAAATGTAGCCGCACAGGGTGCAAACCGAAATTCTTCAGCCCTTTGCCACGCTTTCCAAAACACCAGGATCACGCGCGGCACCCGCAAGATCTGTCTTAGGTGCATTGATCGGGTCTTGAGTGCAATCGAGATTTCACCAACTGGTGGTCACGTGTTCCTACTCACCGCAGCGATGAGTGATAGCCGCTGCGTGTTTTTTCGGGGTTGCATGACGTTAATCGCCTGCACTCGCGATAGGACGGGACATCAGCTTCGCGCCAGCACAGCCTGAATATCCCCTCAACTGCTTCATTATCCATACGCGAAGCTGGATGGGACGCCGCTTGCGTTCGCACCGGCATTATGGTTCCAAGACCGGCCGATCGCATGAGGGCGCTCGTACGAGCCCTTCCGGAAGCACGAGCGTTTGCCTCAGATGTTGAGACCGTGGCTTGCCCGTCGCTCGCCCGCAAGTGTTGCGTAGAGCCATAGACGCGCCACATTTGGGAATCGCCGCTCTCCAGGCCGCGCGGGCAACAAACTGGCGGGACAGACCCACCCGGACAATAATTAGCGGCTCCGTTCTGGCAGGTGCAAAGCAGTTAGCTCCTGGGGGCAGGCCAGCACGAAACGTTCGCTGAGCTCCGCTGCGGTGAGCCTGCGGTGCTGGATCGGAATAGCCACGAAGCGGCTGATAATCTGGACGACATCGTAGCTCAGCAATTCAGGCCCGAGGAGAGAACATCATGCATGATAAGCGAGCCGCGGCGCCAGACAGCACGGCGGTTCGGGTCGCCTTGTGGCGGGCCATGCACGTCCAGGTCGATCCGCTGCCACATGTGCTCGAAGACGAGATTGGCCTCCAGTTGGCGGCCCCGGACGACGGCTGGCGCCGCCGTCCGGACATGGAGCCGCACGCCACGAGCCTCTTCCGCGCCTCCATCGTGGCCCGGGCTCGCTTCATCGAGGATCTGGTTGTGGAACAGGCTGGCCGCGGCGTCAGCCAACACGTTATCCTCGGAGCTGGCCTCGACAGTTTCGCCCAGCGCAGGCCGGAGATCGCCTCCAGGCTAAAGGTATTCGAGGTCGACCAACCCGGTCCCCAGGCCTGGAAGCGCCAGCGCCTGATCGAGCTCGGCTTCGCCATCCCGGAGTGGCTGCGGCTGGTGCCGGTCGATTTCGAGGCGGGCGGTTCCTGGTGGGAGCGGCTCAATACCGTGGGCTTTGACGCCAGCCAGCCGGCGATCGCGGCCACGTTGCGCCAGATCGCGGTGCTTGCCCAAGTCGTCGGCGGGCGGCTGCAATGGCGTCGCCTTCTCTTGTGTGAGCCTTCTCTCGAATCCGCAATGCGTCCAGCTCGGCCTGGAAAGTACCCCGATCAACCACCGCGGGTGCTGAAGGTTCATCTCTCATGAAGTCTGTCATCGTTCTCGCCGTTAGCGCCTGGGGCGCTGTTTTCATTTTCCTGAGGTCGCGCTTGACCTCACTGTCTCCAGTCATATGCTTCGTCATCGTCTTTCCTTTGCGCGCGGTGGTGAGATCACAGTCCGCCAAGATCTCCTCCTGGCTATGCTCCGCGCACCCTGCGGAAGCATTCGCGCAGCTCCTGTGTGAAAAGAGCCGGCTGCTCGAAGGCGGCGAAGTGGTCGCCCTTCTTTAGCTCGCTTTCGCCTCTGCGTCGCGCTTTCGAAAGGCGGCTTCTCCAGCGTCGGACACCTCGACCCACTTCGGGTCAGGCGAGGCCTCGGCCTCGTAGTTGTCGTGCCAGTTCCACCACTTGTACGGCGGGGTCTGGGGGTAACCCTCTGGCGAGTCCTCCCAAGTCTCCTGGCGGCCGAGCGGCGTGCTGTCGAGGTAGCTCCAGGTGGTCCCCATCGCCTCGTCGCCGCGGCCGTTGATGAAGTATGTGCGGAACACCCGCTCGCAGTCGCGGAAGAACACGTTGTGGCCGTGCCATTCATCGACGCCGAAGTCCGCGTCGAAGCCGTCGGTGATGGTGTACCAGGGCATCTCCCAGCCCATCCGCGCCTTCAGGCGCGCGATGTCCGTCTGCGGCGCGCGTGAGGCGTAGGCGAGGGTGGTGTCGCGAGCGTTCAGATGGGCCAGCTGGGCGACCTGATCGGCGCCCAGGGAGCAGCCGCGGCAGGCGTGCTCGGGCCAGCCGAACACCCCGGGCTCGAAGAAGGCGCGATAGACGATCAACTGCCTGCGGCCCTCGAACAGGTCGAGCAGGCTAACCTTACCCTTGGGCCCGTCGAACTCGTACTTCTTCTCCACCGCCATCCACGGCATCCGTCGACGCTCGGCGGCCAGCGCATCACGGGAACGGGTCAAGGCCTTCTCCTTCACGAGGAGCTGCTGCCGCGCAGCCTCCCACTCCTGCTCCGACACGATCGGGGGTGTCTTCATCGCGACATGCCCTTTCGGGTACTCCTTGTCTCTCTCTCTGCTTGTTGACATATCATTTCTCCTTTTGTTTTCTGAAACAGACCACTCGCTCTGAAAATTTTCTGAACTTGCCGATGCACACCGCCAGAATTCCTCCCGTGGATGCGGCTCCGGCAACCATCACTGCTGTGCTTGCGATGCATGCTGGGCACATATGTCCCTCCTCTGAACTTCTAATTCGTTCGCGGCGGCTGGCGCGTACCGGCATACACCAGCTTCGCGCCTCTCCTCAAGGCCTCCTCAACCAGGGCAGACCGATACCGCGGTTGGCGCCGGTGATTAAGATTGTTTTGTACTCGATGTTCATATGGTTCTCCTTCTATGGTTGCCCTTTCTGCTTGCTATTGCGCATCGCTCGTCGTGGGAGGGTACATCCCGCAAGAAAGATTTTGCGTTTACCCTGTTTCGGCTTCCCGAAGTCGCACGTCAGCGCTCACGTCTTTGCGGTATCGCTTTGCCCAGCGGCACATGCCTCTGAGTGGAGCGATGATTGTCCTTCCCAGTTTGGTCAGCGAATATTCGACAGTAATGGCCTTCGATTGGGTCACACGCCTGGCGATTAAACCCGCGGATTCGAGATTGCGGAGAGTTCTGGTCAGCATGCGCTGCGACACGCTCCCGAGCTGGCGGCGTAACTGCCCATGGCGATAAGGCCTCTCTCTTAGCGAAAACAAAATCTTGGGTGTCCATCTGCCGATGAAGATGGACGAGGCCATTTTTGGTCCTTGCATCGTATTCATGCCGCTCTTCACTTCTGCGAAAACGTCTCTGCGAAATAACCGCGCTTATTTGCCTCTCACGTCTTCGTTTCGCCGTCACTGTCACAGCTTGCCAATTCTTGCGCTCCAGGCGCAATTAGGAACAAGTGTGTACCTAGTTGAGCCGCTGGCACGATTTGAACAATGCGCACAGTGCGGCGCGTTATCCGAGCCCGGCTGCTGCCCTCGCAATCAAGAGCAGCCCTGCCCCGACCACGACAATCCCGATGGTTCGCGCGACGCGCTCGCCGTTCGGTGCGAGCCGTTCGGCAGTGATTGCTGCCGTGACAAGAGCCGTGACCCGCAGATCCATGACCCCGATGACGAGGAGGATCGCCGTAGAGCCAGCGCAGCCGTAAGTGCAGTGGAGGCCGAGGCGCAGCCCGCGTCGCCAAGCCGCGCCAGCATCCGCCGGCAACGTACGCTCGCGTCCCCATGGCTCCCGACAGCAGGCAAGGTGATGGGCCTTCCACGCGCTGAATTGGAGCGCGCCGGCGATCACGACGACAACCCCGACCGTGATCGGAACAACTCTCGCCAGCGTCGGCCGTTGCATTTCGATCTCGGCAAGCGTCGCACCCAACGGAAAGACGGCCGCTCCGCATATAGTCCACACGAAGAAGTACCCCATCGCCACCAGTGCAGTCAGCCAACTCAGGCGCGTTTCGCCTGTGCTGCCAACCCTCTGGCGATAGCGCAACAGCGTAGGCACCAACGACGGCAGCATCATCACCACCATCATCACGACCCACATGCCAACGAATGACGCCGCGGCTCCCAGCCATGTCTGTCCAGGCATCGGCATCCATGTCATCGACATCGTCCAGCCGCCTGGCATCGGCATCTCTCCCATTGCTGACATGGAGCCACACCAGACGGTCGTCAGCGCTGCGCTTGCGGCAAAGAGCAGCGCTGAGGTGCCGAAGAACACTTGCTGTGAAGTTCGCTCGAAAGTCATGGGTCGTGATCTCCTGTCCCGCAATTGCGTCGCTACAACCAATACGCTGCTCATCACTTGCCGTACTCGTCCTGGCGACGCCACCAGACGCCCGTCTCGTTCCGCCCCTTTGGGGCTCGGTCGAGCCACTGGTACATCCCCCAGAGGCCGTCGACTCCGCGCGCATAGGTGGAATAGGTGTGGTAGATGATGCCGTCCTCAAGCGCGAATGCGCTCGTGCCCGGCCTCTCGCGATGGTAGGTGTTCGCATCGGTTCCGCACATGGCTGCAAACTTGTCCTCCGCAGCCTGGCCACCACCTTCCTGACCAGGTCGCCACAGCAACTCCGGCTCGCGGGTGAAGTTGTACTCGATGCCTGCGCGCTGCTGCTCCTCCGTGTACGAAGCACAGAAGTCGAAATTGAAGTCACCGCCGACAGAGGACGCCCAAGGGAACGTCCAGCCTATCCGACGCTTGTACGCCTGCAGCTTCGCAATGGGGGCGCGCGAGACGGCCCAGAGCATCACGTCATGATTGGCCAGGTGCACGGCGATGCCGTTGAAGCCGTCTGCGATCGACGAACAAGAGGGACAACCAGCGGCGAAGTCAGGCCCGAACATGAAGTGGTAGACGAGGAGCTGCGAGCGGCCACGGAAAAGGTCTGCCAGCGAGGCGCTCCCATCGTCGGTTTCGAAGCGATACCCCTTATTGATTGGCACCCACGGCAGTTCCTGCCTCTGTCGTGCCACCTGGTCGCTGCGATGCGTGAGTTCCTTCTCCGCCTTGAGCAACTCGAGCCGAGCCTTCAGCCATTGTTCTCGTGTTCCGGTCTCGTGTGTGGGCATTGTCTTTGTCTCCTTTCGTTCCATTCTCGATGTGACTTGGTGTTTGATTGCCATGCGCTATATTTAGCGCGGGGCATCGAAGGGGTGGGAGTGACAAGTGTGGCGGGATTCGGATGGACTCTCTGGACTCTCTGATTACGGCTGCGGCTCGCGCACTCTCGGCGGGGGATCCCCTTGGAGCGTTGAAGCGAGTCGCGCTGCGCGACGATGCGCCGGCACTCGCGCTTCGCGGCATCGCGATGGCGCAGCTTGGCGATTTCGCACGGGCGAAGGAACTCCTGCGGAATGCTGCGCGCGCCTTCGGTCCGAAAGAACCCGTGGCGCGCGCGAGATGCATAGTAGCCGAGGCCGAAATCGCCTTCGCCTCGCGCGATCTGGGCTGGCCTGCGAGAATGCTGGACGCTGCGCGGTTGACCCTCGAAGCGCACGGCGACCGCTTGAACGCCGGGTTTGCGCGCTATCTTGAAGTCCGGCGACTCCTTCTGATCGGGCACCTCGACGAAGCGGGGCGCCTGCTCGCTGACCTCGATCCGAGTCTTTTCCCGCCCGCGTCGAGGACTTTCCACGAGCTGGTGGTTGCTGGAATCGCAATGCGGCGCTTGCGGACGAAAGAAGCGCGCGCCGCGCTTGCTCGGGCCGAACGCGCCGCGCACCAAGCTGGTATTCCTGCGTTGATGGCGGAGGTTGAAAGCGCATCCCGCGTCCTGAATACGCCGGCCGCGCGCCTGCTTGCGCGTGGCGACGAGCGTCTGCTGTTGCTCGAAGACGTTGAAGAGTTACTGGCGTCGAAAGACATCGTCGTGGATGCATGCCGCAATCTCGTGCGCCACGCAAACAACGTTGTCTCACTTGCAAGCCGTCCAGTGTTGTTCGCCCTCGTACGCGCGCTAGCTGAAGCGTGGCCCGGAGACGTCGCGAGAGACCTGCTACTAGCGCGGGCATTCGGAGCAAGGTTCACCGACGAATCGCATCGCGCGCGTTTGCGGGTCGAGATAGGGCGGCTTCGCAGGATGCTTCGGAGCCTAGGCGACATCAGCGCGACGAAGCGGGGCTTTGCCCTCGTTCCGCGGCGTGGACGCGAAGTCGTCGTGCTGGCCCGGCCCGTCGAAGAGGAGCATGGTGATGTGCTAGCGTTCCTAACCGACGGTGAGTCGTGGTCGAGCTCGGCCCTGGCGCTGGCGCTTGGTACCAGCCAGCGCACGGTCCAGCGGGCACTCGACTCGCTTGCGGCAGAAGGCAAGGTGCAGTCGTTCGGCCGGGCGCGCTCTCGTCGCTGGATAACGCCACCCGTGCCGGGATTCACGACGATCTTGTTACTCCCCGCTCCACTGCCCGGCGACTAGGATGGAAGCATGAACCGATCAAACGCGGAAATCGTTCGTGAGTATGGCCCCTTTCCGGGTGCCGACAGAGTCAATGGTGTCACCTATGACGGGCAGCACGTCTGGTTTGCTTCGGGGGACAAGCTGAACGCCTTCGATCCGTCGAGTGGGAAGATGCAGCGTTCCATCGATGTCGCCGCGCATGCAGGAACCGCCTTCGACGGCCAGCACCTGTTTCAGATCGCCGAGAATCGCATTCAGAAGATCGATCCGAAGAGTGGCCGAGTGCTCGCCACGATCCCCGCGCCCGGCAACGGCGGTGACTCGGGGCTGGCCTGGGCCGAAGGGTCACTCTGGGTTGGGCATTACCGGAACCGAAAGATCTACCAGGTTGATCCCGAAACAGGCGCCGTTCTTCGCACAATCGAATCCAACCGCTTCGTCACCGGGGTCACTTGGGTCGATGGAGAACTCTGGCATGCCACCTGGGAAGGTGAGGAAAGCGACTTAAGGCGGGTCGATCCTCGCACAGGAGAAGTCCAGGAGACGCTCGCGATGCCGACTGGTGTGTACGTTTCAGGGCTCGAGTCCGATGGCCGCGATCAGTTCTTCTGCGGAGGAGGACCGTCCGGGAAGGTCAGGGTGGTCCGGCGGTCTCGGCGACGCGCCGCGAGTGGCGGAGAGCCTCCGATCCCCGTCGACTCCACGAGCAAGTAATCCAAGCACCGTATCCAAGCGGTAGATCACACACCCCATTGCCATTGCTGCCGCTCGACAATAAGGAACAATCTCTCAGTTGGCGCGGGATGGCCAACTCCCAGATCGTCGGCAACTCTTCCCGAAAGCCTCTTGCTCAAAGCCTTACGAAGGTTTGCCCATGATTCGGCCCGGAGCAGTAGACATATGCCGTCCGATGATGGTCAGATACTCCGTAATCTACGGAGTCACCCAATGACCGCAGCAGACTTTCGCAGGATTGCACTGAGCCTGGAGGGGGTGGAAGAGTACTCCCACGCAGGATTGCCGGCTTTTCGTGTAGGAGGCAGGAAATTTGCTTCGCTGGCCTCGCAAGCAGGGGGGTACGGAAATCTGATGCTTGCGCTGGAGCAGCAGGCGGCGTTTGTGGAGGAGGCGCCCGAGATTTTCCTGCCGATTCCTGGCGGCTGGGGAAAGATGGGACACACGCATATTCGCCTGGCGGCTGCGAGCGAGGATGTACTGACGGGTGCACTGCGAACGGCGTGGAAACTGCGAATTGATAAGAACGCAAAGACAAGCCGAAAAACAACCCATGTGGCGGAGCGCAGCGGAGTAACAGATAAGAAACGCGGGAAGCGACGACTATGAGAGCAACAAGAGCGGGAAACATTAACAGCGATAAAAAGGACTTGTCACCAGAACAACGTGAAGAACTACTCAGAGCATTGAAAGCCCGTTTTGAGAAAAACATGAACCGCCATAAAGGTCTTGAATGGGCTAAACTACAAGCAAAGCTGGAAGCTAATGCTGAAAAACTGTGGTCACTCAATGAAATGGAAAAAACTGGCGGTGAACCGGACGTTGTTGGTCATGATAAAAAGACGGGCGAATACATTTTTTATGATTGTTCAGCGGAAAGTCCTAAAGACCGCAGAAGTGTTTGCTACGACCGTGAAGCGCTGGAGTCAAGGAAAGAAAATAAACCAGAAGATAACGCTATTGATATGGCAGCTGCTATGGGCATTGAGCTTTTAACGGAAGAACAATATCGAGAGTTGCAGAAACTTGGAAATTTCGATACGAAAACGTCGAGCTGGGTGAAAACACCTTCTGCTATCAGAAAACTCGGCGGCGCCCTCTTTTGTGATCGCCGCTACGACACTGTTTTCGTGTATCACAACGGTGCGGAATCTTATTATGCCGCTAGGGCGTTCCGTGGCTCGCTAAGGGTCTAAATTTTGCACGCCGGCACATCAAACAGTCTGGCCGAGCACTCGGAAGTAATCCGGATTGGGACATGCGGATCGGTACCGAGTCGGCTACTCTTCCTCAATCCGACTTCTGCGTCCCTCGGAGAGAAATCAGACACTTGGCACGTGGCCCTCACATTGCGAAAGAACGAAAGAACGATGGCGACGAGCGCCTCAGAGACTTCGATCCGACATTCCTATCTCTGCCCGTTTTCGAAGTCCCAAATTAAGGTCGCGAAGAAGGATCTCTTTCTGTAGCCGCGGGTGACCAACCAGAAGACGGAAACATATTGGCCGTTCTGACGGGCAACACTGAAATTATCTGAAGCAATGACGTGCAAAAGCGCACGAGCTCGCAAGGGTCCCTGGGCAGATCACCAGACCCACGGATTTCCAGCCCATGATTCCAGCCCATCTCGCGCTGCCGGAGGTCCGCTGTTATACGCCGATACCCGCAGCGCAGTCCAACGAGTCCTTCCTTTCGCTATTTTTGACTAAGGGCCGTATCGTTCATTAATCTCAGAACATCTTAGAAGGGAGCCCACAACGGGAGGAAACACCTTCGGGAGTCTTCAATGCAATCATCCAACACGTTCAAAACTCTGTTGTCTGCCCGCGTCGCGCTCGCCGCAGTGTGCTTAGGCACTTTATTGGCGCCGGCTCACAATCAATCCAATCCGGCGGCAGAAACCAAAAGCCAAACATGCCCGAACGATGACAGCGGGTTGCAGTTACCATCTGGTTTTTGCGCGACGGTCTTCGCTGACGACATTGGTCACGCTCGCCACATGGTAGTTGCGCCGAGCGGGGTTCTTTACGTCAACACCTGGTCGGGCAGCTACTACGGCAACGACACGCCGCATGCCGGCGGTTTCCTCGTGGCCCTGCAAGACAAGAGCGGTGCGGGAAAGGCCGATGTGATCGAGCGCTTTGGCGAAACCGTCCAAAGTGGCGGAGCAGGCGGTACAGGCATCGGCATGTATAAAGGATCGATCTACGCTGAGATCAATGATCGGATCGTGCGTTATTCATTGCCCGCCGGCTCCATCGTGCCGTCTGGCTCTGCCGACACCATCGTCTCTGGATTGCCTTTGGGCGGCGACCATCCGATGCATCCATTCATCATCGACGCCGAAGGAACGATGTACGTCGATGTCGCCAGCGCGACCAATTCCTGCCAGCTGAAAAATCGGACCCTCAAGTCGCCCGGCGCGAACCCCTGCAGGGAACTTGAGACGCGCGGCGGCATCTGGCGCTATGACGCGAATAAGACGAACCAAACCTTTTCAACAGCTGAGCGCTTCGCTACGGGAATCCGCAACGCTGAAGGTTTTGCCATCGGCTCAAGTGGGCGACTGTTTGTGACCCAACACGGACGGGACCAACTGCACGCAAATTGGCCGGACCTCTATAAACCCGACGAGGAGGCCACGCTGCCGGCTGAAGAGTTGTTGCTCTTGAAGCCGCAGGGAGACTATGGCTGGCCAGAGTGCTACTACGATCCGTTTAGGGAAAAACTGGTTCTGGCGCCGGAGTACGGTGGCGACGGCGGCAAAACGATCGGCTTATGCGCGAACAAGATTGCTCCCGCTGCGGTCTTTCCCGCCCATTGGGCGCCTAATGCAATGGTGCGGTACGACAAGAAACAATTTCCAGCGCACTACCGTGACGGCGTCTTCATCGCCTTCCACGGGTCGTGGAATCGGGCGCCATATGCGCAGGGTGGCTACAACGTGGTTTTTCAGCCACTCGCCGGGGACCGTGCATCCGGGCAGTGCGAAATATTTGCGGACGGTTTCGCGGGCGCGGTGAAGTCGCCGGCCAAAGCCGAACATCGTCCCTCTGGCTTGGCGGTGGGACCGGGCGGTTCGCTCTACGTTTCCGACGATATACGCGGACGGATCTACCGGATTGTCTATCATGGTGGCGCCGAAGGCGGTGCCGATAACATCACGGCATGTCCGAGCGCAACAGCTCCGGCCGGCAGTCCTGTTGAAGTGGCGGCGCAACCACCAGAGGGGACGCATCCAGACGCCGGGGCGACCGCAGTGGGCAGCCTTCCCGTTCCTGACGGCGCGACACGAGAAATGGTTGCTCTCGGTGAGCGCATCTACCGCGGCCAAGTGGGGGAAGCAGCGTGCACTGGCTGCCATGGTGAGAGCGGTCAGGGCACCCCTCTGGGGCCCGATCTAATGGGCAAGAAATGGCTTTGGAGCGATGGTAGCTATGCCGGAATTGCGAAAACGATAACCGAAGGTGTGTCGCAACCAAAACAATATCGCAGCCCCATGCCGCCGATGGGTGGGGCGCAACTTACGCCCGACCAGGTATCAGCGCTCGCAGCGTATGTGTGGGGCCTCAGCCATCACGTGTCGCCCAAGCGGAATTAATCGCGTAAGTTCTGCTAGGGCGTCACCTGGGCACGACCGCAAGGCTCTCTTCTGTCTAAAGGCATATTCATTTCCGAACGCTAGCATTCGGCATTTCCGCGTTTCACTTCGGCTAGTCGCAGGTCTCCCACGGTGTCCGTTTCACGCACTCACAGGATTGACGCGCTTCGCGGGAAGGCAGGTTAGGGACGGACCTTCTGCAACGTCACTGTGGTATCGGCTGGAATTCCAATCGTGGGCTCGCCGCTGAGGTAACCGAGGGAACCAAGGAAGAAATCGATTTGCCGGAGAACCAGGATGTGCCAAGGCGAGCTATCGCTGCGGTTGAAAAACCCGTGTCTCTGACCTTCGGCGGTATAAAATTCGGCACGGGTCCCGGCAGCTATCAATTGGCGGGCGAAGTCGCGTGCCTTTTCTTGAAGCGGATCCTCAGTGCCGAAAATCAGGATGGCCGGAGGTCCGCCCTTGATCACTCTCCAACTGGTGATGAAGGCGCCGAGCGGACCCTTCGCAGCCTCAGCTTGTTCTGGAGTCAAGGCGCTGCGGTTCGGGAAACCGAACGCGGGATTGATTAGCACCAATGCGTCCGGTTCGCATGAGACGGAGGCCTCCTCATCGTCTGGTTCAAACGTTGTGTTGTAAGCCGCGAAGGCGGCCATGGTGGCGCCGGATGAACCACCTCCGGCAATGACTCGCTTGCCATCAATGCCCAAGCGCATCGCGTTCAGGCGTAACCAGCGAACCGCACTCTTGGCGTCTTCGGCGCACGCCTGGGGAACAGTGTGGTGTATGCTTTCGATCCGGTACTCCGCCGAGGCCGCAACCAAGCCTCGCGTCGCGAAGTATTCCGCCGCGCTTGCGAACTGTTGCGGAGTTCCAGTCGCGCAGCTGCCACCGAAGAAGAAGATGATCGCCGGTCGCCGACCACTCTTCTTCCAGCCGGAAGGAAAGTACAGATTCATTCTCAAATCGCCCTGCGCTGTTGTCTTATATACAGCAACGGCTTTGTTGTCGCGGGGTTGGAGATCAGCGTGGAGCGGCTTCAGCGCTGCGTGCGTGCCGCCGACCAGAGACAGAAGGGCAAGCACCACTAGCCCGATGCGCATATCTCCCTCACACCGTCATCTTCCCTCATAGCAAACTCGCGATCAACACCCGAATAGTCGGCAACTCTTAACTTGGGATTAGTTCAGGGTTGCCCGTCAGATTGGCATAGGGGCGGCGGTCACCCGCCGACCGCCGAGTAGGCCCGGGGAATTTCACCCCGAGCCGCTCACAGATTCCGGACTTGAGCCTCACGACTCATCCGGCTCGTGCCACCCATTGAAAGCTGCCGCCTTCCGTCGAGGTCATCGAGTTCCTCCGGTTGCCCGTTGACTCGGATCAGGACGGGTGACCTGCTCCCTTTGCTCCTCGGAAATTACTCCGGATCAACGCTCCTATGGAGCAGTCCGCCCCTGGCGTGCGCATTGGTACTTTCGGCCTCACGAGGCTTCCGCTTGTGCCTTTTCCCTTATCATCGCCAACCAGGTTCTCAAGTTCCGTACGAAAGCCCAGACTAGAGTCACGCCCCCTGTACACCGGACATCGCACGGTCAGTAAGTAGGTTGCTTCCGTGCTCTTCCCGGCCCGGGCAGGCAGTTCCGGTTCTGATGTCGTCCGAGTGGTGTTTCGATGCGTAATCGGAGGTTCATTTGTTGGGATAGAGCTCGAGCGCGCCAGTTGTAGACGGGGGGTTACCAGCCTCACCCTTTCGGTTGCGAGGTGGGTTCACATTCCCGTCATGACCACGTTTCCCGAGGCCCCCCGATAATCCCGGACGG
>Ga0209577_10000659_pt1 | contig 34277 bp, 27 predicted proteins | sample GraSoiAngelo_109_FD_185874 | JGI IMG/M metagenome (GOLD analysis project Ga0209577, IMG submission 185874) | Grasslands soil microbial communities from the Angelo Coastal Reserve, California, USA - 14_0903_12_20cm (SPAdes) (version 2) | ecosystem: Environmental > Terrestrial > Soil > Grasslands... | reverse complement strand
GGCCCAACACCGCAAACTACAGATTCAGTCTCTGAAGTCGAAAGCCGCCCAGCTCGGATTCCAAATCATCGAAGTTCCGGCGGCCTAAACTCCATAAGCTTGTGGAGAGGTTTCTGGAGAGAGTCAGTCAAGGCTCCCCCGCCCATCCTTAAAGAAGTCCCATCTAGCCAACAACTTACAGAAGTCTTGCGCGCACAGAGAATTGCCTTCAAACGCTTGAAACGTTGGCCATGTTTAGCAACGTACAGCCACAGTTACAGCCACATCCAGCCATATATAAAGGACCAGATCATCGAACGTCACGATCTGGGTGATCGCTTTCGCGGTCATAGTTTTCCCGAATCACACTCTCATCGCCCGTTTCTGCAATTCGGCAAGCGGAATGCTCCGATTCTGGTTCGGTATCCCGTGTCACCTGCCCTCAGATAGTCGCCAACGTACCAGAAGGTGCAGTCATCGCTAGGGTCCATCGCCGTAGTGGTGTAATCTTCCCAGCGCAAGGTGTTGGTTTGCGATGCCTCCCCTGTGGCAAGCACAGACTCGTGGAATGTCAAAAGACCCTTAGGATCGCCTGCCTGACGTGCCGTAAAGCGTAGCCCCGCAAAGTTCGGCAGACCGCCAAAGGAGTATCCAACGCCGATGTCACCCTTTTTGTCCGTTGCGATGCTGGGCATCCAGCGGTAAAAGCCTTCGGGCGCATAGGTGCCTTCCTGAAACAACTTGGGTTCGCCCTTCTTGTCGAGCCGGAATTCGTACCAACGCACGCCTCCTCCGCCACCCTGAGTCGTAACCGAGTGAGCCGCAACGATCGACTCGTGACCGGCAACTTTCCGGTAGACCAGTCGTTGCATAATTTTGTCGCCCTGCACGTCAAGTCTGCGCTCGGTATTGGGTTGCGGCACGCAACTCGACAACTGCCCGTTGCACAGGTAGTGATAGGGCGCAACCTTGATTTTCACTGGGCCATCCGCCTTTGTGTTGGCGGGATTGTTCCAGTCGACGTGGACTTTCCAGTAAAGGATGGCATCGTCATCGAAGATGTTCTTAAGCTGTGTGCCTCCAGCTGCCATCATGATGTTCGGCGTCCCTACCGAGGGTACTTCCTGACCATCAATGTCGGCGTTGTTCAGGAAATTTACGCCGTCAATGACGATGCACTGTTCCGTCGCAGGCTGTCCCAGCAACATCTTTGCGCGATCCACGATGCATGCATGCTTCTGAATTACGTCATCGCCGGTACTGCTGGGCACGTAGTAACCATCTGACCAAACCGCCGGACGCGGATAATCTGGGAACAAGGTTCTTTCGAATGCGTACCGATAGTACGTGCCCAGAGGATCCGGACCCGTGCTGACGGCATAGCACATGCCCCAGACACCTTCCTTTGGTTCGGGCGGCTTGCGCTCGGGAGAAGGAGGCTGACTCGGATTCGCTGGAGGCGCCGCAGCCGGACCTGGTGAAGCCTTCTGTCCTGATTTCGCGAGTTGGCCGGGGGGAACGGTCTCGCCACGAGAATGACCAGGTGTCTCGGGAAATTCGCCAGGTCGAATCCGAGAGAACATCGGCATCACAATCAACCATCTCCCGGCGAGCTGGTCGTATCGTACTACTGCGTCGCCGTTGTTGCGCGCCTCACATACACCACCGAAGCCCGCCCACACCGACTCTGTAGACACCGGCCCATATAAAACAATTCCGGTCTTTTCGTATTTCTTGCCTTTTTTCGAATAAACCGCCAGCCTCGTATTGACAGTCTGTACGATGTGATCCGGGCCGACAGCTAGGCTGTTGTCTGACGGATTGCGAAAACTCGCCGTGCCTTGGGGACCCTCAAATCCAGCGCCTAGTCCGTCGAAGCTCTCCAGTACAGGCGCGGCTGGCCGAGTTCCCTGCAATGTTTGCTCAACGGCGATTCCTGCGGGATTCAAAGTTGGCACAGGTGTTGGCGGTGGGATGGGCTCCGGTCCTTTGTCCTGGCCATCGGGATCATCATTCGCGGCACCCGGGGACGTACCACAAGCCAGTCCTTCGCATTCAACTGCTGCAATTCTGGTCTCCGAAGTCATGAGCAAGGCAAGGGGAGGGGAAAGATCATGCTTCAACGCCGTGTGAACCATCGCTGCGCCGGGAAGCGGTCCGGTTTCTTGCTTTTGGCTGGATCGTGACTGTACTTCGGACCCACTCGGAAAAACAAGAATTGCGATGCCAAGACCTAGGCCCTTCAAAATATTCTGCCAGGCCGCTCCAAAAAAGGACATTCTTTCACTCCTGTGCTCGAATCCATCTCTTGCAAACCGCAAACGTCATCGGCAACCGTAGGTTCTTGCGACACCTTCCCTGTCCGTACTTCGCCGAGAAAAACGAACGCATATTCACGCGAAACAAGTTGCCTGTACATGCGGAACAAATTCCATGGGTGCTCCCTCGCCACTCCTTAGAAAGCTATCTGCATCCGGAACTGAATTTGCCGGTTACCGTTCTGCCCGACCGTACCCGGCGCATAGGGCGCACTGTTCACGAGCAAATACTGCGCCGGATTGTTGGTGCCGAACGAATAGCCATCCGTAAAGTTAAAGTTCGGATGGTTGAAAGCATTCAACATCTCTGCGTAGATGTTCATTCTCACGTGCTCTGTGATCGGAATGGCCTTGATGATCGAAATGTCCGTGTTGAACAACCTGGGTCCTTTCAGGAAGACAATGCTACCCAGTTGGCCCGGCGTCGAAGACGGCTGGATCACTCCCCCCGGTCCGAATAGACTTTGCGGAAGGATCGAGACCGGAACGTTTGGGTTGCCAGTCATATAGACCCCAACCTTGCTCTGCAGCTGGGATACCGAGATTCCGTTCAGCGTGACACCCGAGTCGTTCTCATTGGGAACGTAATTAAGAATGCCGGCCGGAGTTCCGTTAGCATTTGCCGGGGTCGGTCCGTCCCAATAGTTGAAGGTGTTTACCCCACCGGCTAGCTTGAAATTGCGCCCGGTCTGTGCCGCAATAATGCTCCCAACCGTCCACCCTCCTATGATGTTGTCGACGATCGAGTTCCCGGTTTTGAGCGACTTACCTCTGCCAAACGGAAGTTCATAGTTGAGATAAGTTTTAAAGACATGGCGCAAATCGTAGGGGGAAGGCACTCGGTTGAGTCTCGGATTGCGCAGAGTGATGAAATCAACCAAGGCACCGTCAGCCTGGAAGTAGTCGCCCAGATAACGGTTGGTTAGCGCATGGCTGTATGTATAGTTGGCCATGAGGTTCAGTCCGTGACGGGACGGATGCTTCACCTGAACCTGCAGACCGTTGTACGAAGTGGAACCAGGATCCGAGAGTAGGGTTAAAGGCTGACCTGTCGCATAAGGATTCACTTGGAAGAAGTTAATCGGATAGGCCAAAGGTGTGGGAGTAGTGTTGCTGTACCCCTGAAGCACGCAAGGTGAGAATGTGTTTCCCACCAGGTTGCAGAAGAATGCCGGAGTCTGGGTGATCAGCCCTGCAAGGGCTCCTGCCTGGCCACTCTGAACCAGAAACAGGTTATGTGGATCCTGGAACGGCGTGCCGGGTCCTGTCGGACCAAAGGCTTGACTGAGAATAGGTGTCGGATTCGGTCCCGCAAAGGTTGTGTTTCCGCTTGCGGCTAGGTTTGCTTGGGCATTCTGGAAGTCCTGCAGAAATGACGGAAATCCGCTCACTTTTTGGAAGATGTTCACCTCGTTCAGGTCATAGGCTTCCCACATGTGAACCGAGTGATTGCCCACGTAGTTTACGTCCAGCGCCCAGTTGCCTCCGATCTTTCGCTCAAATCCGAAGGTCCAGCTCTCGATATAGGGCGTCCGAATCTTCGGGTCGACCGTGCTGAACACACCATCGCGGGTAAACGTCAGATTGGCCTCTGGCATGGGCAAAGTGAAGGAACCGGGTACTGAGTTTAGCGGCGGCAGAGATGTACCCACTGGGTCGAACGCAATCGAGCCCGGCGCAAATTGTCCCGGATTCAGAGAAACGGTTTGATTCGAAATCGAACCGGTCGCTACGTTTTCCCACGGGATCCATCCTTCATCGTAGCGGTTGATCGCAAAGCCCCCTCGGATTACGAGACTGTCACCTCCGGCCAACTTGTGCAGGAATCCGTCATCAAAGCTCGGATTCCATGCAAAACCAAAGTTGGGTGCCGGTTGCTTGTAGTCGCCGCTGTAACCCGAACTGCGAAGCTGCAACACAGGGTTGGGATTGCCGTTGAGCACGCCCGGTTGAAATAGTGCGCTCGAAGGACCATAGAGATCGCGGATCGTGGGGCTATTGAAATAGTTATTTGTGTTGACCAGTGCTCCGGAGAACTGCCACCGGAAGCCGTAGTTCAGCGTGAGGTGAGGCGTAACCTTCCACCCGTCTTGGACGTAGAAACCTGCTAGACTCTGTTTCTCCTTAATGCCGGTGACTCCACCCGAATGATATGTCTTCGTAACCGTATCCAGCGGAACAAGACCTGAAATGGAGGCCACGCGACCGGTCAAGGTGGAATACAGGGCTTGGGCATTCACGAGAGCCTGGTTGTTGTTCGCAGGGGACAAGCCACCGGGGAAGCATCCCTGCGTATCCGCGGTGCAGCCTGCAACTGGGCTGGTATTGAACATTGCCGACGCCACGCTGTCGAAACCCGATATACCGAGATTTTCCTGGACGGGTGGTTGCGTGTTGACGTCATGCTGGTTGGAGAAGCGGAAGTGACCTCCGAATGTAAAGGTATGGTTTCCGTGCGTCCAGGTCACGTTGTCGGTGAAATCCCAGACCGGATTGTTGCGCGGCTCCGGAAGAATGCTGGCGCTCGCCGGAACTGGAGGTGTGAATGCCGCCGGCCCATTGACAAAGGATGAGGCGACCGGCAGAAAGTTGATGCCCTTGAACGCGTCGAACGAGTTGCCTGGCTGTGCGCGTTCCTGCGTGTTAAGGATTCCGAAGTTAATTTGATTAATCAGGCGTGGATTGATGGTCCAGTCTAAGCCAGTTGCGAATGTTGAATAAGACGACTGAAAACCGTTCTGCTGAATCGGGGATCCTGGGTATACAGGCTGCCTGGGATAGGTGCGCCAATAGAGATCGTAGGACGTATGCCAGGTGATTTGCTGATTGACCAGGTAGTCGATACGAGCAGTTGGCCATCGCTGTTTCGTGTTTTGGGGAGCGGTGAAACTCAGGGTATTCTGCAGCACAAACAGGTAGGGATCAGTGTTATTGGGTTCGAGAGTGCCTTTCTGCGCCAGCGTGTTCACCTGATTCAACACCGCTTGCACATTGGCATTCGGAGTTGAAGAGAGATTGCCGCCGGGGTTCGATGGGGCGTATCCAGTTGCGATATTGTAGAGATTCACTGCTTGCTGCTGGCCGTTATCGGCGCGCGTGTAGGTGAAATTACCGGCCTGCGCGAAAGGCGTTAGCACACCCTGCGTGAAAAGAGCTGTGCTGGGCTGGTTCTCCCATTCAAAATTGGCAAAGAAGAACAGCTTGTTCTTGATAATCGGCCCACCGAGGTTCCAGCCGAAATCATTCGTGTGGAAAGGTTGCTTTCTGCCCTGAGCCTTTAGGCCAGCGGCCAACAATGCGTCGTTCGCGAAGCTGTTGGCGTTGAAGACGCTGTTGTAAGCCTCCCAGAACGCACTGCCGTGGAACTGATTGGTGCCCCGCTTAGTCGTGAAGCGCAGCGTTACCGCACCTTCCGCTGCCGCGTCCGCGGTCAAGTTGCTGGTGGACACAGTCACCTCATCAATCGCACCCACGCGCAGCGCTGCCGCTTCGTAGAACCCAGTAGTCGAAGTTCGAAAGCGTTGGAAATTGTTGTTAGTCCCATCGACGGTGATGTTGATTGCTCCGTTGGGCATGGAATTGTAGGTAGTGAAACGCAGGTCACCCCCCACTTGTGCACCAGGGACGAGTTGTGCAAACGGAAGAATGTCGCGCCCATTTAGCGGAAGCTCCTGAATCGAGTCAGCGGCCACCGTCGTGGCCAGCGTATTCGTGCTTGTCTCGAGAACTGCCCCCTCGGCCTGGACTTCCACGTTTTCAGTCGTCGAGCCCACGGTGATGTTCACGTCCAGGTCGGTCGTGCGGGCGGTATACACGACCACGTCATTAAGGATGGCCCTGGCAAATCCCTTTGCCTCCACAGTGAGTCTGTATGCGCCGGGGAGGACCGAAGGAAATACGTACGCGCCCGAGGCGTTTGTCGTAGCGGTCAGAGCGGATCCGGTGGCGCTCTGATTCAGCGTGAGATTTGCTCCCGCCACCATGGCACCGGACGGATCGAGGACTCGCCCGGAAAGTTGCCCTTGTGTCCGTTGGCCAACCGCGAACTCTGGGACAAAGAACACAGCAACCAGCAAGCATGCAACGAGCTGGGACCGTTTGTGTCGCATCTCACCCTCCAGATTTCTGGAACACACACTTAACGATGGACTCCCCGAAACGACGGTTCCTGAATGCAGGCCGCCAAATACAAATGCGATAACTGAAGATAGGAATGAAGATCTGAATGATCCTACGCGAATGGAGATTATATATAAAATACAATATGTTTAAATGTCAAGTGCCTTTCCCTCGCTCCAGAGCGGGGTGGCAATTTCCTAAGCAGCGTACTTCGTGCCGGAACTAGCTGCGGATCGGGTTAGACATGAATTCGAAAATTACTGTGACTGCAGCATTTGTCCTCAGCACCACTCTGTTGATAGGGCAGGTGGCGCTCCCACCAGCACTTCACCGTCATGTGACCACTGTTTCTTCAGCGGATAAGAATGGAAGCGAACCGTCGATCGCGGTGAATCCCAACAACCCGAATCAGGTCGTAGCTGCGTTTCAACCTGCAACAATCGCCTACTCCACGGATGGTGGACAGACTTTTGCGACGGCCGATCTTCCCCCGGTGGAAGGCTGGCGAACCGGCGGTGATGTCTCGGTTACGTTCGACGATAAGGGTTGCGCTTATCTGGGATCGCTTCACTTCGACAAACTGGGGAGCACATCGTACTGGGCGCACGGAGCGGGAAGGAACGGAATATTCGTACGCCGCTCCCTGGATGGCGGAAAAACTTGGGAGAAAGATGCATCAACCGTGAAGGCTTTTCAGGGCACTGAGCCAGATATCCAGTGGGAGGATATGCCCCGGCTCTTCTCCGATGTGCAGCCCAAGAGCCCATTTCGTGGCAGCGTCTACGTGGGCTGGATTGAGTGGCAACTCGAAAAGTCGATCATTTTATTTGCGCGCTCCACCGATGGGGGCAAATCGTTCTCACAGCCGATTCGGATCAGCACGCAAGCTGGCCTTCCGCGTGACGATAATGGTGGCCTTGTCGGATTTGTGGGGGTTGTCGGGGCCGATGGGACCGTCTACGCAAGTTGGAATGACGGCAATTCAATCGTCTTCACTGAGTCGCACGACGGAGGAAAAACCTTCTCGCCCTCGCGTTCAGTGGTTGAAGTGGCACCGCCATACTTCGGTGGTGCAGGGGGTATCCCGGGTGTGGTCCGGGCCATGGGTTTCGCGCAGATCGGTGTGGATGCGCGCGAAGGCAAGGTTGGGGGAACCATTTACTTGGCCTGGAGCGACTTCCGCAATGGCGACGTGGACGTCTTCTTCGTCTTTTCGACTGATGAGGGCAGCACCTGGTCCAAACCGCGGCGCGTAAACAGTGATCCCACCCACAACGGCATCGACCAGTTTTTTCAATGGATGGCGGTTGATCCAGTCACAGGGGATGTGTATGTCCAGTTTTATGACCGCCGCGATGATCCAGCTAACCAAAAAACGGGCTTCACGCTCGCTCGCTCCACAGATGGAGGAAAGACATTCACTAACTACTCCTGGGCTGAGACTCCATTCGAGAGCAAGCAGCCAGCGTTTTTGGGCGACTACACCTGGCTAACAGCACACGGCCGAAAAGTATATGGGATTTGGACAGAGGTATCACCCGCTCCTGAGAGACTCGAAAAGGACGGTCGCGCACCCAGGCCGATCACCGCTGTGCGAGTTGGAATCGCAGATTTTTCCGATTCCAAGTGATTTTGTGGAGAACGCAAGAGCACGCGAGCGCGTCGCATCGAAATCGATTAAATCGATTGTGATATATGGGCGCACCAGAACAGTGGGAATTTTTATGATTTTGCGCGTCGGGGATTGTCCCCGTCCATTTGGGACGCGGTTCGTTTCTGCTCCAGAGCTTGCTTAAGTGATTCCCCGGCGTACCGGATGTGCTGCCGTAGAAGCTTGCACGCTGCGGCGACGTCGCGTTGTCGGCACAGTTCCAAGATCTGATGATGTTCCTCGTTGGCGCGTTTCGTGCCGTGGGTTAGGTACAACTGCAAGCGAGTGTATCGTTCACCACTGTTGTTGACGTTACGGATGATGGCCATGAACCGCGGCTGATTGGCCCGGGAATAAGGAATGGAATGGAATTGCCAATTCAACCGTCCCCACGCAGAGAGGTGACCTGTCGGCGCAGTTCACTGACCTAACGACGCAACACTGCCTCTGCCTCTGACAAGTCCTGTTCAGTGAGGCGAGGTATAGAAAGTCCGAGCACCTCTGGTTCGAGCAGTGCACGAATTGAGAAAAGCTCGTCGACATGATCGGGAGACAACGCTGGTTCGACAGCGCCCCGATTAGGAACGAGCGTGATCAGGCCTTCGGCATCGAGTTGTCTCAGTGCTCCGCGAACCGGGATCCGGCTGACCTTATATTGCGTAGCGATGGCATCGTGACGCAATTGAGAACCACGGATTCACTTCCCGAGGTAGAGATAAACGGTAACTATCCGAACTCTACCATATTGCAGGGTGGGTAAAAACATGCTCTGTCAGCTCGCTTTGTGATGCACGGAATGAGTTGCCCCTCCTACTCCACCACGAGGTTGGAACGGAAACGTGCTCGTCCCCAGTACTCTATCTCAGTATGCTTGAGCCGAAGAATCACTCACCTCTTCAATACAAGTGACATCCTACGACTCAAGAGATTGTGCTTGTTCTCTCCGGATCACTAGATAAATCGGCAGGCCTAGCAGAACAATCAACAGACCAGGCCACGTGGTGGAGGGACGATAGAGAAACAGCACCAACAGGATGATGCTTGCCAGAACGATATAAAGCGCCGGCACGAGTGGATACCCCAGCGTGCGATAGGGACGTGCAGCATCGGGACGTTTTATGCGAAGGCGAAAGACACCTGCGACGGTGAGCACATAGAAGATCAACGCCGCTGAGATCACATAATCCAACAAGTTGCTGTAAAGGTTCCCCCACGATTGTGTGGACGGATCGTAGGTGCGAGGCAGCACTAGCAGCGAAGCCCACAATGCTTGCAGCATCAGCGAAAAAGCCGGCACTTTGGCGGCATTGAGTGTGCCGGCAAACTTGAAAAATAGTTTCTGGCGAGCCATCGCATAGTAGACGCGCGCTCCCGTGAGTATCAGTGCATTGATACAGCCAAAAGTCGAGATCATGATGGCAACAGCCATAATGTTGGTCCCGGCTCCGGGAAAAATGGCGCGCAGAGTGGCCGTTCCCACACGATCGGCGGGCGCATGTTGAATGGCCTCCAGCGGCAACGTCGCCAAGTAGGCTACGTTGGCCAGGAGGTAGACAGTCATCACGATAACCGTGCCGAAAACCATCGCCAGCGTTACATTGCGTTCTGCCCTTTTAACCTCGGCGGCTGCAAAAGCAATGTTGTGCCAGGAATCAGCAGAGAACAATGATCCCGTCTGGCTGAGGCAGACCGCAACAAATAAGCCAAACATGGTTGTGGCATCCAGTCCTTTGCTCAGTAAACTGACCCCGGTTGGATGCCAGGCTGTCGCAAGATTTGTAGATACCGCTGCTGCATTGCGCCCGTGAAAGATACCCAAAACGATCAGGCCACCAAGCGCGGTCGTCTTCGCGATCGTAAAGACATTCTGGATCAGTCTCCCGTAGCTAAGTCCCAAGCTGTTACCGAACGTAAGTAGAACGATGACGGCGATTGCCAATACTTGGGCTGTCGAAAGCGAAACTGCGTAGTGGGTAGAAAGGTGGACCGGAGGGATCAGGTATCGGTCTTCGGAAATAGCTGGCCAAAGCACACCGGAAAAACGAGCGAACGCCAACGACACGGCGGCAATTGTTCCTGTCTCAATAACGGAAAAAAGAGTCCAGCCGTACAAGAACCCCCAAAGAGGAGAGTAGGCCTCCCGCAGGTAGAGATACATGCCGCCGGCGTGAGGCATCATCGCCGAGAGTTCGCCGTAGCACAAGGCGCCTGCAATCGTCAGCAATCCTGCAAGGCCCCAAGCGACCAGCAGCCAACCAGCACTCCCAACGTTGCGGGCCATTTCCGCAGGAACAATGAAAATGCCAGACCCGATCATGGCGCCGACTACGAACATCGTCGAATCGAAAAGGCCCAGACCGCGCGCAAGTTCCTCCGACTTCTCAGTTGGCGATTGCGCGAGCGCTAATTCGTTCATAAGATCCTTTAGTACATCCGCGGGTTTCGTGTTCCACGGAACAGGGGTTTGACGATTGCATATTGTATCCATAAAATGCGGATTGTGCCTATCAGATAAGGATGTCGGAACCTCAAGTTTTTTAAGGCGCTCCAGAACAAAGATGGGGACTACGACATGACAGCCACTGAGAGCCGAAAAGTACGGGTGACTGGAAGCCGAGATCTTTGGCCCCACCACCCTTCTGGTGCAGCACGCCAGTCGCGACCAGGTACCTAGCCGTCGCTCGCTCTTTGGAGGGCCACTTGACCGCTACGATTCATGGCACCGAGCAAGACCTCCGCGATTTTGCCGATCTCATCCCGATCCTCGAAAACAAGGGGGCTGGATCGTATTCAACTTCCCTACCGGGGTTGAAGTTTGCCATGCCATGGTTCACGGAGGACCATATCCCTCCACCTCAGATGGCTGCTCTACATCAGTCGGCAGCAACGCGATTTTCCGGTTCACAACGCCCGATCTGCTACCAGGGGTTTCCCGACAGCGCTCTGCCCGACGAGTTAAAAGATGCCAACCCCCTGGGGATCTGGCGCATGGTCAACGGAGAAATGGTGCACGGGAGATGACCAGCCCGCTGACACCCTCCTAAAGTCATCTCAGCCCGAAGCAGCTGTTGAACAAAACCGGGAGGCACAAGTGAGTAAGATGGGGGCGTGCATATGCTGGCGCAGGGCTGTACTTACGCTTTTCGTTCTTATGGCGATCGCCACTTTCGCGAGCCCTAAGGCTCCCCAGACATCTCAGACGCCTCAGACTTCTCAAGCTACTCAACCCTCGTCTGCTCCAAAGCATGTGCGGGGTCAGGACGCACCGACAAAGGCCGATCTCCTGCGCGGTGCTTACGGACCATATCGCGCCAATAACGATCTGCTTTTCTATCATCTTGATATCCGCATCGATCCCGACAAGAAACTTATCAGCGGCAAGAACACGATTCGCTTCAAAATGCTCGAGGACGATACTCGCATTCAACTCGACCTAGCCGATGCCCTTACCGTCGATAAGATCCTGCTCGGTTCCACTTCCCTGAACTACGAGCGCGATTCCGGTGCAGTGTTCGTCAATTTCCCGTACACCTTACGCGGCGGCTCCGCCTATACGATTGACTTCTACTACTCTGGGACGCCGGTTCAAACCGGGAGATTCGGTGGCTTCACCTTCGGCTCAGACTCGTCCGGCCATCCCTGGATCTACACCGCATGCGAAGGAATTGGCGCAAGCATCTGGTGGCCGAACAAGGACCAATGGCGCGACGAAGTCGAGAACATGCAGATCAGCGTGTCCATTCCCAACGACCTCGTCGATGTCTCTAATGGAAGATTCATGGGCAAGACCGATCTTGGCGACGGCTACACTCGCTGGGACTGGCTCGTACACTACCCCATCAATAATTACGATGTGTCCGTGAACATCGGTAACTATCAGCATTTCTCCGACAAGATGGGCGATCTCGAAATGGATTTCTACGCACTTCCCGAGGACATGGAGAAGGCCAAGAAGCAGTTCTCCCAAGCAAAAGGGATGATCGAAGCCTTTGAGCATTACTTCGGCGAATATCCTTTCAAGAAGGACGGCTACAAACTGGTCGAGGTCCCCTATTCCGGGATGGAACACCAGAGCGCTGTCACTTACGGAAACCACTTTGCCAATGGCTATCTCGAGCGCGATTGGACCGGGGTCGGCATCAGTCCGCGATTCGACTTCATCATCATTCACGAGAGCGGACACGAGTGGTTCGGCAACAGCATCACCGCTGCTGACAGCTCAGATATGTGGATTCACGAAGGCTGGACGACATATCTGGAAAGCCTCTACGTCGAATATATGTATGGCAAGGATGATGCCATTAAGTATTTGAACGGCTACAAATCTAAGGTCAAGAATGAACGGCCTATCCTCACGGCGCGCGGCATAAATGGTGAGCCGCCGGCCGACCAGTACTTCAAAGGCGTACTCTTCATCAACACTCTGCGGAGCGTCATTGACGATGATGCCCGCTGGTGGAAACTCCTGCACGAGCTCTACCAGCATTTCAAGTATCAGAACATTATGACCAAGGATTTGTTGCAATTCTTCAACCAGCAGACCAGCATGGACATGACTCCGATCTTCGATCAGTACCTCCGCCACACCGCAATCCCTACCTTGGAATTGAAATTCGGCAGCTCCGACGGCACAGTTTCCTATCGATGGAAGGCAGATGAACCATTGTTCCAGATGCCGGTACGTGTCGGGAAGAAATATCATTGGCAGATTATCCATGCAACCACGGACTGGCAGAGGATGTCAGCCGCACTGAAGAAAGATGATCTTGAAGTGGCCACTGATCTTTACTATGTGAACGTCACAAAACAGTAGGGGCCATCGTTATTGGTTCTGCGAATGCGCATAGTTACGACGAGGGACGCCCGGGGTGTATTTTCCTAACGACCGCGTGAAGTAGAAGAATACAGAGGGAAAACCGGCACCGAAATGGTCTGGTTTCTTGAAGAGTGTTTGGATCGAGAAAACGAAGGATTGAACTTCCGTCGCTCAGAATAAGGTGCATTCGATTCATATACAAACATCCAGTGCTTGCGCTAATACTGATTTGTGCCGCATCGGCTCAGGAATTGCCCAAAAGCGCCCGGAGCCACGGTGATTGCATTGACCCCGACGCCCGGCTACTTCACCGAACCCTCGATGGCAGTCAACCCCAACAACCCGCAGCAGGTGGTCGTCGCCTTTCAAGACAACGCGCACGTTTCTTATTCGAACGACGCCGGGCGGAATTGGGATGTCGCAGTTGGGACACGGAATGGGCCATCGCTGGGCAGCTTTTGTTTCAGCCAAAGTGAATGGGGAAAGGATTTCCCTTGGGCCGGTTCACTGGGCACGCGAACTGCAGGCCCCGGCAGCATTTCCGTATCAGCGACCCACGGAAGCCTCGGCCATGGGCGGCGGCGTCTGGCAGGACAACTTTGATGGTACCTACACTCAACTGGATGACGAGTACTACGTGCCCGCCACCGGCTATTCCTGTCTCGATCTCTATCTCATGGGCCTGATTTCTCCTGCCGAGGTGCCGGACTTCTTTCTACTCAAGAATCTCATCTCGCTTGGCAAAGATGCCAACGACCGCAGAGTGTTCAAGGCGGAGCGAACGAAGATCACTGTCCAGGATGTGATCGCGCAAGAAGGGCCACGCCAGCCGGATGTGAACCATTCGCAAAGGAAGTTCAATACCGGCATGGTTCTGGTCATAGATCATGGCAAGGCTCCCAGCCTGGAGTTGGGCGAACGGGTGAACGGAATTCGTTTGCAGCGGATTGAATACTGGGCTCGGGCCACGGGGCACCGCGCGTCGATGACGGCGATTCCATGGTGAGCTTTGAATAATTTACGCCTCTGCCCGATCACAGGCCCCCGTCGCCCATCCATAACGCTCGCGTAGACGAACCGCCTAGAGGCAAGCAGCCTCCCAGCGTGTGGTAGACAGACCCGAACTCGAGCCACGGACAAGATCGCGAGGCAAGCAGATGAATAGCGTTAGAAATGCAAAAACAGCATGGATCCCGCTCCTAGTCCGTAGATCAGACACCTTCGCTCCTGGAAAATATTTCCCTGATAATCGGGAGGGGCAATGTATTCGCTCAAGCCGCGACGGATCGGGAGACTGACTCGCGGGTCATCTTGCCATCCACCATGCGCCAGATGCCGAGCGGATTTGCATCCTGAAGCTCTTCGGGCAGCGCATGGTCCGGGAAACCTTGATAGCAGACTGGGCGAGCAAAGCGGAAGATCGCCTGGGTCCCGACAGAAGTGAAGCGGCCATCCGAAGTTGCAGGGTAAGGTCCGCCGTGCACCATCGCATGACACACTTCAACGCCAGTCGGAAATCCGTTGAAGATGAGTCTCCCGACCTTTCGTTCGAGCAAGGCAATTAGTTCGGAGTTTTGCCGCAAATCTTCGTCGGTGCCATGTATGGTGGCAGTGAGATGACCATCGAGTTTGCGCGCCACCTCTAACACGGCCTCCGGGGTTGTGCGTTCGACAAGAAGGGTCGCTGGGCCGAAGATCTCGTCAGCCAGATTGCCGTCGTTCAGGAACGTACGGACGTCGGTCGCAAAGAGAGCGGCACTGGCGCAGAAGCCAGTATCGTTAGGCGATTCCCCTGCCTGAGCCAGTGCCCGTATTTTCGACTTCGAGCTACGATCGGAAACGCCCGCGTAGTAGGAGGACCGGATTCCCGAGGTAAGCATGTGGAAGCGGGCCGGTTGGGACGAAAGCGTCCTCAACTTCTCCGTTAACTCATCCGAGTCCTTTCCTGCCGGCAGAAACACCAACCCAGGTTTCGTGCAGAATTGTCCCGCACCCATGGTGAAGGAAGCGTGCAGTCCGGTCGCGATGGCGTCCCGGCGCTCTCGTAAGGCACCGGGCAGAATGAAGACGGGATTGGTGCTGCTCATTTCCGCAAAGAACGGAATTGGCTCCGGCCGCGCTGCAGCCACATCCATCAAAGCGCGCCCCGCAGCGCGCGAACCGGTGAAACCGGCCGCTTTGATCATCGGATGCTTGACTAGTTGCGTACCCACGTCGGTTCCACGGTCAAATAGTAAAGAGAAGACTCCCTCCGGTAAGCCACATTCGCGTACAGCTTTCTGCAGTGCCCGTCCAACAAGTTCGCTGGTACCCGGATGAGCGGGATGCGCCTTGACGATAACGGGATTGCCCGCAGCAAGCGCCGAGGCCGTATCGCCTCCTGCCACCGAAAACGCCAGCGGGAAATTGCTCGCGCCAAAAACTACGACCGGACCTAAGGGCCGCAACATAGAACGGACATCGGGCTTCGCGAGCGGCTTGCGATCGCTATCGGCGCGATCGATGCGAGCCGTGGTCCACGAGCCATCATCGACAACTCCGCCAAATAAGCGGAGCTGTCCGCAGGTGCGGGCCATCTCCCCTTGCAGGCGAGCCGGTGGAAGCGCGGTCTCTGTTCCGGCGCGCTCAATTACTTTCGTCGCGATTCCCTCCACATTGGAGGCGATCTTCCGCAAGAACGCAGCCTTCTCACGACCGGGTACACGGCTGTAGTCGGAGAACGCTTGTTCCGACAACTGTGCTGCGGCATCGACTTCTTCTAACGTGGCAGAGACAAAGCCTGGTTGGATGGATTCCCCGCTTACCGGGTTCATGGCGTAGAACAGCTCGGTATCACCTCTTCCTTGCCTGAAACCGATAATCGATCTCCCTGTAAGCTCCACGGCATTCCTATCTGCTGCTCTGTACAGCGTGATTTTTCACGATCTGAGGACGATTGCGTAAGGCGACCCGAATTGTTTCCCTGGCTTGCTCCAGTTCCCTTCCAGCTAACTCAAGCCGCGGCGCGCGCACCCGCGTGTTGCCCAACCCAACTTCAGCCTGCACTAACTTAATTAATTGGACGAATTGCGGCACCGTGTCCATGCGAAGCAGGGGCAGGAACCAGCGGTACAGATCGAAAGCCGAATCTCTTCGGCCGCGAATCGCGCAATCGAACAACTCGACAGATTCCCTCGGCAGAGCGTTGGCCAAGCCCGCCACCCAGCCTTTTGCGCCTACGCTTATCCCTTCCACAATCGCGTCATCGACACCCACGAAAACATCAATGCGATCGCCGAGCACTGCACGGATCGCTGCCACGCGGCGCGCGTCGGCACTGGACTCTTTGACCGCCTCGAAGTTTTGATGTTGCGCCGCCAGTTCCTGGATGTGCTCGGGACGAAAATCAGTTCCGTAGGCAATCGGATTGTTATACAGCATGCAGGCCAGGGGGGTTGCTCGGAAGACCGCAGACACATGAGCCTTCATTTCACGCCAGTCGCCCTGGTAGACGTACGGCGGAAGAACCATGAGCGCATCGCAACCAATGTCGGCAGCCTCTTTGGCCAAGGCGACTGCTTCCTGGGTTGTGAGCGATGAAATCGCCGCAACTACGGGCGCGCTGCCGTGGACCGCGTCCACGCAGTTTCGCAAGATGTCGACCTTCTCTTGATAAGAGAGAGTGGCGCCTTCGCCCAGAGATCCGAGCGGTACGATGCCGGTGCAACCGTTGTCCAACAATACACGGCAGTGTTCAGTTATGAAGCGGTGATCGACGCTATAGTCTTCATCAAAACATGTAGTGATTGCTGGCATCACGCCACTCCAGTTCATTGCTCGCCTCCGGTAACTATCTGGTACTGCCCGGGCGTGGTAGCCAGGGCTTCCAATCCCGTGGGGAAGATAGGTGGGCGCACCGAATCGGGACGCCACTTAAAAAGAAATTCGGTCGCGGGGCCGCAGATTCGTCCCTGACACGGCCCCATGCCACAGCGGGTGTGCAGTTTTGCAGCTCGCCAGGAGGTGTAACGCCGGACTTGCGCCAACGGTACATCTTCGCAGCGGCACACGATATTTTCAGGTTGCCCCAGGCTTCTCAGCTCGGTTCGCAGCTGAAACGTTTCATCCAAGAGAACAACAAAACGCTTCAGCTTGTCCCGATCGCGTAACAGCCGTGCAGGTAGTCGTTGCTTGGATGCGGCCAAACCCGCGATCTGTCCTTCAATGAGCGCCAATTCGACGCCGCCAATTCCAGTCGGTTCTCCGGCGCAGAATACGGATCCAATCGAGGTCGCCTGCGTCTCATCAACACTCACGTAGCCATGCTTCAATTCACACCCGAGCAAGGATGCCAACTCGGTGTTAGGTACCAAGTGGAAGCCACAGGCAAGATAATCACAGGCAATCGTCTCCGGGCTGCCATCCACCGATAACGTCACTGATTCGAGCTCATCTTTGCCCTGGGCCGCCATTGGCCAACTGTTCGGAGCAAACCGTACCGCGCGCAGGTATCTCCCAAGTTCCAGCGCTTGCGCTAACTTGCCGGGCTGGTGCAGAAGATTTGCAGCGAAACGGATCAGCTTTCGCCTTGACGCCTGCTCAGCAATCAACCGAATTTCGGCGCCCTGTTTTCGCAGATACCTGGCAACGGCCAGCAGCAGTGGTCCCGTGCCCGCGACTACAACGCTCTTGCCGGCAATCGGCAATCCAGATTTCACCAGTGCCTGCAAACCACCTGCACCCATCACATTGGGCAACGTCCAGCCCGGAAAAGGCAGAAAACGCTCGCGGGCGCCGGTCGCCAACACCAAGTTTGCGTACTGCAACTCGACCACCTCTGCTGGCGTGTCGGCCAGCAGCATACCCGGCATAGGTTGTTGGAACACTCTTGCTTGCGCGATCAATTGCACGTTGCTGCTGCGGAGCTTCTCGAACCAGTCGCGTGATTCCGGTCGCGTCGCGTTTTTTTCTTCCCCTCGCCAGATTTGGCCGCCCACCGTGAGATTGTCGTCCAGCAGTCCGACGGTGACGCCACGGGATGCTGCACTGACGGCTGCCGCGATTCCCGCCGGCCCCCCACCGACGACCAGCACATCAAATGGTTGCGATCGGCTAGGCATCGGTCCTCACTTCCATGCCGTTCTCGCATAACACTTGGCAGGTTCGAGAGTGTGGCAGCCCGTTGATCGACATTCGACATTCGAAACAGATTCCCATCCCGCACAATGGTCCACGCCGCTCACCGGTCACCGAGTTGCGACAGAACTTGCCGGCGATCATGACGGCGGCCGCAACGGTAGTGCCCGGCGCGACACTCAAGGGAACTCCGTCGATGGTGATTGTCAGCCGATCAGGCATGGACATGCTCTTTTCCCACTCGCGACGGCAAGTAAGGCTCGGCGGCAATCTCGGGCTCCCGACCTACGATCTGGTCCACAAGCAGGCGAGCGGTACCGAGCGAGGTGGTGATCCCGAGACCCTCATGCCCCGTAGCCAGAAACAAAGTCTTGTCCTCTGGCCAGGGCCCAATTAATGGCACCTTATCAGGAGTAGCGGCACGAAACCCTGTCCACGTGCGGATCGCGGAGAGTTTGGCCAAGCCGGGCATATACTCCTCGGCTCGCCGAAGCATTCGTACCATAATTTCGGTGTCCACCTCTTTGTGATCCGCACCGTACTGCCGCGATGAGCCAATGAGGATCTGCCCAGTCCTGCGAGGCTGCACATTGAAAGCAACCGAATCGCTGGTCAGCGAGTGAGCGCTTTTGAGATATCCCAGCTCCACGAGTTGATGACGCAGGAATCCGGGATAGCGATCGGTGATGACCAAGTGGCCTTTGCGTTTCTTGACATCAGTCCCCGGGGTGAGAGCCGGCGCGAGTGAGCCTGCGGCATTCACCAAAACGCCAGCCGAGAATTGCTCTCCATCAATCAGCCGCACCATCCCGTTTCCCATGCGCACAACAGGCCTTCCGATGAACGTACGCACTCCTCGGCTCTGGGCACGTTCCAGCAAGAAACGAGCCGCGCAGGGCGGGTAGAGTACTCCGTCTTCGGGTACAAGCAGACCGCCAGCCATGCCCTTGCGCAAATTCGGTTCAAGCCGTTCCAAGTCGGAAGGATCGAGGATCTGCACGGGAACTCCGCGACTGGTGTAATAGGCCTGTTTGCGGCGAACCTCGGACATTTGTTCTTCGTCGGCAGAGACCCAAATGGTCCCGCATTGCTCGTACTCAACATCATCCGGCAGTTCGGGACGCAGCTCTTGCCAAAGCCGCTGCGAGTAACGCGTCAGCGCGAACTGTGCTTCCGAGTCGTCCATTACGACGATGTGGCCCATTCCTGCGGCAGTCGTGCCACCCCCAACGATGTCGCCATCCACAACTGCAACCCGCATGCCCTCGCGGGCGCAAGCATCAGCACAGGCTGCTCCTACGATTCCGGCGCCCACGATTAGAACGTCGTATGTTGACGTGCTCATGCAGAAATGCCCCTGCAGAACGGATCTCGCGCATCGAGTATTAAATCCGCCTCAGCATTCACGAAGGCCGAACCCTTTATGCTCGGGTAGATTTTCCCGTCGCGGACTCGAACGCTGCCCTCGAACACGCTGCTCACAATGCTCTCCTGCTTCCAAACTTCGCCTTCGCGCAACTTGCCATCGGCATAGAGACAGGCGAGCTTGGCGCTGGTGCCGGTTCCGCAAGGCGAGCGGTCGTAGGCCTTGCCCGGGCACAGCACGAAATTCTTGCTGTTCACTCCCGGAGCCCGAGACGGACCGCACAGCTCGATATGATCGATCTCCTGACCGTTGGCGCCTGTAATGCCAGCCGCGGTGAGGGCCTGCCGGATCGCCCAAGTGAACTCGGTAAGCGCTTCGATGTTTCTCAGCTCAAGTTGCACCCCGTGCTCGTGCACGAGGAAGAACCAATTCCCGCCCCAGGCGATGTCACCACTCACCTTGCCGTAACTGGGAACATCAATCTCGACGCCAGCTGCGAACCGGTAACTGGGGACGTTATGGACCGTCACTTCCCCACTTTCATGCAGCTCTGCGGTTATCGTGCCTACCGGGGTTTCGATGCGGTGTTCCCCGGGATGAATCCGGCGCATATACGCCAACGTCACCACCAGTCCGATGGTGCCGTGCCCACACATGCCCAGGTAGCCGACGTTGTTGAAGAAGATAACGCCCGCCGCGCACGACCGGTCGACCGGTTCGCAGAGCAATCCTCCAACAACGACATCCGATCCTCGAGGTTCATTCACTACGGCCGACCGAATGTGATCATAGCGATTCCGAAAGCACACACAGCGATCGGCTAAGGGGCCGGTGCCGAGATCTGGGCCGCCACTGACGATGACCCGTGTCGGTTCACCACCAGTATGGGAATCGATTACTCGGATCCGTGTGGGAGCAGCAGCAGTCATATATATATAGGTGTAGAACTGACCCCACGAATAACGTGGACGGCCCGCGTACCGTACGCCGTAATCCCGATCTATAGTATGTATACAATATGCAATCGGTCAATGAGTGTAGAACTGACCCCACGAATGAGGTGGACAGCCCGCGTACCGTACGCCGTAATCCCGATCTATAGTATGTATATAATATGCAATCGGTCAATGAGAAGCCCTGGCTTGGTTCGGCGCGCCGCACGGCCCGGCTTTCTTGGCGGACGTAGCACCTCCATCGGCGTTGCCGTTGCCCTTGGTGGCTTTCACACGATATCGTAAGTTGGACAACTTCATCATGGATTCTGTGTCTTCACTTGATTCCGCCATTCCCCGCCAGTCGCTCACTTCAGCCGTTGCCGATAAATTACGAGACCAGATTATCCGGGGTGTTATACCGGAGGGCGCCCAATTGCGGCAGGACGCCATAGCGAATCAGTTCAAGGTCAGCCGAATTCCGGTCCGGGAAGCACTGCGGCAACTCGATGCCGAGGGCTTGATCACTATTCTTCCTAACCGCGGAGCGATTGTTCCTGCTCTGTCGCCCGAAGACATCGAGGAACTGTTTAGTATTCGAGCTCTGCTCGAGCCGGAAGTTCTGAAACTCTCGATTCCCCACCTCACCGAGGAAGACTTCTCCCGTGCTGATGCTGTCCTGCGGCAGTACGTCAAGGAGCTTCGCCGCGACGATCACGTTTCCGCGTGGGGACGGCTGAACTGGGAGTTCCATTCGATTCTTTACTCGCGAGCGGACCGGCCCCACTTCATGTCGATCATTCGCAAAGTTAACAACAACGGCGAGCGATACACGCGCCTGCAGTTGTACCTCACTCATGGGATCGCGCGCGCCAATGAGGAACACCATGCGATCCTGAAACTCTGTCGGGAGCGGAATTCGCGGGCGGCGTGCCAATTGCTTGCGGAACACATTCGCCACGCAGGTCAATCCCTCAAAGAAGCCCTTCAGGAGAGACGCGGCCAGGACGGGCAATCCGCCGCCAAATGGGGCCACTAAAGCGGCGTGAAGCCTTGTGCGGAGACGTTGCCAGCACGGCGCGGGCATGAAGGCCGCGACACCTTTTTCATTGTCGTATACAATATCCACCGTTGCCCTCGCACCGCAGCGATCAAATCTGGGACGGAGGAACTCGCATCATGGCGTTCAGCGAAGTCTCGCGCAGAAGGTTCCTTTCAACGGTAGCAACGGTTGCCGGAGCCGCTCTGCTTCCAAAGGAATTCCTTGGGGCAGCATGGCAGGATCCGGTCGTCGACATTCCGCTGAAAGGCCAGTCATCCCGCGAGAAGGTGAGTTGGAAGCTCCTGCCCTTCCCCCTGCGACAAGTCCGACTGGAAGAAGGTGTGTGCCAACAGGCGATGGAAGCCGATCGCCGCTACTTGCACTTTCTTCCTCCGGACCGATTGCTGCACACGTTCCGCATCAATGCGGGCCTACCGTCCTCTGTACAGCCGCTGGACGGCTGGGAAGCGCCGGACTGCGAACTGCGCGGCCACTACGCGGGCGGACACTACCTTTCGGCGGTGGCATTGATGTACGCGAGCACCGGCGATGAGGATCTCAAGAAGAATGGCGATCTGGTCGTCGCGGAACTCGGCAAGTGCCAGAAGAACCTGAAGAACGGTTATCTTAGTGCGTTTCCAATCGAGTTCTTCGATCGCCTTCGGAACCGCGAACGAGTGTGGGCGCCGTTTTATACGATCCACAAAATCATGGCCGGCAATCTCGACATGTATGTCCATGCGGGTAATGAACAAGCGCTGGAGATCACGGAGAAGATGGCCGGTTGGGTGGCCGGCTATACGCAGCCGCTCAGCTATGACCACATGCAGCGCGTGCTCCAAACCGAGTTCGGCGGCATGGGAGAGGTGCTGTGCAACTTGTATGCGGTCACCGGGAAAGAGTGGTATCTCGATGCGGCTCGGCGCTTTGATAAGAAGGAGTTTCTCGACCCACTTGCGGCACATCGCGACGAACTCAAAGGGCTTCACGTCAACACCCACATTCCGCAGGTGATTGCCGCGGCGCGTTACTACGAACTCACGGGAGATCATCGTTACCGTGACATTTCGGAATACTTCTGGGACGAAGTTGTCAGCGAACGCTCGTACTGCACAGGCGGCACCAGCAATGGCGAATCGTGGAACACGGACCCGGGCAAGCTTTCGACCGAACTGAGTACGAACACCACCGAGTGCTGCTGCGCGTACAACATGATGAAGTTGACGCGCCACCTGTTTGGCTGGACTGCGGACCCACGGCTCATGGACTACTACGAACGGGCGCTCTTCAATCACCGGCTCGGTACGATCAATCCCGAGGACGGCACGATGATGTATTACCTGCCGCTCGCGTCGGGGTACTGGAAGACATTTGGCAAGCCATACGACTCACTCTGGTGCTGCACCGGAACAGGTTCAGAAGAATACGCAAAACTCGCCGACGCCATTTACTTCCACGATAACGATTCGTTGTATGTGAACCTGTTCGTCGCATCGCAACTGGAGTGGCCGGAGAAGGGTTTACGCGTGCGACAGGAAACGCGCTTTCCGGAACAGCAAGGAACCAAGCTGACGCTGTCGGCGAATAAGCCTGTCCAGATGGCGATCAGACTGAGAATTCCTTATTGGGCTCGCGGGGGCAGCGTGAAAATCAACGGGGAGGTCCTGCCCGTGTTCTCCAGCCCGAGCAGCTACTTGAACCTGAATCGGGTTTGGCGATCCGGGGACACAATTGAACTAAGCCTTCCTATGGACCTACACATCGATCCAATGCCGGATGATCAGACGATCCAAGCTGTCTTGTACGGTCCCCTGGTGTTGGCTGGGCGTTTCGAACCGGTCAGTAAAGAAATGACGTATGGCGACTCCGAACCGAAAGCGACCAATCAGCGCAAGGTACCCGCCATTGCGACGGATGCCAATCGGCCAACCGCATGGGTCGAGCCGGATCCCAAACAGCCGCTGACCTTCCGCGCTGTGGGTCAAAGCGAGTCCTTTCCGATCGTGCCCCTCTACAAGGTGATCCACGAACGCTATGCGGTGTACTGGAACACCAAGAAGGAAGCTTCCTAACGAAAGCTGACCGTGGGTCAGCGCGTAATGGACACCTGAGAAGTTGCTGAGGTGCCCACGGGCAGACGCATGTCCGCACCCTGGCCTTCATGGACCACTTCCGAGCCTACCTTGTGGCCGTCTACGGAGATCGTGTACGTCCCTGGCGGCAAACCCTGAAAGTGCACAACGGTCGAGTGCGAATCCCCGAAACGGTTCTCAAGAACAAACTTGATACTGGAAAGCTCGTCATCAAAAGTGACAGGAGCGCCAGCGGCAAAGCCGTCGCGGCTAAGTCGCATTTGGAACCGAGTTTTTCCGCGGACAATATAGAAACGCTGCAAGAGCCCGTCTTTGGGGATAACTCGCGTGACCGACTGGTCGTGCGTCAAGTCACCTCCATACGCAATCAACCCAAAGATCGGATCGTCGGCCACCAGGGTAGCGGCGGTTCGCAATGCGCCGCTGAAACCGAGATCAATCTCGCCCGAGTACCACCACGAACCTCGTCCCATCTCTTTGTTGCCCAGCCAGGCTCGACCCCAGGGGCGCGGCTCGAATCCGCCGCCGGCGGCGCCATTGTTTTCTTTGCCGGGAAACCAGTATCCGTAATTGGACTGTGCTGTGCCGGAGTTCAACAGTGCCCAGGAACTCAAGTACGAGGCATATCCCAAGCGCAAATACAGTGTGGGGTCATCCGCGTGGTTCACGGCGTAATCTTCCACTGCCCACCCACCCATCTGAGACATGTAGCTCAGCGTGTAACTGGCATTGCCACTCGCCCGGTAGTCGCTGCCTAGCCAGTAATACGCCGGTTCCATGCCACGGCAGGCGAGATTCAACTTCATTTGCTGCTGCAGAAAGCCTTCTGCGTCCTTCTGCGTCACAGATGCACGAAAGTCCGTAGCCTCGGGGTCGCTCAGCCGCTCCATCGCATACTTCGCCAGAGCGTGCGTGGACTCAAACCCGGTTGAATCGAACGGATACTCCGAACCGAATAAATATGGGTGATCATTGATGAAGTACTTCGCTTTCTTTTCCCAGTGAGCGCGCAGGATTGCAGCTTGCTCATGTTTGTTGTTCTCATCGAGCGCTCGGATCAGATCGGGAATAACCAGTTCGTTGTATGTGCCGGTTTCATAGGCCGACCACTTCACGATCTCCATCGGGACGGTGAAGAAAGCGATTGCCGTTCCATACGCACGCTTCAAATAGCCAGCTTTGTCGAGGTAGTGCACGAGCGTGGGATATCGGTCCGCAATCTGGTACATGCTGTAGTAGAGCAGGATTACGTGCGGGTAGTCATAGATGCGCCAGATATGTTTCCTGCCGCGCTGGTCATCGTAGGGGCTTTCTCGATTCACCTTCCAATTGGGAATGCCGTAAATCGCATAAGGGTACGGTTCCTTGTCAGTCTGTTGCAGTCCTCCCCAGACATATTGACGAATGTAGTTCTCGACTGACGCGATTTCCTGTGCGTCTGGATAGGAAACGTTCTTGGCAGCAACATAGGGAGCCTTGCCAAGCGCAGGATCGTCGCAAGCCACAGCGTACGACTGCAGCCCGTCCAGATCATTTGGGCTGCGCAGAACTTGGTGCTTCATGTCCCACTGGGAATAGAGGCCGTTATACCAGCGATGCGGATCGTTCCATTGCTCATGGGTGATCAGAAAACGGGCACGGGTCTTGATCAACGTCTCAAGCGGTTGCGTGACGAAAAACTCCAGAGACAGATATTGATTGTCGCCATAGCGAACTTTCACCATGTTTTCCCCGAGGTGCGCGAATTGCGCTGCATAGACGTGAACATCTTTGGCGCGTTCGCCCATGTAGCGGATTTGCGTCTCTGCCGGGAATTCCGCATCCACGGCGGTAATTCGGTTGCGGGTACGGAGCGAGAACATCGCCGTTAGGTCGGTTGGAACCGTCATACCGGGGACAACATTCACGTCAAATCCGTTACTTGCATAGAGGGTCTCGCGAACAGCGTCGTAGTCAGCCGCCCAGGAAAACTTGAATTGCCAGGTGGCGGAATCACCTGGTTGACCCTTCGGCGCCAGGATTCTCTTTGTGCCGGGAAGCCGCCAGTTTCCCTTTTGGGTAACCAGTTCCGCCTGGCTCGCCGATGAATGAATGTATGCGGTAAAAGGGTGGTTGCGAACCTGGTCGAAGTACTCGAGCGCGGTGTCGTTCTGTGGCACCATCACGAGATAAGGTCCTTCCGCGTTGGGCCGCATCCAGAAAATGTACGAGCCGTTCCCGCCGACAAAACTGTGCCGGATCAGCCGCTTCGTGGAGGTCACCGTCTTGTCCCACACGTAATTCGTGTTAAAGGGCAGCGGAATAGCAAGATCTCCGACTTCTATGCGGCTCGAACTCCGGTTGCGAAGTTTGATAGTCCAGAGCAGCACGTTGCCTTCGAGTCGGAAAGTCTCGGTTGGCTCGATCTCCGACACCGCTTGGACCTGCTTTCCCTCGGAAGTGTTGACACGCCACTCAAAGATGCCACTGGTTGCATCTGCAGGAAGGTGCAGGAGGAGACGTAAGGCCGCCGTTGTGACAGTCTGGAAATCGACGTGGTTGAAGCGACCTGCTGAAATTCCGTACGCACCAGAAGCTTGCACATCCTTCCACGCGGGACCGACTTGATATTGCAATTTCCACGAGAGTGGAACCCGGAAAACATTGTCATCCTGTTTGCCTTCGACCCAGTACACCTCCGCAGAAGAGACTTGGCGGGGTTTATCGAAGTCGTATTCCACCCATTGCTCCGAGGCTTTCTGGCCATACCAGGCGTAAAACGGAGTCTCGAGATCGGTGGAGTTCTGCGGCTGAAACTGGTCGTTGAGTGCGTCAAGGCCCCAGGGAGCAGCCGACGACTTCGTGCGGCTCGACGTTGCTATGGTGGGAACGGCGCGGCCGATTCGATATGCAACCTGCTGGTCCGCTGTTGTGCCGTCGTACGCACTCGACACAATGTTCCACCGGGTTGTGCCAACCTGCCCGTAGCGGATCGTCACTTCCCCCAATGTTCGTCCAGGCGCAACGTAATTCGTGTCGTATGCGTCATGAAGCCGGTGAATGCCAATCAACCCAGTTGAAGATGAGGAAATCTGGAAGTCGTAGTTGGAGAGAGTCTGCGCTGGCAGCACGCTGGCATGGACCGCCACGCAGGCCAGCGCAGTTAAGCACAGGTAGATGTTGCGCGGATAAATACTCACCTCCGCTGGTGCCCGGGAACAAGGCCGCGTCATCTTTTAAGAAGTAGGCAAGGAGGTATTCTATGGATACAATATGCAATCGTCAAAGAATAACTACGAGATCTTACTCACCTCCACCGTGAATGATCCCAGGCGGATGGAGTTGTCGGTCCGGCGAATGAGCCAACGCCGCGTGGAAGGTGTGGCAATCCTTACGTTTGTTCGAACACCTTCGTTTCCGGAGTGTCCCTCTGGTATTCGTCGACGTAGGACCCCATGTCAGAGGAATCGCCAATATCAGGATCAACTATGAGAACGGAATTCGTCCGGCTGTACAGCATCTCGCCGCCCTGGGGCACAGACGCATCGCGTTTGTCGCTGGTCCGCTGCATTTGAAGTCGGCAGTAGCGCGGCGAGAGGCTTTGAAGTCCTCGATGATCGAAATTGGGCTGGCGCCGGATCTGAGTGTACTGGGAGATCACCGCTTAGAAGGCGGGATGCATGCCTTGATTTGAGCTTAGCCGTTTAAACACGCGCCCAACTGCCGTGCTGTGCTCAAACGACATGACGGCAATCGGAGTCATGCGTCAGGCCTACGATCAGAAAATTAAGATCCCCGACGATCTTTCTGTGGTCGGGTTCGACAACATCCGCATGGCCGAATTCACAATTCCTCCCCTGACGACGGTCCAAATGTCGCAAAAAGAGTTAGCTAAGATTGCTTTCCAGGCTCTGTTGAACGAGGTCGAGGGCGACTCGACCTCGCATGAACGCCACGAATATGATCTGGCGACCAACCTGGTGCTCAGACTTTCCACCGCATTGGCCCCGGTGGGAAGGCCCTAGACGACGCCCCGCAAAAGAGCCGGGGCCAGCAGATTCCGCAGGTTCTCAACGGTCTAGAACCCAAAGGGAATAGCCTTTTTTCCGCGCTTCGCGCTTCTCCTAAAAGCTTTATTCGACGCAAGACTTATCGCATGTCAACCTCATCAAACAGAGTCGTCAAACGAGCCACGATCCCTCTAAAGCTGGATCTTGCGTTCAATGCCAGAACCTTCTATTGCCACAGCACAACCGGCAATTTATCCAGATCGAAATACATCCTGTAGTAGTAATCGCCCCCGACCGAGTAGAACGGCCGGAACTTTGCCATCACGTTGCTGCCGTCCGGTGGGGCGAAGCGAAAAATGCCAGGGCCTTCCTCGTTGTCGGCAACCAGATATTTGTTCAGGTCGTCGTTGTTTTCCGGCAGCTTGAACATGGGTTCGTGGATCATGCCATCCTGTACCAGTACGACCGGCCCACGAACTACGGCGGCGCGGTGCGGATGTTGCGCGTCGACGGCGTGCCACCGTAACCGCAGAGGAATGGTGATCTCTACCGTATCGCCGGAGTTCCAAGAGCGATTAACCGTGGCCCAGGTGCCCGGCTGGCAAGCGGTTTGATACGGCGCGCCATTCACTTTCACAGACGCGCCCTGCGCCCACTCGGGAATCCGCATGCGCAAGGGGAACTTCATGCTGCGGTCCATCTGTAGGGTCAGCGTGCTGGTTTCAGCCTCCGGATAGCGTGTGTCCTGCACCAGCCTCACCGCTCCGTCGCTGCGTTTCCAGGTGACCTCCGAGGGAACATAGAGGTTGACGTACAGACTGGAATCATCCTTGTAGAATATGAGGTTGTGAAAGTCGGCGACATCCTGAATGTAGGTGCCCGAGCAGCAGGTGTAAGCATTGCGGCTGAAGATTTTGACGCCACCGCCGACGCGATAGTCGGCGTAGTAGAAATGGCGGCCCTTGCCGTTAATCTGCAATGCCGATCCGATCCCGTTGTAGAGCAACCGCTCCGCCCAGTCGCCATACCGCGCCTTTCCCGTGAATTGCATCAGGTAGCGCGACATCTTAAAGCCGGCCCACGATCCGCAGGGAGTTTCAAAGCTGTTGAGCTGATAGTCGAGCGCCCTGCCCAAGCTTCCCGCGGGCATGAGTCTTTCCACCGGTCCGTAGCCTCCGGTCGCATAGCACTGCGTGTTCTGCAGAAAGTCGTAGGCGTTCTCCACCACGCGCAAGTGCGTGGGGTCGCCGGTGACCGCATATCGCATCGATGCGCTGCTGAATGAGTTCACATGGCTGTAGGCGTGGACGCCGCTAGCATCCGACGGCGATGACGTGTTGGCGAATTTGTCCCAGTAAGAGTCATACAGCCAGACGTCAGCGAAATCCTTGAACTGCTTATTGCCGGTGAGTTGATAGGCGCGAAACAGGTTCTCCGGCTGGGTGTACCATTCGAGCGGTTTCCCGGAGTGCATCTCCCAGGGCTTCGGCGCAGCCGGCTGCCGAGTGCGGTCGAACGTCTTGCTGGCATAGGCAGTGACTCTTTCGAGCAGAGGCATGGCATCTTTTTCGCCTGCGTACTCGTACATATCTACCAGGCCGCATACCAGCTTCTCGTAGGGATAGACATCCATCCTGCAATTGCCGTCAAGGCCCACGGTCTTGGAAAACTCCCCCAGGAGGTACGCGGCCTTATCGCGCATTGCCTGGTCGCCAGTGGCGCGATACATGCGCGACATTCCGCTCAACCACTGGCCGAAGACGGTGGAGCTGTCTTCATCGCACCATCCTCCCAGCGGCTTGCCCGGCGCGCGCAATCCCGCCTTGGCGCGGAACCCGTGCAGGATGTCATCATTCGATACGTTGAAGTAGAACTCGCGCGCGTGCAGATACTGATCATTCCAGCGACTGTCGTACAGGCGTACGCCATCATAGTCAAAGGCGCTGACCTTGATCACGCGTGGATCGATGTCGGAAGGTGAGGTGTTGGCGCGCATAGCCACACCGGCGAGCATGCCCGTAGCAGCTAGTCCTCTGAGAAAATCGCGGCGGTCCATTTTCTGCCTCCTGATTTTCTGATTCCCGGTCCTGCGGGATAACCGTTGAAACTGCTGGTGGCCCTCATATCACCCAAGATTGTAGTTGGCAAACGATTCTTTAGGAATGCCAAACTCTCGATCCCACTGTATGACTGGCCTGCCCGGTTGTTGATTTGACCCTGCATCCCACCTAACCTGGCCCCGACTCCATGGCGCGGCAGACCATCTCGCCGTACCGCATTGTCGACAAGCTGGGTGGGGGCGGGATGGGCGTAGCCTACACGGCCGAAGACAACCAACTTGGCCACCTTGTAGCCCTGACGCTTGGGCCGGACGAACTTTCCCACGACTTCCAAGCACTCGAGCGGGGGACAGTCCCTTTACTGAGACACTCGCAACCGTAGCGGGCGTTGGCGGTGACGATTCTGCTGAGAGATCCGCGGGCTACCCCGCGCGGGTATCTTCTCCATAGAACCAAATTAGGATCCGGTTGCAAATGCGTGCCTGAGCAGATTTAATGGGTTCGAAAAATCAAGCCCCCAGGAAAGGGCCGTCAGAGCTCCCGTGAACAGCAAACTTTCCCGACGTCACCTACTCAAATCAATCGGAACAGCCGGTGTTGCTTCGCTGGTCGCCGAGGTCGCCGCCGCCGAGACGTCTGCGCTTTCTCACTCGATTCCTCCGGCATCGCGCGCCACGAACAAGTCCGATCTGGTGCGGCTTTCCTCGGGCCGGATGATCGTGAGGTTTGACCGCCGAAACGGCACTGTCTACTCCATCAGTGACGCACGCGATGCGCTGGGAACAAACTTCCTCGGTAACTCCGACAACACGCTCGGTATCAAGAGCGCAGACACGCATTGGACCGGCGACGTAGTCACCACGATTTGGGAACTGAACACGCCGGAATGGATTCGCGAACAGGAGAGCTTTGTTCAATACCGGATTTCGGGAAAATGGAAACGCGAGTCGACCGTGGCTTCACCGGATGTCCGCAAGGTTGGGTTCGATGGGAAGGTGTTCGCGGTCAAATATGCAGGCCGCTCGCAAGGCGAAGATGGCATCCAGAGTTACGTCCTTAGTATGAGCTATCACTTCGCGGACGACGGTTCCCTGCTGTGGGACGTGGAGTTTGAGAATACGACCGGCCGCACCCTGGAATTCGGCGAACTTGCATTCCCGTTGCGCGCCAACGATGATTATGCCGCGCCCTATGCCGGCGCTACCACGACCCTAGCGAACGCCAGCGGGAAGCTGCAGGCGATGCAAAAGACTATTCACGAACAGAAAGTCCTTTGCCATTCCTTTGTGGCCGGCCATAGTTCCTACGCATTACTGCAACGTCCGCGCGGAGACGCGCCGTTTCTTCTGTTTCACTGCCTGCAAGACACTTCTTTCGAATGCATCTACAAGACGCCCGCCGAGGGCGGCGACTGGATCGGGACCGATCTGTTCGCAGTACACTCGAACGCGACCAAAGATCTGCGGAACTGGGGCTGGAATCCCTGGGTGAACGGACATTCGTCCCTGGTATTGGAGCCTGGTCAAAAAAAGTCGTACCAAATGCGATTCGTGTTTCTGGATAAGTACTCCGGAATCGCAAAGGAATTGACGGCGGCGGGCAACCTAGGAATTCGCATCGTGCCCTCGATGGTCGTGCAAGAGGACACGGACGCTTACGTCGAGCTGAATTCCGCCAATGAACCTGAGGCTCTCGAAATTCACTCGGACGGAATTACCGTCAAAGACCGGAAGCGTACGGATAAATCCACATTCCTGACCTTGTCGTTTCACGGCAGGGGGCAGAAGAGTCTCCGGTTGCTGTACAACGGAGGACGCTGGACCAACCTGCATTTTTTCTGCGTCGAGGATGCGGAACAGTTGCTGAAGGCGCGAGCCCGCTTCATGGCGGAGCGGCAATTCGTGGTGAGTCCCGACGATCCCTACCATCGTCATCATATGTTTCTGCCATTCGATTACCGACGCGCCACCCGCCTTGATGACAATGATGACGTTTGGGAAGTGGGAGGGACTGACGACCCCGGCTTCGGTGATCCCGTATTCCTGGTGGCGAAGAATTCGTTCCTTCCCTCCCGCGATGAGGTGCAGAAGTTGGAAATGTTCGTGTCCGATTGCCTGTTCAAGTACATCCAGAACCCCGAGACTTACGAAATAAGGGCGTCTTTGTACTGGAAAGTGAGGACACCGTCGAGTCCCTGGGGAAGCTGGTCGAAGAAACGAAGCGAGGCCACCTGGCGAACCTACAACTACGCCTTCGTCACTAATATTTATCACGGCATGTACCGCATCGGCCGCGAATATGACGTTCTATCGCATCGTACCGCCCTGGACTATCTTCGACTCTGTTATGAAACCTGTAGAAAGTGGTTTACCACGGGACCTTACAAGCGGTTTGGCCTGATTACCGGTTTGAACGCGGTGAACATCGTCGAAGACCTCAAGAGCGAAGGGTGGCAGAAGGAATATGAAACGATTCTTGCGTTGATGAAAGAAACTAACCAAGCTTTCCTGACCGATCCTTACCCCTACAGCTCTGAGATACAGATCGACGAAACTGCGCAGCCGCAGGTTTATTTTTTCACGCGCTATTTCGGCAAGACTCACGGCGAAGCCGATAGCTGGAAGAGAAATGCGGAAGTGCGGCAAGTTTTGCAGGCCATGCGAGGCGGAGATCAGCCCATCTGGTTCTTGTACGGCAACGATTTATTTGCCCATCCCGACTTGCGGGGCCAGATTTCCTGTTGGCACTCCGAAGCTCTGAACGGTATGGCGTTGATGCAGGCCTTTGAAGACACTGGCGATGTCTCGCTGCTTTTGAAAGCCTACGCCGGAATGATGAGCGTCCTCCACAACGTGCTGCCTGACGGCATGGGCTTTGGATGGTTCAAACTCGATCCCGGCGTCTTTGCCTGTGAACCGCCGAGAACATTCGAGGGAGGTTTGGGTTTGTGGGCCTTTATGCAAGCCGCAAAATCCTATGTGGTGAACGACCCGAGCTTCGGCTGGATAGGGTATGGATGCCGGGTTGAGGACGAAGCCAACGAGGTTCGCGTGTTCCCCAAGGATGGCGTGCGCAAGCGATTGTTGATTGTCCCCAATAAATTGCAGGTAATTCTGCGGCGGGGCGAAATCAAGTCACTGACTTTCGACCGCGTGACCTCGGCAGTCAATTTGCAAATCGAAGACACCACCGGGATGGTGAAGATCGTGCCTGTAACCATCGAGGGGTTGGAGCCGGGTGAGTACCGAGTGCGGACGGAAAACTCCGAACTCCGGGTGCGGGGATCGGAGAAGCTTGGGTTTGAGGTGCCAGTGGAGGACGCGAAGTCGCTGCACATTTCGAGGGCAGTAGCAAAGTAAGCAGAGACGTAGCCAAGCTACGCCTCTACAGTTGGACCAGATTAGATGTCGTGGGGGGAAACTCGAGCACGGACGGGACGTTCCCCAATTTTGGAGATGAGGCGACAAAGGCGAGGGCGGACTGCATGCGAGCACGCTATGGCCGCAAGATGCGCGTCCTCGGAGTCCCTTAGCCGTCGATTGTGCTACACTTTCCGGTCTTCCGATCCCCGCAAGTCGCTACATGCGGCCCCCGCGGCGCCGAAGCGGGCCGGTCGCGGTGAGAAAATTGAGACAAGTTTAGGTACAAGGTTCGGCTCATGTCCGCGGCTGAAAGAAAGGGACGGGACGCGGTTTCGCGCCGCCGATTTCTCAGGGCGCTCGCCTCGACAGGGCTGAGCAGCATCATCTCTCCCGCGCTCTTTCTTCAAATCCATCCCGGAAAACCTCGGGCCGCGATTGTTTTACCCGCCTTTGAGGAGATTCCTCCCTCGCGCAGCGGCATTACGTGGGCCCATGTGGCAGGTTTTTCTCCCAATATGTATGAGCCGGAAACCATGGGCGCCGGCTGCGCTTTTCTTGACTACGACAACGACGGCTGGATGGACATCTATCTCGTAAACAGCGGGCAGTGCGACTTCTACACCCCAAAGCAGCCCCTGCGCAATGCCCTGTACCACAACAACCGGGACGGCACTTTCACCGACGTGACGACAAAGGCCGGTGTGACGGGAAACGCTTACGGTATGGGCGTTGCTGTTGGCGATTACGACGCGGATGGCTTTCCTGATCTCTACGTCACTCAGTACCCGCGCAGCGTCCTCTATCACAATAACGGCGATGGCACATTTACCGACGTCACAGCAAAGGCCGGGGTGGCTGCGCCGGGCTGGAGCACGAGCGCTGCCTGGTTCGATTACGACAACGACGGGCGGCTGGACTTGTTTGTTTGCCAGTATCTAAAGCTGGACACAACCACATGGTGCGGAGACAAACTGATCGGCGAACGCTGGTACTGCCGGCCCACAGTTTACAAGTCGACGCCTTCCTGGCTCTTTCACAGTAACGGTGACGGCACATTTACCGATGTCAGCAAGGAAAGCGGCATCGCGCAAGCCCTGGGGAAGGCATTGGGGGTGGTCGCAGCCGACGTCAACAACGACGGATGGATGGATCTCTTCGTCGGCAATGACACGGAGGCGAACTTCCTCTGGGTCAACCGTGGTAAGGGCCGCTTCGAAGAGACTGGGGCGCTGGCGGGCGTTGGTTTCAGCGCCTTCGGCCACCCCCGGTCGGGCATGGGCGTGGATGCCAGCGATTACGATCACGACGGCAAGATCGACCTTTTCCTAACCACCGTGGATCACGAGATGTTCTCGCTCTATCACCAGGAGCGAGATGAGATTTTCAGCGACGTCGCCCCGCGCTTTGGGATCGCCTCGCAAACCTTCAACCTCAG
>Ga0209577_10000658_pt1 | contig 34323 bp, 31 predicted proteins | sample GraSoiAngelo_109_FD_185874 | JGI IMG/M metagenome (GOLD analysis project Ga0209577, IMG submission 185874) | Grasslands soil microbial communities from the Angelo Coastal Reserve, California, USA - 14_0903_12_20cm (SPAdes) (version 2) | ecosystem: Environmental > Terrestrial > Soil > Grasslands... | reverse complement strand
CCGACTGGCCCTTCACCTCGCGGCTGAAGAACAGCCTGAGCGGGCTGTCGAGCGAGTTCCACGACATCGAGTATTCGGGGCCGAGCAGCTCGGCGGAGAGGCGCAGCCCGGCTCCCACGAAGCTCCAGGAGGTCGTCGCCTCGCCCAGCACCGGGGCGCCGTCCTCGGCCGCGAATTCGATCATCACGCTCGCGAAGTCTTCCGAGGGCCGCTTGGCATAGTCCACTTCCTTGCCCATGCGCTGCTGCAGCTGCTTCGCGTACGTCGGCTGGCTCCACTTGAGGCTGGCAATGTGCCCCGTCACGCGCACCGGCCGCACCGTCGAGAGCGGGGCGCCGGGTTTCGTGAGCAGGTGCCGCACGACCAGGGACGAGTGGCACATCATGTCGTTCAACACGCCGCCGCCCTGAAGGTCGCCCCGCCAAAACCACGGCATGTGCGGCCCGCTGTGTTCTTCCGCCGCGCGCGCGAGATACGGCCGGCCGGTGAGCGATGCGCCCCGTGTCCAGATGATCGCCCGGCCCTGCGCCACGGCGGGTGCGAACAGCTGGTTCTCCAAGTAGCCGTGCGCGAGCCCCGCCTTTTTCACCAGCTCGGTGACCCGCATGGCTTCGGCGACGTTGCGCGCCAGCGGCTTCTCGCACGCGATGCCCTTGAGTGCTCCCTTGCCGCGCGTGACGGCGTCCACGATCTCCTCGACGTTCTCGATCCGGGCCTGGTTCGGGCCGCACAACCACAGCGCGTCGATCCCCGGGTCCGCCACCATTTCGGCGATCGAGCGATGGGCTTTGGCGGGCCCGACATCGAGTTTGCGGGCCATCGCGGCCATGTCTTCGGCGTGCTTCACGTTCGGGCTCCACACGCCGAGCACGTCGGCATCGCGCACGGTCTGGAATCCCTGCAAGTGGAACCGCGCGTTGAATCCGCTGCCCACGAACCCGATTCCCAGGCGCTTGTTGCCCGTCACGCTTTCCCTTTTTTCCCTTTCCCGTTTCGCGTCAGTCCGCGTAGCGTACGCCGAGCTTGTCCAGCGCTTCCGGCGGGCAGCCCTTCCATTCGGCCACGAAGGTGTTGCCCAGGTAGCGCAGGTCCTGCACGCCCAGCTTGCTCGAGAAGAAGCCCGAGGCCGTGAGGTCCCGGAAGCTGTTGAAGAAGGCGACGCCGGCGGCATACTCGGGCTTGGCCTTCTTCGGCCACGCGATATCGTCCAACAGGGCGATCCGTTCGGCGTCGCTGCACGCGACGAACGTCTTGCTCCAGCGATCGTCGCATTCGTGGTCCAGCCACGCCAGTCCGCCCCGGATCGGCGTCTCGAGGTCGGGATCGTCTCCCAGCATGAAGTCCATGAACTCGGGGACGCCGGCATCCGTGGCGCTTCCGGAGCGGTCGTCTTTGGGAATGATCAGGTCGACGAGCAGCCGGACCGTGTCCCATTCGTGGGCGGTGAAGTGCTTCGGCTCGTACGGGGCGCCGCGCGCGAGCGCCTCCCGCGCGCGAGCCGCTGCCTCGCGCACCGATTCCGGGGCCCACCGGAACGCTGTGGCAACCGGTGCTGCTGCGAGCACACGAATAGCCGAACGTCTATCCATCGCTCCTCCCATTGCGGATTGCGGATTTCGGATGGCGGATTTGACGCACCGGACTCGGTCCTGACAATCCGCAATCCACAATCCGCATTCCGCAATCGCTCACAGTTCTCCCCGTTTCATCAGATCCGTGATGTGCTCGCTCGTCCGCAGGGACAGGGCCAGAATGGTCCAGGTAGGATTCTTGTCGGCTTGCGACACGAACGGGGCGCCGTCGGTCACGAACAGGTTCTTGCACTCGTGCGCCTGGCACCAGCGGTTCGTCACCGACGTCTTGGGGTCGTCGCCCATGCGCGCGCCACCCAGCTCGTGAATGATGACGCCGCCCGCCGCGATGCCGTATCCGCGCTCGGGCCCCGGCATCGGGGAGAACACCTCGCCGCCCATGTCGGCGATGAGCGCTCGAAACGTCTCCTGCATGTGCTTCACCTGCTTGTACTCGTGGTCCGACCACTTCCAGTGAAAGCGCAACACCGGAATGCCCCAGCGGTCCACCGTGCGCGGGTCGATCTCGCAGTAGGTGTCGTCGTTGGGAATCATCTCCCCGCGGCCCGAGAAGCCGACCGTGGCGCCGTAGTAGCGACGGTAGTCGTCCTTGAGCTGTTTGCCGTAGCCGCCGCCCGCCGGATAGCGTTGAATCCCGCCCATGAAGCCGTAGCTCGGAACGTGCGTCCCGCCCCACACCTCGATATGGTACCCGCGCGGGAAGTCGAGCTTCCGATCCTCGAGCCACCATGGCATGTACAGGTGCATCCCGCCCACGCCGTCGTGGTTGTGCGGGACGTGGTCCATCATCTTGGGGATGAACCCCGCGACGTCCGTCCCGGTGGTATCGGTGATGTACCTGCCCGCCGTGCCGCTGCCGTTCGCCACGCCGTTCGGGAACGAGGACGACTTCGAGTTGAGCAGCAGGCGCGCGGTCTCGAGGGCGCTGGCCGCGAGCACCACGACCCTGGCACGGACGTGCCGGTCCGAGCCGGTCGTCTTGTCGACGTACGCCACACCGGAAGCGCGGCCCGCCTTGTCCACCGTCACCTCGCGGGCCATCGCGTTGGTGACGAGCGTGAGCCGGCCGGTGGTGAGAGCGGGGCCGATCAGCACGTTGGTGGAGGTGAAGTTCGCGTTGACGCGGCAGCCGCGATTGCACTGGCCGCAGTAGTGGCACGGCGCCCGGCCGTTGAGCGGTCGCGTCAGGATCGAGAGCCGGGACGGAATGCAGGTGATGTGGAGCCGGTCCGCCGCCTGCTTGACCAGCAGCTCGTGGCAGCGCGGGCGCGGCGGCGGCTGGAACACGCCGTCCGGCTCGTTGAGGAGGTTCTCCTTCGAGCCGAAGACGCCGATCAGCCGGTCGATTTTGTCGTAAAACGGGGCGACATCTTCGTACGAGATGGGCCAGTCGTCGCCCAGGCCGTCCCTGCTCTTGCGCTTGAAGTCGTACGGGCCGAAGCGCAGCGAAATCCGGCCCCAGTGGTTGGTGCGGCCCCCGACCATACGGGCGCGCCACCAGTTGAACTCGGTTCCCGACGCGCGCGTGTAGGGCTCGCCCTCGATCTCCCAGCCGCCGACGCAGCCGTCGAACTCGCCGAATGGGTGGTCCTTGGTCGACCGGCCGCGGCGCGGCGACTCGTACGGCCAGGTGAGCATGGCCGAGTCCTTGAGGTTGTCCCACGGCACGCCCGCCTCGAGCACGATCACGTCGGCGCCCGCGCGGGTGAGGGCGTGGGCCGCCATGCCCCCGCCAGCGCCCGAGCCGACGATGCACACGTCGTACACTCGGGCCTGGGGGCGCGGGGCTCGGGGCTCGGTCATACGGTGCAGGTCTCCACGGCCTGGCGTAACGAGGTGAGGGGGTCGCGCGTCGGCGTAAACTCGTGCGCCATGAATCCGGTGAACCCCGTGTCGGCGATGGCGGCCGCGATCGCGTGCCAGTTGAGCTCCTGCGTGCCGTCGAGCTCGTGGCGGCCCGGCACGCCGCCCGTATGGAAGTGTCCAATGAATGCCGCGTTGTCGCGGATGGTGCGGATGATGTCGCCTTCCATGATCTGCATGTGATAGATGTCGTACAGCAGCTTGACCCGCGGCGACGCCACGCCCTTCATCACGGCGACGCCGAACGCGGTATGGTCTCCCTGGTAATCGGCGTGATCGACCTTGCTGTTCAACAGCTCCACACAGACCGTGACGCGCTGCTCCTCCGCGAGCGTCTTGATCGCACCGAGCCCGGCGACGCAATTGTCGATCGCCTCCGCGTCGCTCCTGCCGCGGCGGTTGCCGAACATCGTGATCACGTTCGGCACGCCGTGCTGCGCGGCGAGCGGGATCGTCTGCTCGAGCTCGCGCAGCAGCATCGCGTGGTTCGCCCGGTCGTTGAAGCCGGTCGGGATGAAATCGCGGCGGCTCGCGGGATAGCCCATCGAGCAGACGAGCCCGTGGTCCCGCACCGTGTCCCAGTCTTCGGGGCCGAGCAGGTCTACGCCCGCGAGCCCCATGCCCGCCGCCGCCTTGCAGAAATCGGGGAGCGGAATGGCTCGATAGGGCCAGCGGGAGGCCGACTGTTTCAGCCTTCCCACGCCAAGGCGTGGGCCCGCAGCGGCACTGCCCTTAAGGGCAGTGCTTGGCCGGGCCCAGGCTTCAGCCTGGGAACCCACGGTGGTCGCCCCCAGCAGTCCGATGGCCTGTCGCCGGTCCATCAGAACTCCAACCGCTTCAGGTAATCACAGCTCGCCTTGATGGACGCGAACGAGTCCGCCGGCTGATCGTGCTCCACAAAGAAGTGCTTGATCCCCGCCTGCTGCTGCTTGGCGAAGATGCGCTTCCAGTCGATCGTGCCGGCCCCCACGTCGGCCATCTTGTTGTCGGGTGGTCCCATCGAGTCCTTCACGTGGACCAGCGGGAACCGGCCGGGCCAGCGCGCGAAGTACGCCAACGGGTCCTGGCCCCCTTTGGTGATCCAGTACAGGTCCATCTCCATCTGCACCAGCTTGGGGTCGGTCTCGGCGAGCAACACGTCATACGGCAGCTTGCCTTCCACCGGGCCGAACTCGAAGTCGTGGTTGTGGTAGGCGAACTGCAGTCCGGCCGCGCGAGCCTGCTCGGCCGCCTGGTTGAAGTGGGCGGCGATCTTCTTGTAGCCGTCGATCCCGGTGCGCTGCTCTACGGGAATCCAGGGGACGACGACGTACTGGTGACCGATCACGTGCGCCGCGTCGAGCGCTTCGTGCCAGGCGTCGGGCCCGCCCGCGGAGATGTGCGCCGACGGCGCGGTGAGGCCGTTGCGGTCGAGCATGGCGCGCACATCCGCGGGGGTCTTCTTGAAGTAGCCCGCGAACTCGACCTCCCGGTACCCGCTCGCGGCCACGCGCGCGATCGTGCCCTCGACATCCTTCTCCATTTCATGGCGCACCGTGTAGAGTTGCAGGCCGACGCGCTCGATATGCGCGCGCGGCAGGCGCGGCAGGCGCGGCAGGCGCGGCAGGCGGGGCAGCCCGGCCGCCACGGCCGCGCCGCCCAACAGCTCGAGAAAACTGCGGCGATCGCTCACGGGTCACGGCTCCTCGGGGTGGGGGAGGGAACAAGATCCGCGCGCGCCCGCTCCGGCGCCAGGAGGCCACGCGGGCACGGGGCGTTGACAGGGGCCGCCGCTGATGTATGTTTATGCATCTTACTGCATAAACAGTGAGGCGGGTACCTATGGGGCCGTTGGTCGTCCTCGCATACTCGGGCGGACTCGACACCTCGGCGATCGTGCCGTGGCTGCGCGAGAAATACGGCGCGCGCGTGCTGTGTTTCGCGGCGGACGTGGGACAGGGCACGGCGGAGCTCGGCGGCCTGGTGGACAAGGCCAAGCGGTCCGGCGCCGTCGATTGCGTCGTCGAGGACCTGCGCGATGAATTCGTGCGCGACTTCGTGTTCCCCACGCTCCGCGCCGGCGCCGTCTACGCCCGCACCTATCTGCTCGGCACGGGTATGGCGCGCCCCGTCATGGCGGCGCATCAGGTGGCGCTCGCCCAGCGCGCCGGCGCCCAGGCGGTGGCGCACGGCTGCACCGGCAAGGGCAACGATCAGGTGCGCTTCGAGCTCACCTATGCGGCGCTCGCGCCGGAGTTGCAGGTGATCGCGCCGTGGCGCGAATGGGAGTTCCAGGGCCGGGAAGACCTGATCGCCTACGTGAGAGCCAAAGGTATCCCGGTGCAGGCCACCCTCGAGAAGCCGTACTCCACCGACCGCAACTTGTGGCACTGCTCGCATGAAGGCGGCATCCTGGAAGACCCCTCCAAACAACCCCCGGAGCACATCTTCGTCATGACACGCGACCCGCTCGAGGCGCCGGAGCTGCCCGCCGTCGTCGAGATCGGGTTCGAGGAGGGGACGCCGGTCGCCGTGGATCGCGTGCCGCTCGGTCCCGTCGAGCTGCTCGAGGCGCTCAACGCCGTCGCCGGCGAGCACGGCGTCGGCCGCGCCGACGTGGTCGAGGACCGTCTGGTCGGCATGAAGTCCCGTGGCGTGTACGAGACACCGGGCGGGACCCTGCTGCACGCCGCGCACCGCGAGCTCGAGCAGCTGGTGCTCGATCGCCGGACGCTGCGCCTCAAGGACGAGCTGGCGCTGCGCTACGCCGACCTGGTGTACGACGGGCGTTGGTGGACCCCGGAGCGGGAGGCGCTCGACGCCGCCGTCGCGAGCACCCAGAAGCGCGTGACCGGTACGGTGCGGCTCAAACTGTACAAGGGCGGCCTCGCGGTGGCCGGGCGCGAGAGCCCGTACGCGCTGTATCAGCCGTCGTACGCCACGTTCGGCAAGGACAACGTGTACGACCCGCACCACGCCGAAGGATTCATCCACCTGTACGGCCTCTCGCTGCGGATCGGTGCGGGCCTCGACGTGGCACGTCAGCAGCGCGAAGTCGGCGCGGCGGCGGACTGATGGCCGCCCGGCCGACGGAGCCCGCGCCGCCGCCCCCGCCTCCTGCCGCCCCGCATCAGATGTGGGGCGGTCGTTTCAGCGTCGGTCCCAGCGAGGCGCTCGACGCCCTCAACCGCAGTCTTCCCGTCGATCACCGGCTGTGGCCCCAGGACGTCACCGCGAGCAAGGCCTGGGTGCATGCGCTGGGCCGCGTCGGCGTCGTGACCCCCATCGAGGAGACGCAGCTGCTCGAAGGTCTCGACCGCGTCGCCGAGCGGCTCGCCGATGGCGCGGCCGTCGGCGCGCCCGACGAGGACGTCCACACCCTCGTCGAGCGGCTGCTGTACGTCGAAGTCGGCGCGGTGGCGGGCAAGCTCCACACCGGCCGCTCGCGCAACGACCAGGTGGCGACCGACCTGCGGCTCTGGACCCTCCAGGCGATCGACCAGGTCGACGGCGACATCGCCGCACTCGGGCGCACGCTCGTCGCGCGGGCGCAGGACGGCGTCGACGCCCTCCTCCCCGGTTACACGCACGGCCAGCGCGCCCAGCCGGTGCGCTGGGCCTACGTGCTGCTGGCGCACGCCTGGCCGCTGGTGCGCGATCGCCAGCGCCTCGCGGATGCGCGCCGCCGCGTGGCCGAGCTGCCGCTCGGCTCGGGGGCAATCGCCGGCTCGGGATTTCCCGTGGACCGCGTACTCTTGAAAGAAGCGTTGGGGTTCCGCGCCGTCTGTGCCAACGCGCTCGACGCCACCGGGGACCGCGACTTCGTCGCCGAAGTGCTGTTCGCGCTGTCGCTCGTGGGCACGCACCTCTCGCGCCTCGCCGCCGAGCTGGTGCTGTACTCGAGCGCCGAATTCGGCTTCGTGCGGCTGTCGGATGATTTCAGCACCGGCTCGAGCCTGCTGCCGCAAAAACGCAACCCGGACGTGCTCGAGCTGGCGCGCGCGAAGTCGGGGCGCGTGCTGGGCGATCTGGTCGCGCTGCTCACGACTCTCAAGGGCCTCCCGGCGGGCTACAGCAAGGATCTGCAGGAGGACAAAGCTTTGCTGTTCGACGCGTTCGATACACTGGGCCTGGTCCTGCCCGCGGTCACCGGGGCGGTCGCGGCGCTCACCGTGGACGCGGAGCGCATGCGCGGCGCGCTCGACGCGTCGCTCCGCGCCACCGACCTGGCCGACCTGCTCGTCGAGTCGGGCGTTCCGTTCCGGGAGAGCCACGGGCTGGTGGGCCGGTTGGTGCGCGAGGCGGAGCGCTCCGGTGTGCCGCTCGATCAGGTGCCCATCCCCGCGGCGGCGGCGCTCCATCCGGCGCTGGGCGCGGCGCTGGCCCAGTTGGGGACGTGGGAGGATTCGATCGAAGGGCGTGCCACTCCGGGTGGCGCCTCGCGGGCGTCGGTGGACGAGCAGCTTGCGGCGCTGCAACTTGCATTCGCCGCGACGGGAGGCACTTAACCCAAGGTCTTGCCGAGCGTTAGCCGGTTGTGTAGCATACGAGGCCGTCTCGCTCGTTCCGGGCGGACGGCCACTTTTTTCCCCCGGGGAGATCCGTGCGCTGCCTGGCGCTCAACGCGTCATTCGAGCCGCTCACCATGGTGCCCGTGCGGCGGGCCCTGCGGCTCGTCATCGACCGCAAAGCGGAGATCGTCGAAGCAGACGGCTCCGTCATGCGGAGCGAACGCCTGGCCATCCCGCGGCCCGCCGTGATTCGCCTCGTCAAGTTCGTGCACGTGCCGCGCCGCTTCCGCCGCCAGGTCACCAACACGTTTCTGTTTGCCCGCGACAACTACCGCTGCCAGTTCTGCGGGCGCAGCCAGCCGGAGCTACGCCACCGGGAGTGCCTGACGCGGGATCACCTGGTGCCGCTGTCGCGTGGGGGCACGAACGCGTGGACCAACGTGTTGACGGCGTGTAGCTCGTGCAACACGCGCAAGGGTAACCTCTTGCCGGAAGAGGCCGGGATGCATCCGCTGCGGCCGCCGGTGGAGCCACACTTCGTGCACCTGGCCTGGGCGGTTCGCCGCCTCACGTCGATCCAGTCCAAGTACATCCGGCTGTTCTACGGCGGCGAGGTCCTCGCGGCGCTCGAGGCGCTCTGAGTCAGTGTTTCCGACCGCGCCTCTAGGGTGAGGTGCGGCAGGCCCGCGATCCGGACCAGCAGCCGTTGCGCGCCGCGCGAGAGCGCGCCGCCCACGCTGCCGCCGCCCGACACGGCGGGGCTCACGTCGCCCTTGAGCCAGCGCGTCAACTCTTCCAAATCCGTATCGTTTAGGGTGGTCACATCGAGCCGGCACAGGAAATAGAAATTTCCGCCGTCGTTGGGCTTGAGGTAAGGCACGCGGTAGGGGATTTCGAGCGCACGCTCCAGGTCGTCGGGGCCGGCGTAACGTGTGACGGTTCCAGCGCTGCGGAGCAGCACGAAGTCGTCGGCGAGCGGGTCGTGGCGCGCCACCGCATCCCACGACCGGTCGCTCACGAACTGATCGAACCAGCCTGAGCGCGACCGCCACAGCTCCAGGTGGTAGTGCAGACGCAGCGGGAACCCGGAGCGCATCAGGCCGACGAACTTGCCGTCCGCGAGCAGCGCCGTGGCCTGGACGCGGGGGACGCCGCTCTGGAGAATGACCGTCAACGCGGGCGACTGCGCGCGGGCCGTGGGGGCGGCCGCGGCGCCGAGCAGGGCGAGGACCGCCAGGCCCGACCTCACCTCAGAAGCGGTGGTCGAGTCGCAGCGTAAATCGCAGGGGCTCGCCGGCGGTCACCGCCTTGGCCACGTACAATCCCAATCCGCCCCAATCGACGCCCAGGCCCAGGTCGGCAAGCCAGCTGCCGAGCGTCGGCAGCCGGTCCGCGGGCAGCCGTCCTGGTCCGCCGCCGACGAGCCACGCCTGCCCGGCGTTCCCGAGCACCACGAGATCGGGCCCCTGGAGCGTGAACAGGGACTTGACCGCTTCGTCCTCGGGGGACGACGAGCCGTACGACCAATGCAGGGAGAGGTGCCCGCGGTATTCGGCCTGCGCCAGGATCACGCGGTCGCATGCCGCCACCAGCGTGCCGGCGAACGCCGGGTCGACGATGTCGCGATTGCACGCGCTGTGTCGGAAGCCGTATCCGGCCAGCGGGTCGGGCCCGCCCATGGAGAGCCGCTGTTGCAGGGGGAGTGCATCGCCCCCGACCCATCCTCCCGCGAGCAGCCGGAGGTTGACGCGCCCCGACGGGCTCACCCGCATGTAGCGGCGGAAGTCGAGAAACAGGCGGCTGAACGCGTACGAGCCGTCGGTCGCGATGGTGGCGCGCACCGCGCTCGGGACGCCGGTTTGCGGCGTCACGTCCCTGGAGTGGGAGTGCTCGATTCGGGCGCGCAGCCACCACCCGGCTGTGGGGTCCGCGCGGTCGTTGCGGGTATCGACGGTCACATTGCCGCTGAGTGCCGTGTAGTGCCCATCGTCGATCGGCGGGTTGGGACGCCACGCCTGGTCGTTCCGGAACACGGTCCAGGGGTCGCGCGCCCCGACGCTCGTCTGCCAGTCGTGCCGGAGCTCGAGCTCCAGCTGCAGCGTCCGCTCGGGCTGCACGAACAGGCGGCCGGCCACGCCCTTGCTGAGGTAGTAATCGCGATAGTCGCGCTGGAACAGGAACGCCGACCACCCCACTTCGCCGTTGCGCAGTCCCCAATCTTCCACCGGGACCACGGTGTCGAACGCGCGGAACTGGACGCCGTAGGCCGGCACCTCGCCGGAGCGCAGCTCGGCGCGAAAGATGTAGCCCAGATCGCTGCGCTTGTCGGTGAATTGCCCGGCGGTGCGGAATACGCCCAGCGCATCCACTCGCAGCCGCAGGTTGCGGTGCAGCTTCCAGTCGAACAGCGGTCCGAACACCACGGGTAGTCCCTCCACCCGGTTGAACGTGCCGCCCGTGGCGAGCGTGAGCGATGAGCGCGAGTCCTGCGTGCCCCAGGACTTCTCCACGCCGAGGTTGCGGAACCAGCGCCGCAGGTCGGGGGGGACGAGGGCGATCTCGTCGCCTTTGGCGCGGAAGGCGAGGGGCTCCTGGTAGACGCGCACTTGGCCCGACACCGCGGCTCCCGCGGCGCGGGCCACCGTGCCGCCGACCACGATGAGGTCGCCCGCGATCACCGCTCCCGGCTCGAGCACGGCGTCGCCATTGATCACGAGCAGCGTGCCGTCGACCCGGCCGCCCAGCGTCACGGGTCCGCTCCGCACCGCGACGTCGCCCCGCCAGGCGTTGCCGGCCGGGAGCCACGAGCGCCCCACCAGCCGCGTGGTCGTCGCGGCGTTGTAGCGGTGGACCACTTCTTCGGCCACCACGCGTGGCAGCTCCGGGGGCTGAACGATGGCGCTCGCGCTCTCCGGCTGGATCACGATGGCGGTGTCTTGCGCCGCGGCGACCGCGCAGCCGAGCAGGCACAGGGCGCCGAGCGCCACGCCGCGCACGGTCAGCCCGCCCCGGTACGCGGCGGCTCGAGGCCGAGCCGGCGCATACGGCGGTACAGGTTGGCGCGGTCGGTGGCGAGGCGGCGCGCCGCCTCCGCCACATTGCCACGGGCGGCCGACAGCGCCCGCGCGATAAGCGTGCGCTCGAAGCCGTCGAGCGCGTCCGACAGCGCCACGTCGCTCCAAGCCTCGGAGGTCGCGGCCAGCGCGCCGTCTTGCGGGACGACCCGCGCCACGTCGTCGGCCGTCACCGTATCGCCGGTCGCGAGGATCGCGAGCCGCTCTACGATGTTCGCCAGCTCGCGCACGTTCCCGGGCCAGGCATAGGCGGCGAGCAGCTGGACGGCGCCCGCGTCGAAGCGCACGGGCCGGCCGAGGCGCGCCACCTGCCGGGTCGCAAAATGCTGGACCAGCGGCGCGACGTCGTCCGCCCGCTCGCGCAACGGGCGGATGCGGATCGGGAGCACGTTGAGGCGGAACAGCAGGTCCTCGCGGAACTGCCCCTGTTGCGACGCCTTCCCCAGGTCCTTGTTGGTCGCGGCGATGACGCGCACGTCCACCATGATCGGTTTCTCGCCGCCCAGCCGCTCGATGACGCCGCTCTCCAGGACGCGCAACAGCTTCGCCTGCGCCTCGAGTCCCAGATCGCCCACTTCGTCGAGAAACAACGTCCCTCCGTCCGCCAGCTCGAAGCGCCCGACCCGCCGCTCCGTCGCGCCGGTGAACGCGCCGCGCTCGTGACCGAACATCTCCGACTCTACCAGGTCCTTCGGAATCGCGGCACTGTTGACGCACACGAACGGCCGGCCCGCGCGGGCGCTTTGGCGGTGGATCGCCGAGGCCACGAGCTCCTTGCCCGTGCCCGACTCGCCCGTGATCAGCACGCGCACCTCGGTGGGTGCGACCCGCGCGATCAGGTCCCGCAGCTCCTGCATCGCGCCGCTCACGCCCACCAGCGGATCCGCGTGCCCCAGCGCTTCGTGCAGGCGGCGGTTCTCGGCCAGCGTGCGCGCCAGCTCCAGGGCGGCGCGCAGCGTGGTCAGCACCCCCTCGGGCGTGAGCGGCTTTTCCAGGAACTGAAACGCGCCGAGCTTGGTCGCGCGCACGGCGTCGGTGAGGCTCGCCTTGCCGCTCATCATCACGACCGGCACGTCGGGCGCGAGGCGCTTCAGCTGCTCGAGCGTGGCCAGCCCGTCCGGCCCGCCGGGCATCATGAGGTCCAGCAGCACGGCGTCGGGCGCGGCGCGCTCGACCGCGGCGAGCGCGGCGCCGCCGTTCGCGGCCTCCGCCGTCTCGAATCCCTCGGACTCGAGCAGCGCCCCTACCATCTTGCGGATGTTGGTCTCGTCGTCGACCAGCAGAATGCGCGGGCTCATCTGGCGGAGAGCACGATGGAAAAAGTGGCGCCGCCGCCCGGCGTAGCCGCGACGCTGATGGTCCCGCTGTGCGCCTCGATCGTCTGCCGCACCAGCGCGAGCCCCAGCCCGGTGCCGTCCTGCTTGGTGGTGAAGTAGGGCTCGAACACGCGCTGGCGCAGCTCGTCCGGGACCCCGGGGCCGTGATCGGCGATGGTCACGACCACGCCGCCCCCGTCACGCGTCACGGCTACCTCGATCGCTCCTCGGCCCTGCATCGCCTCTGCAGCGTTGCGCAGCAGGTTGGCGAAGGCGCGCCGCAACGGATCGTAGTGCCCCAGCACCTTGCAGGGCTCGCCGTTGGCCCGTACCCGAACGGCCACCTCGGGCGGTACCGCGCTTTTGCTCAGATCCATCAGCAGGTCCACGAGGTCCACCTCGCTCTTGGGCCCTTCCGGGAGCCGGCCGAAGTCGGCGAACTCCTTCGCCAGCTGGTCCAGCCGCTGCGTCTCGGCACCCAGCACTTCCACGGCGGTCACCGTCCGGCGGTCCGCCTGTCCCACCGTTCGCCCCAGCTGGTCCACCGCGATCCGCATCGACGTGAGCGGATTCTTGATCTCGTGTGCGACGCGCCGCGCCACCTCGCGGAACGCCCGCAGCCGCTCGGCCTCGAGCTCGCGCTCGCGGGCGGCGTCGAGCGCGGTCGCGAGCTCGCGTAGCGCCTGGCGCAGCGCCTCGAACTCGGGCGCCCCGCGACTGGCGGGACCCGCGGGGAGTGGCACGCGCCTCCGGATCAGCCGGGTCCACCCCACCAGCTCGTCGATTGGCCGCGACAACTGGCGCGACAGATGTCCCGCCAACCGTATTGCGGCCGTCAGGGCCAGCCCGCCGAACACGATCACCACCAGCGCGAACCCGCCCGCGTAGTAACGCAGGTACGTCTCGGCCCGCCGCGCGAGGGTGACCGACGCGGACAGGCGCTCCAAGTGGTCGCGCACGGCGGCCCGCTCGCGCTGAGCGAGGTGCGTGGTGTCGATGCGGTCCACCATCTGGCGCGCCGACGCCGCCATTTCCTCGAGCGCCACGCGCGCGCCGGCCGACGGGCCCACTGTTCGGACCGCGAGCGCCCAGCCTGCCACCGCCAGGGCGGTCGGCACGGCGGTCAGCGCCACGAGGACGACGAAGATCCGCTGGCGGAACGGGAGGGCCATATTTGTGGGGGCAATCTAGACATTTCGTGTGCGTGTGACAATTCGACACGGAGGGAATTGCGGATTGGGGATTGCGGATTGCGGATTGAAAGACGCTGCTCAAATCCGCAATCCGCAATCCGAAATCCGCAATATCCGGGAGACCTGATGAAAAGCCATACCCACTATCTCTGGTTCAACACCAAGTCCCGCCAGGAAATCATCGACCTCACCGAGCAGGTGGCGCAGCAGGTGGCGGAGAGCGGCGTGCAGGAAGGCTTCGCGCTGGTGAGCGCCATGCATATCACGGCGTCGGTATTCGTGAACGATCACGAGTCGGGGCTGTGGGCGGACATCTTGAAGTGGCTCGAGACGAGCGTCGCGCCGTGGGACCCCAAACGCTACCGCCACAACGAGACGGGGGAGGACAACGCGGCCGCGCACCTGCGGAGTCTTACGATCGGCCACGAGGTGATCGTGCCGATCACAGCGGGGAAGCTCGACCTAGGCCCGTGGCAGCGGGTGTTCTACGGGGAGTGGGACGGGCAACGCAAGAAGCGGGTGATCGTCAAGGTGCTGGGGGAGTAGCGGACAAGAGCGCACTCTCGGCCCGGAAATCCGGTTCACGGAGCTCCGTCTTGACGAGCCAACCGCGGTCCTTGCTCGCCCACAGTGTCAGCCGGGTGTCGTCCCCCTGCCGCAATTCGACCTTCCAGCAGTCGAACGTCCCTGCGGGAACCTCGATACGCCCGCTCCCGACGACGCGTAAGTCGATCGGTGAGATCGCGGCCTTGCTGGGATCCGGCCCCACCAGGCCGACCGAGTACACACTTCCTCGCCACCCGCGCTCGAGCGGCAGTACCTGCAGCAACAGGGCAACGTCGAACCGGGCCCATCGAAGCACGAACGGTGCGTCTCGGGCACCGGGAATGCTCGCATTGGTCCGCCAGCTGCGCGGATGCGCGCCGCCAATGTCGAGCGTCTCATGCACGGTGTCTCCGGTGATCCGGCGGACGAAGTGAAATCCTTTGCCGTTTATCTCATGGTAGATCGGTCGCAGGGTTGCGGGGTCGACGTACGCCGAGTCGAGTGGAGTGCGTATGGTGTCTTTAGCATCCGAAGGCCAATCGCGGACGGTCTTTTCGTGCTGAGACACGAGCCACACCGATTGCCCGTCGCGCTCGGCCTTGCTGACCGCGATCGTGAACCGAGCGTGGCACTTGGTCAAGACATCGTCGAACACCGAGCACGCCTGGTACGTCCACGTGCCACCATGCGCGCGCGCCACGCGCAGGTTACGGACAGGCTCGTAGCGCGGGGGGTGGGCCGGCCTGGCTTCCTGCGCCATCGCGTCCGGCGGCCAGAAGGGTAGAGCCGCCGCGATGTCTTGGTAAGCGTTGGCTGTGTCCACTGAACGCCGCTCGCCGCCACGCGTGCTCATCATGAGGACCACCGCGGCAGCGGCCGCTATGAGTAGCAACGCAACTCGACGTGACACCGTCGGGCGCTCCCTCGGCAGCACCACCCGCACGCCTGCCGCCCGGCTCGCCAGAATGCGCGAAAGCAGCTCGTCCGGCGGCTCCGGAGCGGGCAGCGCGCGAAGGTCTTCTTTCCAGGTCATCTTCCGTCCTCCAACATCTTGCGCAGCCGTTTCATCGCCCGGTTCAGCCGCACGCGCGACGCACCCTCGCTGATCCCCAACAGCTGGCCGACTTCGGCGTGCGAATAGCCTTCGACCTCTTTGAGCACCAGCACGGAGCGGAGCCGGTCCGGTAGGGCATCTATCGCGGACCGAAGCGCCTCGCTCTCGACTTCGGCTGGCCGATCGACCGTCGGCAGCGTTGCATCGAGCGTCACCTCCCCCCGGCGCGTGCGAGTGCGCAGTCGCATGAGTGCCACTCGCGCCGTCACTCTCTTCAGCCAGCCTACCAGGCTCCCCCGCTCCTCGTAGCGCCCCAGCGCCTCCGGCAGGCCCACGAACACGTCGTGCACCACGTCCTCGGCGTCCTGTGGCGTGCCGGTCAGCCGATAGGCAAGTCGATACAGCGCCGCGCCGTACGCCCGATACAGCGACGCCAGGGCCTTGGGCTCGCCCGCCCGGGCCCCCGCTATATGATCGATTTGGTCGATTTGATCGATTTGATCGATCGACGTTCCAGCCCCCCCGCTCGCGGCCGCCTGCATCGCCTCAAGACCCGAATGCCGTTGCATGGCTGAACGTTACGTCCCGGATCAAGGGGGTCTGCGGGCGGCCGGCCTGTCCCTTTTTGCGCAAGTTGTTTATTTTCAAGCCACTGATGTTGCGGCAGGGGCGGGGACGGCGTCGGTCAATCCGGCAGCGCCTGGCCAGCCCGGCGGATCCGCCGGAGCTCGCAGCAGGCGCGCCGAGATGCACTGGCGACCCTCCCTTGAACGATTCCCGCCGCGCACGACCTTGACCAGCGACGCACAACACGACTCTGCTACGCACAGCTGTCGCCTCCCTTGAGGCGCCCCTGCTCGGGCGCCCGACATCTCATCGTTCTCGCCACGCACGCCGCGCGTCCGGCCGCTTGACGGCCCGGCGCCGCGCGCCTGGGCGGCGAGGGCACCTGGAGCAAGACGCCACATGATGACACAGCCGCATGCCCATCTCGCACGACCGCACAAAGAACCGCCCGCCCACGCGCCCAATGCCGCGCTGCTGATCGACTTCGACAACGTCACGATGGGGATCCGCTCGGATCTCCAGTCGGAGCTGAAGCGGCTGCTGCAATCGGAGATCATCCGCGGGAAGGTGGCCGTGCAGCGTGCCTACGCCGATTGGCGGCGCTATCCGCAGTACATCGTCCCACTCTCCGAATCGTCCATCGATCTGATTTTCGCGCCGGCGTACGGCTCGAACAAGAAAAACGCGACCGACATCCGGCTCGCGATCGACGCGCTGGAGCTGGTGTTCACGCGCCCCGAGATCGGGACCTTCATCCTGCTCTCGGGCGATTCCGACTTCTCCTCGCTGGTGCTCAAGCTCAAAGAGTATGGCAAGTACGTGATCGGCGTGGGGATTCGCGAGTCGTCCAGCGATCTGCTGATCCAGAACTGCGACGAGTACTACTCCTACAACGAGTTGGCCGGATTCACCAAGGAGTCCGACGTCACGCACGAGCGCCACGATCCCTGGGAGCTCGTGGTCGAAGCCGTGAAGCAGATGACGGCGCACAACGACGTGATGCGCTCCGATCGCCTCAAGCAGGTGATGCAGGAGATCGACCCGACCTTCAACGAGAAAGACGTGGGATTCTCACGCTTCTCGAAGTTCGTGGTCGAGGCCGCCCACAAGGGCTTGATCAACCTCACCAAGCTCGACAACGGCCAGTACGAGATCGCCCTCGGCCCGGGCGTGCCGGGCGCCGCGGCGCAGCCGGCAGGCGTGGCTGCCCCAGATCGGGCCGACCGAGGTGATCGGGCACGGGAGCGTGGAGAGGGCCGCAGCCGCGGCCGCGGCCGGCGAGGGGGCGGCGGGGGCCGCGACGAGCCGCAACCTCACGCGGAGCCCACGCCGGCGGACGAGCCCGCTCCCGAGCAGCGTCGGAGCGCGTTCTCGCTGGACGGCGCCGTCGGCGTGATCAAGCAGGCCCTGGGCCGGCTGGGGGGCGACGCCCGTCCGGTGAGCGCCGAAGAGCTCGGCGAAGCCATGGCCGAGATCAAGGGCGATGCCGAACCCGTAGAGCCCGCCCAGGTGCAGAAGCTGCTGCGCCAGGCTCACGACCGTGAGTTGATCGACCTCGCCAAGCAGGACGACGGCGCCTACACGGTCAAGGTCCGCGACGCGGCCACCGACGCCGATGAAGCGCTCGATCCGCCCATGCCCGAGTCGTCCGCGCCGCCGTCGATGCGGCCGGGCGCCTCGCCGGCGGGCGGCATGCCTTCACGCAGCGCGCGGTTCCGCCGCGGGTCGCGCGGTCCGCGTGTCACTCCCCCGGACATTCCCAAGATCGGCGTCGTGGAAGTGGACCCCAATTTCAAGCCGCGCATCGAGCTGCTCCCGCCCAAGCACCCCGATATCGAGCCCCGCAGCGGGGACGCGATTCCGGGCGGGTTCCCCTCGGGGGGAGATGAGCGCCGTGAGCGGGGAGGACGGGGGGGCGGGGGAAGCGGGGGCGGCGGGGGGGGCCGCGGTGGGCGGGGCCGCGGAGGCGATGCGGGCGAGCACATCGAGGCGGGTGACCGCCCCGAGCGGGGGGAGCGTGGGGAGCGGGGAGAGCGCGGCGGCCGCGGCCGGCGTGGTGGTCGGGGACGCGGTGGCCGGGGTCGGGGCGCGGGGGGAGCGAACGCCGGCGAGCGCGTGCAGCCCCGCGACATCGAACAGCCGCGGGCGTCCTTGCCCGAGCCCGCCGCGCCGCCACCTCCTCCGCCCTCGCCCAAGCCACCGGCGCACGAGCCGGACGTTGAGGGGGGCGAGTCGTTCTGGTCGAAGGTGAAGCGCGGGCTCACCGGCGGTCCGTGAACGGCAGATCCCTGCCGGCGTCCTTCTACGCGCGACCGACTCCTGTGGTCGCGCGTAGGCTTTTGGGACATGTACTCGTGAGCGAGGTCGGTGGCCGCACAACCGCCGGCCGGATCGTCGAGACCGAAGCGTACCTCGGCCCCGATGACCCCGCGAGCCACGGCTACCGGGCCCGGCGCACCCGGCGCAACGCGAGCATGTTCGAGCGGCCCGGCACCGCGTACGTGTATTTCACCTACGGTATGCACTGGTGTCTCAATGCCGTCACCGAGCGGGAAGGGGTTCCGGCCGCGGTGCTGATTCGGGCGCTCGAGCCGCTCGAGGGCCTCGCGACCATGCGCCGCCGGCGGCGCAATGGCTCGGACCGGGAGCTGTGCTCCGGTCCGGCCAAGCTGTGTCAGGCGCTTGGTGTCACCGGCCGCGAGGACGGCGTGTCGCTCACGCGCGGCCGGCTGCGGATCGTTCGGCCGCGGAGCCGACAGCGAGCCGCCATCATCGTGACACCACGGATCGGCATTACCCGGGCGGTCGACTGGCCGCTGCGGTTCCTGATCGAAGGCTCGCCGTGGGTCTCCCGCTAGGACTGCTGCTCATGCTCCAGCAACTCATCGTCGTGGATGGCCACATCGACACGCCGCAGCGCATGCTCGACATGAACACCGACATCACGGCGCGGCTCTCCGATGGCCACGTCGACGTGCCACGCATGAAGGAGGGGGGGCTCACGGCGGCGTTCTTCTCGATCTGGGTGGACGCGCGCTACGGTCCCGGGACCGCGTTTCGGCGGGCGCTGAACCTGATCGGCGCGGTGCGGGCCCTCGCGGACACGAACCCCGAGGTGGAGCTCGCGACGTCGGCGGACCAGGTGCGGGCGGCGGCGGGCCGGGGGCATGTCGCGGCGCTGTTGGGAGTGGAGGGCGGGCACGCGATCGAGAATTCGCTGAAGAAGCTCGATTCGCTGTACCGGCTTGGCGTGCGCTACATGACGCTCACATGGAACAACGGGAACGACTGGGCGGGCTCGTCCACCGACCCGCAGCGGGACGGAGGACTGACGCCGCTCGGCCGGCGCGTGGTGCGACGCATGAACGAGCTGGGGATGCTGGTGGACGTGTCGCACGTTTCCGACCGGACGTTCTGGGACGTCATCGCCACGAGCACGCGGCCGGTGATCGCCTCGCACTCCTCCTGCCGTGCGCTCGCGCACCATCCGCGCAATCTCTCGGACGCCCAGCTGCGGGCGATCGCCAAGAACGGCGGCGTAGTGGGGATCAACTTCTACCCCGTGTTCCTGGACGAGCACTTCCGGCATCAGTACGAGGAGCTCCGCCGGCGGCTCAGGCCCGAGACGGACGCGATCCGGGCCCGCTACCGCGGCCGACCCGGCGAGTCGGCGTTCGCGGTCGACCAGTTCGTGGGCGAGCGAGCCGAGAGTCTCGATGTCCCGACGATCGATCGCCTCGTGGACCACATCGAGCACGCGGTGCAGGTCATGGGGATCGACCACGTGGGCCTGGGCAGCGACTTCGACGGGATCAGCGTGCTGCCGCGGCCGTTGAAAGACGCGACGTCGTTGCCCGAGCTGGTCCGCGCCTTGGAGGCGCGCGGCTACGCGGACGAGGGACTGCGCAAGATCCTGGGAGAGAACTTCCTCCGGGTGCTTACTGCCGGTCCGTGATGCCCTCCTTGGAGCTGCCGAGGGAGTAGCGGACGCCGCCCTGGAAGGTGTGGGTGGTGCCCTGGATCAGGAAGCTCGCCGCCGATGAGGTCAGAATGTAGTGACCGAACAGCGCGAGCCGCCCCTGCTTGATGTCGATTCCGCCCATCCACCAGAAGAACGCCTTCGTGGCTGCGTTGTCCGCGTCGTCCTGCAGCTGGGCGGCCACGGAGGGCGTACAGCCGGAGCAGCTGGTCTCCACGTTCAGTGCTTCCACGATCGCGAACCCGCCGCCCGCGAACGGCTCCACGCGGAGCTGCGCCGGGAAGGCGAGGACACCGACCATGATGCGTCGCAGGTTGTTGAACTGCACGTTGCCCGGACTCACCCCGCCGTCGGCCTGGACGAACGTCACGTGCCGGGGCGAGATGAAGAAGGACTGCTCGTATGACGCGTACAGCGCCGTCCGCTTGCCGGTGATCAACCAGTGCCCCCCGAACGTCGGCTCGAAGGAGTAGCTGTCGTAGTTGGTCCGGAAGACGAGGAGCCCACCCTGGCCGCCCCAGTACCACTTGTGTTGCCAATCGCTGCTGCGCCGCTCGTATGTGGGGCCGCCAGGCGCGCGTGTCTCCGGCACCTTGCCGCCGGCCGCGACGATCGAATCGCGTCGTTCCTTGGGAATTTCCGGGTAGATCTTCTCGCGACGGCCGGGCCCGAGGAAAAAGGACAGCCCCGCTGATCCGACCAGTTGGCCGGCCCACTTGCTGCCCGGCAGTTGCGTCGTGGCGGCGTAGTAGGCGCGCCCCTCGACGCGCAGCGCGGCGCGGTCGCTGATGTAGATCCGGTCACCCAGGGCGGCGTGTGCCCCCGCGTCCCGGAACCCGCCCGTGGCGCCGCTGTTGAAGTCCATGGCCGAGTAGCCGCCCAGCAGGTAGAAGCTCTTTTCCGAGCCGAAGTTCAGCACCAGGCTCCCGGAGGCGAACCATACCGGCACGTCCGTGCCGCCGCCCGTGGGATGCGGCCGCATGTACAGGCCGTCCCCCTCGATCCCCAGCCCATCCGTGATCCAGAAGCCAAGCCGGCCCCCGCCCCCGATCTGGTTGTCGAGCAGGAAGGCGCGATCGAACCGGGTAAACGTCCCGAACCCGCCGATCTCGAACTGGTGGGCGTGCTGGGCGCTCAAGGTCGCGGCCCCGCCGAGCAGCAGAACCCCAATCACCGTAGCTACCCGCATGAGACGACTCCTCTGAGGCGGCGTTCGTACCGGAAAAGGCGACCCCCAAAATAGGGAGTTCCGCCGGAAAACGCGATACCCCTTCGGCTTAAGCCTCTGAACCTTGAAAGTACTTGAAGGTTGGGCTAGAGCCGGAGCCGTCTGACACCGAAGTTTTACCGAAGCTTTACAGAAGATTTCCCGAAGCAGGCGTCGCTGACTAGTAACGGCGGCTCTTCTGCCCCCCAGGCCCGACGAAGAACGTCATCCCCACCATGCCTGTGAAGTGCACCACTTCGTCTTTGCTGCTGAAGCCGGCGCCAGGGCCTCGGTAATAGGCTCGGGCCTCCAGGCGCACGGCCGCATGGTCGGGGGCGAAGAATATCCGTTCACCCAGCCCCGCGTGGACGGCGTTCAGGTCGGAGGTGTAGGGTGCGCCCGGCCCCATATGGAGGCGCGAATAGCCGCCCAGGATGTAGAAGCCGCCCGAGCTCATCACGAGGCTGGCGCTGGCGAACGCGGACGTGGTCCCGCCCACGCCGCTGAACGTCGAGCGCGGTTGGGCTACGGTGCCGTCGACCTCGAGCCCGAAGTGGTCGCCGAGGAAGTAACCGAGCCAGCCACCTGCGCCGAACTGGTTGTCGAGCTGGAAGCGACTATCGTACCGCGTGTAGCTGCCGAACCCACCGATCTCGAGCTGGCCGCCATGCTGGGCACAGAGGGACCGTGCCCCGCTGGCCAGCAGCACCGCAACGACAGTGAGCGCCCGCATGGGAAGAGCTCCTTGTGGGGATGTGAGGTGGGCGCACCCCAAAATAGGCGTTTCCCTCTAATGCGGGGTGAGACGTAGCGCACGGCGCGGCGGGTCAGGTCGTCGTAACGTGTCAGACGCTGGAATACCGAAGATATACCGAATACTGCATCACGGTCGCGGCTGTGGGTACGGCCCCCGAGCTAGCGGCCGTTCTTTGCCGTCGCGCTACGGCCCAAGAGGTACGACAGGCCCACCATACCGGCGAAGTGACCGACCCAGTGAGGGCTGTCCTGGACGCCGCCGGGCCCGCGATAATAGCCTCGCGCCTCCAACCGGAGTGCCACACGGTCGCCGACGAAGATCCGCTCGCCGAGGCCCCCGTGCAGGGCGTTCAGATCGGAATGGTAGGGTGGATTGGGTCCCATGTAGAGCCGGGAATACCCGCCCAGCACGTACGCGCTCCCCGAGCTGGCGACCAGGCTCGCGCTGCCGAACACGGCGGTCGTCTTCCCCACGCCGCTGAGCTGCGAGAGCGGCTGCGCTACGTTTGCGTCAAGCTCGAGACTCAAGTGGTTGGCGAAGAAGTAGCCGAGCCGAGCACCGCCACCGAACTGGTTGTCGAGTTGGAGACCGTTGTCAAACCGCGTGTAGCTGCCGAATACGCCGATCTCGAATTGGCCGGCGTGCTGCGCGCCGAGCGGCGCAGTCGCGCCCGCCAGCAGCAGCCCGATAAGCGTGAGCACCCGCATGGGAGCACTCCTTGCGGAATTGCGGAATTGGAGATGGGCGCCACCCAAAATAGGAGCTTCCGCCAGAATACGCGATATGCTCTGAACCCCTTGAATTGTAGTCGACGCGACAAACACCGAACCAACTCCGAAGATGTCGCCATCAGATGAGTCCCAGGTTCCTCCCCACGTGCTTGAATGCCGACAGTGCGAAGTCCAGGTCGTCCCGTGTGTGTGCCGCGGAGAGCTGACAGCGGATCCGGGCGTGCCCTTGGGGCACCACGGGGTAGCCGAACCCGGTGACGAATACGCCTTGGGCGAGCAGCAGCTCGCTCATCTGAATGGCCTTGGCCGTCTCGCCCAGAATCACCGGCACGATAGGTGTCTTGCCCGGGAGCGGCTTGAAGCCCAGCGCGCGGAGCTGCTCGCGGAAGTAGCCGGCGTTCTCGTGCAACCGGGTCACGAGCTCGGGGTGTCGCTCGAGGTGGCGCACCGCGGCGAGCGCGCTCCCGGCGACGGTGGGAGGGAGGGCGTTGGAAAAGAGCTGGGGCCGCGAGCGCTGGGTGAGATAGTCGGCGAGGGGACCGGGGCCCGCGGTGAAGCCGCCCGCGGCGCCGCCCAGCGCCTTGCCGAGGGTCGAGGTGATGATGTCCACCTGGCCCAGCATGCCGTAGTGCTCCGCGGTGCCGCGGCCCGAGCGGCCGAGCACGCCGCTCGCATGCGAGTCGTCCATGGCCACCACCGCGCCGTACCGGCGCGCCAGCGCGACGATGTCCGGCAGGTTGGCGATGTCGCCTTCCATCGAGAACACGCCGTCCGTGAAGACCAGCTTCAGGCGTGCGTTCATTGCTTGGGCGCCGCGCAGTTTCTCCTCGAGGTCCGCCATGTCGGAGTGCCGGTATACCGCCGTCTGGCATTTCGTGACGGTCTTCGCGAGGCGGATCGCGTCGATGATGGACGCGTGATTGAGCTGGTCGGAGATCACGATGTCCTGCTCGCTCAGGAGCGTGGGGACGAGGCCCTCGTTCGCGTTCCAGCAGCTCACGTAGGTGAGTGACGACTCGCAGCCCACAAAGCGCGCGAGCGCTTGCTCGAGCTCGCGGTGGATCGTGAAGGTGCCGCAAATAAAGCGCACCGAGCCGGTCCCGGCGCCGAATTGGTCGAGCGCGCGCTTGCCGGCGGCCACGACCTCCGGCTCGTCGCACAAACCGAGGTAGTTGTTGGAGGAGAGGATCACTACCTCGCCGCGCCCTTCCATTTTGGTTCTTGCGGCTTGCGGCCCTTCGAGGTGGTTGAGGCGCTTGTAGACGCCTTCCTGCTTGAACTGCTCGAGCTCGGCGTCGAGCCGGGCGGCGAAGCTCATGCGATCTCCAGGATGATCTTGCCCGCATCGCCCGAGCGGATGGCGTTGAGGGCGTCGTCGATTTTGGCGAGCGGAAACTGATGGGTGATCACCGGCCGGGGGTCGACCAGCCCCGCCGCGAGATAGCGGCGCATCTGGTGCCACGTCTCGTACATCTTGCGTCCGATCACACCGTAGACGGTGATGCCCTTGAAGATGATCTCGCGGGCGAAGTCGACGGGCACCTCGCCGTTGGGGATGCCGAGCAGCTGCACCCGCCCGCCCAGACGCACCGCGGCGAAAGCCTGGTGCAGGGCCGACGGCACGCCCGACATCTCGCACACCACGTCGGCGCCTTCGCCCCCGGTCTCGGCCAGCACGGCGCGGACCACGTCGTCGCGCGTCGCGTCGATCGTCAGGTGGGCACCCATCCGCTGGGCCAGCGCCAACCGCTTGGCGTTCACGTCGGAGGCGATCACCTTGGCCGCGCCCGCGGCCCGGGCGATGCCGACGGCGAAGCAGCCGATGGGACCGCACCCCGCCACGAAGACGGTGCTGCCGGAAATGTCCGCGGTCAGCACCGTGTGAAACGCGTTGCCCATCGGATCCATGACCGCGCCGACGCTGGTGGGGATGCCGTCCAGCGGCAGCACGTTGGTGGCGGGCATGGCGATGTACTCGGCGAAGGCGCCATCGCGGTCCACGCCGATGATGCGCGTGTTCTTGCAGATGTGGCTGTTGCCGGTGCGGCACTGGAGACAGTGTCCGCACACGATGTGCCCTTCTGCGGTGACGAGCTGGCCGGTCCGGAGCTCCGCCACCGCGCCACCCACCGCGACGATCTCCCCGGCGAACTCGTGTCCCACCACGAGGGGCGGCCGGAGGCGGCCTTCCGCCCACGCATTCCAGTCGGCGATGTGCAAATCGGTGCCGCACACGCCCGCATGCCGCACGGCGATCAGCACCTCGCCCGGGCCGGGGGACGGCTTGGGCACCGTCGTGACCTTGAGGCCAGGGGCGCGCTTCTCTTTGACGATCGCTTGCATTGAGACTCGGGATGGGAACCCCGGGCCGCCGGCCCGGGGTCAGCCGAGCGAACCTGACTCGGCGCGGCTGACCCCGGGGCGGTGCCCCGGGGTCCACGGGAATCGTCAGAAAATCGAACGAGTGAATCCCCCGTCCACCTGCAGCGCGGCGCCGGTAATATAACTGGCGCGCTCCGACACGAGGAACGCGACGGCCGCCGCCAACTCCTCGGTGCGGCCCATGCGCGCCATTGGAATGCCCGCGATCATCTCCCGCATCACCTCCTGGGACGCCCGCTGCTCGCGCTTGGCGCGCGTTTCCGTCAGCTCCGCGATGCGCTCCGTCGCGATGAAGCCGGGACAGACGACGTTCACGGTGATGCCCTCGGTGGCCACCTCGTCCGCCAGCGCCTTCGCGAAGCCCAGCACGCCGGCGCGGGCCGTGGTCGACAGGATCAGGCCGGGCAACGGCTGCTTGGCGGCGACCGAGGCCAGGCACACGATGCGCCCCCACTGGAGCTTGCGCATGAGCGGCACCGCCGCGCGGCAGAGATGAACCACGGAGAGCAGGTTGAGCTCTACGGCGCGGTGGAACGCCTCGGCGCTCTGGTGGCTGAACGGAGCGGCGGGAGGCCCGCTCGCGTTGCAGAACAAGACGTCGAGCCGGCCGAGCTCGTGGTGCACACGCTCCACCAGCCCCTCGGCTTGGGCCGGGACGCCGACGTCCGCCGCAAACGGCGTGACCCGCTGGCCCGTTTCCGACGTGAGCTGTTCGGCTGCGCGCCGGACCACATCGTCGTGACGGCCGTTGACCGCCACGCGAGCCCCCTCGTGCACCAGGGTCTTCGCGACGGCGCGACCCAGGCCCTGGGTGCTGCCGCACACCAGCGCGACGCGGCCCGCGAGGCCCAAATCCATGACGGCGTTAACGCAATGCGGAATGCGAAATGCGGAATGCGGAATTGCAGTGAGAGGTCGGGTAGCAAGCGACGCCCGACCTTACATTCCGCATTCCGAATTCCGCATTCCGCATTTTTCCTAGTCCGGTACCGCGACGTGCGCCGCCTCCAGCCGCACGGCGCAGCACTTGAGCTCGGCCATCTTGGCGTAGGGATCGAGCACGGGGTTGGTGAGGAGGTTCGCCGCCGCCTCGCGGAAGTGGAAGGGGACGAACACCTGCCCCCGCGCGACGCGCTCCGAGATGCGGCAGGAGCTCACCATCGCATTGCGGCGCGACGTGAGTCGCACGAGATCCCCGTCCTCCAGGCCCAGCTGCGCCGCGTCGTCCGGGTGAATCTCGACGACGGGCGTGGGCTCCCGCTGATCGAGCCCCGAGGCGCGCCGGGTCATGGTGCCGGTGTGCCAGTGGTACAGCTGCCGGCCGGTGTTCATGACGAACGGGTACTGGTCGTCGGGGAGCTCGACCGGCGGCGCGTACTCGACCGGCACGAACGTCCCCTTCCCGTCGGCGGTCGGGAAGCGCTCGTCGAACAGGAACGCGGTGCCCGCGTGCCCGGGCGTCGGCACCGGATACTGCAGACCCGCCCCCTCGAGCCGCGGGTACGTCACCCCTCTCCAGGACGGCGTCACCGTGACGATTTCACCCATGACGGCCTCCGCCGTGGCGAAGTGGGTGCGCAGGCCCAGACGGTTGGACAGATCGATCAGGATGTCCAGATCGCCTCGCGCGTCGCCCGGCGGGTCCACGGCCCGCTGCGCGAGTTGGATCCGCCGCTCCGTGTTCACGAACGTGCCGCTCTTCTCGGCGAAGCTCGAGCCGGGGAGCACCACGTCGGCGTATCGCGCGGTCTCGGTGAGAAACAAATCGTGCACCACGAGGAACTCGAGCTCCCGGAACCAGTGCTCGGCATGCGCGATGTCGGGATCGGAGATGATGGGGTTCTCTCCCATGATGTACATCCCGCGAACCCCGCTCTCCTCTTTCACGATCTCCGTCACCATGAGCCCCTCCTTGAGCGAGAGAGACTCCGCCGGCACGTCCCACGCCTTGGCGTATTCGGCGCGGACCTTGGGGTCCTTCACGGAGCGGTAGTCCGTGTAGACGAAGGGGATCGCGCCGACGTCCGAGGCGCCCTGCACGTTGTTCTGGCCGCGCACGGGCATCATCGCCGCGCCCCAGCGGCCGATCATCCCGCACGCGAGCATCAGGTTGAGGAGCGACGTGACGAGGTCGGTGCCGTTGGCGTGCTGCGTGAGGCCCATCGCCCACAGCGTGCTGGTGTTCGGCCCGCGCGCGTAGATCTCGGCCGCCTCGCGGATTCGCTCGGCCGGGACGCCGGTGATCTTCGCCGCGACCTCGGGCGTCATAGCCCGCACTGACTCGCGCAACTTGTCGAACGCGTGCGTCCGCCGGGCGACGAAGTCTTTGGCTTCGAGCCCGCTCGTGATCACGTGGTTGAGCATCGCGTTGAACAGCGCCACGTCTGTGCCTGGCTGCATCTGGAGGTGGACGTCGGCCCGCGCGGCGAGCTCGGTCTTGCGGGGGTCGGCCACGATGAGCGTCGCGCCCCGCTCGTGGGCGCGCTTGATCGCGGCCCCGAAGACGGGATGGGACTCGGTCGTGTTCGCGCCCGCGATGAAGATGACGTCCGCCGCGTGCTCGACCTCGCGCATCGAGCCCGAAGCCGCGGAAGTGTTCAGCGCCCGCTGCATCGCGGCCACCGAGGTCGAGTGGCACAGGCGCGTGCAGTGGTCGATGTTGTTGGTCCCGAGCGCGCCGCGGAACATCCGCATCATGACGTAGTTCTCCTCGTTCGTGCACTTGGCCGAGGAGAAGCACGCGAGGGCGTCGCCGCCGCGTTCGCGTTTGATGCGCAACAGCTCCTGCGCCGTGAGCTCCATCGCCTCGTCCCAGGAGGCTTCGCGGAAGGGCTCGTACCAGGCCGCTGGCGTCGCCACCCGGTCGCGTGTGTCCATGTCCAGCCGCTCGAGCAGCGGCAGATCGCGCACCGCCTTGCCGACCGCCCGCGGCGGTCCCGCCGGTTTCACCGTCTGGCCCTCTCCCTCGATGGTCTGCCACGGGCCGCCGCGGCGCTCCGCGCCCGTCGGCCCGCGCCATACCCAATGACCGCCCTGCTTGAGCCAGCCCCGCCTGATCAGCGGCTTGGTGAGGCGGTCGTGATGTTGGGGGAAGTCGTAGCCGAACCGGCCCTTCACGCAGGTCGAGCCCTGGTTGGGAGTGTCGAGCTCGATGTCGGGCGAAGTGACCCGCATGACCCTATCGCCCGCGACGTGCAGGTCGACCTGACACCCGACGCCACAGTAGGGGCACACCGAGCGGATGGTGCGCTGCGGCTGGCGGATCTGCTCCGGGGCGAACCGCTCCTGCGGCATCACCTCGAAAATGGCGCCGGTGGGGCACACCCGAACGCACTCGCCACACCAGGTGCATCCCGCCTTGTCGGGATCGCCGTCCGCGCCCACGATGATCTCGGCGTGCTCGCCTCGCTGCGCCACGTCCAGCACGCCCACCACCTGGATGTCCTCGCACGCGCGGACACAGCGGGTGCAGAGGATGCAGGTGCTCATATCGTGTCGGATCATCGGGTCACCGGGGCGCTCGTCGCCGTGACGCAGCGCCAGGTCCCGCGCCCCGAGCGGTGTGGGCGCTACGCCGTAACGCACCACGTAGCGCTCGAACTCGTTGCGCGGCGCGGCCCGGCCACCGTTCCGCAGGTGATCCCCGGGATAGCGCTCAAGCAGCAGTCGGAGCACGCCCTTGCGGTTCTCGACCGCGGCATGGGATTCGGTCTGCACGATCATCCCGTCGGCCACCTTGGTCGCGCACGCCGGCAGGAGCTTCGCCTGGCCCTCGACCGACACGAGGCAGATGCGGCAGTTGCCGACGATGGACAGCTTGGGATACCAGCAGAGGGTGGGGATGTCGGCGATCCCCGCGGCGCGGGCGGCGTCGAGGATCGTCTGCTCGGCGTCGGCCGTGACCCGGCGACCGTTGACCGTCAGCGTGACCATGAAGGGGAAGATTAGCCGCCGCGGCCGCCGGCTACCAGCCGTCGAGCCCCGGAGCGCCAAAAGCGGCACGGGCCGGCTGGGGGGCCGGCCCGGGTGCTCAGTCGAGATGCTCGGGGAGGTGCCGGTGCGTGTGGTCGCCCGCTTCGCCCTCGTCCGTGAACCAGCAGTAGGCCCAGATCTTGGCCGGGCGGAGCATGCGACGGCCCGCCCGCAGGATGATGCCGAGGGGCTCGTCTTCTTCGAGGACTAGAGGGAGACTCGTCATTCCACACATGTCCCGTTGCAGGTTACCCGTTGCCCGAGGCAAAGCCCTTGCCGTGGGCCGTATCGTGTAACTTGGCGTCCTGCAACGTGTAACGTGTGGGCGGGGCTGGCCGGGTGGTCACTCCGACACGTTCAGCGCCGTGTCCCGCTGACGCTCGGGTTTGGTCGCTGTGAAGCCTGCGCCCGCCTTGGTACGACGGCGCCGCACGATCTCCCAGTCGCCGTACTGCGCTTGGAGCGCCTCCGGGGCGAGTGGGATGACCTCGCTGGCCGTGGGGCTGGGCAGGATCACGTGCACGCCGCCCGGGCGCGTGCGCGCCTGGAGCTCCGCCAAGAGCCCGTTGCGGTCGCGCGCCCGGGCGGGCGCGAGGGCGGCGGGATCGATCACCACGACGCTGGGCGACACGTCGGGAAACCAGCCGCCGAAGGTGACCACGAGCGCCTGGAAGCGCCCCGCCAGCTGCTCGGTGACGGCCCGGCTCTCGGCGCCCTCGATGGCGGCCAGGTCCTGGTCGATCAGGAACACCTCCGCGTCGTGGGCGGCGATGAACAAGGCGGCGGGCAACGCCGCCGCGCCGATGACCACGCCGACGTCCCCGGGCTCGAGGCGGCGCACCGAGCTCACGAGCGCACCGTCCGGCTCGAGGCCCCAGTGCGTGGGCGCGCGCTGCGCGGCCCGCAGCGCGCGGTGCTTCTGGCGCCAGCGCGGGAACGCGGGAAGCCGCAGCCGGCGCGCGATGATGCGGTCCACGTGCTCGAGCAGCAGCACCTCGGTGAGCAGATACTGCCCCGCCGCGCTCTCTTCCAGCTCGCGAACGGCCTCGTCCCCGATCTCGAGCAGCTCCTCGCGGGTCAGCGTGTTCTTGTATTCCTCGATGCGCTGCAGCAGGAATTCGTGGTACTCCTGCTTGAGCGAGCGCGGCGGCCGACGCGCCGTGCGGGAGTGGTGCTCTCCGGACAGTCTCAGCATGGCTCCACGTGCACGGTGACTTCGTGCAGTTGCAAGTCGCGCTTGAGCCGCTCTTCGACCTGGTCGGCGATCGCGTGGGCGGATTCGACGTCCGCGTGGCGGTCGACGCACACCGTGACCTCGGCGTAGCGCAGGTCGGAGGGCCCGCGGGACCGGATGCTGTAGGCGCTCTTCACGCCCGGCACCGCCTGGGCGGCGTCCTGGATGTCGCGCGTGGGAATGGCGCGCTCGTCCACCAGCACGGGGACGGTGCGCGCCAGGATACGATAGGCCACGAACACGATCACCACCGCCACGATGATCGCGACCGCCGAGTCCGCCCACCACCACCCCTGGCGCATGAGCAGGACGCTCACCACAACGCCGACCGTGACGAAGACGTCGCCGCGTGTGTGCGCCGCGTCGGCCACGAGCAGCTCGCTGCCGAGGTCGGTGCCGCGGCGGTGCTCGTACCAGGTGATCAGCACGTTCACACCGAGCGTGAGTACCAGCAGCGCCAGCTGCCAATCGCTGACGTCGACGCGATGGGTGCCGCTCACGAGGTGGTTGACCGCCCCCCGCACCAGCTCGAAGCAGGTGATCGACAGGAATCCGACGATGGCGAGCGCGCCGAGCGTCTCGAACTTGCCGTGGCCATAGGGGTGGTCCTCATCGGGCTCCTTGGCTGCCACGCGAATCACGATCAGGGCGAGCGCGTTGTTCAGCGCGTCCACGCAGGAATCGACTGCGCCGCCGAGGATGGCGAGCGACCCGGACGCGAATCCCACCCAGAGCTTCACCCCCACGACCGCCAGGTTGGCGACCAGGAGGCCGATGAACACTCGGCGGACGAGGGCGGACGCCGGCATGGACAGGAATGCAAGGTTGTAAAGGACAGCGGTTTAGTCAACGGGGACGTCGACCGCTACTGCACTGCTCGCAGGAGAGCACCCTTCAAGTAGCCGGTCTCCGGTACGTTGACGAGCTCGGGGTGGTCGCGCCCCGCGCCCGTAACGGCGAGGAGCTGGAGGCGCCGGCCCGAGTCCCGGGCCGCGGCGGCGACCATGTCGAGGAAGACCGCGCGGTTCACGTGGTACGAGCACGAGCACGTGAACAGGATGCCCCGCGCCGCCAGCAGGCGCATGGCGCGCAGGTTGATCTCCTTGTAGCCGGCGAGGGCGCGGACCAGGCTCTGCTTGGATTTGGCGAACGCGGGCGGATCGAGCACCACGGTGTCGAAGCGCTCCTCACGGCGCTCGAGCTCGCGCAGCAGATCGAATGCGTTCGCCTCGCGCCAGCTGATGTTCGTGAGCCCGTTCAGAGTCGCGTTCTCCCGCCCCCGCGCCAGCGCCTCGGCGCTCGAGTCCACGGCTACGACCGCCGCCGCCCGGCGGGCCAGGTGGAGCGCGAACGAGCCGTGGTAGGTGAACAGGTCGAGCGCCTGGCCCGGGCCGGTGTGCTCGCCCACGAGCACGCGGTTCTCGCGTTGGTCGAGGAAAGCCCCGGTCTTCTGGCCCTCGTGGGGGGCGGCGCGATACCGGATGCCGTGCTCCTCCACCTCGACGGTTGCCGGCACGACGCCGGCGGCCGCGACGACCTCGAGAGGGAGTCCTTCGTGCCGCCGGATCGCGGAGTCGTTGCGCAGCAGGATCCCGTCGGGCGTGAGGGCCGCACGGATCCCCGCCAGCACGTCGTCCCTGACCTGCTCCAGTCCGGTCGAGAGCAGCTGGGCGACGACGTAGGGGCCGTAGCGGTCCACGACGAGGGACGGGAGGCCGTCCCCCTCGGCGTGGACCACGCGATACGCCGTGGCGGCGAGCCCTTCGCGCCGGGCGGCCGCCGTGCGGATGCGCTCGCCCCACCAGGTGGCGTCGACCGGCTCACGGCCGCGCGTGAGCAGGCGCAGCCGGATCTCCGACTTGGGGGAGTACAGCGCCTGGCCCAGGTGACGCCCGCGGCGGTCCGTGACGGCGACGATCCCGGGGGCATCGCCCGGCTCGTCGTACAGGTCGGTCCGATAGATCCAGGGGTGGCCGGCCTGCCAGCGGGCGGCGCCCTTGGCCGAGACGATGACGGTCCGTGGCCGGAGTGCCGCACCGCCCTCCACCGTCTTGCACCGCCCTTCACCGCCCGTCATTGCCGTCGATCCGGCCGCAGCTGGGCCGCGTCGCCCAGATACATATGTTTCAGCTCACGCTGCGGCTTGGCCGTGTAGAAGTGGAGCAGGACGCGGATGCAGCGCGACAATCCGTCCGGGACGGCGACTTCCGCGGCTCCCAGGAGCGGTACGTCGCTCCAGCCGAGCAGCCGGGCGGCGCGCGCCGGGTACTCGGCGGTGAGGTCGGGAGACGACGTGAAGATCGCGCTCTCGACTTCCTCGGGCCGAAACCCGTTGGCCTCCTGGAGCGCGCGCAACAGCTCGGCCGTCGCGTTGAGGATCGCTTCGCGCGAGTTCGCCGCCGCCGTGGTGGCGCCGCGCAGCCCACGCAGAGTTTTGGTCATGGCGCTCGCCGATCAGTTGCGCTTGATGGTGCTCACGGATGCCGCGCTCCTCAAGGGGCGCGACCCCGTGGCGGAGTGCCGCCAGGCGGCGCGTGGCGGGGCGACGATGATCCAGGTGCGCCTCAAGGACGCGCCGCCGCGTGACGTCGCGGCCCTCACGCGCTCCCTGGTGGGCGCCCTCGCCATCCCCGTGATCGTCAACGACCGGGTCGACGTGGCGCTCGCCGCCGGGGCGGCCGGCGCCCACCTCGGCCAGGACGACCTGCCGCTCGACCAGGTGCGGCCCCACGTCCCCCCGCCGCCGGGCTTCCTGCTCGGCGTCTCCGTCGGCACGCCCGCCGAGGCGGACCGGGTGCGCGGCTGGCGCGCCGACTACTGGAGCGTCGGCCCGTGCTTCGCCACGGAAAACAAGCCGGATGCCGGCCCGCCGCTCGGGACCGAGGGCTTCGCGCGACTCGCCCGGCTCGCCCCGACCGGGACGCCGGTGATCGCGATCGGCGGCATCAGCGCGAGCAACGCCGCCGCGGTCGCCCGCGCGGGCGCCGCCGGCATCGCCGTGATCGGCGCCGTGTGGGGCGCTACCGACCGGGCGGGTGCGGCGCGCGCGCTGCGCGCCGCATTTCCTTGACGCGCCGAATTGCGGCCAGATGCTCCGCGTACGTCGCCGAGAAGATGTGCTTCCCGTCGGCCTGCGCGACGAAGTACAGGAACGGTACATCGGCGGGGTAGAGCGCCGCGGCGAGGCTGGCGCGCCCCGGCTGCGAAATGGGCCCGGGCGGCAGGCCGGCGTGGAGATACGTGTTGTAGGAGGAGCGCACGGCGAGGTTCTTCTCCCACACGCGCCTCAGGCGCCGGCCATAGGCGTAGCTCACGGTCGGATCGGCCTCCAGTCGCATTCCCCGCTTGAGCCGGTTCTGGTACACCGCGGAGATGAACGGCCGATCGGGGTCGTAGCGGACTTCCGATTCGATGATCGAGGCCAGGGTGACGAGCTGATGCCGGGTGAAATGGACGGAGTCGAGCCGGGCCTGCCACTCCGGGCTCCACTGCTGGATGAACTGATGAGTCATCACCCGCACCAGCTCGTGCGCGCCGATGTGCAGCGGCAGCAGGTACGTCGTCGGAAACAGGTATCCCTCGGCGCTCGCGGCCTGGTCGGGGAGCCCGAGCTGCGCGAGCAGCGCGGAATCCTGCGCCGCGTCCAGGAACGAGTCGCGCGGAATGCGCAGCCCCCGTTGGGCCAGGTCCGCGATCTCGCCGAGCCGCAGGCCCTCGCGCACCGTGAAGCGTTGCTCGACGCCACGGCCCCGCTCGAGAGCCCCCACGACGTCCGACCACGCTTCGTCCTGGCGCAGCAGGTAGACGCCGCTCTTGAGCGATCCGGCGAGGCCCCGCAGCCGGGCGTACCACCGAAACAGATCGGGATGGTCGATGACGCGGCTGGCGGTGAGGGAGTCGACGGCGGTCTCGAGGGTGGCACCGGGGGGGATGGTCACGGTTACCCGTGGACCATCGGATCTGCCACAGGCCGCCAGTGCGCCGACGAGCAGAATGCGGAATGCGGAATGCGGAATGCGGAATTGCAGGGCAAGTTCGATCCCAGGTGCGAGTCCCGCGGTTCGACGCTGGCGCGGTACATTCCGCACTCCGCACTCCGCATTCCGCATTGTCACAACGCGGAGCCCCGCTTCGCATCGAGGAAGTGCTGCAACAACACCGTCGCCGCCAGCGCGTCCACGCCGTCCTTCCGACCTCGCGTCGTGCCCCCCAGGTCGCGCACCGCCTGGAGCGCGCGGGCCGTCGTCAGCCGCTCGTCCCACAGGGCCACCGGCTTGCCGGAGTGCCGGGCGATCGCCGCCGCCAGGGTGCGGGCGGCCGTGGCCGCGTCACCTTCCACGCCGTGCTGGTCGAGCGGCAGGCCGAC